>OLGE01002577.1_pt1 | contig 15721 bp, 10 predicted proteins | sample 1605151 | NCBI WGS metagenome assembly OLGE01 (sample SAMEA3888912, study PRJEB22519) | human gut metagenome | biome: human gut; feature: human-associated habitat; material: faeces | place: Denmark | collected 2010
AACTTGAGCGATATTTTTTTGATGTATATATACTAGCATCGCGGAGACGCTTACCTTTCCGAGTTCACAGGCGGCAAGTATCGTCACCGCCTTGGCCTCGCCTATACCATTGTAGCGCATTAGTTCGTGCAGCGACATCTTGCCGAGCGTGTTGAGATTGTTGCCGCAGTCGGCGAGAATGCGCTGCATGAGCGACACGGCACTCTCCTTTGTGGAACCCGACCCTATGAGTATGGCGAGCAGTTCGGAGTCGCTCAGCACGCCGGGACCGTTCTGCATGAGTTTCTCGCGAGGCCTGTCCTCCTCAGCCCAGCGGGCTATTGTGATGTTGCTCATTTGTAGAATGTCTTTTCAAATGCCGCAAATTCGTCCCTGCCGCACACGCAACGCTTCCACCAGGCATTGATGAAGCCGAAGCCGTAGCCCATGAGCTGCGTGTAGGCGGCGGCGATGCTGAGCACGCCTATACGCATACTTTGGTTCTGACGGGACGAGTCGGCGAGGATGATGAGGGCGTAAAGGAGCAGCGGAAGGAGCGGGAACCACGCGCAGAGGGGGCACGCCAGAAGCAGCACGAGGGCGAGAACGAGCATGGAAAGCACGCCGACGGTGAACACCATGGGCAGCAGATGGACGAGTTTCAGCGATTCGGGATACTTCTTATAGAGGTTGATGCGTGCGATACCGCTGTTATATACCTGACGGAAGAACTTGCGGAAGTCGGTGCGCCGCTTGTGCCATACCCACGCTTCGGGGAACAATCGGCAGCGGCATCCGGCCTTGAAGATGCGTATGCTGAAGTCGATGTCCTCGCCGAAACGCATCCGTGAGAATCCGCCGAGGCGCTGATAGACCTCGCGGCGCACGCCCATATTGAACGAACGGGGATAGAATTTGTCGAGTTTCTTCTTACCTCCGCGTATTCCTCCCGTTGTGAAGAACGACGTCATGGAATAGGAAATGGCTTTCTGCGTGTCGGTGAACGAGGAATGGGCACTGTCGGGTCCGCCGAAAGCATCGGCCGGCGAGCGGCGCAGCTCGTCGTCGACGGCTTGCAGATAGTCCTCGGGCAGCACCACATCGCTGTCGAGAATGATGACATACTCGCCCTGTGCGCGCTCCACTCCGTAATTGCGGCTCTGTCCGGGACCGCTGTTGGGCTTATCGAAATAGTGCAGGTCGAGCCTGTCGGCATACTTCCGGCACACCTCGGCACACGGCACTGCCGACCCGTCCTCCACCACTATCACCTCAAATCCGGTGAGGGTCTGGCGCGTAAGACTGTCAAGGAGTTCGTCCACTTCGTCGGGACGGTTATATACGGGGACTATAAAGCTGTATTTCATTGCGTTAGAGTAATAAAGAAAACGAGTGAATAGGTGAAGGGAAGAGGACGCAAGCGCAGGAGGGCGAAAAAAGAAAAGAGTAAAAAAGCAGAAAGCAATGTTGCGGACAGACAAGGAATGTCATCCCCAATGCTTTTTACTTTTTTACTCTTTTGCCTTTTATTTTATATCGTATTACTCCTTCACGCGCTGCAGGTAGCTTCCGTCGCGTGTATCAACCTGCACGAGGTCGCCTTCGTTCACGAAGAGAGGAACACGGATTTCCGCGCCTGTCTCGAGTGTTGCGGGCTTCAGTGTGTTTGTGGCGGTATCGCCCTTGATGCCCGGCTCAGAGTGTGTCACGCGCAAGTTGGTCTTCACCGGCATTTCACCGAAGAGCACTGTCTCGTTGGAAGCGTCTGACACCACCTCGATGACATCGCTTTCCTTCATGAAATCAACGCCAGTGATGAGGTCGTGAGCGATTGGAATCTGGTCGTAAGTCTCCTGGTTCATGAAGATATAGTCCTCACCCTCCTTGTAAAGGTACTGGTAGGGGCGGCGCTCCACGCGCACGTCTTCAAGCTTCTCGCTGATGTCGAAGCGGCGCTCCAGCACACGGCCGTCCACAACGTTCTTCAGCTTTACACGCATGAAAGTGTTACCCTTACCCGGCTTTACATGAAGAAAGTCGATGACGAAGAACAGTTTGCCATCCATACGGATGCATGTTCCCATCTTGATGTCTTGTGAATTAATCATTGTTCTTTTATCTGTTATTATTGTTTATATTCTGAAAAACAGTGCAAAGTTACTGAAAAATTCGTTCTTCCGAAAATAAAGAAAGCCCTTTCTTCATTGATAATGAATATTTTTGCACAATTGATGCGCCAGAGTGCGGTTTTGTTTCATTCGCGGGCTGCAATGCGTGCGTGTCAGCGCTGCGGCATAACTATCCAGAGGATGATGTAGGCCAGTACGCCGCTGAACGCCGTGAAGAGCGTGAGCAGGACGTATGCCACGCGGACTGCCACGGGGTCGATGTCGAAATATTCGGCGATGCCGCTGCAAACTCCAGCTATGATGCTGTCGGTAGATGAGCGTCTGAGTCTTTTTTCCATATTGCTGCTTTTTTTGTTCTTTTACATTATGACGCAACGGCAACGCCGAAAGTTGCACGGGCATGGAAAAAAGACGGACAGTCCCTTCCCCATGCCGGCATAAAGGCGGAAGATTGCGGCACTGGCGGCGATGCGCCGGACGCCCTACTCTATTCCGGGCACAATCCCGGCGAGGCTTCTCACCACATCGTCGGGCATGACACCCTTCTTCACGACGATGATGATGGTGTCGTCGCCGGCTATGGTGCCGATGATTTCGGAGATGTTGCCGTTGTCGATGTTGTAGGCTATGGAGCTTGCGTAGCCCGGACGCGTGCGTATGACGCCGATGTTTCCGGAGAAATTGATGCTGCGGTAGCCGGGAATCTGGAGCATCTCGCTCGCCGCACGCGGACTTGGGATGCGCCGGTACATCGTCTCGTTGGGCAGCACATACACATACTTGCCGTTCATGCTCGCCGCCTTCACCACCTTCAGCTGCTTGAGGTCGCGGCTCAGCGTGGCCTGCGTCACCACATAACCCTCCTGGGCAAGGGCTGCAAGAACTCCTTCCTGACTGCCCAGTTCGTTGCTTGAAATGAGCATCTTCAATGTCTCTATCCTGTCGCTCTTTGTCTTCATGCGATGTATCTTTATACGTTTACAACTGCAAATATACATAATTCCGCAAGAGAAACAAAATTTTTGCCTGCATAAAATACGGCAACGCTCGCTTTTCATGCTCTATCCGCCTCATGGAGCAGCGACAGAGCCTGGCACGGACAGCGGAACGCGGCAGCACAACCCTTTTTACTCTTTTACTTTTTTACCTTTTTACTTTTCAAAACAAGGCTTCTTTGCATCACAAACAAGACTTCTTTGCAATGTAAACAAGCCTTGTTTGCAACCTAAACAAGCCTTGTTTGCAATGCAGTAATATTTCCCTCATTTTTATTTGTCGGAAAAACCAAATTTTGCTACATTTGCAATGTAACACCAAAAGCACGACATCTATGCGACAGACAGAAGAAAGATACATCAGTCTGCTCACCGACTTCGGATTCAAGCGGATTTTCGGAACGAAACCGAACAGGGACCTTCTCATAAGCTTCCTCAACTCACTGTTCGACGGAGAACAGGTGATTAGAAATGTGAAGTACCTCAACAGCGAGCACGTGGGCGATGTATTCGCGGAAAGGAAGGCCATATTCGACGTGTATTGCGAGAACGAGCACGGGGAGAAGTTCATCGTCGAGATGCAGAACGCATTCCAGACATACTTCAAGGACCGTTCGCTATACTACTCGACGTTCCCGATACGCGAGCAGGCCCCGAAGGGGACCGACTGGAACTTCCGCCTCGAACATGTGTATGTCGTGGCATTGCTTAATTTCGAGATGAACGAGGAATCGTTCTGCGCGAAGGACATTAACCACGACATCGGACTCCTCGACAAGAAGACACACCGCGTGTTCAACGACAAACTCACGTTCAAGTATGTGGAGATAGCGAAATTCGACAAGGAGATTGACCAGCTCGAAACCGTCTATGACAAGTGGCTGTATGTGCTGAAGAACCTCTCGCGACTCGACCGTCAGCCCAAACACCTGCAGAGCGAAGTCTTCAACCGGCTGTTCGCGGAAGCAGAAATGGCGAAGTTCACGAAGCAGGAACTCAAGGAATACGAGGACAGCCTCAAGGCTTACCGCGACATCAAGAACTCACTCGACACGGCGAAAGAGGAAGGAAGAATGGAAGGAAGAGAGGAAGGATTGGTTGAAGGTATGGCGAAAGGAATGGCTGAAGGCGAACGCAACAAGACTTTGGAAATAGCAAAGGCCATGAAATCAAAAGGATTCAGCGCAGACGACATCGCACAAATCACAGGACTTGCAGCCAAAGACATCGAGAACCTTTAGCTCTCCGACAGGAGGTCGGGCGTCCCGCCCGACAACACCAACAAAAAAACAACCCAAACCGGTCATTGGCAACTGATAGTTCCAATGACCGGTTTGGGTTAAATTTTCATAGTCAAAACTTAGTTCTTGAAGCGCATGAATGATATTTGTCCCTTACTCTGACAAAAGTTTGTAACGAGTCAAGCGTGTGAACTATCAACACCACATTATCCAATATGCATAATGGCATTTTCATAAACAAGACACCTAAGCCACCTGCACCAGCAGATAGCCAAGATAGCACAAAAAGCACACAACAAGCACAGTGCCTTCCCAACGCTCCACACGGTATTTCGTGCGACAGAAAAGCCACATGATAAGGGCGCTGCCAACAAGAACAAGAAGATCGGTAAACGTGATACCGACAATATGCATCGGCTGCACAAGACCCGTGACACCTATAATCATAAGTATGTTGAACACATTGGAACCCATAACATTGCCGATGGCAATGTCGCTATTACCTTTGCGTGCCGATACTACACTAGTAGCAAGTTCCGGAAGCGATGTACCACCCGCCACAATGGTAAGGCCGATGACCGCATCTGACACGCCAAGACTTGAAGCTATGAACGAGGCGTTATCAACGAATACATTCGACCCGGCAATAAGTGCCGACAGTCCCAACACCACAAAGACAACCTGCCTCCACAAAGGCTTGCTGTCTGCCGAGGGTTCATCTTCGCCCTCCAACGGTTTGGCCTGACGCAGCATCGCCCTGATGAATATTGCGAAAAGAACCAAAAACGCCACAGCATCCAGACGACTTATGCTCCCGTCAAGACAGAAGACAAGCATGAGCACCGAAGCGAGAATTGCGAAAATCATGTCGCGCTTCACCGTCGTCACTTTCACAGTGATAGGGGCGACAAGAGCCGAGCAACCCACAATGAGCAGTGTATTGAAGATGTTGCTGCCCACGACATTACCCACAGCCAGATCGGGCGTACCCTTCAATGCCGACACCATACTGACACAGAACTCCGGCATGGAAGTGCCCATGGCGACAATGGTAATACCTATCACAAACTGACTTATACCAAAACGTGAGGCCAATCCCACGGCACCGTCGGTGAGCCAGTCGGCACCTTTCAGCACGATATATATTCCCAACACAAGCAATGCCACATTGACAGGCATGGAAGCAGTGGTAAAACCAAACAACAATGTATGCAACATAATGATAAATAACTCCTGTTTTTTTAATGGAAAAACAACAAAAAAGGAAGAACAGACCTTTTCACATAAAGTTTCATGGTCTGTTCTCCCCTGTCTTATGCTGCATCGGCAAAAGCAAGTGATGCCGTCGCCGATGCTTTTCTATTCATTTCAAGGTGATGATTATTCACCCTTGTTCACTTCCTGATTGGCAAAGTCGAGCACATTCTTGCGGTTTGCCTGAATGCGGTCGTACTCTTCTTTCGAGCCTACGATGATTTTCTCCCACTGACGCAGACCTGTTCCGGCAGGGATGAGGTGACCGGTAATCACGTTCTCCTTCATACCTTCGAGGAAGTCCACCTTTCCGCGGATAGCAGCCTCGTTGAGTACCTTTGTCGTCTCCTGGAACGATGCAGCAGAAATGAAACTCTTTGTCTGCAAAGCGGCGCGGGTTATACCCTGAAGAATCTGTGTAGATGTTGCAGGGATGGTGTCGCGCACCTGAACAAGACGAAGGTCACGGCGCTTAAGGCTTGAGTTCTCGTCGCGCAACTTGCGTGCCGAAACGATCTGACCTACCTTGAGAGTGTCGCTGTCACCGGCATCGGTGACATACTTCTTACCCCAGATACGGTCGTTCTCCTCTGCGAAGTCGAGTTTGTCCACCATTTCCTGCTCGAGGAATGTCGTGTCGCCCGGTTCGTCAATCTGTACCTTGCGCATCATCTGGCGGACGATAATCTCGACGTGTTTGTCGTTAATCTTCACACCCTGGAGACGATATACGTCCTGAACCTCATTAACGATATATTCCTGTACGGCGGTAGGACCCTTGATAGCAAGGATGTCGCTCGGAGTGATGCTACCTGCTGACAACGGAGTGCCGGCACGTACGGCATCGTGCTCCTGCACGAGAATCTGCTTGGAGAGGCTTACGAGGTACTTGCGCTGGTCGCCGGTCTTGCTGGTAACGATTATCTCACGGTTACCACGCTTAACCTTACCCATTGTCACCTCACCGTCGATTTCAGAAACGACAGCAGGATTTGACGGGTTGCGTGCCTCGAACAACTCTGTCACACGTGGCAGACCACCGGTGATGTCACCTGCGTTGCTTGCCACACGAGGAATCTTGACGAGTGTAGTACCGGTCTTGACGGTCTGACCGTCCTCACATGAAACGTGTCCACCCACCGGGAAATTGTAAGTACCTACCACTTCGCCATTTGCATCAAGCACATCGCAAGTGGGGACTTTCGACTTGTCCTTTGAGTCGGTGATAATCATTTCGGTAAGACCTGTTGTCTCATCGGTCTCTGCTCGATATGTAATACCTTCGATTACATCGTTGAAGCGGAGCGTTCCAGCGTATTCGGTCACGATAACGGCATTGAACGGGTCCCACTTGGCGATGAGGTCGCCGGTCTTAACGAGGTCGCCCTCCTTGTAGTAGAGAGAAGAACCGTAAGGAACGTTCATCGTAGCGAGGACGATGTCAGTATGCGGATCGATGAACTGAACTTCAGAAAGACGGCTCACCACCATCTGGCAGTTCACATCCTTCTCACCATTGTTCTCCACAAACGGCACGACACGAAGCTCGTCGAAGTGGAGCTTGCAGTCGCTCTTTGCCTTGATGGAAGCGTTAGCGGCAGCGTTACCTGCCACACCACCGGCGTGGAACGTACGGAGAGTAAGCTGTGTACCCGGTTCACCGATGGCCTGTGCAGCGATGACGCCGACAGCCTCGCCGAGCTGAACCATTCGCTGTGTAGCGAGGTTGCGACCGTAACACTTCATGCAGACGCCCTTCTTGCTTTCGCAGGTGAGCACCGAACGAATCTCGACGCTCTCGATAGGCGACTCTTCAATAATCTTGGCCTTAGGCTCTGTGATTTCCTCTCCGGCAGCAACGATGAGTTCGCCGGTAGTAGGATGTATGATGTCGTGAACGGAAACGCGACCGAGGATGCGTTCTCCAAGACTTGAAATCACCTCATCGCCGTTCTTGAGAGCGGTGCAGACGAGTCCGCGAAGTGTTCCACAGTCTTCTTCGGAAATGATGACATCGTGCGACACATCGACAAGACGACGTGTAAGATAACCTGCGTCGGCAGTCTTCATAGCGGTGTCGGCAAGACCCTTACGCGCACCGTGCGAAGCGATGAAGTACTCAAGCACAGACATACCTTCCTTGAAGTTGGAGATAATCGGGTTCTCAATAATCTGGTGTCCTTCGGCACCTGCCTTCATAGGCTTTGCCATAAGACCACGCATACCGGAGAGCTGCTTGATCTGGTCCTTTGAACCACGGGCTCCAGAATCGAGCATCATGAACACGGCATTGAATCCCTGGTCGGCTTCAGTCATCTCTTTCATGAGGATGTTCGCAAGGTCGTTGTTCACATGAGTCCATGTATCGATAACCTGGTTGTAGCGTTCATTCTCAGTGATGAAACCCATATTATAGTTGTCCTGGATGGCACGGATTTCGCTGTGTCCGCGCTCCACGATTTCGTTCTTTTCTGGCGGGATGATAATATCGTCAAGGTTGAACGAAAGACCGGCAACGTAAGCCATGCGGTAACCGAGGTTCTTGATACCATCGAGGAACTCGCATGCACGAGCCATACCCACAGCCTTGATTACGCCAGCGATGAGTCCGCGCAGAGTCTTCTTCGAAATGATGTCGTTGAAGAATCCCACTTCCTCAGGGATAATCTGATTGACGATGACACGTCCGACAGATGTCTCCACCATACGCTTCTGAATCTTTCCATCAACGAGGTCGCTTACGATCACCTTCACCTGTGCGTGGAGGTCGCACTTGCCTTCGTTGTGGGCGATGATTGCCTCCTCATCGCCATAGAATGTGAGTCCTTCGCCCTTGGCACCCGGACGTATCTTTGTGATATAGTAAAGACCAAGCACCATATCCTGTGACGGCACTGTGATAGGAGCGCCGTTGGCAGGGTTGAGGATGTTGTGGCTCTGGAGCATCAGCACCTGTGCCTCAAGAACAGCCTCGTTGCTCAAAGGAAGGTGAACAGCCATCTGGTCGCCGTCGAAGTCGGCGTTGAACGCCGTACAAGCAAGCGGGTGGAGCTGGATAGCCTTGCCCTCGATGAGTTTCGGCTGGAACGCCTGGATACCGAGACGGTGAAGTGTCGGGGCACGGTTGAGGAGCACGGGATGACCCTTCATCACGTTCTCAAGGATGTCCCAGATTACCGGTTCGCGGCGATCGACGATCTTCTTTGCACTCTTCACGGTCTTCACGATTCCGCGCTCTATGAGCTTGCGGATGATGAACGGCTTGTAAAGCTCGGCAGCCATGAGTTTAGGCAGACCACACTCGCCCATCTTCAGTTCAGGACCTACGACGATTACCGAACGTGCAGAGTAATCGACACGCTTACCGAGAAGGTTCTGACGGAAGCGTCCCTGCTTACCCTTGAGCGAATCGGAGAGAGACTTCAACGGACGGTTGCTGTCGCTCTTTACTGCGCTCGACTTGCGTGAGTTGTCGAAGAGGCTGTCCACAGCTTCCTGCAACATACGCTTCTCGTTACGGAGAATCACCTCGGGAGCCTTAATCTCGACAAGACGCTTCAGACGGTTGTTACGGATGATTACACGACGATAGAGGTCATTGAGGTCGGATGTGGCGAAACGGCCGCCATCCAGCGGCACGAGCGGACGGAGTTCCGGCGGAATGACGGGGATAATCTTCATGATCATCCATTCCGGATGGTTCACATCCTTGCTTCCACGGAACGCCTCCACCACCTGCAGACGCTTCAGAGCTTCTGTCTTACGCTGCTGCGAAGAGTCGTTGTTGGCACGGTCGCGCAGTTCGTATGAGAGAGAGTCAAGGTCGAGAGTTGCGAGGAGGTCATAAATAGCCTCCGCACCCATCTTCGCAATGAACTTGTTCGGATCGGAATCATCGAGCATCTCATTGCTCGGATCGAGCATCGTATCGATGATGTTGAGGTATTCTTCCTCGCTGAGCAGGTCGTACTTGTGTGAACCGTTCAGTTCCTCGTCCTTTTCGTCCTTTCTCACGATGCGTCCCTCAAGAGCGCCCGGCTGAATCACCACATACTTCTCATAATAGATGACAGCATCGAGCTTCTTTGTCGGCATACCGAGGAGGTAGCCAATCTTGTTGGGAAGAGAGCGGAAATACCAGATGTGTGCCACCGGCACGACAAGCTCGATGTGTCCGCTACGCTCACGACGCACTTTCTTCTCGGTCACCTCAACACCACAACGGTCGCACACTATGCCTTTGTAGCGTATGCGCTTGTACTTGCCGCAGGCGCACTCATAGTCGCGTGTCGGACCGAAGATGCGCTCGCAGAACAATCCGTCACGCTCAGGCTTGTAGGTGCGGTAGTTGATGGTCTCGGGCTTTGTCACCTCACCGAAGGAATTCTCGAGAATTTCCTCAGGCGAAGCCAACCCGATAGTAATCTTCGTGAAATTATTCTTTACTTTTGTATCTTTCTTAAAAGCCATATCTTTGTTGTATTAAGGGTGTTCGGATTAATCGAGTTTAATGCTTAAGCCAAGGCCGCGGAGCTCGTGCAAGAGCACATTGAGCGATTCGGGGATGCCCGGTGTCGGCATTGGGTCGCCCTTGACGATTGCCTCGTAAGCCTTGGAACGGCCCACTGTATCATCCGACTTGATGGTGAGGATTTCCTGAAGCACATGGCTGGCACCGAATGCCTCGATAGCCCAGACCTCCATTTCTCCGAAACGCTGTCCACCAAACTGTGCCTTACCTCCAAGAGGCTGCTGTGTGATGAGAGAGTACGGACCGATGGAACGCGCGTGCATCTTATCCTCGACCATGTGTCCGAGCTTGAGGAAGTAGGTGATACCCACTGTCGCCGGCTGGTCGAAACGCTCGCCAGTCTCACCGTCATAGAGGTGAGTAGAGCAAAGATGTGGCAGTCCTGCCTTGTCGGTCCATTCAGAGAGGTCTTCAAGTTTGGCACCATCGAAGATAGGTGTAGCGAACTTGACGCCCAGTTTGCGTCCTGCCGCACCCAGAATAGCTTCGAAAATCTGTCCGAGGTTCATACGCGAAGGCACACCCAGAGGGTTCAATACCAAGTCCACGGGGCGTCCGTCCTCGAGGAACGGCATGTCTTCCTGGCGTACGATCTTCGACACGATACCCTTGTTACCGTGGCGTCCGGCGAGCTTGTCACCAACGCCAATCTTACGTTTCTTCGCAACATACACCTTCGCCATCTGCAGAATGCCTGAGGGCAGCTCGTCGCCGATGGTGATGGCGAACTTCTTGCGCTTGAGTTCTGCATCAAGGAGCTTGTACTTGCGTATATAGTTCATGATGAGCTTCTGTATCAGAGTGTTTGAATGCTCATCGTCAGTCCATGCATTCGACTGGATTCCGTCATATACAAGGTTCTTGAGGACGGGAGCGGTGAACTTGCTTCCCTTGGTGATGATTTCAGCACCAGAGTAGTCCTTGACACCCATAGAGTCCTTGCCCTCTGTGAGAGCGAGGAGCTTGTCCACGAGGATGTCCTTCAAGTCCTCGTTCTTTGCCTCGTATTCCTCGTCAATCTTTGCGAGAATCACCTTGTCCTGCTTCTTCGATTCGCGTGTCTTAACGGCGCGTGAGAAGAGTTTCTTGTCGATAACGACACCGCTGAGCGACGGATTTGCCTTCAATGAAGAATCCTTCACATCGCCGGCCTTGTCGCCGAAGATGGCGCGGAGCAGCTTCTCCTCCGGTGACGGGTCGCTCTCGCCCTTCGGCGAAATCTTACCGATGAGGATGTCGCCCGGCTCGACACGGGCACCGATACGCACGATACCGTTGTCGTCGAGGTCCTTGGTAGCCTCTTCGCTCACGTTGGGGATGTCGCTTGTGAACTCCTCCATACCGCGCTTTGTCTCACGCACATCGAGTGAGAACTCATCGACATGCACAGATGTGAGTGTGTCGTCGCGGATGAGACGCTCTGAAAGCACGATGGCATCCTCGTAGTTGTAACCCTTCCAAGGCATATAAGCCACGAGAAGGTTGCGTCCGAGTGCGAGTTCGCCGTCTTCCGTTGCGTATCCTTCTGTGAGGATGTCGCCGGCCTTGACACGCTGTCCCTTGTTGCAGATAGGACGGAGGTCGATGGTCATGTTCTGGTTGGTGCGGCGGAACTTCGGAATGCGGTATTCCTTGAGAGCCGGTTCGAAGCTTACGAACTCCTCGTCGTCGGTGCGGTCGTAGAGGATGCGGATTGTCGTAGCATCTACATATTCTATAACACCGTCGCCCTCGGCGGTAATCATTGTGCGAGAGTCCTCGCACACCTGCTTCTCAAGACCTGTACCTACGATAGGAGCGTCGTTGTGAAGCAATGGCACTGCCTGGCGCATCATGTTACATCCCATGAGTGCACGGTGACCGTCGTCGTGCTCGAGGAAAGGAATCAAGCCTGCCGAAACAGATGCGATCTGCTGCGGCGACACGTCCATAAGATCGACTTCTGAAGGCGGCACAACCGGGAATTCAGCGTTCTGGCGGCACTTCACATTGTCGCGGATGAATGTTCCGTCGGCACGAAGCGGCGCGTTACCCTGACCGATGATGTGTCCTTCCTCCTCCTCAGCGGTGAGATAAACGACATCCTTGTTGTCCAAATCCACGATCGAGTCGTGCACCTTGCGGTAAGGAGTGGCGATGAAACCGAGTTCGTTGATTGTGGCATACACACAGAGAGAAGAGATAAGACCGATGTTCGGGCCTTCAGGACTCTCGATAGGACAGAGACGGCCGTAGTGTGTGTAGTGAACGTCGCGCACCTCGAATCCGGCACGCTCACGCGAAAGACCACCAGGACCGAGAGCCGAAAGACGACGCTTGTGAGTAACCTCGGCAAGCGGGTTGGTCTGGTCCATGAACTGCGACAGCGGGTTGGTTCCGAAGAACGAGCTTACGACGCTTGAGATAGTCTTGGCGTTGATAAGGTCGGTAGGCTGGAACACCTCATTGTCACGCACATTCATGCGCTCGCGGATGGTGCGGCTCATACGGGCAAGACCGATTGAGAACTGATTGCTCAGCTGCTCGCCCACGGTGCGCACACGGCGGTTGGAAAGGTGGTCGATATCATCCACCGTCGCATTTGAATTGACGAGCTGGATGAGATACTTTATAATTGCAATGATATCTTCCTTGGTGAGAACACGCACCTCATTGTCGATATCAAGTCCGAGTTTCTTGTTGATGCGGTAGCGACCTACTTCACCGAGGTCGTAACGCTTGTCAGAGAAGAACAGGTTCTGGAACACCTCGCGTGCTGACGCTTCGTCAGCAGGGTCGGCATTACGCAGCTGGCGGTAGATGTTTATCAACGCCTCCTTCTCCGAGTTTGCCGTGTCTTTCGCAAGAGTGTTGAAGATGATGGCATACTTGTTTGCCAGCTCCTCATCCTTGTGAAGCACGATGGAAGGCACGCCTGAGTCGAGGATAGTGTCGATGTTGTCCTCTGTGAGCACGGTCTCGCGGTCGAGGATTGTGACATTACGCTCAAGTGAAACGTACTCGCCCGTGTCCTCGTCGAGATAGTCCTCGTAGTCGGTCTTGATGACCTGGGCTGCGAGCTTGCGCCCGATGGCTGCCTTAAGGTTCTTCTTGTTCACCTTCACCTCTTCGGCAAGGTCGAAAATCTGAAGAATATCCATGTCATGGTCGAATCCCATGGCACGGAGAAGAGTTGTCACCGGCAACTTCTTCTTACGGTCGATGTAGGCATACATCACATTGTTGATGTCGGTGGCGAACTCAATCCAAGAGCCCTTGAACGGGATGATGCGTGCGCTGTAAAGCACAGTGCCGTTGGCATGCACGCCCTGTCCGAAGAACACGCCCGGCGAACGGTGCAGCTGCGACACGACTACGCGCTCGGCGCCGTTGATTACGAAGGTGCCGTTGCTGGTCATGTAAGGAATGGTGCCAAGGAACACGTCCTGGATGAAAGTTCCGAAGTCCTCGTGGTCGGGGTCGGTACAGTAAAGCTTCATCTTAGCCTTCAAGGGTACGCTATATGTCAGACCGCGCTCGAGACACTCGTCAATGGTGTAACGCGGCGGGTCGATATAGTAATCCAGGAACTCAAGGACGAAGTTGTTGCGCGTGTCGCTGATAGGGAAGTTCTCCGAGAACACCTTATAGAGACCGTCATTCTTGCGTTCCTCAGGCGGAGTGTCCAATTGTAGGAAATCTCTAAAAGACTTTAGCTGCACATCGAGGAAATCCGGATATGGCATCGGATTATGGACGCTGGCAAAATTTACTCTGTTATCAACAATTTTTGAAGCCATCAGAAGATATTAAACGGTGATTATAATCTGAAAATATTAAAAGACACAAAAAGGTTAGAACCCACCTACCTGGTAGATTCTAACCGTATTTTTAAAGTTTGAAAACCTATTGATTTTCCTGTGTGAATTCAGTAAAAATCACACTTATCAATAAATTTTAATTACTTGAGTTCAACCTTGGCACCAGCCTCTTCGATAGCCTTCTTCAAGTTCTCAGCCTCGTCCTTAGACAGACCTTCCTTGATAGTAGCAGGAGCGCCATCTACGAGATCCTTAGCTTCCTTCAAGCCAAGACCGCAAGCTTCCTTAACTGCCTTTACAACCTGGAGCTTTGCAGCACCTACCTCAGCGAGGACAACGTCGAAAGAAGACTTCTCCTCAGCTGCAGCAGCACCACCAGCTGCAGGACCAGCAGCTACAGCTACAGCTGCAGCAGCAGGCTCGATACCATACTCGTCCTTCAGGACTGTTGCCAACTCATTTACTTCCTTTACTGTAAGATTTACCAATTCTTCAGCAATAGCTTTAATATCTGCCATTTTATTTTAAATTTTAATTGTTTTTAATGTTAATGTTTTTTGACTTGAGATTGAATTACTCAGGACGCTCGCCCAAAGTCTTAAGCACACCGTGAATAGTGCCTGCGCCTGATTGAAGAGCAGAGATAACGTTCTTTGCAGGAGACTGGAGCAATGCAACAATATCTGCAATAACCTCGTTCTTGCTCTTGAGGGCTACGAGAGCCTCGAGTTGGTCGGCAGCGAAGATTGTCTCTTCAGCGTAAGCACCCTTGAGTGCCGGTATGCCTTCCTTAGTGTATTCCTTCAACAGCTTTGCAGGAACGTTTGCTGTGTGTGTGAACATTACAGCAGTAGTGCCCTTCAATGCGCCGTAGAGGGGTTCGAAGTCGATTTCAGAAGCCTCGAAAGCCTTGTGAAGAAGGTTGTTCTTCACAACAATCATCTTGATTTCGCTCTTGAAGCACTTGCGACGAAGGTTGCTTGTAGCCTCGGCATTCAGACCAGCGAGGTCAACGAGATAGAAGTGAGGATATTCCTTCAGCTTCTCGCCGAGTTCAGCAATAATAGTATCTTTGATTTCTTTCTTCATTTTACAAAACTTTTAGAGTTACTCAACTGATTTAGGATCAACTTTGATACCCTTACTCATTGTGCTTGAAATAAAGATACTCTTGATGTATGTACCTTTAGCAGCAGCAGGTTTGAGCTTGATTACAGTAGCAATGAATTCCTTTGCGTTCTGATAAATCTGCTCAGAAGTGAAAGTCACTTTGCCGATTGATGTGTGGATGATACCAGCCTTATCAACCTTGAAGTCGATTTTTCCTTGTTTAACTTCCTTGACTGCCTTAGCAACGTCCATAGTTACAGTACCGCTCTTGGGGTTAGGCATCAATCCGCGAGGACCGAGAACACGGCCGAGAGGGCCGAGCTTGCCCATGCAAGAAGGCATTGTGATGATAACATCAACATCTGTCCAGCCGCCCTTGATCTTTTCGATATACTCGTCGAGACCAACATAGTCAGCGCCAGCTTCCTTAGCAGCAGCTTCCTGATCGGGAGTACAGAGGCAGAGCACGCGTGTTACCTTACCGGTACCGTTAGGGAGTGACACAACGCCACGCACCATCTGGTTGGCCTTACGCGGATCTACGCCCAAGCGTACGTCGATATCGAGAGAAGCCTCGAACTTAGTGGTGGTGATTTCCTTCACCAGCTCGGATGCTTCCTTCAAAGTGTATGCTTTCCCTGCTTCAACCTTATCAGCTACTGATTTTTGATTTTTTGTCAGT
>OLGE01002582.1_pt1 | contig 15699 bp, 19 predicted proteins | sample 1605151 | NCBI WGS metagenome assembly OLGE01 (sample SAMEA3888912, study PRJEB22519) | human gut metagenome | biome: human gut; feature: human-associated habitat; material: faeces | place: Denmark | collected 2010
GAAGTCGCCCTGCTTCTGCACCCACGTTTTATTGAGGTTGAGCATTATCGTATAGCTTGCCTCGTACGCATCGGAAATGTCCGTCATGAATTCCGGATTAATGGGATTGCACCGGTGAGACCTGCGCGGATCGTCGAAATTGATGACATAGAACCGGGGCTTTACCTCGTACTTGTCCATATTCTTCAACAAAGAATTATAGGCGATGGTGGACAGGTCATCAAACTTGTAATCATAGATGTAAATCGCAAAGCCTTTGGCTATAAGCTGGCGTATGTAACTGTTGACTATCGCATAGGATTTGCCGCTGCCCGGTGTCCCGATAACCATGCAGGCACGGAAAATATTGACAATATTGACAAATCCGTTATTCCAGCGTTTTTTATAATAGAATCTCGTCGGGAGGTTTACCGAATATTCATTCTCCATCAGTCGGGTTTCCTGCATGAAACTCTCATTTTCCATATTGAACACATCTTCCATGAGGTTGTGCCTGTAAAGGCGGCTCATCCATAATCCCGACATCAACAGGGCGAGATAGCCTGCCGTAAGAGTAAAAATATAGAATGCGGTATTTGCCATGTGTGGCAATGGCAGTTTAAGAAGCCACCAGTTCAGAAAAAACAATGCGCATCCTGCCACCAACACCGCATAAATTTTAGGCCAGGTTATCTTTTCACCTTTGACCCCGTGCGTACCCAGGCAGGAAACGGCCAACAGAAGCACTGCCAACAGTTTGCTCCAGAGAATACAGTTGAAAATTCCGGTCGTGTTGTTGAAGTTTACCAGAATCCGGTCTATCACCTCAAGGTTCAGGTGCCATGCGGTGATACTCGGATAGCAGTACACATAGACGTGTACCACCAAAAGAAAAATACTCACGGCCCTGCCGAATTCCATTATCTTAGCGAGAGCCCTCAAATCATCTTCCTGCTGCATAAGAATTGTATATAAATGGGTTGATACTTGTTTTGTCTAAATGCCACGCTTGCGTCCGGTCTTCTTTTTTTTCTTCATGCGGCGTGCAAAGGCTTCCTCCTCGTAATCCCGCGGATTGGTTTCCAAGGAAAAAATGCCTGCCGCCAGTTCGAGCGTGCTAGAGGATTCGTGACGGTGATGCTGCCAAAGTTCTGTAGCGGAATGTCCGCCCCGTTCCTTTTCGGGTATGTTTTCCAACCATTTGAAATAGTCGTTGAACACATTGGCAGAAAACACCTTGCCCATGCGTGAGCCGTTGAACACCTCCCGATGGTTGTGATCAATAAAGGTGACACCATAGATACGTCCCCGCTCATTCTTGCGGAAAACCACATCAATACGCCTTTGCCCGAGCAGTTCCACAAACCGTTTCTGTGAATCCGCCTGCCGCAAGGCACGAACGATGTCCGCCTGTATGGAGGGGGCCCATTTCCCATCTTTGAGAGCTTTCAGATTTATCAGCATCCGCTTTTCCAACTGTTCATTTCCGAAGCGTTTCCCAAATCGGGAACTTTTGAACGGTGGGCTGACAACCTTGCCGGTATCATCCGTGACCGAATATACAATACCGGTATATGGTGTACCGTTGTATTCTCCCCTGACCTGTTTCGCCTCGATGTTGAGCGTGGAAAGCAGCGCATTGTATTCCCCGAAGGTTTGGAAACGGTAGCTTTCCAATACGGCTTTAAGGGTATTGCCTACCTGATGGCGGACATCTCCCAAGGAGGCGTCCACCTTTCTTAGTTCCGCTTTTGGATTCCGCTTTTCCGCATCCGCTCCGTTTCGCAGACCGAAATCCGCTTCCAGCTCCCGACAGGCGGTCATGGAACGCCGATGCTCGTAGGCATCGCTGATCTTTTTCCCCTGTTCATCCACACAGACACTGACAATATGGATATGGGTATTGTGTGTATCGGCATGTTTGTAGGTGATGTAAGGCTGATTCCCATACCCCATCTTCTGCATATAACGTTCCGCCAGTTCTGCCAGCCGCCCGTCGGTCAGCCGGTCTTCCGGTGCTGGGGAAAGGGAAATGTGCAGGACGGGCTTCTCCGTATTGCGGTTTGCCAGCAGGTAATTCTCAAAAGAGAGCAATGCCAAGCGCATGTCCTCGCTTGGCAATCCGAGCCGGTCGGAAATCATACGGTTACCGGAAAGAATCTCAGCCGTTCCGGCTGCTACCTTCTCGTAGTTATAAGCAAGCGCTCCGTAAAGACTCATGCCATGGCTTATTTTTGCAACCATTTCCGCTCGTATTCCTGGGTTAGCGCCATGACCTTTTTGCAGATGAGCATCAGCTCAAGACTCAATCTTTCCAACTTATAGAGCAATGCCATCGCCCGTTTCTCCCCGAAATTGTTCTTCAAGGCACGGACGACCTGGTTGTAGTTGTTGCCGACAGCCTGGAACTGTTTGTGGAATTCTGTCAGCCTGATGTAATAGTCCATCGTCGCCTTGTCTATTTTCACGACCTTTATCTGTCCCGAGAAGATGGATTTCTTGATGAACAGCGTGAGGTTGCCGGCTCCTGAATCCGCCAGCAACTTTTCAAATCTTGTGTTCTCCTCGGCGTTCAGGCGGAAACTGTACTTGTGGTCCGCCGGATCATTTTTAGGCTTTCTGCCCGTCCTTGTCCCTGTTGTTTTCTCCATACACATGAGATTTTTGGTTTGTACTTTTTTCTCTTCCAGAATCCGCGACTTTGGAGCGGATTCCCCCGCCCCTCTGGGCGGGCAAGTTGGTTCTTGTCGGACAAAAGACTTTTTGTCGGACAAGGACACAACTTGCTCTGTTCGCTTGAACAGAGAATCCTCCTTCGTCGGATTGCTGCGCGACGTTCACGGAACGCTGTGGTCCGACGAAGTCAGTTCTTTTCCATCGTCTGATTCCGATTTTGCAAAATTAGACAGTGATAACCGATTGGTAAACAGCGTTTGATATGACATTTGATGACATCTGACGACATTTGATGTCAGGTAGGGGAAATGTTGGTGGAAGTTTCAAAAATAGCCGCTACTTTTGGCACAGTGCATGAGGGCATACATTGAAACATTGTCCTGTAAGGGGTATTGCTTGCCTGCCACAGGTGGTGCATGGTGTGAATGCGGCATCATCCATATATGTGCAATGCCATATATGCTGCACGACAATCCTGCATGACGGAATACATTGCATCCGTGCAATGCAGTATGGGATACATTGAACCCCATATTGCATGAATGCAATGCACCTTATATGGCAATGCCCATCGGCAACCGGTATTACACTGGTGCAATATGGTATGCAATGTATTCATGCAAACCGGCAAACAATGCGTCATTGCCATATACCAACGGATGCATTGCCGTGTGATGAAACAAAAAAATCCGGACAGATATGAAACAAATTATACACTCTAAATTCAAGCCTATGAAGAGAGATCCTTTATTTGTCGCTTTGAGCAACCAGAAAGGCGGTGTGGGAAAATCCACGTTCACCGTATTGCTCGCCAGTTATTTCCATTACCTGAACGGATATAACGTACTTGTGGTGGATTGTGATTATCCACAGCACAGCATCAGTGCCATGCGGGACTGGGAAGTGGGGAACATTGAAAAGAACGTGCATCTGCAAAACCTGCTGGTGGAACAGTTCGGAACAAGCGGCAGGAAAGCCTACAGCATCCTGAACTCCACCCCGGAGGAAGCCAGGGAGACGGCCGGCCGCTTTCTCGAAAAGTCGGAGCTGGACTATGACCTTGTCCTTTTTGACCTCCCCGGAACCGTGAATGTGCCCGGTGTCTTCCAATCCGTGATCAATATGGACTATGTATTCACTCCGATTACACAGGAAAGGATGGTAATGCGGAGCAGCATGTCTTTTGTCCTTGCCATCAGGGAATACATGCACCGGCATGCGGACGTACCCTTGCGTGGCATCCATATGTTCTGGAATCGGATGGACAAACGGGTGTCCAAAGGCCTGTATAACGGCTATACTGAAATTTTCCGCTCTCTGAAACTACCGGTGCTGGAGACCGTCATTCCCAGTGCGGAACGCTACAACAAAGATTCCGGGATGAAGGGGCCTCTGTTCCGCAGCACCTTGTTCCCTCCATCTTCCTCCGCACTGAAAGGCAGCAACCTGGACTTGCTAGTATCGGAGATGGAAACCATACTGAAACTTAAATAGATAATATTATGACTACCAAGAGAAGAATGGATTACCGGGTGGACGAGGATGCCTTGAAGCGCATGATGGCAGGGGATGTCACGGCATTGGAGGAAACAGTTCCACCGGCTGAGGCTCTGGGAAAAGAGGCCGTCCCTTTCCGGGAGACGCAAGATAAAAAGGCTTCTGCCAGTCCTTCTAAAAAGCAAACGAGGAAATTTCCGGATGAAGTAACCGGTACCAATGAATACCGGCTACGTTTTCTGGAAGCAAAGCTGGCGGGTACAAGAAGGCAGACCTATGTTAACGATACATTATACAGGACTGTTGCCAAAGTATTGCCGGTCATTGCTCCGGATATGTCCGTCCCGATGTTTTTAAACAGTGTCCTGTCAGACCATCTGGAAAGGTATCAGGACATCATCAACGAGATATATAACCAGGAAGCTACACAAAAACCGATAGAATGGAAGAAATAGTTTATTTATCGATACGGCTCGGCTGTACCGCTTATCTATTATATAAGGTATGGGAGCAGAAGAAGAGAATAGGTAAGATATGTGACCTGCTTTATACTCCCCGTAAGAAACCGGAAATGGAGAAGGACCACCACCGGAATCCGGAAAATGCGGCAGATGTGATGGGTGCCACTCGTTTTGTCTATCTGGATGAGAATGCCGGAAAGACCGTTGCCCCTTACATGAGCCAGCAATTGGAAATGGGAAGCGACCTTATCGGCAAGGATGAGGATATTCCGGAAGATGAAGTGGAATGCAAACTGCCTTTGGAGGAGATGAGAATGCTGAAAGACGAACAGGAAAAACTGGACAGCCGTTCTCCCGAGACGGAAGCCATTGTTCCGGCAGTTACTCCTGCCGACTTGCTCAATGTAGGTGACGTGCTGTTCAATTTGGATGGTGCCGGTTCAGATGAAAACAAATCATACCGGGCCGCCATGACACTGCGTGCCATCCGGGAAACGGACATGTTCGAGTTGTTCTCCTCCCAGATGGAGAACAAGAAACTGATAGAGGAGCTGATGGAAAGGTATGTGGATGAGGAGGGGAATGCTCTGCCTTTAAAAAAAGAGAGGAACGTTTCCAAACCTGTCGCAGACTGGAGGAAGCTGGTCTGAAAAGGCAATGTCTGTCATGCCCGGAAAATCCTGTACGCGTTGAAGTGTACGGGATTTTTTTATCATGTGCAACAGGGGTATCCTGAATTTGACCGGCTTTGCCGCCCATATCCTTCTCCATTCACTTTACATAAAGCCGTACGATGGATGACATTTGATGACATCTGGTGACATATGATGACACCTCTGAATCACAGCGTATTATTCCCTTTTATCTTCGCCGTCGAATTCAAATTTATGTCTTACCCAAACGATTCGACAATGAAGAAAAGAATCCTTTTTTCAGTGATGTGCGCGGCGATTGCCGCCGGTGCTTTCGCGCAGGGCCAAGGCCAGGGCCTTGCCGGTATCAACGAGGCGACCAGCCTCATGACCTCGTATTTCGATCCCGCCACCAAACTGTGCTATGCCATCGGTGCGGTGCTCGGCCTGGTGGGCGGCATCAAGACCTACGGCAAGTTCTCCAGCGGTGATCCCGACACCTCGAAAACCGCCGCCAGCTGGTTCTTTGCCTGCATCTTTCTGATTGTAGCCGCCACCATCCTGCGTTCCTTCTTCCTCTAAGCGGTATGGAGTATCCTGTAAATAAGGGGGCGGGCAATCCCGTCGAGTTCAAGGGGCTCAAGTCACAATACCTGTTCGTCTTTGCGGGCGGTATGGTGACGGTGCTTCTGGCGGTGGTCATCCTCTACCTGGCAGGCGTGGACCAATGGATATGCATCCCTTTCGGGACCGTATCCGGCGGTCTGCTGGCATGGGCGGTGTTCCGGTTGAACGCCCGCTACGGCGAACACGGTCTTATGAAGCTGCTGGCGGAGAAACGCCATCCGCGCTACCTGATCCACCGCAAGAGAGTTTTCAGATTATTTGCAAAAAGAAAAAAACGACAATCATGAGAAATGTATTGAAAGCGGAAACGCTGGAACGCAAGTTCCCCCTGCTCTCGGTGGAGAACGGCTGCATCGTGAGCAAGGACGCCGACCTGACCGTGGCCTTCGAGGTGGAGCTTCCCGAGCTGTACACGGTGACGGCAGAAGAGTATGAGGCCATGCACTCCACCTGGATAAAAGCCGCCAGGGTTCTGCCCGAACACAGCATCGTCTGCAAGCAGGACTGGTTCACCAAGGAGAGCTACCGTCCCCAAAACGGCGGGGAGGAACAGAGCTTCCTCTCGCGCAGCTATGAGCGGCACTTCAACGAAAGGCCGTACCTGAACCACCGCTGTTTCCTGTATCTGACAAAGACCACCCGTGAGCGCAACCGCCGGCAAAGCGACTTCAGCACCCTCTGCCGGGGATTCCTGCTGCCCAGGGAGATTACCGACAAGGACATGGCGGCCCGTTTCCTGGAAGCGGTGGAGCAGTTCGAGCATATCGTGAACGACTCCGGCCATATCCGGCTGCGCCGCCTGGAAACGGAGGAGATTACCGGCACGAGGGAACGTCCCGGGCTGGTGGAGAAATACCTCTCCCTCTCGATGGAGGACGAAACCGCCGTACTGCAGGACATCTGCCTCAAGCCCGGACGGATGCGTATCGGGGACAAGCGGCTCTGCCTGCACACACTTTCGGATACGGAAGACCTGCCGGGCAAGCTCTCCACCGACATGCGCTACGAGCGTATGTCCACCGACAGGAGTGACTGCCGTCTATCCTTCGCCGCACCCGTGGGGCTGCTACTCTCCTGCAACCACATCTACTCGCAGTACGTGTTCATCGACAATGCGCAGAAAATCCTGCAGATGATGGAGAAGAACTCGCGCAACATGCTCTCTCTGTCACAGTACAGCCGGAGCAATGCCGTGAACCAGGAATGGACGGAGATGTATCTGGACGAGGCGCATACCAAGGGAGTGCTTCCCGTCAGATGCCACTGCAATGTCATTGCCTGGGCGGAGGATGCGGAGGAGTTCCGCCGTATTAGGAACGACACGGGCAGCCAGCTTGCCATGATGGAATGCACTCCCCGGTACAACACCGTCGACACCCCGGTGCTTTACTGGGCGGGTATTCCGGGCAATGCGGGCGACTTTCCTGCCGAAGAGTCATTCTACACGTTCCTGGAGCAGGCGGTCTGCCTCTTTGCCGGGGAGACCAATTACAGAAGTTCGCCCAGTCCGTTCGGCATCCGCATGGCGGACCGGCAGAACGGCATTCCGGTGCACGTGGACATTTCCGACCTTCCGATGAAGCGCGGCATCATCACCAACCGCAATAAATTTATCCTGGGACCAAGCGGCAGCGGCAAGTCCTTTTTCACCAACCATCTGGTGCGTAACTATTACGAGCAGGGAGCGCATATCCTGCTGGTGGACACGGGCAACAGCTATCAGGGATTGTGCCGGATGATCCATGAGCGCACACGTGGCGGGGATGGCATCTACATCACGTATGAGGAGGACAATCCGATATCCTTCAACCCGTTCTACACCGATTCCGGACAGTTCGATGTGGAAAAGCGCGAGAGCATCAAGACTCTGATACTGACCTTGTGGAAACGGGAGGACGAGGCGCCGAAACGTTCGGAAGAGGTGGCGCTCTCGGGAGCGGTGAACGCCTATATCCGTAAAATTACCGAGAATCGGGAGGCAAGGCCGGACTTCAACGGCTTCTACGAGTTCGTTGACGGCGACTACCGCCGGATGATAGCGGAAAAGAAGGTACGCGAGAAGGATTTCGACATCGACGGCTTCCTGAACGTGCTGGAGCCTTTCTACAAGGGTGGCGACTACGACTTCCTGCTGAACTCCGACAGGGAACTGGACCTGACAAACAGGCGGTTCATCGTGTTCGAGCTGGACAACATCAGCGGCAACAAGGTGCTGCTGCCTGTGGTGACGCTGATCATCATGGAGACCTTCATCGCCAAGATGCGCCGTCTGAAAGGAATCCGCAAGGTAATATTGATAGAGGAATGTTGGAAAGCCCTTATGTCCGCCAACATGAGCGGCTATATCCAATATTTGTTCAAGACCGTCCGGAAATATTTCGGTGAGGCCGTGGTGGTGACCCAGGAGGTGGACGACATCATCAGCTCCCCGATTGTGAAGGAGGCCATCATCAACAACTCCGACTGCAAGATCCTTCTGGACCAGCGGAAATACATGAACAAGTTTGAGCATATCCAGCGGCTGCTCGGCCTGACGGAGAAAGAGAAAAGCCAGATACTCTCCATCAACCAGGCGAACCATCCCGGACGTTTTTACCGTGAAGTCTGGATAGGGCTTGGCGGCACCCGTTCGGCGGTCTATGCTACGGAAGTGAGCGCGGAAGAGTATTTCACGTTCACGACGGAAGAGTCCGAGAAACTGGAAGTGCAACGGCTTGCCGAGGAGCTGGACGGCAACCTGGAACTTGCCATCCGCCGGATGGCAGAGAGAAAACGAGAGGAACAAAGACAAGTATCAATCCCAAAAAGAGAACAATGAGAAACAAATCCCTTATGAGACTGGCGGTGTGCCTGATCGGTATGGCCGCCATGGTATTGCAAGGCTGCTCGGAGAGCGGCACCGACCGTGACAAGCTCTGCGGCTCGTGGAGCAGCGTGGAAGGCAAGCCGGACGTGCTGGTATATAAGGAAGGGGAAGCCTACAAGGTGACGGTGTTCGCCCACAGCGGAAAGATGCGCCGTCTCAGGCCTCAGACCTACCTGCTGGTTGAGGAGAACGGGAACCTGTTCATCAACACGGGGCACCGCATCGACATCTCCTACAACGAGGCCGCCGACGTGCTGACCTTCTCCCCGAACGGTGACTATGTGCGGAAGGAGGAACGCCCATGAAAGCGAAGTCACTCCTGATCGGAACGGTACTCGCCCTGTGCGGCACCGGCGCCAATGCCCAGTGGGTGGTGACCGATCCCGGTAATCTTGCCCAAAGCATCATCAACATGTCGGACAACATCGCCCATACCTCGAAAACGGCGGTCAATACGGCCGACAGCTTTGCGGAGACGGTGAAGATTTACGAGCAGGCCAAGAAGTATTACGACCAGTTAAAGGCGGTAAACGACCTGATACAGGACGCCCGCAAGGTGCGTGACATCATCCTGATGGTGGGCGACGTGTCCGACATCTATGTAACGAACTTCGGCAAGATGATGAACGACGGGAACTTCTCGCCCCGCGAGCTGGACGCCATCGCCTTCGGCTACACCCGCCTGCTGGAGGAGAGCAACGGCGTGCTGCAGGATCTCAGGCAGGTCATCAACGTGAGCACGCTCTCCATGACCGACAAGGACCGCATGGACGTGGTGGACCACTGCTACTATGAGATGCGCCGCTACCGCAACCTGGTGAGCTACTACACGAGCAAGAACATCGCCGTGAGCTATCTCCGTGCCAGAAAGAAGAACGACCTGGACCGGGTGATGCGGCTTTACGGGAATGAAACCTCCAAATACTGGTAGCCATGATGCCGTTGTCGATAGATTTTGCCAACCTGCATACCATACTGGCGACCCTGTATGACGATATGCTGCCCCTTTGCAAGGACATGATGGACGTAGGAAAGGGACTTGCCGGGCTGGGTGCCCTGTTCTATGTCGCCGTCCGCGTGTGGCAGTCGATGGCCCGTGCCGAACCGATAGATGTCTATCCCCTGCTGCGTCCCTTCGCCATTGGCATCTGCATCCTGCTTTTCCCCACGCTGGTACTCGGCACGCTGAACACCGTGCTCAGCCCGATAGTACAGGGTGCGCACAAGATGCTTGAGGGGCAGACGCTGGATATGGAACAGTACAGGGCGCAGAAAGAGGAACTGGAAAGGGAGGCCATGCTGCGCAATCCCGAAACCGCCTACCTGGTGAGCGACGAGGAATTCGACCGTCAGCTGGACGAGCTGGGCTGGTCAACCATAGATACCGCCTCTCGCCTGGGCATGTACGTGGAGGTGGGGATGTACAATCTGGAGAAGAAAATCCGTGACGCCTTCCGCAGCCTGCTGGAACTGATATTCGCGGCGGCATCGCTGCTGATAGATACCGTGAGGACCTTTTTCCTTGTCGTGCTCTCCATTCTGGGACCGGTAGCGTTCGCCTTCAGCGTATGGGACGGATTCCAGTCCACGCTCGGGCAGTGGTTCACGAGGTACATATCCGTCTACCTTTGGCTTCCGGTCAGCGACCTGTTCAGCACCCTGCTCGCCAAGCTCCAGGTGCTGATGCTCCAAAATGACATTCTGGAATTACAGAACAACCCCGACTACTCGATAGACAACTCAAATAGCGTCTATATCATATTTATGCTGATAGGGATTATCGGGTACTTCACCGTCCCGACGGTGGCGGGCTGGATCGTACAGGCGGGCGGAGCCGGAAACTTCAGCCGTAACCTGAACCGCACGGCCACGAAAGCGGGCGGTTTCGCTGCCGGGGCGGGCGGTGCCGTACTGGGGAATATCGGGGGAAGACTGCGGGGCAAATAGGCTCTATGGCAACCCGTTTCCGTGAGTCGGGCAACTTGGATTACCGGGTTGGGCGACTTGTCGGAAGGAGCCGCCCGGTCATACCGGAAACATTTATTTATTCATTCAAACCAATCATTCGCTAAATGGAATTCAAGTCATTGACCAACATTGAGAGCAGCTTCAGGCGCATCCGGTTGATGCTGGCTGTCTTTACCGGCTGTTGTGCGCTCGTCACCAGCTATGCGTTGTGGAGCTCGTACCGTTTCGCCGAGAAGCAACGGGAAAAGATCTATGTGCTGGATAAGGGCAAGTCGCTGATGCTCGCCCTCTCGCAGGATCTTTCACAGAACCGCCCCGCCGAGGCGCGGGAACACGTCCGGCGTTTTCACGAGCTGTTCTTCTCGCTCTCCCCGCAGAAGGACGCGATCGAGCACAATATAGGCCGTGCTTTGCAGCTGGCGGACAAGAGCGCCTATCACTACTATGTGGACTTTGCCGAAAAGGGATATTACAACCGGCTGATTTCGGGCAACATCAACCAGGTGGTACACGTGGACAGCGTGGTGTGCGACTTTGCCGTCTATCCCTACAAGGCGCATACATACGCCCGACAGCTGATCATCCGTGAGAGCAACGTGACCGAGCGAAGCCTTGTCACCTCCTGTTCGCTCCAGAATACGGGGCGTTCGGACGACAATCCCAACGGGTTCATCATCGAGCAGTTCACCATACTGGAGAACAGGGATATAAGGAGTGTGGAACGATGAGAGGGAAACCTGCCGTCTTAAAACGTGCGGACAGCCGTATCCGGCTGTTCTGCCGCCGGCTGACCGGAAAGCAGCGCATTGTCTTGACAAGTGTCGTCTCGCTTCTGTTTACGGCAGCCTGTCTGTACTCGGTTGTCTCTTCCGTGTCCCGTTTGGGGGAACGGAAGGGCGACATGAAAACCGGGCATATCCGGCCCGTCATGTTACGGCCGGAAACAACAACCATTCATTCAAACATCCAGAAACATGAAAATGGACTTTCAGAAAATCAGGGAACGGCTGGGGCTGTCAAGTGACAAGCCGCTGACTCCCGAAGAGAAGCGCCGACGCGCGAGATATATTGTCTATCCGCTCTTCTGCCTGCTGTGTGCCGGATTCCTTTTGTTGGTATTCAGCCCGTCGGAAAAGGAGAAGTCGGAAAAGGAAAAGGGCAAGGGATTTAATGTGGAGATGCCCTCGCCGAAAGATTCGGAAATGGAGGGCAACAAGGTAAGCGCCTACGAGCAGGAAGCACTGGCAAAAAAGGAAAAATGGCGCAGGGGAACCTTCCAGGAAATGTCCGAACTGCTCAACAAGGACAGTCAGGATACTGCCGGCCTTACCGCAGGAAAAGCCAACACGGAACTTCCGCCGGAACCGGAAACGGAGAAATCCCCCGGCTCCGTCCATTCCTCTGCGGAAGCCTACCGGAATATGAACCGCTCGCTAGGTGCTGTATATACCCGGAATGAAAATCAACAAAATGCCGATCTGCTCCGCCGTATAGAGGAACTGGAAAAAGAAAAGAGAACGGCGAAAGGACAGCCGGAAGGACAGACCTTGGAAGAAAAGATGGCACTGCTGGAAAAGTCTTACGAGCTGGCCGCCCGGTATAATGGGAAGCAGCCGGATGCCCCGGCTGCCGTGAATGGCCGGAGCGACCGGAAAGACAGGACAGCCGTCCGCCCGGTGAAACAGGTACGGAATCAGGTGGTGTCATCGCTTGCACAACCTATGGGCAATGAGGATTTCATCGCCGAATTTGCGGGAGAGAGGAATACCGGTTTCCATACCCCTATAGGCAGGACACTCCCTTCCGGCAGGAATACCATCGCTGCCTGTGTACATGGTACGCAGACCGTATCGGACGGGCAGGTGTTGCGCATCCGGTTGCTGGAGCCGATGGCGGTGGACGACCGGCTCATTCCCCAAGGGACGGTATTGACCGGCGGTACACGCATCCAGGGGGAGCGGATGGACATCCTTGTAGAGACGGTGGAATACAAGGGCACGCTGTTTCCGGTGGAACTGGATGTATATGATGCCGACGGACAGCAGGGAATCCTCGTGCCGAACTCGATGGAGTATGATGCAGTGCGTGAGATAGCCGCGGGTATGGGCACCTCAATGGGGAGCAGCATTAACATCTCGACGGATGCCGGGGCGCAGATTGCCTCGGATGTGGGCAAGGGGGTAATACAGGGCGTGTCGCAATATGTGGAAAAGAAAATGCGTGCGGTGAAAATCACCCTGAAAGCCGGACACCGGCTGTTGCTGCACTCTCCCGAAAAATGAAAAGAGAAAAGAAACCAACCATTTATTCACCAACCAATCAAGAACGCACATGAAGAAGATTCTGATGATGTTTGCCCTGATTATGGGCGCAGTGACTGCATACGCGCAGCAAAGCAGCGGGGATTATTACGAGGGATTGAGCCGCAAGATCGGCTTCAGCCAAATGATTCCCCCGCATGGTCTGGAAATCACGTATGACAAGACCGTACATATAATTTTCCCCTCTCCCGTAAGATACGTGGATTTGGGTTCCCCCAATCTGATAGCGGGCAAGGCGGACGGTGCGGAGAATGTCATCCGTGTGAAGGCGACCCGGAAACATTTCTGCAGTGAAACCAATATGAGCGTGATAACCGAGGACGGCAACTTTTACACATTCAACGTCAAGTATGCCGACGAGCCGTTGCTGCTGAACGTAGAGATGTGTGACTTCATCCATGACGGGGAGTCGGTTAACCATCCGAACAATGCGATGGAAATCTACTTGCAGGAACTCGCCGGGGAGTCTCCCCGTCTGGTACGGCTGATCATGAAATCCGTGTATAGGCAGGACAAACGCAAGGTCAAGCACATCGGCAGCAAGCGGTTCGGGGTTCAATACCTGCTCAAGGGGCTTTACGCACACGGCGAGCTGCTCTATTTCCATACCGAGGTGAAGAACGCCACGCACGTGCCTTTCGATGTGGACTTCGTAACTTTCAAGATTGTAGACAAGAAAATCGTGAAGCGTACCGCCATGCAGGAGCAGGTCATCTATCCGCTGCGTGCCTTCAACTATGTGACCCGTGTGGACGGGAAGAAGAACGAGCGGACGGTGTTCGCCCTGCCCAAGTTCACCATCCCCGACGGCAAGAAGCTGGTCGTGGAGATGTACGAGAAACAGGGTGGCCGCCATCAGTCGTTTGAGGTAGAGAACGAAGACCTTGTACGCGCCGGGACTGTCAATGAACTGAAAGTAAGATGAGTGCCATGAAAAGATACTTCATCTTTATTATCCTCCTGCTTGCCCTCTTTACGGGGCAGGCGGAAGCCCAGCGCCAGCTGCCGGGGATGAAAGCCATCCGCTTTACCGCTGAAATGGCCGACGGCTTTTACAGCCGGGCAGACCGCCATGATGCGGGCTACGCCTTTTCGCTGGCTGTTGCCACTTACACAAAGAAAGGGAACCAGTGGGTGTTTGGCTGTGAGATGCTACAACGTAATAACCCTTATCGGAACACGTATGTCCCACTGTCGCAGTATACAGGGGAAGGCGGTTATTATCATACAATCCTTTCCACATCCGGCAAGTCTTTCTTTCTGAACCTCGGCGCTTCCGCCTTGTTGGGCTACGAGGCCGTGAACAACGGAAACCGCCTGTTGGATGACGGAGCTGCCTTGCGCAAGTGTGAGTCCTTCATCTATGGAGGCGCGGTGACACTGGAAGCGGAGGGATACCTGTCGGACAGGATAACCCTGCTGATACGCCTGCGTGAGCGTTTCATGTGGGGCGGCGCATCCGGCCGCTGCCATTTCCAGTATGGAGCCGGAATCAAATACATTTTCTAACCTTAAAAAGAACAGATACCCATGAAAAGAAGAATCCTTGATATGATGATGGCTGCCTGCTGCATGGCGGTTTCCTTCCTTGGTCTTGCCGCTTGTGACAATGAACTGGACATTCAGCAGGAATACCCGTTCACGGTGGAGTCCATGCCGGTGGCGGATGAGATAGCCGGTGATGAGACGGTGGAAATCCGTCTGGAAATCAAGCCGTCTGGAAATTTTATCGGAACGGTCTATACACTGAGGTATTTTCAGCCCGACGGAAAGGGCAGTCTGAAGATGGAGGACGGCACGGTGCTCGAATGGGGCCGCACCAGCGACCTGTTCTATCATCCGCAGCACCTGCACACCGAGCAGTTCGTCAGCTCCAAATTCGCCTAAACCTTTCAAGAAACGCGGAGGAACAGAGGATACGATATGCGAAGCATTTACGATCAGGAAATGCGCGAGATCCAGCGCGACAGCATCCATATGTGCAACCTGGCGGCCGAGACCCTTCAGGATGTGATGGATGCGGTGCGCCGCCGCGACTTCAACGTCGTGGACCGCGTGTTGGAGCAGGATTACACCCTGCGGCAAATGCGCATGGCCATCAATGAGCGCGTGATGCGCATGATCGCCACGCAGCACCCCGTCGCGGTGGACCTGCGCAAGCTGTTTTATCTGGTTCATACGGCGGATGAGATGGAGCGCATCGGCTATCAGGCGGCGGGCATCGGCCGCGCGATGATGCGGGAGCAATACGGCAAGGTGCCGCTGCTGGACGATATTTTCCGCATGAGCGAGCGCGTCGGAACCATGCTCGAGCGCGTGCTCACCTGTTCGCTGGGCGAGGATGCCGAGGGCATGAAGGCCGTGCTGCGAATGGACGACGAGGTGGACGTGATCTGCGAGCAGATTTACCGCGAGTGCATCGCCCGCCAGGGCGCGCATCAGGTGCAGGACAGCGAGACAATGACCGCCATCAGCATCGCGCAGTACCTCGAACACGTCGGCGACCATGCGGTCAACTGGGCGCGGTGGTGGCTCTATTTCAACGGGGGGCCGGGCGAAACCGGCGACGTGATCGTTTAGGCGAGAAGAAACGGGAAGGACGCATTCATGCGTCCTTCTTTTGCGCTTTGGGGAAGAGGTGGGGGGGGAGAGGAGGAGGCGCGGCAAGGGTG
>OLGE01002599.1_pt1 | contig 15637 bp, 19 predicted proteins | sample 1605151 | NCBI WGS metagenome assembly OLGE01 (sample SAMEA3888912, study PRJEB22519) | human gut metagenome | biome: human gut; feature: human-associated habitat; material: faeces | place: Denmark | collected 2010
GTTGTTGGAACCGATGGATTTCGCTCTGACGTCCTTGATACCCGCGGCTTCCAGTACCGTACGTACGGAAGAACCCGCGATAACTCCGGTACCTTGTGCAGCCGGCATGATGAGTACTCTGCCTGCTCCGAAAACGCCTAAGTTTCTGTGAGGTACTGTTGTTCCTACTGTCGGAACATATATTAAATTCTTCTTTGCATCTTCTTCAGCTTTTCTTACAGCTTCAGGAATTTCCTGAGACTTTCCAAGACCAACGCCTACATATCCGTTGCCGTCGCCGACTACCACAGTTACGCTGAATCTCATGTTTCTACCGCCTTTAACAGTCTTTGCTACTCTTCTGATATTAACGATAGTTGACTTTAAATCAAGCTTGGATGCATCAACGATATTACGCATTCCTTTTTTCCTCCTGTTAGAATTTTAATCCTGCTTCACGAGCGCCTGCTGCGAGTTCAGCAACTCTTCCGTGGTATAAGAATCCGCCTCTGTCGAAGCATACTTCTTCGATACCTTTTGCTAATGCTCTCTTTGCAAGGGCTTCACCGACCTTTTTAGCTGCTTCTTTGTTTCCGCCGTAACCAACTTCACCCTTAAGTTCTTTGTCGAGTGAGGATGCGGATACTAAAGTAACTCCGTTTACATCGTCAATAACCTGAGCTGAGATGTTCTTGTTTGATCTGTAAACGCAAAGTCTTGGTCTTTCAGGAGTTCCAAAAAGGTTTTTTCTTACTCTTTCGTGTCTTTTAACACGTTTGTCATTTCTGCTTACTTTTGCCATTTTAATTCACTCCTTTCCCCTTATTTAGCGCCTGCTTTGCCTTCTTTTCTGCGAATAACTTCATCAGCATACTTGATACCTTTGCCCTTGTAAGGTTCCGGTCTTCTCCATGCTCTGATGTTTGCCGCATAATTTCCGACAACCGCCTTATCGATACCCTTTACGATAATCTCTGTAGCAGATGTGCATTCAGTCGTGATTCCTTCAGGGTCCTTTAATTCTACAGGGTGGGAGTATCCAAGGTTCATTACTAAAGTGTCACCCTTCTTTTCGGCTTTGTAACCAACGCCTACGAGCTGGAGCTTCTTTTCGTTTCGCCGAAGGAACACAGCAAAGGCATCGGCTATGGCGCTTGGTTTGCCGTGGAAGCTCTGCACCCCGAAACCAAGGTCTGGGCGACCTGCACGCCATATTTTGAAAAGCGCAATATCCATTTTTATATCAACAAATGCGGTTTTCACGCCGTTGAGTTTTTCTTCGCCATGCACCCGGAGCCGAACCCGCCGGAGGGAAACGGAGAGGCACGCCCCGACGAGGGACCGGATGAAATGTTCCGCTTTGAAAAGATTATGAAATGAAACGCACAAATAGCCCCGCACCTCATTCAAAAAGTGCGGGGCTGCGATTTTGACACTGCGAAAACCGACCCCAATAAAGGAATTCCCTTATTTCCATTGCGTTTCCCTTAAAACACGGTGCAAAATAAGGGAATCTTATTTTGCTGTTCTCATAGTTCGACCCGTCAGAAACAAAAAATGCTGCCCCACCGTTTCCGGTGAGGCATAAATTATGTACTCTCTTTCATCATTTTTCTTTTCTGCCGCCGCTGTTCGTTCTCACGCTCACGGCGCCGGTTGTATTTGAATTCCCGAATCAGTTCTTTGTATTTTTCCGTGCGCGGGTGCGCCAGCCTTTGCGGCGATGCCATAAAGCCGATAAATTCCGCTTTGGCACAGTACTGTATGGCGCCGAGCTTGATGCCGGTTAAGGTTTCTTCCCGTATCCATTCGTGAATGCGCTGCGGGCTGTGACCGACAAGTTCCGCCGCCGTCTGCGTGGGCAGAGCCTCCGGCAGCTCTGCCCACTGTGAACTCAGCCACCGCCGAAAGGCTTCGCAGTTTTCCGGGGTGGCTTCAAACATCGGGAGCGGATGCCATTCGGTGCGGTTGGAGAACATGCCGCTCAGCTCCGATAAAAAGCCAGGCTCGGTATCCATACGGGCTTTGAACCACACTGCATCCTCTGTCCGCACCCGATATTTATGGGTCGTGTGTCCCGTGTTTTCGTGCGGGATATAATTGTTGTCCATCAGATATTTCATTTTCCGCGTGGATATGTGCAGGTACTGTCGAAGCTCGCTCCCGCTCATAAATTCTTTTTGGGTCATATATAAAATCATCCTTTCTGTCAGCAAAAATACGCCCGCCGTGGACGCATTATTCTTTTGCTTTATTAAAGATACTGCTGATCACATCGGCGCTTTCCTGCTTCTTGGACTTATCCAGATGGGCATAGATATTTGCCGTTGTGGACAGGTCGGAGTGGCCGAGGAAGGTCGATACATTCAGCAGCGGCACATCCTGATTGATGAGGATGCTGGCGAAGGTGTGGCGCAGATCGTGGAACCGAATCTTGCGCAGACCGTATTGCTTGATAAGGTCGGCGAAACGCTGCGTGACCCGATTCGGGCGTATCAGCCCGCCGAGCTGATCGACGCAGATATAATCGTCATATTTGCGGTTGTAGCTGCCCTTGAACATTCGCCGGTACAGGTCCTGCTTTTCCCGCTCCTCGCACAGCATTTCATACACCGGGTCCGGCAGCGGCAGCGTGCGGCGGCTGGATTTGTTTTTCATTTCCTCCACAGGTTCGATGATGACCTTGCCGTTTTCCTTGTACTCAATGATCTTGGTGTCGAGCAGTATGGTTTTCTTTTCCCAGTCTACCCTCGACCACCGTGCGCCCAACGCTTCACTGCGGCGCAGCCCCAAGCCGCCCGCCAGCATGACCGCCGGATAGATAATATCCCCGCGGATAAGCCCGAGCATGGCGATCAGCTCCTCCTCGGAATAGTTTTCACCCGTAAACTTGTTTTTCTTCGGGCGGTCGATGCGGTCAAATGGATTGGAGGCGATCAGTCCGTCCTTGAAAGCCCGTTTGAAGGCGCTGTGCAGAACGGTGTGGTAGTGGATAACGGTGTTGGCGACAACGCCCGATTCGAACATCCACTCGTAGAAATCCTCAATGTCCTTTGCAGTGATGCTGCCGACCGTCAGTTCCTTTCGGGCAGTAAAATACCGCCGAATTCTACCGTTTATCATTCCGCGGTAGCTTTCGGCGGTACTCTTTTGAATGTTTTTCTCGTTCTTTTTAAAGTAGGCGCACATATAATCGTAGATCGGGATATCCGAGGCAGGCTTTTTGTTTTGCGCGATCTGCTCGGCGTAGGACTGCTCAAAGGCTTGCACCACCTCTCGGTAGGCTTTGTTCACCTTTGATTTGTTCGAGCCTTCGGGCAGCCCCAGTGCGCGCCATACGGGTTTTGTCCTGCCGTTCTCTCTGACCTGTATCACGGCATAAAGGCGGCCTTTTTTAGCCTGTACGCTGGCTGCAAGTGTGGTTGCGGCATTCATTTGCATTCACTCCTTTTTTGTTTTTGCCGACACGAACAATATCACAACTCACCGCACAAGTCCAGATTTTTTCGGGAGTTTTCTCAAGAAAACAGACCTTTGGGTTCGAACTTTTGCCTTCTCTTTGCCGCAGATAGTCGATCAGCTGTGATTTGGCAATGCGGTTTTCTCTGCCGACCTTCACTGCCGGAAGGGACTTTTCTTTTATCAGCTTGTATACCGTCTTGGTGCTGACCCGCAGGATCTCGGCAACCTCCGCAGCGGTCAGCGCCGCCGGATAGCAGCGCAATTCTTTTTCATGTTCTTTTTTCGTCATAGGCAATTCCTTTCTCCTACATCTTCATGGTAGGTCCGTCGTTTTCCTCTGCGGACATATCTTCCTCGCTGTCGGCTGCGGCGGTGAAGATTCCGACCGCAAGCCCGATAACGGCACCGAGGTTGGAGGCATTTTCCTGCGCCTCAATGCGCTTTCGGCGTTCCTCCTGGTCTTCGGCAGTGCCGTCGATTATACTGCCAGCTTCCAGAATACCGCGCAGGCCAGCAGCGACAGCGCCACTGCCGATACCGCCGTGGCTATCATTATTTTCATAATTTTCCGTTGCAGATTCTTGATCGTATCGTTCAGTGCCTCGGTACTCTTCGAAAGGGTTTCGGAGCAATTCGAAATAAACTGCTCTTGATTCTTCCCAGCCTGTTCGATGAGGCTTTCCATCTGCGCCGCCGTCTTGCGGTTCTCCGTCACCACTTCCCGCACCGTCTTTTCCATATACTCCGCCTCGATATTCTGTATATTGATGCAGTGGTCGCTCAGCTCCTCCGCCGTCGCCAGCCGTTCGATCATCTGATACAGTCTCGGCTGAAACTCCACCGCGTCCGCCAGCAGCTTGCTCTCCCGTTTGCGCTGCTCTATCGGGATCGTATACACCTGCGGCTGATACGGGATCTGTTCCAGTTCGGACAGCGTCCGTGTGTTTTTCTTCCTCAGCATATCCATTGCCGAGTTCTGCTGTGTGCTGTTTTCTGATTGTGAATTCATATTCCAATACCTCTTTCAAATATTTTTCATCGTGCAGGCGGATGTCCCTGCACTTCATTCCGTTCGGACAAGTGAAGGTGATATATTTTCGCTCGTCCGTCCATGTGCCTTTGTAGCCGAGCCGCTGCATCTCCCGTATAAAATCCGCACGATTGCCGCTGCGATTCATCACAAAATCAATATCGGACATCAGCTTGAACTTCCAGCTGTCACCCTTTGCCGCGGCGCGGTACTCGCGGCTCGAAATATTTGCGCCGTCCTTTTTATACGGCTCGAGAACGCTCAGCCCGTGCTCTAAACAGATACCGTCGCTGAGTGAGCGCAGCTTTGTCAGCGTGCCGGGGTTTTGGCGGAGTTTCCTTCCGTTTTCGTAACGCACGGAGTTGATAACAAAGTGATTGTGCAGATGCGCAACATCGGTGTGTGTGGTCACAAGCACCTCATGCCCCGGCCACGCTTTTTCCGCAAACGCCAATCCGATTTCGTGTACCTGCTTGGCGGTCACGCTTTCGCTCGGCGAAAAGGATTGCACATAATGATAAAAATTCATTCCGCCCTTTTTGTGATGTGCGGTCTTGGTCGCCATAAATTCCGTGAAAGCATTTTCGCCGTTGCAGTTTACACCGCTCACCAAGCGGCGGCCGCTGTCCTCGTCCGCAACCTTTTTCTGCTGCAAACAGTATTCGATCACCGCTTTCATTGCGCTGATGCTTTGCCTCGATTCGGGAATAAAACTTACCGTTGCCATTATCCTTTCCTCGCAATGTCCAGCAGCTGCTCGTAGATCATCTTCTGCCCGTCGATCATATCTTCGAAGTTGTATGACCGAAACGCGCCGGCATTGATCTTTGCCGTGATTTGATTCAGGTTATTGCCTATGCGTTTGAGCTCGATCAGCAGGGGCTTTACATCTTCCGCAACATGGATGGGCATTTCCAGCGACAGCAAAACGAGATAGTCGGTGATGCTGCGCTCGGCGCGTTTGGCGTTGCGTTCTATGCGTTCTTTTTCGGGTTTGGTCAGCCGAATTGTCAGCGTGGTGTCACGCCGTCTTTGTTTACTCATAAATATCACTCTCCGTTTCTAAATTCAGTGGGTTCGGGCTGCTGCCCGTAAATAAAGGCGTTTCGGCAGGACAGCCGGACGCTCTGCTTGCCCCGGACGATGTCCGGGAAATCGGTAAAACCGACGCTCCCGCAAACGCCCCGAATTCGCTTTGTTTCCGGCGCATGGGTGGTTTATCCCTACTCCCCAACGAAAGCGGCACAAACCGCCTGTAAACCGCCGACAGGGACGAAAGGAACGCTTGGGACGAACCGATTGGGGGTACACCGATTTAACCGTCACCAACGGCACTTTCGTCACCGGCAGAAAAGGAATATTCGATTTCCAGCAGTCGGGCGCCGTTGCTGCGGTGGCTGCGAAAGTGCACACCGAAATCGGCAAGGCGGTATTCCCATAGATTCATCAGCCGTTTCAGCCCTCTTGCCGCTACCGCCTGTCCTGCGTATTCGTTATACCGCTTGCAAAACTCCGTGTTGCTGCCGCTGTATTTTTTCTGCACCTTCATAAAATCAACCAGCAGTTCCATCTCCTTCGGCAGCAGCATTTCCCGGTTCTCCATACTGTCACCGAGCATTTTCCAAACAAATTTCTCTTTGGAAAACCGCAATTCAAGCTGGCGGTCCTCCACATCACGACCGGTGCAGTAGAGAGTGGCACTGTCGGCATTGCGGCGGCTCTTGTCCAGCACAAAGGCGGTATCCACTGCGCCGACGATTCCGGTGGTGCCGGTCAACTTGTTGAACGGATCGCTGTCGCCCTGTTTGCGCAGGTGATGCACCAGCAGAAGGCAGATACCAAGTTCGTCCGCTAACTGTTTTAATATCCGTATTTCCTCATAGTCATTTGCGTAAGAGGTGTCGATGCTGTTGTTGCGCACGATCTGAAAGGTATCCACGGCAACAAAAACCGTGTCGGGATGCTCTTTTACAAAATCCTGTATCTGTTCGCACAGACCGTCGGACAGCGTTCCGGCAGAGGTAGCAAAAAATGCATTGGGCGGCACTTCGTCGGTGATGCAAAGCAGACGGTTCTGCACGCGGCGCAGTGTGTCCTCCAAGCAAAGGTACAGCGTTGTTCCTCCGGTCGTTTTCAGATCCCACATCGGTTCGCCCTTTGCAATACGCACGCACAGATCCAGCACCCACCACGATTTGCCGATTTTTGACGCGCCGCCGAGGATGCATAACCCCTGCGGCAGCAGCGTGTCGACACAAAACTTTGTCGGCGGAAGTTTCATGTCCATTAAGGTTTCGCCGTCGATAACGGCAAGTTTTGTTTTTTCGTCAGCCATACTGAAATCTCCTTATAAAAAAGTAAGAGCAAAAGCAGCGGCGGCGGAACCGATGCTTTGGCTCTCCTATCTATCTAATGGCTGAAAATAGAAAAATCACATAAAATGCTGTGAGCATAAAAATTCGTTTCTGAAATTTTTGTAATTTCCGATGACAGCGAAAAGGTTTTATGGTATACTGATTACAGAAACGAGGTGCGCCGCATGAATCTGATTGAAACAAAACCTGTGGGCGAAACACATTTGAGCCATTTTGCCGTTGATTTCGGCGACGCTGATATTCGGCTTAACGGAAAGCAATATCCCACCGGCAAGGTCACGCATGATATTCTTTGCCTTTCTCCCGAATGGGTAAAAGCACTTTTTTACAAGGGTGATGCCTTATATGCGCTTTGCTGCCGCTGGACCGACGAGGGATATTCCACGGAGTTGTTTTCCGAAATAAAAAACAGCCTTTTTGACATCTTGGACTATATCAAAGCTGTTCCGCCGTTTTGCTATTTTGACATAGACGGAGAGTATACGGCGCTGAACAATTTTTTCTATCAAGATGCGTTGCAACACTACGAAGAGGATTTCCGAAAACACGGCACGTTCTTTTATGAGCAGCTGCCGTATGAAAATAAGCTGCGCGCCCACATGACGGCGTTTTCCTGGATCATTTCGTCTTATATCTATCTCACCGGAGACACACTCAATTTTTTAAGCGTGGCAAATATGTTCTTTGTCAACCTCACGGAAAACGATAAACGAACCAAATCGGAACTGGCGGAGTTTGCGCGGACAGTGTTCGGTGATCCCGAAATCACCGAACAAATAATGCAAAGCAGCCATACAGGCGCTTTCAACAATTTCACCCTGCACCCGACTGCAGAAGTCGCCCCCGTGATCATAGAAACCGAAAGCGGTAGCGTCCTCGGCAGACGCATGGTGTTTAACCGTATGCTCAATTTTTATGTTACCGATCTGTTCGAAGGACTCGCCGCCGGACATTATTCATGGCAATGCGGAATCTGCCACCGATTTTTCTTTATGGAAACCGCGCATAAACAGCTGTATTGCAGCACCGTCAATCCGGAGTACGGCGTTCCCTGCGCCTATGTTGCAAAAAACAAGCTGAATATGCCGAAGCAAAAGAAAAAGGACGGTTTCGGCTATGCGATTTGGAAAAAGAGATACGATTCTCTGCGCAACGAAAAGCACAAAACCAATAAAAATCTGCCGTCCACCAAATATGATGTGGATGTGTGCGATAAGGCTATCGAGCTTGCTAAACGGCATTATGAAGAGGCACAGATCGATTTTGATTATGCGCAAAATCGGTATGAGCAGGATATGGTTCTGCTGAATCTGATTGCCGAGGCAAAAGCGGCACTGGGCAAAAAATAAATTCATTTTTCTTTGGGAAGGGGGTGCGCGTATGAACGCCGAATACAAAAAGGCTGCCGAAAAACTGCTTTGCGGCATTACGGATAAGCGGTTGCACGAGCCGGAAATATGGAATGATATTCTTTCTTCTGCCCGTTCGGGTAATTTGCGGCTTTGGGAAATCAACGATGAAATTCTGCGTATCAAATATTTCTGCAAAGAAAAAATCGAACGCGCATCTGCCTTTACCGAAAGCGATAAAAGCGGCGTGCGGTTCGATGATCTGAATGCATATTTTGTTGAGGCAATCAAGAGCCAAGATAAAGGATATTTTGAAGCATTCATCCGCGCGTATGAGCCGGTACTGCAAAGCCGTGCCGAACGGTTCGTTGCACATTATAATCTGTCTGCGGATGACACCGAGGACATCAAGCAAATCTTTTTGGAAACATTGTGGTTTGCTTTTCTCGGCTATGATGCCGCCGATCCCATTCCGCTTTTGCAGTATGTGAAAAAGGCGGCGGTCATGCGGCAGTTAGATTATATCCGCACAACGAAAAACGCCTGCACCGTGCCGACGCAAAACGGGTATGCCGAGCTGCGTAAGGTTATGCGCATTTATAACAGCGCTCCCGAGCTTTCCGCCGATGCGCGCATTGCGCTTGCTGTAAAAGAAACCGGCTTTGCCGAGAAAAAAGTTACCGAGCTTGTTACTGTCGGCAAGGCTTGCGAATATCCCGTCGGCATTGTCCCGGCAGAAGAAAACAAAAACGCGGCGGACGGCACCGTTGCGGACGAGCTGATTGAAGATCCGTCCGTATCTCTGTTCGAGGAAGTGCTGCGAAGTATTTACCGTAACAATTTCCGCACCGACGCCGATAAAATCACACCTAAGGATAAGCAAATTTTATCTCTTTCTCTCGGTGTATGTTTTGACTGTTTCCGCGTTTTTAAGCCCAATACCTATGCGGAAATTGCATTGAAACAAGGTGCGTCGGGCGAAAAGAGTATTGAGAAAAAGCGTAAAGCGGCAATCGAAAAATATGCAAAGAAACTTTGCGCCATGGGCTTTTGCGACGGCGTTTCCTTAAAGCAAACGGCTATAACGGTTATAAAAGAAAAAGACAAGAAAACAGTGCAGTCAGCCAGATATGCCTATACGCCTTACGGCGACGGAAAAGCCGGTGAGATTCTGTATACCGCTGCCGGGAAATATCGCTTTCAGATCATCCGCCTTGCGGAATTTGATGTGACCGGCGCTTACGCAGAACAGGCTGCAAAAATCATCGACAACATGAACGGGAATTTTATCAAAGAACGGTTCTACGCTATCCCGCTCGAAAACCTGCCTCGCGTCAATAACCATAACGCAAAACCAAGAATGCCGTTCTATCACCCGGCACACAGGTAAATAGAATAGTTTCAAAGCCTTCTCTCGATTTTTTCGAAAGAAGGCTTTTTTTCTGCCGTGCGATTTATGACTTTTTCTTGTAAACCCCGAATAAACCCCTGTTAAACCTTGTGATATTCCAATAAATGTGGTATAATATATTTTGTAGTATTGTATTTTCGTGAAAACGGAGGATTCCGCTATGGATAACAATCTTGAACGCTGGTATTCGATGAAAGAAATTATGGAATATTTGGGCGTCAGCCGTGATACCGTTCTTGACTGGATCGAGCGCAGAGAAATGCCCGCCGCTAAAATCGGCAGGCTGTGGAAATTCAAAATCAGCGAAGTGGACGCCTGGATGAAATCCGGCGTTGCGGCGGATAAGTAATGCGGTGAGAAAATGGGATTTATAAATTCTTATAAACGACTTGAAAAGTTGTGCAATGAAATTTATGACAGCAACCATGGCGTTTCAGCTTATATTGACGATATGGCAAGACTGACATCTGCCTCGTTCTATGTTTTTAATTGGAATGACGACCTGAAACAATTAAAGCACTATCGGTGGATTCGAAATAAAATTGCTCATGAGCCAAATTGCACAGAGGAGAATATGTGCGAATACGGCGATGCGCAGTGGATTGACGACTTTTACGATAGAATTATGAATCAGAGCGACCCGCTTGCTATGTACCGAAAGGCGACAAAACCTCAACCTGTCGCAAAACCAAAACAGCACAGTCAATCTTCACAGTTACAGTATACATATCTTGTACAGCCGGTTTCCTCAAAAAAGAAAGGACGGAAAGCCGCCGGATGGATTGTGTTATTGATTATTGCAGCGTTTGTCGGACTGTTTTTTGTGCTTAAATATCTTGTAAATTAATTCGGAGGTGCACTATGGCACTTGAAAATAAATTGGGGCTGACAAGCTCTACCGACCTTGCTCGTGCGGAAGAGCGCATCAGCAAGAAAAAGGCACTTGAACTTTTTGAAAACGGGTTGCTTGATAAATTGGAAGCGGGAAAATTCTCTGCGCTGAAAGCAATTCATAAGTATCTCTTTGATGAAATCTTCGATTTTGCCGGAGAACTCAGAACCGTAAACATTTCCAAGGGCAACTTCCGGTTTGCTCCGCTGATGTACTTGCAGGCGGCACTTGCCAACATTGATAAAATGGCGCAGTCCACTTTTGATGAAATCGTCGAGAAGTATGTGGAAATGAATATTGCCCACCCTTTCAGAGAAGGAAACGGGCGCAGCGCCCGCATTTGGCTCGACCTCATTTTCAAAACCGAGCTTCACAAAGTCGTTGATTGGAGCAAGATTGATAAAGAAGATTATCTTCTTGCCATGGAGCGCAGCCCGATAAAAGATATTGAAATTAAACATCTTTTGAAAAACGCACTCACCGATGAGGTGGATAGCCGTGAGGTCTATATGAAGGGCATCGACCACAGCTATTATTACGAGGGGTATACGACGTTTAAGGCAGAAGAATTGTAAAAAATTACAGACTTACTCTGTAGAAAGCAAAGCAGTTATCTGTAATGAGGGTGCAAAAATGAGAAAGCCACGGGTAAAATGGTTCCTGTTTGTGCTGGCGCTGCTTGCGGTAGTGATAGGGATTCCCGTTATAATTAACGAATCTTATAAGGCGAACAGCGGATACATGACAATGTGGGGAGCAGCAGATGCGCTTGCCTATTATGGGACGATCTTAGGATCGCTGGTGGCGGTTGCAACTGTAGTTGTGACAATTCTTTTTACCTATAAGCAGATTCAACGCGATAGCTATCTTAGGCGAGAGAATGAAAAATGGTTCGATGTAGAATCGGTATTCTCAAATGCGCTGAACACCATTAATTTAATGCCGCATTTAATAGAAACAATGGAGATTAATGGAATTGAACCGAAGGAAGCAATTAAGCAGATTCAGCGATATCAAGTAAATGCTAACATATGCTTGGATCAGATTCTTACTTCTCTTGATTCTGCAGATTATCGCAAAGTCAGAACACTGTCAAACTCAATGGAACGAGCCAGAGAAAAATTTTGCCAAGTCATGCAGAATAGAGCGGAAATCTATGAGAAACTATTTCGAGTTAATGAGAAGGAAAATGCAGAGAGAATCCTTGAGGTGGAAAAACAGGAACAAAAGTCGCTTCCGATTCGGGTGCGCATGAGGTGTCAGGAAGCTGTCGCAAGAGCGCATGGATTAAATTTTGACGAGCTTAAAATTGAACTGGAACAGCTCAACGAGGCTACAGCCAAAATGCATGCGGATATTTTTAGGCCCTTGCTTCAACTTAAACAGAGGACGTTTGAGTTGATTCGTACTGAATTAAGTCAGAAAGCTGATCGTATTTTAAACTTTGGAGGAGATACTCATGCCGACACTTGAATGGATTGGAAAGAGCAAGGTGATCAATCACCATCAGGACGTGCCGTTTCGGGTGTTGGAGCGCAAGTACAGCTTTGATGAAAACGGACAGCACGACGAGGACAACGGCAGCGAAAACATGATCATCCGGGGCGATAATCTGGAAGCCCTGAAAGCGCTGCTGCCCCGGTATGAGGGGCGCGTCAAGTGCATTTACATTGATATGAAAACACCGAGATTGATACAATTTAATTATTTCTCCGCCGAATTTGCCGCTTGAGGGGTAAGTTGGCATTTGAGGGGTAAGTTGTGGAAGTCGGGGTTTCCCGGCTGTTTTTGTTATATGGAGGTGGCAGCATGAAACAGATCACAAACAAGGAATATGAGGAATGGATGAAGTACAAGGAAGAGAAAGCAAAGGGCCACATTCTGTTGCCGGACACCATCCGCTTCATCTGCGAGGCGAATGATATGGACCCGGAGAAGATCGGTCGACACTTCCTGGAAGTGCTGCCGAGGATTTGCCCGAAACAAAACGAATAACGAAAAGTGCCTCAGAGCCGATGTGATTGGTTCGGAGGTACTTCATTATTCCTGCGATTTTTTAGGTGGATATTTTTCAGCCCACTTTTTCTCGATCTCGGACAATTCCTCCATTTCTTCAGGGGAGGGTCCCTCAAAATCGTCTTCAACGGCGATGCCTTCCAATTCAGCGAAATATGAAAAGGGGTCGAAATCATCAACGAACGACCTGCAGTAATCCAGGTCTTCGGCAATATCACGGCCCAGAGAGTCGACTTTGAAGTGCTTTGCAATTACTTCAAGTATTGCAAGTACGAGTTCTTGCCGGAACAGAACCCTTTCAACTGGGTCAAGCGTTTTGAACTGCTCCATAGAAATATTATTCATGGTAAGGATATCTTCAAAGTAGTGCGAATAATCGATGTCCTCCCGTGCTTTGAGCAGATACGGGTAATTCTCTGGCTTAACCCTTTTTAAATACATATGGCGTAGATAGGCGTCTTCTATGCGATCTGGCTTCTCGTCATAAATACCAGCCAGATAATCGGGGTGGACATTCAGAAACCTGGCAATCCGCTCCAAAAGATCTGGCGGCATTTTCCCCTCGTCCAAGCATCTACGGATCGTTTTCCCCGTTCTTTGGATTTCGTTATATGCTTCTCCAAGTTTTCTGATACTGCTGCCTCGTGCTTTTAAAACTTCAAAAAACCGGTCCCGGTTGATGGGCACCTTTGGCGTTTCCTTGTTTGCCATCTGCTTACCTCCTCATGGACAAATGACGCAAAAATGACCGCACCCGACTGACGGGAAAAATGTTGACTTGCGGACATTAATGTCCTATAATGCATTATACAGGGCGCGGACATTAATGTCAACACCCAAGTTTGAAATTGGAGGTCTGTGTTATGCAGAACCATGAAATCCCAGATGTCGAGCAGAGAACCTGGTGGCAGCGGAACAAGAAGAAAGTCTTGATTGCTGGGGGCGTAGCGGTGGTGGTGGTTGGCGGCATCCTGCTGTATAAGAACTGGGATTCCGTCACCAAACTGGCTATGAAGGTGCTGCGCCAAGGTCAGAAGCCTGCTCCGCAGCCCATTGAGATTCATGTCGATCTCCCGGTCACGGACGTCGTCCATGAAGCCCAGCGCCCCGTCCTGGCGATAATCAACGGTGGTGAAGCCTTCCCTGTCAACGGTCATATCCGCAATCTGCCTGCTTCGTGGACGCCTTCCCCCGAGCAAAGAGCGCTTGCAGAGGCACTGGGGATCACCCTCGGCGACCACCAGACCTATGTCCGGGATTATGTGAAAAACTGTGCGTAAGGAGGTGTTGTAATGAACTGCCCACAATGTGGCAAGAGAATGAAGGGCGACTGGCCTGACAAGTCGCGTTGGTTCAATTGTGCAAATTGCAGAGATCGCTTTTTCCTCGAAGACGACGGAGAGCTTGTAAACGTCCTGTTTCGGTCAAGGAAGAACGAGAGAACCTGCGAGAACTGTGGCCAAAAAACGACCGGCGGATCATATACAGCCCCGTGGGAAAACGGCAACAATCCAGACGGGTATGTGAAATGTCCGCACTGCGGCCACGTAAACTTTATCTGGGAAGATGACTAACGAAAAAGCCTCCGAGCCGATATGGTTCGGAGGCATTCCTTTTTTCTTGCGGGTCAGGTTTCGATTTCCGTGCCATCCTTGAAGGTCACCCGGATGTCTTTTTTATTGTGAACGATGATGTAGTCCACCATCGCCAGCCAGTCTGTTTCCCGGAACTCCGTCAGCGGCTCCCGGCTCCGCAGGTTTTTCAAGTATGCTTCGATCTGGTGCTTTCGGGCCATGCGCTCGGCAATCAGATCGGTGACCTCGGTGTGTCGGGCCTTGGCCTTATCGAACCGGTCCACCAAAGCGTCGTACCGTTTCTGGTATTCGGCCTGATCGAGGGCTACATGAGCGTTCTCCTTGATGCATTCCTCGATGAGCTCGGCAGCGATGTTGATCTCCGCTTCCAGCTCGGAGATCTCACTCTCAAGGGCCGTGATGTCGAGGCTCATTGAAAGGACCTGCTCGTATATGGCTATAAACTGTTCCTTTTGGTCGATTACCTGGTTGGCGGATCGGAGGAACAGTTCTTTTATTTCATCCTCGGTGAGTGTCGGGGTGGTGCATTTCTGGCCGTCGAACTTGTGATTGCACTGCCAGATGACCTTCCGGTAGGCATCGTTGCTGTGCCAGGCCTTTGGCCCATACCAACTGCCGCAGTCGCCGCACTTGACCTTGCTGGAAAAGATGCTGACTGAGCTCTTGCGGTTCCGGCCCTTGGTGCGGGTGGCCATCAGCGTCTGTACCATCTCGAAGGTCTCCGGATCGATAATGGCCTCGTGGTTGTCCTTGACGTAGTACTGCGGGATTTCACCCTCGTTGGTCTTTTTCTTCTTGGTCAGAAAATCTACAGTGAAGGACTTCTGCAGCAGCGCATCACCCTTGTACTTTTCGTTGGTGAGAATGCTTTTGATGTTGCTGGGGTTCCAGTGGTCCTTGCCGCCGGGAGAAGGAATGCCTTCATCGGTCAGCGTCCGGGCAATCTGGAATGGCGACTGGCCTTGCAGGAACATTCCGTAGATGCGCTTGACCAGCTTGGCCTGTTCTGGGTTTACCACGAGGTTGTGGTCCGGCCCCATGTCGTAGCCCAGAAACCGCTTGAACGGGACTGTGACCTTGCCGTCTGCAAACCGCTTCCGCTGGCCCCATGTGCAGTTCTCGGAAATGGACCGGGACTCTTCCTGCGCCAGCGAGGACATGATCGTCAGCAGAAGTTCACCCTTGCTGTCGAAGGTCCAGATGTTTTCTTTTTCAAAATAGACCTCGACGTTGTGCTCCTTGAGTTTCCGGATGGTAGTCAGGCTATCGACTGTGTTTCTGGCAAAGCGGCTGACCGACTTCGTGATAATCAGGTCGATCTTGCCGTCAAGGGCATCTGCAACCATCTGCCTGAACTGCTCACGCTTTTTGGTATTGGTGCCGGTGATGCCTTCGTCAGGATATACCCCGACGAACTCCCAATCATCCCGGCCATTGATGTAATTCGTGTAGTAATCAATCTGCGCTTCGTAACTGGTCAGCTGCTCCTCGTTGTCGGTGCTGACACGAGCGTAGGCCGCCACACGTC
>OLGE01002603.1_pt1 | contig 15620 bp, 10 predicted proteins | sample 1605151 | NCBI WGS metagenome assembly OLGE01 (sample SAMEA3888912, study PRJEB22519) | human gut metagenome | biome: human gut; feature: human-associated habitat; material: faeces | place: Denmark | collected 2010
AGCAACCGAAGCGGACAGAGCCGCTCTTGAGAACAACAGGAAAAAGAAGTTTGAGGAGCTAAGCCGACAGATTATCACCACACAGGCTGCGGCGGTGCAGGAGAAAGCCAATGCAGAGGTGGCGGCGGTATCCTCCTCCGTTTCCAAGGGGATTCTGCTTGGCAAAGAAATCAACGGCGCAAACCAGAAGATTATTGATACGAAAATTCTCGGGGAAAATGTCATTATCGAGGGCAGTATTTATAACATCGAGCCGAGAGAAATTCGTGGTGAAAAATATATTGTTTCCTTTGATATTACGGATTTGAGCGATTCGACTACAGTGAAATTTTTCGTGAAGAAAAGTGTTTTTGATGCCGAACTGAGCGATAAAATCAAAAAGGGTAAATATCTGCGCGTGCAGGGCGAAGTGCAGTTTGATAAATATACCAAGGAAATCGATATTATGGCGAAAAATATCATGACTGCCGCCGCGCCTGCTCCCCGTATGGATGATGCGGAGGAAAAGCGCGTGGAGCTGCATCTGCATACACAGATGAGCAGTATGGATGGTGTGACACCTGTGAAAAAATATATCGAACGCGCGATTGCATGGGGGCATAAGGCAATTGCCATTACGGACCATGGTGTTGTGCAGGCATTTCCTGATGCGATGAACGCAATCGGCAAATCCGACTTGAAGGTGATTTACGGCGTAGAAGCCTATCTGATTGACGATTTGGGCAGCGTTGTTACCATGCCGCGCGGACAATCTCTGGATGACACCTTTGTGGTATTCGATATTGAGACAACAGGACTTTCCAAGGAAACCGAAAGCATTACGGAAATCGGTGCAGTGAAGGTAGTAGACGGCAAGATTATCGACCGTTTCAGCACCTTCGTGAACCCCGAACGCCCCATTCCTGCGGAGATTACCAAGCTGACAGGCATTACGAATGAAATGGTAGCCGATGCGCCTGTCATTACAGAAATTTTGCCGAGGTTTCTGGAATTTTGCCAAGATGCGGTGCTTGTGGCGCATAATGCCAATTTCGATACAGGCTTTATCCGCCTGAATGCAGAGCGAAAATGCGGCATTGAAGTAAAAAATACCGTTCTGGATACATTAGAGCTTTCCCGTTCGCTTCTACCGGAGCTGAAAAAGCATAAGCTGGACATCGTCTGTGAGCAGCTGGGTGTTTCTCTGGAGGGACACCATCGTGCGGTCAATGATGCCGAAGCAACGGCGGAGGTCTTTCTGAAATTCATTGACATGCTCGTGGAAAAGGAAATCTATAAGGTGGACGATATCAATGTGTTCTCCAGCCAGACGGTAAATTATAAAAAGCTGAAGGCTGCTGGAATAGGCACTTATGTTTTATTTCAGGAAACATATCATAAGCCTACATATGAAAATCTTCATCCTTTTGGTCCGAAAAGCGACTATGATTACCATACTACAGCTCATGATAGGGCAATGCAGGGCGGTATTGACGATGTGGGAATCGGAGTTTTATATGGTTTATATGAGTATAAATACGAGGTTATAGGAACAATGCTGCACGTTAAGCATCTGGAAGATACCTTTGGAATAGGACCTCATACAATTTCAATACCTCGTATAAGAATGGCAGAGGGAGTTGATTTGGAGCTGTTTCCTAATATAGTTTCTGATGAGCAGTTCAAAACAATAATTGCCGTATTAAGGCTTGCAGTACCGTATACCGGAATGATTATTTCAACGAGGGAAGAAAAAAATTTCAGGGATGAAATTATTTCTCTTGGCATTTCACAGACAAGCGGCGGTTCATGTACAGGAGTAGGCGGATATTCAAAGCGCCTTGAGGACGGCGGAAGCGGGTGCGACGATCAGAGCACGGCGCAGTTCAAGGTTTCTGATGAAAGAACGGAAGCCGAGGTTTCAAAGGCTCTTTTGAAAAACGGCTACATACCAAGCTTCTGTACCGCCTGTTATCGTGCCGGAAGAACCGGCGATCGATTTATGCAGCTTGCAAAGACGGGAAATATTTCTAATTGCTGTTTGCCAAATGCAATGCTTACGCTTGCAGAGTACGCTCTTGATTACGGTGACGATGAATTTAAGAAGCTTACCTTTGACGTCATAAAAAGCGAGCGCGAAAGTATCAGTGAGGAAAAGGTAAAAGTGAAATTTGACGAATATCTTGATTTAATAAAATCAGGACAAAGGGATTTCAGATTTTAAAGGAGTAGTCTCATGATTTCAGAAATAAATCAGACGCCTAAAGCGCTGAGAATTCATATCGGAGTATTCGGAAATACAAATGCCGGCAAATCTACTTTTATAAATAACGTCAGCGGACAGGATGTAGCTCTTACATCTCATGTTGCAGGAACTACTACAGACCCGGTTTTCAAGCCTATGGAATTGCAGCCTGTCGGTCCGGTGGTGTTTATAGATACCGCGGGACTTGACGATACAAGCGAGCTTGGAAAAGCGCGCATACAGAAATCCTTAGAGCAGCTTGAGCAATGCGACGCGGCCGTCTTAGTTGTCAGCTCTGTTTCCGGAATAGATGAAACATTAAGAAAATGCGTCGATAAAATCAAGGGGCAAAAGCTTCCGCTGATAATTGTTGAAAATATGGTAGACGGGATTTCAAGCGGCAGGGATTACAGTGAATTTTGCGATATTTTTGTTAGATCCGATCTTAATGACAGATTACAGGCTGAGAAGCTGCAAAGGGCGATAATTACTGTGCTGAAGGATTTAACGGAAGATCCTGTTTTAACTGCTGATCTTGTAAAACCGAGCGATACGGTTCTCCTTATTGCACCTCAGGATATACAGGCTCCTAAGGGAAGGCTCATTCTTCCTCAGGTGCAGGTTATCAGAGATCTTCTTGATAACGGATGTATGGTTTTGACTGTAACGACTGAAAATCTTAAAAATGCACTTGATTGTCTTAAAACCGCGCCTGCTCTGGTTGTTACGGATTCGCAGGTATTCGGCAGGGTAAACGAAATACTCCCTCCGGAAATCCCTCTTACTTCCTTTTCGCTTTTAATGGCTAAGATAAAGGGAGATATAGATGGTTTTATAAGGGGAGCGTATGCTATAGATAAACTAAAAAACGGAGATAAGGCGCTTATACTGGAAAGCTGCGCACATCACGCAATGGACGATGATATAGCAAGAATTAAAATACCGGCAATGCTGAGAAAATATACCGGTAAGAATTTAATAATAGACAATGTTTCCGGGCAGAAGGTAAATATTAATTTATCGGATTATAAGCTTGCTATTCATTGCGGGGGATGTATGATAAACCGCAGAGCAATGATTGCAAAGCAGAAAATGTTTGAGGATGCCGGAGTGCCAATGACAAATTTCGGAATATGTATCGCTTATATGAACGGAATGCTTGACAGAGTTTGTTATTAACAGGTAGGGAAAGCAGATATTTTTTTACGGACTTTTCGTTATTATGCGAAAAGTCCGTTGACATTTTTGCTCAAACGTTGTATAATTTACTTAATAAAGATATATGAATCGGGGAAGAAATATTGAAGGGAGGAATATATCATAGCGATCTGTGATATATATGCTTATGAAAAAATATTTTAAAGCCTTGATTGCAATGTGCGTATTCGTTTTTTCCTTGATTAATTCAACGCTTAACGTCAATGCGCTGGACGAGATCTTTTATACGTTATCAAATTCTGAAACTGAGATTGATCAAAGTGAAATTTTAAGAGACGATTTGATTATTTCAACAGAATATCTTCCTGATTTAAGCTATGCTTATAATAAAAATTCTTTCAAGTATTATGATCAACTTAATGATAACAATAAATCTGCCTATGATTCGATGAAAACATGGTTAAATCCAACAACGGAGGAAATTACTGTTACGTTTCCTGATATATTATCTTATCAGACCGATTCTCTGGATATGGGAAACTGGAGTGAAGAAGAGTATAATAATTTCTGGAATTATGTATTCGGCAATATAAGGTTCGGAAAGGACGCACTGATGTTTGATTATCCTGAAATTTTCTGGATTGATGAAAGTCAGATTGAGATAACCTTAAGCAGCGTCAGAACAAGCCGAAATATTTTAACAGGCGTTTATACGATGAAAATTTCTGAGCTTACGCTTAAAGGCGGAGTTAAAGAGGAATACACGGATATCGCAGGAGCAGAGAAATACCAATCGCTGCTGGAAAGCTCTGTTGAATCGTTTGAAGCAGAGGGAAGCGATATATACCATAAGGTTAAGTATATTCATGATTATATTGCAGATAAGGTAAGCTATAACATGGATGCTCCTTATAATGATTCAGCAGTTGGTCTGTTCTGCGAGCCTTATGAAATTGTGTGCGAAGGCTATTCTAAAGCTTTCAAGCTGCTTTGTGATAAATATGAGATTCCCTGTATTGTCGTACCGGGCAATATTGACATTGAAAATAATATCGGACATATGTGGAATTATGTGAAGATGGAGGATGGAGAATGGTATGGCGTCGATTGCACCTGGGACGATACTGATTCTGCATCGAATCCGGTAAGGTATAATTATTTTCTTAAAGGCTCTGAAAGCTTTAATTTAAATCATACGCCTGACACGGAATATTATACTACCGCTTTTACATATCCTGAGCTGTGCGCAGAAAATTATATATACAGTGTTTCGCAGCCCGTTACAACTACCGTTACCAACACTGTTACTACTGATATCGTTATTACTAGCGTATTGACTGAAAATACTACTGTTACTACCGATATCGTTATTACTAACGTATCGACTGAAAATACTACCGTTACCGATATTGTTACTACTAACGTTTCTGCCACCGAAACTACCTTTTATACTGAAACAACAGAAATAACAACTGATTTAAAGGGCGATTACAATACTGACGGAAAGATCAACTCGGCGGACTTAGTTGCTCTTAGAAGCTTTCTTCTGGGATTAAATCCTGTTGATATGGAATTTCCTGACGATGATATGAATGAGGACAATATAATAAATATTTTTGATTATATTATTTTATCCAGAAAAATTTTAGGAGGTATATAAAATGATCGATCATTTAATGCTGCTGACAAATTCACCGTCTACGGGAGATACTCGAAATATTATTTTATATATTACAATAGCCGCAATTGCAGCATTGCTTATAGTTGTATACATAATTTTAGGCAGAAAATCAAAAAAATAATATAAAAGGACCGTTTAAATTTAAACGGTCCTTTTAAATATATTATTTATAGCATTTAAAAACGTTTTCTGTATGTTCCTTATCTGAATTTTTAGTAATCAGACTTATTAGGGGGACTATTATTATTGATAAAATCATAGTTATTGCGCCGGCGTTTATCGGAGACGCAAGATTTAATTTGAATGATGCGGCTTTATTTGCAAGATCGGGAAAAAGGCCGAATCCAAAAAGTATCATGTGTCCGACAGTCAGACCTATACCGAGTATAAAGCTTGCCCATACTGACGCCTTAGTTATTTTTTTGCTGAATAATCCGAACATGAAAGGACCCAAAAAGGCGCCCGCAAGCGCACCCCATGAATAAGACATGAGCGTTGAAATTGACGCGTTTTTATTGAATGCTATAATAACCGATATTAATAGAAATACTGCAATAAGCACACGCATTATAACAACTTCTTTTTTGTCGCTTTGATTTTTCATTTTTGGTTTAATAAAATCTATAGTCAGAGTTGAGCTTGAAGTAAGCACAAGGGAAGAGAGGGTAGACATCGATGCTGATAATACAAGCACTACGACCAGACCTATAAGGATATCCGGCAGGGCGGTGTCAAGAAGTGCGGGGATCATGGCGTCGAATTCCGGTTTTCCGTTGGACAATGTACTGATCAATGTCTTGGAGCTGTCTGTGCTGTCAAGCGTACAGAAAAGTCTGTCAAATCCTCCTAAAAGATATGATCCTCCCGCTACTATAAGAGCAAAAACAGTTGATATTATAGTTCCCTTTTTAATTGCGTTTTCATTTTTTATAGCATAAAATTTGTGTATCATCTGAGGAAGTCCCCAGGTACCCAAAGATGTGAGTATTATTACTCCTAAAAGGTTAATTGGATCGGGTCCGAACAGACTGTTGAATTGATTTTTTTGTCCGTTTATCTCTATTTCTCCAAGTTTATTTAGCGCTTCTGAAAAACCGCCCTGATTATTTATTGCGCATATTACTACTGCCGCTATTCCTATAAGCATTACAATACCTTGAATGAAATCATTGATTGCAGTAGCCGTATAACCGCCGAGAATAACATATATTGCTGTTATAATAGCCATAGCTATTATGATGATTTTATATGAGCTGTCAGAATTAAGGTTAAACGCCATATTGAACAGACGTGAAAGTCCGTTATATACGGAAGCGGTATAAGGAATCAAAAATATAAATACAATCAATGCAGACGCAATTTTAAGTCCTTTGGAATTAAAACGCTTTTCAAAAAATTCAGGCATGGTTTTAGCGTTCAGGTGATTGGACATTATTCTTGTACGTCTTCCTAATACAATCCATGCCAGAGCGCTTCCTATAACGGCGTTTCCTATTCCGATCCATGCCGCGGAAACTCCATAGCTCCATCCGAACTGCCCCGCATATCCGATAAAAACAACTGCTGAAAAATATGACGTGCCATAAGCAAAGGCTGTAAGCCATGAGCCTACATTACGGCCGCCAAGTACAAAATCGCTGACGGACTTGGTTTTGCGCGATGTGTAAAGACCTATACCCATCATAATCGCTATGTATACCATCAGCATACCTAATGTGATAGAAGTTGTCATATAATTTTCTCCTTTAATGTCTTGTAGCTTTAAACTGATAAAGCAATTAATATTTTAGCAGTTATTTTATTATTTGTCAATAGTTTTTGTAAATTTTGTAGTACCTTTTTATGTTGCAATTATGAAAATATAATGGTATAATTATATAGTAATTTAAAGGGGGATTTAAATGGATATTGTCAGAAAGGGAAGTTATAGGAACGTTCTCGGCAGAACCATTTTATTTGCAGCAGAAAAATTCTGCGGAAGCTTTGTAGGCTTCGGTTATGCGGAAGGCGTTGCAGGGGCGGACGGAAAGCCGCAGGGCGTTTATGCTCTGGATTTTGACGGAAAATTTAATGAATTGGAAATAATAGCCGTTATTGAAAGGCTTAATGATGTAAAAGACATATGGGTCGGAGTATCTCATGATAAAATTCTATATGAGCCGTATATCAGAGATAGGATAGGATTTTATGAAAAAAATTATAAAACCGAATATCATTTCTTATATGAAAAGACATGCGGTTCGGTTTTGTTTTTACGAGACAACGGCGTAAAAAAATATCTCCTTATAAAAAATGACAGCGGTCATATAGGTTTTCCGAAAGGACATATTGAGATCGGCGAAACCGAGCGCCAGACTGCTCGCAGAGAAGTATTTGAGGAAACCGGTATAGATATTGAAATCAATGAAGAAACCAGACAGGAATATACGTATAAAACGCTGAACGGCTCAATAAAAAAATGCATTTATTTCTGTAATGAATTTGATATGCAGGAAATAAAGATTCAACAGGAGGAAATCTCAGAAAGCTGGCTTTTGCCATATGAAGAAGCAATGAAGCTTTTGAATTTTAAAGAGGACAGAAGAATTCTTGAGAAAGCGGACGGTATGTATGACTAAAAAAGAAAGAGCGCTGCTTGCCTGTGAAGCGCTGGAAAAATTATATCCTGAAATCAAATGTTCTCTTAACTTTTCAAAGCCTTACGAGCTGATGATTGCCGCTCGTCTTTCTGCTCAGTGCACAGACGCCAGGGTCAATATTGTAACAGAGGAGCTTTTTAAAAAATATCCTACTCTTGAAGCATTTGCGGAAGCGGATTTGAAGGAGCTTGAAGAAGCTGTAAGACCTTGCGGCTTTTACAGAACCAAGGCGAAAAGTATAAAGGAGATGGCTGGTCAGCTTATAAATAATTTCGGCGGGGAGATTCCTGACAATATGGAGGATCTGCTTACCATTTCAGGAATCGGACGAAAAACGGCTAATCTTATGATGGGCGATGTATGGGGTAAACCGGCAATAGTTACGGATACTCATTTTATCAGGATAACCGGAAGACTTGGTCTTACAAATAATAAGGAGCCGAGAAAGGTGGAGGAGGATCTTGTTAAGCTTATTCCTCCGGAGGTTTCTTCGGACTTTTGTCACAGGATAGTACAGTTCGGCAGAGATGTGTGCAGAGCCAGAAATCCGAAATGTATTGACTGCATATGCGGCGGTTTCTGTAAATATTTTCAAAAAGGAAAGTGATGTTTATGAAGTTTTTCCGTTCTTTAAAATATGCAGTTACGGCAGCGGCAGTGTGCTTATTGTGTTTTTCCGGCAGAAGCGAATATGTTTTTGCCGTATCCTCCATTGATATTGAAAACGATCTTAACGGCGACGGGGCTGTCGATATAAACGACATAGAGCTTTTAAGCGAATTTTTACTTGGAAAACACACGGACGCGGTTGTCGGCGCCGATACAAATCATGATGGAGATATAAATGTTTTTGACCTGATAAAGCTTAAACGCATTATAAATAATTCAGGTGGTTATACCGGTTTTATCACTGCCGACGGACGTATTTTAAAAGATGAAAACGGCAGACAATATATAATTAAAGGTATGGCCTTCGGAAATAAGGTATGGGATAATCCGGCAGAGCCGCCTGTAAATAAGCATCATACTGAAGAAAGCTATGAAGAGCTTGCGGATTTGGGATTTAATTCGGTAAGATTTTATTTGAATTATAGCTTGTTTGAAAACGACGCTTCGCCTTATGAATACAAGGAAAGCGGTTTCAAATGGTTAGATCAGAATATTGAATGGGCGGAAAAATACGGAATACGGCTGGTACTTAACATGCATTATCCTCAGGGTGGCTATCAGTCTCAGGGCAATGGCGACGAGCTGTGGACGGATACTGAGAATCAGAATAGACTGATTGCTTTATGGACAGAAATTGCCCGACGCTATTCTGATAATCCGTCGGTTCTGGGATATGGTATAGTAAACGAGCCGGTAGTTTCAGCTAAGGATTATGAGGATCCATTGGAAAAATGGCGGGAGCTTGCACAGGATATTACTGACAGTATCAGAACGGTTGACGATAATCATTTGATTTTCGTAGAGAGAATGTGTGCTGCGGAGGATACCGCTACAGGAAATTTACAATGGGAAAATTTTAATAATGATAATAATTTCATCAAAATAAACGGAGATGATATCGTATATGAATTTCATTATTATGACTATCATCCGTTTACCCACCAGGGATTTGACTGGGCAGGAACACAGGGATATGATCTGACATATCCTGACGAGTCAATTGCTATATCAACTTCCGGTTCTTCATGGGAAGCTGCGACCTTTGACGGAGACAGTGCGGATTTGAAATCGGAAGAGTGGCAATATCTTGAAAGCTCTTTAATGACTATTACAGAAGATAATCAAAAACTGCTCAATTTAGTTTTTCAGGCGCAGAACCTTGGTAATAACGGGATTGCCTATGCGGATAATCTTAAAATTGACGAATATGATGAAAACGGCAAATTTGTTAAAACCGTATATTCGGAAGATTTTAAAAATGGCAATATATTTAGCTTCTGGTCTGAAAATAATACAGGATCAGGGGGTAAGGCGAATATCGGCTATGACGATAACGCGTCTTTATGTATAAGCGGAACAACCTCCGACGCCAGCTTTGGTAGAAATAATTTGCTTGCAGTAAAGGGACACAGCTACAAGGCAAGCGGTTATTTTAAAGTTGAGAACGCAGGTCAGAGCGCCGTCGTTCGTCCGAGAGTAGACGTATGGAGCGCTGATGAGGTCAGTGCGTTTAATAAGGATTTTCTTGAAAAATCAATCCTTAATAATATAAGGTTTTCTATTGATAATAACGTACCGGTTTATTGCGGTGAATTCGGAGCCGGAGTAAATTGCTTTAAAAATGATCGCGGCGGAGACAGATGGGTATCCGATGTAATAGACGTGTTTATTGAAAATGATATAAGCTTTAATTATCATACATATCATGAAACGGGATTTGGTCTTTATACGGACTGGAATGATCTGCCCACTACGCTTAACGAGGTATTATACGAATTGTTTAAAGTTAAGCTTACCGGTATACGTTCTCCATGAAGCCTTTATATAAATAATAATTTTTAGTTTAATCCCTATTGACAAAAAAATGAAATTGATATAAAATAAATAAGTATATTATTTTTAATACTGTTGCGCTCTGTTTACAATGAATTTCATTATATTGCTGATTCTGAATAGGCGTTATCAATTTCTTTTAAATAATAATGACTAATTTTAATTAAAAGGCGGATTATAAATGGGTATATTTGGTAAAATATTCGGTTCATACAGTACAAAAGAGCTGGCAAGAATCGAACCTATAAAGGAAAGCGTTTTAAAGCTTGAAGAACAGTATGCTGCAATGTCTGATACGGAGCTTAAGGCTCAGACTCAGAATTTCAGGGACAGGCTTGATACCGGCGAATCTATCGATATGATTCTTCCGGAGGCCCTGGCTACAGTACGCGAGGCTGCTTACAGGGTTTTGGGGAAAAAACCTTTTCCCGTTCAAATTATTGGCGCAATCGTTCTTCATCAGGGACGTATAGCTGAAATGAAAACAGGCGAAGGTAAAACACTCGTTGCATGCGTGGCTTCCTATTTGAATGCGCTCCCGGGAAAAGGAGTGCATGTCGTTACGGTAAACGATTATCTTGCAAAGACGCAGTCTGATGAAATGGGCAAGGTACTGCGTTTTTTAGGCCTTACTGTCGGCTGTATACTTCATGGTCTTACAAATGAGGAAAGAAGAGCCGCTTATAACTGTGATGTTACATATGCAACTAATAACGAGCTTGGCTTTGACTATCTTCGCGACAACATGGTTATTCATGCAAGGGACAGGGTTCAGCGTAAGCCTAACTTTGCAATTGTGGACGAGGTTGACTCTATACTTATAGACGAGGCAAGAACTCCTCTTATAATATCGGGACGGGGAGATAAATCTACCGAGCTTTACGACATTGTTGATAAGTTCGCAAAGAATCTTGTTTCTACAACGGTTGTAGAAATTGACGATAAGCAGGATCAGGATGAAATCAATGAAAATGTTGATTATATAATTGATGAAAAGGCTAAAACAGCAACAATTACCAGATCAGGCGTTAAAAAGGCGGAAAAATATTTTAATGTCGACAATCTGATGGATCCCGATAATATGACTCTTCTTCATCACATAAATCAGGCTCTTAAAGCACATGGTGTAATGCATGCTGATATTGATTATGTGGTTAAGGACGGAGAAGTTATAATAGTTGACGAATTTACGGGACGTCTTATGCTGGGAAGGCGTTTTAATGACGGTCTGCATCAGGCGATTGAAGCTAAAGAGGGCGTAAAAATTGCTCATGAATCTAAGACTCTGGCAACTATTACCTTCCAGAACTATTTCCGTCTTTATAAAAAGCTTTCTGGTATGACCGGTACCGCTATGACGGAAGAAGACGAATTCAGAGAAATATATAAGCTGGACGTTATTGCAATTCCGACAAATAAGCCTGTTATACGTATAGATCATTCAGATCAGATTTACAGGACTGAATCCGGTAAATTCAAGGCGATAATCGACCAGATAGTTGAATGTCATAAAAAGGGACAGCCGGTGTTGGTGGGTACCATTTCAATTGAAAAATCAGAGCTGCTTTCCGCTATGCTGAAGCGGAAAGGCGTTAAGCATGAGGTTCTTAATGCTAAATATCATGCCAAGGAAGCGGAGATCGTTGCTCAGGCCGGAAAGCTTGGCGCAGTTACCATTGCTACAAATATGGCGGGACGCGGTACTGATATTATGCTTGGAGGAAACGCTGAATTTCTTGCCAAAGCTGAAATGCGTAAAAGAGAATATGATGAAGAAATTATAAATGAAGCAGTTGGTTTTGCCGACACTGATGATGAAGAAATATTGGCGGCCAGAGCGGTTTATAAAGAGCTTTACGATAAGTATAATGCCGAAGTAAAGGAAAAAGCAAAGGATGTAAAGGCTGCGGGCGGTCTTTATATTCTGGGTACCGAACGTCATGAATCAAGGCGTATTGATAATCAGCTTAGAGGACGTTCGGGACGTCAGGGCGATGAAGGCGAGAGCCGTTTCTTCCTTTCAGTTGAAGACGATCTTATGCGTATTTTTGCCGGAGACAGGCTTGAAAATATGATGAATACGCTTAATGTTGAAGAAGATATGCCTATCGAAAGCAAAATGCTTACAAGGATAATTGAATCCTCACAGAAAAAGGTAGAAGGCAGAAACTTTAGTATCAGAAAGAACGTATTGAACTATGACGACGTTCTTAATAAGCAGCGTGAGATTATTTATACTCAGCGTTCACAGGTTCTCGACGGCGAGGATCTTCATGCAAGTATACTTAATATGATGCATGAGCTGGCGGTTGAATCTGTTAATAATTATCTTTTGGATGATGAGGACAGAGATAATTGGAATCTTATCGGGCTAAAGGATCACTTTCTTGGCTGGGTTCTTAGGGACGAGGATCTCGACTACAGCGACGACCAGCTTGAAGAGATTAAAAAAGCTGATGTTGCAAAGCTTCTTGAAGACAGAATGCTTGAAATATATTCGGCTAAGGAAGCGGAGTTCGGCGGAGAGCTTATAAGAGAGCTTGAAAGAGTTATTCTTCTTAAGGTTGTTGATACAAAGTGGATGAACCATATTGACGACATGGCAGAGCTTAAAAAGGGTATCGGTCTGAGAGCGTTCGGACAAAAGAATCCGGTTGTTGAATATAGATACGAGGGCTTTGAAATGTTCGACGCAATGGTAGAAGCTATTCGCGAAGATACTGTAAGAATGCTTTTGACTGTAAGAATTCAGAAAAATTCTCCTCCTCAGCGTGAGCAGGTTGCAAAACCTGATCCGCCTAATGCCGGAAGTATTACTATGACTTCTTCAAAAAAGAAACCCGGGGATAATGATCCTTGCCCTTGCGGATCGGGGAAAAAATATAAGAAATGCTGCGGAATGAAGCAGAATAATTAAATTTATATGATTTAACAGCCAATTATTTTTGATTGGCTGTTTTGTATTGTTGGCAGTATTCAAATTAAGAATGAGATTGCTTATTATCTTGTAAAATATAACGGTATTGGTATAAAAAATAATTATGGTTGAAATAATTATCGGATTTTCGGTCTTTTTGCTGGAAAATAAGTGAAAAGCGAAAATTTAATTGACAACAGGGCGGATATAATATATAATATAAGAAACAGCAGCATAAATTTTTAACAGATTTTCAGGGGGGCTGATGTGTGAATAACGGAGGTGCCGCAGTAAAGCAGGCAAAAATCTCTGAAGAAATGATAACGGCAATCAGAATGGAGACTTTTACAGAAGTCAAGGAAGGGGTAACGGATTATCCTGTATTGGATTTTGACAGTAGGAGGCTGGAGCTTCTACATGCGGGGGTGCAGGAAACTCTTAAACATAGTGAAGTAAAGCCGGCGGGAGGCGCGGCATATAAAGCTGTAAAGCGTACAATGGATATTGTGATTTCATTAGTCGGTATTATAGTTTTATTTATACCAATGTGCATTATGGCTTTAATAATTTTCCTTGACGATAAGGGTAATCCGTTTTTTTCTCAAACAAGAATTACAGAAAACGGTAAACCGTTTAAAATGTATAAGCTTCGTTCTATGTGTATGGATGCGGAAAAAAAATTTGCTGAAGAGCAGAAAAAGAATAAATGCGATGGTATAGCGTTTAAAAGCGATGAGGATTCTCGCATTACTCGAATTGGCAAATTCATAAGAAAAACTTCTATTGATGAGATCCCTCAGCTTTTGAATGTGCTCAAAGGCGATATGTCCATTATAGGTCCAAGACCACCGCTTCCGAGAGAAGTAGTCTTGTATACGCCGGAGCATATGAATAGACTGCTTGTTAAAGGCGGGTTGTCATGTGTTTGTCAGGTCGAGGGAAGAAGCGATATGGAATTTGATAAATGGATTGAAACAGATATTGAATACATAAAAGAACGTAGTATCGTTAAGGATATATCTCTTATTTTCCGAACTGTTTTTGTTGTTATCAGGGGAAGAGGCGCAAGATAAAAATTTGATTAGAATAATTCCTTTTTTTCAGATACTTTATAAGTGTCTTTAAAAAAGGAATTTTTTATATTATAAAGAGGATGTTGACATTATTAACCGATCTATCATTTTAAGGAGGGCGTATAGAAGAATGGAGTTTTATGAAATTAAGGAAAATAAAAAGCAATATCTTGATCTGCTTTTGCTTGCAGACGAACAGGAAAATATGATAGATAAATACCTTGAACGGGGCTCAATGTTTATTATTGATAAATATGACGTTAAAGCTGTCTGTATTGTGACTGATGAAGGCTGCGGAATAATTGAAATAAAAAATATTGCTGTCAGACCGGAATATCAGAGGCACGGTTATGGAAGAGCCATGATAAATTATATTGCAAGACGTTATTCAGAAAATTACAGTATTATGCAGGTCGGAACAGGAGACAGTCCATTAACCGTACCGTTTTATATAAAATGCGGTTTTACAGAGTCGCATAGAATAAAAAATTTTTTCAGGGATAATTATGATCGTCCCATAATTGAGCGCGGAGCAACGCTTTGCGATATGGTGTATTTTCGTAAAATAATAGGTTGAATATATGATAAAAAAATTATTCCGTATGAAAAACTCAGTAAAAAAGAAAAGCGTCGACTTAATAATCTAAAATGCAATGACTGGTCAGGTATCGATCCCGTTACTTGCATTGCGGATACCGAAAGAAAAGATATAAGAGGTAATCTAAATATCCTGATAATTATCAGGATATTTTTATACTAAGGGGAATTATTTAATGCAAATTGCACAATACGGTATATTATTATTCGTATAAATAAACAAAAAACATGATTTTTTGTAGAAACGTATTGACTTTTATAATAGAACGGTGTATAATGCAATCAAGGTAAACGATTACCCAATTATGCATTTTACTTTTATTGCAAATGGTACAGTATTCTCAAAGATATAATTTAAGGAGGAGTAATGAAAAGTAAGGATCATTCGATTGCCATTCCGGAGAAAAAAATATCAATGGCAGAAATTGCTGTAATGGCGGACGTTTCGATCGCAACTGTTTCACGCGTCTTAAATAAAAACGGCAGGTATTCTGCCGAAACTGAACAAAAGGTAATGAAGATCGTTGAAAAATATGGCTACCAAATAAACCAGAGCGCCAAAAGTTTAAGAACCAGCAAAACGAACAGTATCGGAGTTATTGTTCCTGACATAACAAATGAGTTTTTTGCGAATATAGTCCGGGCGATCGAGAAATATGCTGTTCCGGAGGGCTATACAGTTTTTGTGTGCGATTCAGATGAAAATTCTCATATGGAGGATTTACATATTTCATCTCTTGTTTCAAGAGATGTCGACGGTATAATTTATATAAGCGTTAAAGAAGATGTAAAAAAAATATATGAGGATTATAAAATACCGGTTGTATAT
>OLGE01002606.1_pt1 | contig 15610 bp, 10 predicted proteins | sample 1605151 | NCBI WGS metagenome assembly OLGE01 (sample SAMEA3888912, study PRJEB22519) | human gut metagenome | biome: human gut; feature: human-associated habitat; material: faeces | place: Denmark | collected 2010
GCATCCGACTTCATTGCAGATCACGATACAATCCGGGTTTTTCTTTATAAATGTTTCTGTGAGTTTTGGCACATCTGCCTGCTCTTTCACTTTTCTTCTTACCCACAGATGGAACTTATCTACTGCTTTTGCACCGCATAACTGCTCAAGTTCTGCGTTTTCGCCCGAAAAAATGTCGTTCTCTGATATATGATACGCTGTTTTTACATAATTGCGTTTTCCCTGTGCCACTCCACCTAAAACCAGTCTCATTTTACACCCTCTTTTTTTGTTATTCCTTTATCATCGTATAATTCCACATACCGCAGCTGCCACAACGATCACACACTCACACACTGTCACAAAATATCCTTCGGTATCCCCGGTAATACCTCCAAGTTCCTTTTTACATTTCTTATAATAATACAGAAAAGTAAGACCTGCGCCCACTAACACTGCCACTCCCGTCACTCCGTCTAAATACAGCATCAGCACCGCCACCGATGCTGTCTGCAAAAACAGTGCGGTCTTTACGGCCCGCTCATGCGCTTTGCTCGTGAACATATACAAAAGTCCTTCTTTCTTTGCACCCGGAAAAGTCATCGCAGCAATACCGGAAAGACAGCGTGATAAGAAAAATCCGGCTGCCACGATCCCCGCCTGCCGTACTGCATCTATCTCTGAATATGCTCCGATATAAATCAGTTCATACAGCACCAGACAGATTACAGAAAAAGCACCTATATGCGAGTCCTTCAATATCTCAAGTTTTTTCTCTCTCGGCTGGTAAGAATGGAACGCATCCATCGTATCCATAAATCCATCCACATGAAATCCTCCGGTAACTGCAAGTGGAATGGCTGTGCCAATCATGGCAAATGCCACATTTCCAACCGAAAATTTTCCGCAGAACCACCACCAGAACATCGTGATACCGCCGATGGCCGCTCCAACCCACGGGAAAAAGCAGAATGCATACTTCATTTCTTTATCCTGCCAGGTAAACTGCGGCATCGGTATCTGGGAATACATGGAAAATGCAATGACCAGTGCTCTTAATGTTGTCATCATAATTTCTCCCCCTTTATAAAAATCGGGATTCCTGCCACAACCTCAATCACCGAATCCGCCATTTCTGCTAACTGTTGGTTGATCTGACCCAGATTTCTAATGTATTCCATCGTTTCCGGTTCATAGATAATTCCGTCCTCAAAGATCTGGTTTGTCACGATCACCAGATGTCCGGTCTGGTCTTTCAAGTGCCTGATCTGGCGGACGATATTTTCTACACAGTTTGCATTTATCTCATCACCGACAGTCTCCGGGAACATCTCATTCGCCACAAGGTTTGACATGCACTCCAATAAAGCCACGGGCATCCGTATTTTTCCATGCAGCCTGGCACATCCCTGTTCTAAAAATTCTGCCGTACATACTCTTCCATGTGATGTGTCACATGTCTGTTCCAAAGACTCTGACATGCATACCTGTGCAAACGCTTCATCCACCTTGACAGGACACTCAGCCGTTTGAAATCCTTTCCCGGCGCGAAGTTTTCTGTGCCGTTCCACACGGCGTACTCCCTCTTCTCCATAGACACGCATCGTCGCAAGATAATATAAGTCTCCTTTTCCCGCCAGCTTTACCGCCACACCTTCTGCATATTCCGACTTACCACTGCCGCTTGCGCCTGTCACTACAACCATCATACGTCTGTAAACCTCTTGTATGCTTCCACCCTAATATCTGAAAATGTTGTCCGGTTACCATAGACTGCATGTACCGTATCGAGCAGTCCAAACATCAGAACGGCACCGGTTCCCTCACCGAGCGCCAGACTGCCATCAATGACCGGATGTACACCAAGTTCCTGTAAGATCAGTGCCGCTGCCGGTTCCCTGCTTTTGTGGGAAGCGATCAGGAAATCCTTTACGCCCGGAACAAGACGTTCTGCCACAAGTGCTGCAACTGCACTGATCACACCGTCCAGCACAACCGGGACACCGTAAACTGCGCCCCCGATGCAGACACCGCACAGTCCTGCAATATCCAGTCCGCCGACCGAACACAGAATACGAAATACATCTTTGGAGTCAAACTGATATTTTTTCCGCGCCTCATCGATCACCGCAATCTTATGTAATAATCCCGCGTCACTGAGTCCTGCACCTTTTCCGGTAATCGCTGCCGTCTCACAGTTTAACAATGCCGCCGCCACTGCGCTGCTTGTCGTCGTGTTTCCAATTCCCATCTCCCCGGTTGCAAGCAGTGTCACATCATCCTCTTTGCACTTTTTTACACTGTCGATGCCAGCTTCGATCGCAGCCAATGCTTCCTCCTCCGTCATCGCCGGCTGTTTTAAAAAGTTTTTTGTACCCCTGCTCACCTTTTTATTCCAGACGCCTTCCGGTGTTTCTTCCGCTGCGATCCCGACGTCGATTGGAATGACTTTAGCATTCGCCTGTGCAGCCATAAGGCAGACAGAGCTTTTTCGTTTTCCCATGGATTCTGCAACCTGATATGTGACTTCCTGCCCGGACTGGCTGATGCCCTCCTCAACGATCCCGTTATCCGCACACATCACGATCACTGCCTTCTTTTGTAACGGCACCCTCTCGTCCCCTGTCACTGCACCGATCTGTGTAAATATCTTTTCAAAGATTCCCAGCCCATCTAATGGTTTCGCTAAGGAATCCCAGTTTTCCTGTACCTTTTTTCGGATTTTCTCATCCGGTCTTCTGATACAGACATACCCCTGCAGCGTATTCAGAACACGGTTGGTATACTTAATCAAACCTGTTTTATCGATATAAATTTCAGAATTTACACTCTTTTCAAAGCTTTCATTTCCCTGATTCAGGTATCTTCCCATCCCGCTGCCTCCTGCGTACTTCTTTTTTATTTCCGTTATCATTTATTATAGGGCAGTTTCCTGTGTTCAGCAATAAACAAATTTACTCCGTCAAATCGGTCCGTCCAGTCGCTGCTGTTCTCGCCTGTTGTGCGGTAACAAGCAGCCTTACATCCCCATCATCCTATACACCGCATCCATATCCAGATACTCCCGCAGCGTCTTCGCCAATTTATCATACTGTGTCTCTTTAAATTCCTGATAATTCTGCTGAGTCACTGCCTCCATGGAAATTCCTTTCTTTGTGGCAAGTGCCTCAACGATCTTTGCAGCAATGCCATCTGCATCAAATACTCCATGAACATAAGTACCATAAACATTACCTGCACAGATTCCATCTGCTTTTTGATTTTCAGCCTGATCTGTGATATGGCACAGATATTCATATCTTTTTTCCTGAAGCATTTCGGGCTTCTCACTCCGACCTAAATCCATCATAACCGTATCCATATCAATCTCGGCATGATCCGTCCTGCGGCTCGCTCCCATATGAATCTCATACCCCGTCAGCTTCACACCCGACAGCACAGACAGCACTCCGGTCAGTTCTTCAAATGTCCCGTCCACCTGCGTTCTCGTCTTTTCCTGTTCCATCTCTGTCTCCATCGGCAAAAGTTCCATACCGCGCAGCATACCGCCCTCCTCGACACCATAAGGATCTGTGATGCACTCTCCCAACATCTGATATCCGCCGCAGATGCCAAAGATCACGGCATCCCGATTTTGCGCATGCTTTTTGATGGCAGCCTCCAGCCCGTTCTGGCGCATCCATTTTAAGTCGCCCATCGTATTTTTACTGCCGGGCAGGATGATCATATCTGGGTGATGCAGTTTTTCCAGCGTGTCCACATAGCGGACAGAAACGCCCTCGATCGATTCAAATACCATAAAATCCGTAAAATTGGAAATGCGTGGGAAACGTATGACCGCAATATCCACCGCTTTCTCCTCGTGTTCTGCAAACCGGTCTGACAGGCTGTCCTCATCCTCAAGGACTAAATGCATATAAGGCACGACCCCGGTAACCGGAATCCCACCTTTTTCTTCTAACATCTTTATGCCCGGGTCTAAGATTGATACATCGCCGCGAAACTTATTGATGATAAGCCCTTTGATGCGCTCCCGTTCTTTTTCTTCCAGTAAGACTAACGTGCCGATCAGCTGTGCAAACACACCACCGCGGTCGATATCACCAACAAGCAGTACCGGCGCATCTAAAAGTTCCGCAAGTCCCATATTGACAATATCATTTTCTTTGAGGTTGATCTCTGCCGGACTCCCGGCGCCCTCGATCACGATGATATCCGCCTGTTGTTCTAATGTATGATAAGCCTTTAAAATATCCGGGATCAGTTTCTTTTTATACGCAAAATAATCCCTCGCTTTCATATTTTCAAGCACTTCACCGTTTACAATGACCTGAGAACCGGTATCGTTGGTCGGCTTTAAAAGGATCGGATTCATACAGACCTGCGGTCTGATACCTGCCGCTTCTGCCTGCATGACCTGTGCGCGCCCCATCTCAAGTCCTTCCCCGGTAATATAAGAATTCAGTGCCATATTTTGTGATTTAAACGGTGCCACACGGTAGCCATCCTGTTTAAAAATGCGGCACAGACCTGCCACGATCAGGCTTTTCCCTGCATTTGACATTGTTCCCTGAATCATGATTTTTTTTGCCATAAACTTATTTCTCTTTCCTATGCTCTTACTCTCTGCGGCTGATCTCATCCCGCAGCAATGCGGTCATTTCCCGGTCTGCTTTTTCTAATCCGGCATCCTTTAAATTCTGCTGTAATTCATCCCATTTCGCATCAAAATCATCGGCTGGACTGACAACACACTCAATGAGTCCCTTCCACGATACATTATCTAACGCAACTAACATTTTTTCCAGTTCATCTGGCAGTGTCATCGCCCACAATGGGGAATATGCATCTTTTGAAAATTCTTCTTTCTGTGGGAAAATATCGGTCAGCATGTCAACATTCCATGCTTTCAGTGCTTCTTTTTCCATCTCATCATAGCCTTCTTTTACCATTTCCCTTGAGCTCTTACTATAGGAATTGCCCGTGGAATCAACCGACTGATTTCCATAACTTGGATATGGATAAACACGGAATCCCACACCTGTGCGCTCAGAATAATTGGTGTCTTTCCGGGACGCTTCAAGATCCTCGTCCGTAATGCACCGTTTTCCGTTTTCATCATAATAATAATCGACACCCTCAATCCCCCAGTTTAACAGGATCTGTGCCTCATCACTGCAGAGCCAGTCCAAAAACCTGACAGCCCGAACCGGATCTTTACAGCTTTTTGTAATACCAATCCCCCAGCCTACCGCAAGATTCTGCTGTTTTAAAGAAGGGCATTTCACGGATCGATCAATTGTGACCGGAAGCCCCGCATAGGTGTGCTCCTCCTGTCCATCTGCCCGCAGGGATATCTCAGCGCCTGTATAATCCCATTCCTCATCCAAAAGTCCAAGCACTCTTCCCTCTGCAACTTTTAAAACAAAATCCTCATGCGTCTGCGTCGCAAATTCAGGATCTAAAATGCCCTCATTGTACATTTCATTCAGCCATTTATAATATTCTTTCTGCCCGTCCGCTGCATGTTTATAATAAACTTCCTGTTTTTCATCATCCACGATCCACTGCCCGTTGTCTGCGGAACCATTCATATACCCGGATGGGTTCGATAACATGATATACCAGTGCCAGTCGGAACAGACGATCGAAATACCAATGACCGGCTTTCCGTTGATCATTGGATACTTTTCCATATAATCACGGATCATCTGCGTGTATTCTTCCAACGTATATGGTACACGATACTGGTTTTCCTGCAATACTGCCCACTGCAGCTGGGCAGTTCCGGATGTTTCTAAGGTTTCTTCCTGCACTTTGTCACTGCACAGCTGATAAATGGACGGATCCTCACTGGAATAACGCAGATTTTCATATTCATCTCCATACAGCTTTTTAATATTCGGACCATACTCATCTATCAGATCCGACATATCGATCAATGCATCGTTGCGGATCAGCGTTGATACCGAACCCTTGGCAAACACAAAATCCGGGTATTCCCCGGTTGCCACCATAAGTTCTATCCTGTTGTCATTACTGTCTGCAGGATAATCCATTTTCAATGTGACCCCTGTCTTTTCTGTAATCATCTGCGCAACCGGATCCGTCCAGGTATCCTCCAATCCATCCGCACTGTAAAATGTAAATGTGACCGGTTCTAATGATTCCTGTGTGGTTTCCTGCTGCTGTGTATCCACAGCCACCGTATTTTCCGCAGCACTGCAGCCATATAAACCCATCAACAGACTTCCTGTCATAATACCACATGCAATCCGCCTGCCTGCATGCGAATTGTACGCAAGTAAACTACATGCATACCTGTAAAAAAAACTCCTTCCCATATGTATCCTGCCCCTTTAAATTATTTCCTCATTATTTTATATCCAAATCTTCTAATATGAACTCATTTGTGTTCATTTTTTATCACATGATTTCCGATGTCAGCACCGGAAGTTTAATACATACTTTTGTTCCCGCTCCTGTCTTACTCTCAAATTCCACTCCATAATCCTCCCCATACTGGAGCTTGATTCTCTGATTGACATTGCAGATTCCAATATGTGTCCGGTCCAGATTTTCAAAATCGTTCAAACCTCTCCGTACTTCATCTAATTTTTCCATGGACATTCCGCATCCATTATCCGTCACGGTGATCCAGAGATGTGATCTCACTTCAACCCGGATCACGATCTCACCGCCGCTCTCCTTTGCTTCAAGTCCATGCACAAAAGCATTCTCCACAAAAGGCTGGATCAAAAGCGGCATAACCTTTAACGGCTCAATGTCCCCCTCCGTTTCAATACGGTAATGGATTCTGTCATGGAAACGGTAATCCTGTATTTTCAGGTAATACTCAACCAGTTTCAGTTCTGATTTTAACGGCTGCAAGGTATTACTTACCTGGATATTTCTCCGCATGATCTTTGCAAGCATCTTTGCCAGTTCCTCGATATCCGGCTGATTATGAATTCTTGCCTGCATACGGATCGTCTCTAACGTGTTATACAGAAAATGTGGATTGATCTGGCTTGCAAGCATTTTAAATTCCACTTCTTTCTGCCTTGCATTGACCTGTTCTTTCTGCACACGTTCTTTGATCACGTTATTCATCAGTTCCTGTATGGAATCGATCATTACCTTCAGATCCCGGTAGAGATCCGAGATCTCATCCTCCCCGCCGATATCCTCCGTGATATCAAAATCTCCAGTTGCAGCCTTATGCATCTGCAGACGGAATGTATTTACCCTCGTACTGAACTGATTGGAAAATACCAGAATAATTCCAAGACCAGACACCACACAGACAAGCTGTGGCACAAGACTTCCCAACGCACTGCGGGCTGCCGATCCTGCGATCTCTTCATACGGACATACACTGACTAAGGTATAATAATCATCCGAATAGTCCGGTTTTACCCGCACCGTCGATAACAGACAGGTATCTTCCCCCTGAAAACGCACTTTGCCGGAATAAGTATCATTTTTGATCTGCTTTAACAGTAGAATCATTTCATCCGTGTCCCGTTCATATTCATTGCGGTGCAGAACCACCGTGTCATTATACACTAAATAAGTATCCTGCGTCCGTTCCTGCACAGGCAGCTCCGTCCTCTTATACTGCATGTTAATTGCAAGTACACCGACCGGCTGCATATCCTTCGTATATAAAAGTCTCGACATCCGGAGTGAATCCTTGCGTTTTAACGAATCATACGAATAAGACCAGTACGGTTTTCCATTCAGTTCGAGCGTATTCTGATACCATGGCTTCTCTGCAATCTCCTGATCTACATGTACAAAATATTCATTATTGGAAATTGTATCATTATTCAGATACAACGTGATACTTGAAATTTCATGATAATAATATTTCAGATAATCAGAAATGGTATCATAGTCTCTGTAATCTGCAAGAATCTCCGAATAGTTTTCATACTGATGAAATGCGATATGCTCAATCTTTTCATCAAAGTACATCTGTTTGGAAATGTCGGAGATGACGGACATACTCTCGCTCATTGAATCCGCGATCATATTTAACCCATCCATCTCGCTTTCCTTCGCTTTCTGGATCAACACCGATCTCGTATTCTGATAAGTATAAATATCCAACAGCAGAATCGGCAGAATTCCTCCGGCAATGTATATAAAGAGCATTCTCTCCCGCAGTCTTAAATTGCCTATGAATGTTTTTATCCGGGCAAACAGACTCATGTTTTTTACGCCTTTCGTTCATTTTTCACTCAGAGCGGTGTTTATTCCGGACGCACACGCACAACAACCGGAAACTCACTGTCTATTCCAGGTGCGGTTACATGAAGTCCTTCCCCGTCCACAGACCATTGCAGCCTGCCATCATATCCTAAAATATCCACCGACTCAATGATACCATGAAACTCCGGCACATTCTGATCACTGCTGTCTGCCAGTGAACGGATACAGAAAACACCATCTTTAGGACATTGTAACGCAATTGCGTAAATATTTCCATGATTAATCGTAAAACGGTAATCTTTGTTTGTAAATTTCAGTTCTTTCTGATCCTGAAACTGTCCTTCTGCCGCTGCCGTCGGACCTTCCATGGATTTTCGCCAGACATTTGCACCGATAACGGCCTCACTGTTTACTTTCATCCATTTTGCAAGATCTTCCAAAATAGCACGGTCACCATCCGGGATCGTTCCATCCGCCTTCGGACCGATATTTAACAGAAGATTACCATTTTTGCTGACTACATCCACGAGTGTACAAATGATCTCATTGCTGCTTTTATAATCCAATGTGTCAGTATAGCACCAGGAATTTCTTGCAACTGCCGTATCGGTCTGCCAATCATAGGGCTTTGCTTCCGCAAACCCACCGCGCTCCACTTCCACAATTCCACTGCCAAACATCATCGCATCATGTTTATAACAGATTTTAACATCTTTGCCCCATTTCACGCCGCAGTTGTAATAAAATGCAGCGAGTTTCTTTAAATATGGTTTGAACGCCTGATGCTGCACCCACCAGTCAAAATACAGCAGGGATGGTTTATAATTTAATATAATTTCCGCTGTGCGTGCTAACCAGTCATTTAAAAATTCTTCTGTCGGATACGGCTCTCCGTAGAGATCTTCTGCATCCGGTTCCGGCATGGACGGCCAGTACAGATCTCCTTTTTGCAATGGTTCTTTGATATCACTGTCAAATTCTTTTCCGTGTCCTAAGAAAAACCAATGTTCTGCACGGTGGGATGATGTGCAGAACGTAAGTCCCTGTTTCTCAATCTCCGCTTTCAGTTCACCAAGTACGTCCCGTTTCGGCCCCATCTCTGCCGAATTCCAGTGGGACAGTTCACTTTTGTACATCTGAAATCCATCATGGTGTTCTGCAACCGGAAACACATAACCGGCACCGGCTTCTTTGAATAAACGCACCCATTCTGCCGGGTCAAATTTTTCGGCGTGGAACATCGGGATGAAGTCTTTATATCCAAAGTCTTTCTGGCTGCCGTAGGTTTTTATATGGTGTTCGTATGCGGGCATTCCCTCGATGTACATGTTTCTTGGGTACCATTCGTTGGAGTTGGCGGGAACACTGTAGACGCCCCAGTGGATGAAGATGCCAAATCTTTTCTGTTTAAACCAGTCAGGGGTTTTCGCCTGCATCAGGGATGACCAGGCTGGCTGGTACGGGCCTTCTGCGATGATGCGGTCTACGGTTTCGAGAAGTTGTTGTTCTTTCTGCTGTTCCGACATAGTGTATGTCCTCTTTTCTTGCTCTAGATGGGGCGAAACTCTAATTTAGGCTGTGCCTGGGACTCAACTACTTCAGTTTTTTGAAGAGTTTCGCGGTTTCTTTGTGGAAAATCTCTACTTGCTTGAGATAACCTTTACCTGCTTTGAACGATCGCCACTGCTTTTGCCGGAAGTACAACTTTCTCTCCTGCCTGGTAAGTCATTCCGCCGAGCAGGTCAGTTCCGGCTTTTTTCAGCGTTACTTCCTGTGATTCGTCCGTCGGATTTAAGAGGAAGAGGAAGCTGCCGTTTTTGTTTTCGCGGAGAGTGATCTCTACTTTGTCACTGCCTTCTGCGAGTGGTTCTACGCCGGCTTCTTTCATAATGTCAGTTAAGAAAGTGCGGTAGAAGTCCTGATTGGAGCGGGTTGCGACGTAGCAGGCTTTTCCGGATCCAAAGGTGTTGCAGGTCAGTACGGGCATTCCGGCATAGAAGTCATTATCATAGGTTGAGAGTGTTTCTGCGCCTTCGGTATGTGATAAATCACAAAGCACTTCTGCCGGATAAGTCACATCTTTGTATGCAAAGGTATGTTTCATGCCAGCATCTCCTGCCGGAATCGCATCGGATTCTTCTACCCAGATACCCAAAATATCGCGCAGTCTGCCCGGATATCCGCCTGTGATCACAAGATCATGGTCTTCCACATATCCGCTGAAATAGGAGGTCAGAAAGGTGCCGCCCGCTTTGACAAAGCTGCGGATCTTTTCATCATAACCGTCTTTGCACATGTATAACATCGGTGCAATGACAACTTTATAACCGGACAGATCATCGTCCACACCAACAAAATCCATTGGGATATGAAGATTTAACAGTGCCTTATAATACTGATAAATCTCCTCATAATAATTGATACAACGGCTTGGGCCTGCGGATAATACCGTTGCCCACCAGTTATCCCAGTCAAATACAACTGCCACTTCTGCCGGAGTTCTTGCACCAAGCAGTGTATCAGAAAGTTCAGTCAGTTCTTCGCCAAGTGCTGTGATCTCACGGAACACTCTCGTATTCTCATTGCCGACATGGTCGATCACTGCACCGTGATATTTCTCACAGGCACCAATGCTTCTTCTCATCTGGAAAAACATGATCGTATCTGCGCCGTGCGCTGCCGCCTGATAGCTGTATAAGCGCATCACACCCGGTCGCTTTAAGGCACAGTAGGTATGCCAGTTGCTCACACTCGGTGTCTGTTCCATCAGTGCAAACGGTTTGCCACCCTTTAATCCACGCATCAGATCATGTGCCATCGCATTGTTTTCTGTCTCTGCGCCAAAGGAAGGATAGCTGTCCCAGGAAATAAAATCCATTTCTTTTGCCCATTTCTGGTAGTCTAATGATGGATAAAATCCCATCAGATTTGTGGTAACCGGAATATCCGGCGTGTACTCTTTTACCGCATCGCGCTCTAATTTGTAGCAGTCTAAGATACTGTCCGAATTGAATCTGCGGTAATCGAGTGAAATCCCCTGGAAATTGGTACGGATGCCATCCCAGTTAAACTCCTCTGAACGCATATCCGGCAAAACAACATCATCCCAGTCATAAAAGGTATGTCCCCAGAAAGAAGTGTTCCATACACGGTTTAACTCATCCAGCGTTCCATATTTTTTATGCAGCCATACACGGAATGCTTTTTCACAGTTTTCGCAGTAACATTCCCCGCCATATTCATTGGAAATATGCCATGCAACGATATTGTCATAATCTTTGTATCGCTCTGCCAGTTTTGCGGCAAGTGCCACAGAATATTTCCGGTAAGTCGGGCTGTTCGGACAGGAATTGTGACGTGCTCCGAATTTGCGTTTCATGCCGTTATGCCCGACACGCAGGATATCCGGGTATTTTCTTGCCATCCACGCCGGATGCGCTCCTGTCGAAGTTGCAAAGCAGACTTTCAGTCCGTTTTCTTTCACATACTCCATGATCTTATCCAGTTTGGAAAAATCATAGGTAATTTCATCCGGCTGCAGTGCTGCCCAGCTGAAAACATTGAGCGTCACGACATCAATGTGCGCTAATTTAAACAAGCGCATGTCCTCTTTCCAGATCTCCTCCGGCCACTGTTCCGGGTTGTAATCTCCACCATATAAAATTTTATGTACTTTGCTGCTCTCGATCATATTTACCTCCAATTTCTGTGCTGTATTTTTGCATCTTTTTCGTATTGCTGTTCCTGATTTGTTCTGTTAACCGGTTTTACCTGTCACTCGCCCTCGCGGTTCACACGCTCGATCTGTAAGAATACACGTTTGCTTACTGCTGCGACCGTGTAAATGATAAATCCCGGTCCAAATAAGATTCCAAGAAATATCATGGTTGAATTATACTGGAAGATCAGCACTTCTGCTGCGACGAGGATCACAAGGATCAGTGTTTTTCCAAAATATTTTCTTGAAATATCCATAGAATTCTGGATCGTGCGGACCACCGTATTTTCATATCTTGCCAGCAGTGGAAAGGAATAGATCATCGCAATGATCACAAGAAATACGGACACCATACCGATGATCAGCAAAATGACCGGATTATTTTTCACTGCTCCAAACAGCTGGAAGTCAAGATATACCGCATACCATGCAACCAGAAAGATCAGTCCCATCGGAACGCCCTGTTTAAAGTTTGCCTTGTACGCTTCAAAATATGATTTCGTGATATAGCCCTCCTCATCATCCGCTAACTTTAACGCAACCGACATTGCCGCCGTGGTCGATGCCCCGATCGTAAAAACCGGCAGGCTTCCAAGAATCCATAAAAAATTTAGTTTTAAAATATCAAGTACTCTGCTTAAAAAACGGTACAATGGACTGTCAACGCTAAAAAATTTCATTTGTTTTCCTCCAATCTTAAGTGCTTCCCATGCACTTTTCTTATCTCTCATTTTATTTCATACCTCTGATCTGCTTTCATCATACAGGATTTTACTCCAGATATCCAGTATGATGAAAACAGACCGGGGCGATCCGGACGGAATGTCCGGATCTTCTGCTCTGGTCTGTCATTCATTTGTGATACAATTATTTGATTGTCCCTTTTACTTCGTTCTCAGCTGCTTTTCTAAGTGATGCCTCATTCTCCTGGAATGCGATACACTCGTCATAGCCGTAGTCTTTTGCCTGGGAGATCATGTCTGCAACGATCTGATCGTACTCAGCATCTGTCTTAGCATAGATTGCTTTCCAGGAATTTGTCTTGATGCACTCAGCAACCTGTGTCCATAATACAGTTAACTCATCAGATTTTGTAGACTCAGAGTATGTGGTACCAAGAGAAAGTTTGTAAGGTCTTGATCCCATGTACTCATCTGCTGTTGCAGCACCTGTCTTATCTCTCCAATCCTGCTCAATGTCAGAATTTGCATCTGTTGCAAAACTTGCCCATTTACGATAGTTGAATGTCTCACCGTTTGAATCAGGATTTAAGGAATCAAGTGCCCATGTTGTATTGTTCATTTTAAAGGAACCATCATCAAATGTTCCGCTGTAACCATCAGACATCTGTGTGCTGATATCTGTTTTTGCTGCACGTCCCAGATCTGTAAACTGTGTTTTACCATCTTCATCATAGTACCAGCAGACATCCTTTGGACCATACTCAGCTGTCATACGTCCTTCCGGAGTAGATAACCAGTTTAAGATAGCCATACACAATTCCGGATACTCTGTCTTAGCACCGATAGACCAGATACGGTTTCCACCGTAGATATTCTGACCATAGCAGATCGGAGCTGCATCTTCCGGTGGGCAAGGATACATTGCTTTGCCTTCCTGTGCATGTGAATCTGAGTTGTAGAAAGTAGAACCTAAGAAGTTGAACACATTTAAGAATGCTCCACCGTTCTGGTAATCTTCCTGCATACCGTCATATCCCTGTGTCTGGGAGTCAGGATCAAGTAGTCCTTTCTGATACAGGTTGTTATAGAATTTTAAGCATGTGAGGTAAGGTCCATTTTCCTCTAATGCTGGATGGAATACCTGCTCCTCTGGATCATACAGACCAAAACCAAATTCATCATATCCATAATAAGCAGTTGCTGTTGATTTTACGAACATTACAAGGTTTCCGTCCCAGTCGTTGAATAAGGAAACACCATAAGTTGTTTTTCCGTTATCATCGGTCGGGCAGATCTCTTTCATCTGACCTAAAACATCTACCATATCGTCTAAAGTCTTGATCTCAGGATATCCTAACTCTTTGTAAAGATCCCATCTTAAATCCCAGGTATACATGAAATCCTGACGTGCTGTCGCATCCCTTGCAACATCAAATCCGAATCCATAAACAGTACCGCCGGAAAGATTTGCATTTTTCTCTAATGCATATGGCATGTTCTGTTTGATGTATGGACCGTAATCGCTTAAGATATCATCCTCGTTCCAGTCAAAGAGCATTCCCTTGCTGACTGCCTGCTGATACTCATCAGAATCATTTCCCCAGAGAACCAGATCTCCAAGGTTTCCTGACTCCATACGTGTCTCATATACACCGTCAGAATCCGGGATGATATTTAATTTTACATTGAATTTGTCTAACATGATCTGACCAAACCATCCGATCTGCTCACCGGAATAGTTTGCTAACTGATCGAATACATCGAGAGTAACTGTCTCTTCCGGAATGATATCTGCGAGATCTTCCGCTTCATCTTCGGAAGTTTCCTCGGATACTCCACTCTCCGTTGCATCTTCGTCTGCAGCATCCCCCGCTGCATTGTTGCTGTTGTTCTTTGATGCACTTGTCTGATTGCTACCCCCACAGGCTGCCATGGAAACTGTCATTGCAGCTGCCAGAAGCAGTGATACGATTTTCTTTGCTTTCATGTAATTTTCCTCCTTGTTTTTGTGTTATTTTGATTCCGCGCCTCGCGGTTAACACCTCTTTAACCTTTTACGGCACCTAACATGATACCTTTTTCAAAGTAACGCTGCATGAATGGATATACGATTAAAATCGGGATTACCGTTACCATGGAAATCGTATATTTGATAACCTTTCCACTCATTGCTGATTTTAAAACAGCCTCGCTGACAGATCCGCCAGACTCCATTAATGCACTTAAGTTGGATGCCTGATTTAAGTAAATGTAAAGTCTGTGCTGTAAAGTATATAATTTCGGAGCTGATGTCATTAAGATCAGGGAATCCGTAAAGGAGTTCCAGTGACCAACTGCACCGAAAATCGCAATCGTCGCAAGGATCGGTTTACTGAGCGGCCAGATGATCTTGCGGAATACAGTAAAGAAGCTTGCTCCGTCGATCTGAGCACTCTCTTCGAGTTCCGCTGGAATTGACTCTATGTATGTTTTTACCAGAATGATGTTATACGGAGCCACAATACCAGGAATGATGTATGCCCAGAATGTATTGGTCAGACCTAACATCTGCATATTTAAGAACCATGGGATCAGACCCGCATTGAAATACATGGTAATCACAAGAAATCTGTACCAGAATTTTCTGCCCCACATTTCATCTTTGGTTACCAGATATCCGATAAATCCGGATGCTGCTACCATAAGTGCCGTACCAAGTACTGTTCTTGACAGTGATACGATCAATGCACTTGAAAGATCACTTACATTTAATAACGCTGTATAGTTATCAAAATGGATTCCTCTCGGTATGAAGTTGATTAAACCCTTGATTACCAGATCATTATCGCTGATCGTATTGATAAACAGGTAATAAAATGGAAATATACATGCTATTGTAAATAATGTAAAAAACAGGTAATTTAAAATGTTAAATACGATATCGCCCGGTTTTAAGCGATATTTGCGTTTATGTGTTTTTTCATAAAGTTTTTCGGCTTTTAAATCAGCCTTTTCCTGTGCTGTTTTTGCCATG
>OLGE01002617.1_pt1 | contig 15556 bp, 14 predicted proteins | sample 1605151 | NCBI WGS metagenome assembly OLGE01 (sample SAMEA3888912, study PRJEB22519) | human gut metagenome | biome: human gut; feature: human-associated habitat; material: faeces | place: Denmark | collected 2010
CCGGCATCGGCGGCGGCACGGCGTACAACAGCGACGGCGGCCGGCTCGTGAGCTTCACGATGAACGGCGGCACGGCCACGGTGACGGGGCAGAACGCGGCCGGCCTCGGCGGCGGCGCGGGCGGCGCGGGCTATGACAAGGGCAAGAACACGTGGGACGGCGGCACGGTCGGGGCGATCACGCTCAATGGCGGTGTCTTGAAGGTGTCGACGAGCGTGAACGACTCCGCCCCCGGGCTTCTGGTGCCGGCGATCGGCGGCGGCGGCGTCCGCAACCCGAAGGTCACGGTCAGCGCGGGCGGCGGCGACATCACGGTCAACGGCGGCGTGCTCATGGCGAGCGGCGGGCACTACGGCCTCGGCGCGGGCGGCACGACGAACGGCACGGCCACGTGCAAGGACGGCCTGCGCACGCGCGTGCGCATCAACGACGGCACGGTGGAGGTGGCGGGCAGCAGGGCGGCGATCGGCGGGCCCGAGATGGCCGAGGCGGCGACGACGAACGTCGCGGCGGTCGTCATCCGCGGCGGCAGCGTGAAGTTCTCGGGCGCGCTGCAGGTCGCGCCCACGGCGGGCGACGACGACGGCTCGCGCGTCTACCGCGTGCCCGTGCGCAAGACGCTGCTGCGGACGCCCTCCCCCTACGCCTGCGCGCTGCCGGTCACGACGGTGGCGCCGCCGTACACGTTCAGCTACCACGGCGCCGGGCACGCCGGCGACGAGAACGTCCACTTCTGGCTGCCGAACGGCCGCCACCGCCGCGGCGACGGCTTCTTCATCTCGGTCAACGGCGAGGCGGACGCCTTCGCGGGCTACACGGGGGTCGTCTTCTACCTGCGGTAGCGCGCCTGCCCATGAGCCCTTGGACGTGGTGCGCTCGCCCCTTGAATCCGCCGCCGGAATGCGCTAAACTATCTCTTCCATTTGGAGGATAGAGAGATGCGGATTCTGACGGGCATTCAGCCCTCGGGCAAATTGCACTGGGGCAACTACTTTGGCGCGATGAAGTCGATGTTCGACCTTCAGGAGAAGGGCGACAACTTCATGTTCATCGCGAACTTCCACGCGATGACGACGGTGCGCGACGGCAAGGCGCTGCGCGCGCAGACGCGCGACGTCGCGCTCGACTACCTCGCCTGCGGGCTCGACCCCGCGAAGACGGTCGTCTACCGCCAGAGCGACGTCCCCGAAGTGCAGGAACTCGCCTGGTACCTCTCGTGCCTCACGCCGATGGGCCTCCTGGAGCGCTGCCACAGCTACAAGGACAAACTCGCCCACGGGCTGGAGGCGACGCACGGCCTCTTCGCCTATCCCGTCCTCATGGCGGCCGACATCCTCATCATGAACGCCGACCTCGTGCCGGTGGGTAAGGACCAGAAGCAGCACCTGGAGGTGACGCGCGACCTCGCGCAGAAGTTCAACAACCAGTACGGCGAGATCTTCAAGCTGCCCGACGCCTACATCCCCGAGACGGTCGCGACGATTCCGGGCACCGACGGGCAGAAGATGTCCAAGAGCTACCACAACACGATCGAGCTTTTCGACCCCTCCGCCAAGAAGAAGATCATGGCCATCGTCACCGACTCGAAGACGATGGAGGAGCCGAAGGAGCCCGAGGGCAATTCGATCTACGAGATGTACAAGCTCTTCGCGACGCCCGAGGAGGCCGCGCAGATGGCGGCGAACTTCCGTGCGGGCAACTACGGTTATGGCCACGCGAAGAAGGAGCTGCTCGCCGCCTACAAGCGTCTCTTCGATCCGTTCCGCGAGAAGCGCGCGGAGCTGGAGAAGGATCCCGACGCGCTGGAGGACATTCTCAAGGCCGGTGCCGCGCGCGCGCGCGCCGAGGCCGCGAAGGTCATGGACAAGGTGCGGGAGGCCGTCGGACTTTGAGAATTAAGTGGTTAAGTTGCCGCTGCGCGGCTTTAAGTTGTTCAGTTGCCTCAGTCACGCCATTCTCATCAAAGTGCCTTATTCGGTCGTTTAACATCATCTCCTCACTTAACCACTTAACTACTTAACCGCTTAACCGCTTAACCACTTAACCACTTAACTACTTAACTACTTAACCACTTAAAGCCGCGCAGCGGCGACTTCATCTCCTACTACCATGGCCCAGGCGGAACTTCTCGCGGAAGACTACAAGGTGGACCTCGACATCTTCGAGGGCCCCCTTGACCTTCTGCTGTACCTGATCCGCCGCGAAGAGCTGGACATCTACGACATCCCGATCGAGCGCATCACGAAGCAGTACATGGCGTATCTCGACCTGATGCGCCAGTACAACCTCGACGTGGCGGGCGAGTTCATCGTGATGGCCGCGACGCTCATGGTCATCAAGAGCCGCATGTTGCTGCCCGTGGACCGCCGTGCCGCCGAGGAGGGCGTGGAGGAGGAGTGGGTGGACCCGCGCCTCGATCTCGTGCGCCAGCTCGTCGAATACAAGAAGTTCAAGGACGCCGCCGGGCGCCTCGGCGAATACGAGGCGCTTGTGCAGGAACGCTTCGACTACGGCGGCGGCCGACCGAAGTTCGAGAAGACGGCGGCCGATGCGGCGGACGCCCTTTCGCGCATCGACCTCTACGATCTGCTGACGGCGTTCCAGGACGTGCTCGCGCGCCTGAGCGAGGTTCCCACCGGCGAACTCAAGGGAGCCCGCTTCAGCGTGCCGGAGAAGATGGACCTCATCCTCGAACGCACGCGCGCGGACGGGCAGGTCTCGTTCTCGCATCTCTTTGACGCGCAGTCGCCGCGCGGCGAGGTAATCGTGACGTTCCTCGCGCTGTTGGAGCTTCTGCGCCAGCACCGCATCATCGTCTACCAGAACGCCGCCTTCCACGAAATCACCGTCCTCCCCTCGAAGGAGATGCCCGAGGACGCCCCGCTGGAGGCGCCGGATGAATGGTAGGGGCCGACGTCCTCGGCGGCCCGCCGACGAGAAAGTTTGAGATGACAGAACCAGAAGAAACAGAAGAAGACGCGAAAAGCGGGCTTGAGGTCGACGGGACCTCCGAACCGACGCCGGCGGCGCCGGTTGCGGAAACATCTGCCGTGAAGCCCAAAGGACCGCGTATCCCCCTGCCGTCGTCGCTGCAGGAAATCGTCGGGGCGCTGCTCTTCGCGAGCGAGTCGCCGCTGACGGCGGCGGAACTGCGGACGTGCGTGCGGGGCGTCGCGCCCGAGGAGGGGGACGACGCGGAGGTGATGTCCGTCTACCAGAGCTGCACGTCGCGCGAGATCGAACAGGCCCTGCACGGACTCGAAAAGGAGCTGGAGCGCAGCGAATGCGGGTTCCGCCTCGTCTGCACGGGCGGTGCCTACCGCCTGCAGACGGCCTCGGCGTGCGGCCGCTACGTGCGCGCGCTCCTGAAGCTGGACCGCCCGAGCCGCCTTTCCCGCGCCGCGCTGGAGACGCTGGCGATCATCGCCTACCGCCAGCCGATCACGAAGGCCGAGATCGAGCAGATCCGCGGCGTCGCCGTGGACACCATCGTGAAGTCGCTCGTCGACCTGCAGCTCGTGCGTCTCGTCGGGCGCAGCGAGCTGCCGGGGCATCCGTTCCTCTACGGCACCTCGCCGCTCTTCCTGGAGCATTTCGGCCTCGCCTCGCTGAGCGAGCTCAACGACATCGACCCCACGCTCCAGCGGTCGAACCCGCGCGAGCGCGCGAAGCTGTTCGTCAAGGAGAAGAAGCCCGAGGAGCAGGCAGCCGAAGGGACGGGGGAAACGCCCAAGAAGGATGATGAAAAGGGGGCGGATGCGGTGGTCGTGACGGGGCCCGCGCCTGATGCCGCGCCTGTTGAAGACGGTGCCGCCGAGGAGGCGGTGCAGGAGGAAGCGGAGGGGCCGGTGGACGCAGAGCCGTCCGCCGACGAGGTCGCGCCGCGTCGTGTCTCGTTCCGCCCGGACGACGAGGCGGAGGAGGACGACGAGCCGCTGGTCGACGACACGACGGACGAGTTCGACGACGAGGATGACGAGGACGATGAATTTGACGAAGACGACGCGGAGGTCGGCGACGTCCCGGAAGGAGAAGAAGATGAAGAGTAAGCGTGCCATGCTGAAAGTCGGGATGCTGGCGGGTCTGCTGGCCGTCGTGTGCGGCTGCGACCGGGGACCGTCCCTTTCCGAAATCGAGGAACGCGAGCGGGCCTCGCGCCTCTACACGAACGCGATGGACGACCTGCAGGCCGGGCGGATGGACGCGGCGATCAAGGGGTTCGAGCGCGTCGTCCTGCAGGAGCCGAAGTCGTACTCCGCGCACTTCCAGCTCGCGACGCTGCTGCAGGACGTGCGCAAGGACTACATCGCCGCCATCGCCCACTACCGCAGCTACCTGGCGCTTCGCCCGGCCTCCGACAAGGCGACCGTGGCGCAGGACCGCGTGAAGCTCTGCGAAACGCTGCTCTCCGCCGAGGTGCTGCGCAAGGCGGGCGGCAGCGCGTCGGGCAAGCTCGCGGCCGACAACGAAAAGCTCACGGCCGACCGGGACGCCCTGGGCGCGCGGGTGAAGAGGCTGGAGGCCGAGCTTGCGAAGGCGAAGAAGGAGATCGCCCGCCTGGAGACCGAGAACGCCTCCAAGAGCCGTCTGCTCGCGAAACTGAGCGAGGCGGACGACGTGAAGGCGTCGAAGACCTCCGCCGTGAAGGAGGCCCTTGCCACGCTGCGCAGCGAGCGCGCGGAGGTGGAGCGCCGCCGCCTGACGCCGACGGACGCCGAACTGCTCGACGAGGGCGACGAGTCCGAGCCCGTGGACCGCATCCGCGCGTCGGAGGACGTGCAGAAGCTCAAGGGCGAACTCGCCCGCCTCGACGCCGAGCCCGTGCCGCCGCAGGCCGCCGCAGGGAAGGGGAAGGATGCCGGGGCGAAGCCGACGTCGCTGGAGTCCATGCTGGGCGCCGCCGGGCAGAAGAAACCGAAGGCGAACGCGGGCGGACGGCCCGAGACCTACACCGTACAGAGCGGCGACACGCTCTTCAGGATCTCCATGCGCTTCTACGGGTCGCCCAACAAGTGGCGCGCGATCCTGGAGGCCAACCGCGCGGTGATTTCGGCCGACGCCCGTCTGCGGGTGGGACAGGTCATCCGGCTCCCCTGACATGGCGCCGATTTCCACCAGCCTCGTCCGCCGGCGGCACGCCTGGACATCCTCCCAGGACGTGCCGTGGCGCATCGACGTGGGCGACGACGCCCTCGCCGCGCTGCCGGCGGAGCGCAAAGCCGGTTGGCGCCTCTTCCACTACCTTTCGGGCGGCGGCATCCGCGCGTTCGCGGGTTCGGTTGCGCGCGAGGCGGTGTCGCGCCGCCAGACGCGCTTCCTCTGGTTCATGGTCGGCGTGGGGATCGTCTGGCTGGCCTTGCGGTTCATTTAAGTCAAAGGAGATCGTTCCATGAAGAAAACCGTCCTTGTCGCAGGTTTCGCCCTCGCCGCGCTTTCCGGCGCGGCACAGGATTCGACGGCGTCCGCCCGTGCGGCCTACCAGCAGCAGCAGGCGCTCGCGGAGGTGCCGCGCCTCGTCCAGCAGTTCGACCTGCTCGTGCAGAACCAGGACGCGATCGTCGCGCGCCTCGTCAAGCTGGAGGGGACGGACACGACGGGGGACGTGCGGGCCGAGATCGCCGCCCTCCGGGCCGAGGTCGCCGACCTGAAGGCCTCCATCCGCCGCGAACAGGACGCGATGCGCGCGGAGATCGTCAAGGACCTCGCGGGGCGGATCGCCCGCATGACGCCGCCGCCCGCGCCGCAGCCTGCCCCCCCGCCGCGCAGCGGGGCGCCCCGTCGTTCCGCTCCGCCTCCGCCGCCCGCAACGACCGGCACGCACTACGAGTATGTCATCGAGAAAGGGCAGACCCTCACGCTCATTGCGCAGGGTTTCGGCACGACCGTCCCGAAGATTCTCGCCGCCAATCCGGGCCTGAAGCCCAACATGCTCCGCGTAGGGCAGAAGATCATCGTGCCGGCGGAGGATTCGTCCGCGCCGAAGGGCAAGAAGGGGCGGAAGTGATGGAAGGGGCAGGCTATCCCGATGTGCGGCTGCGGCGGCTGCGGCGCACGGAGGCGCTCCGCGACATGTTCGCGATGCCGAAGCCGGGGCCCGAGAAGTTCATCTGGCCCGTGTTCGTGGTGCCGGGCACGGGGCGCCGCGAGCCGATCGCGTCGATGCCGGGGCAGTTCCGCCTGTCGGCGGACGAGCTTGTGAAGGAGCTTGCGCCCGTCGTCGCCCAGGGCGTGAAGAGCGTGTTGCTCTTCGGGCAGCACGAGGGCGGGGGCAAGGACGAATGCGGCACGCCGGCGGAGGATCCGCGCGGGGCGGTGCAGCGCGCGATTCCCGTCTTGCGCGCGGCCTACCCCGACCTCGTCATCCTGACGGACGTGTGCCTCTGCGCCTACACGAGCCACGGGCACTGCGGTCCGCGCGACGCGGCGGGCGACGTGGACAACGACGCCGCCTGCGAGATGCTCGCGCGCGTGGCGGTGTCGCATGCGCGGGCGGGGGCGGACGGCGTGGCGCCGTCGGCGATGATGGACGGCCAGATCGCCGCGATCCGCCGCGCGCTCGACGAAGAGGGCTTCGCGAAGACGCTGCTCGTCGCCTACTCGACGAAGTTCGCCTCGCAGATGTACGGCCCGTTCCGCGACGCCGAGAATTCCGCGCCGTCCGAGGGCGACCGCCAGGGGTACCAGGCGAGCTTCCGCGACGGGCGCACGGCGGTCCGCGAGTCGCTGTTCGACGAGGCGGAGGGGGCGGACGCGCTGATGGTGAAGCCGGCGCTCTTCTACCTGGACCTCATCCAGACGGTGGCGGCCCGCACGCTCCTGCCCGTGATGGCCTACAACGTCTCGGGCGAGTACGCGATGGTCCACGCCGCCGCCGAAAAGGGGTACTGCGACCTCTACCCGACGGCCCGCGAATCGCTCTACGCGATCTTCCGCGCGGGCGCGACGCAGGTCATTTCCTACTGGGCGCCGTTCTACGGCAAGATCTTCGGCTGATTCGAAAACGAGGTGACGACGACATGAAGAAAATGCTCTTCGCGATGACGGTGGCGATGGCGGCGGCGCTCGCGCTGCGGGCCGAAACGGTGACGGCGGCGGGACGGATGGACCTGGGAGGCGTGTGGCATCTGCGCGAGGCGGACAACGCCGTGCAGTTCACCGTGCCGATCCAGGTTCCGGGCGACGTCCATTCCGCCCTGTTCGCGGCCGGGAAGATCCCCGATCCCTTCTTCGGGCAGAACGAGCTGCTGACGCAGGACGTGGGGCGGAAGGACTGGCGGATCGAGCGGTCCTTCACGGTCCCGGCCTCCCTCCTGCGGGCGAAGGGCGTCACGCTGCGCCTGGAGGACGTGGACACCTTCTGCACCATCGAGATCAACGGCGAGGTGGTCGGCCGCACCGACAACCGCTTCCGCCGCTGGGACTTCGACGTGAAGCGCTTCCTCAAGCCCGGCGACAACCGCATCGTGGGCGTCTTCAGGAGCGCCGAGAACGAATCGAACGCGCGCGCGAAAACCTACGACCGCCCGTTCCAGATTTCGAACGTGCCGTGGGCGAAGGCGATCGAGCTGATCCGCAAGCCGCAGTGCCACGGCGGCTGGGACTGGGGGCTCGCGCAGATGGTGACGGGCTTCTGCGGCCCCGTCACGCTCATCGCGGTGGACGACGCGCGCCTCGACTACGTGTACTGCGACCAGGATTTCACGGCGGACCGGTCGCGCTGCACGGTGACGGTCCATGCCGAGGTGACGGCCCCGGCGGCCGGTTCGACGACGTTCGCGGTCCGGCTCGGCGACCGTGCCCGGGAGAAGTCCGTTTCGCTCGCGGCGGGCGCGAACCGCCTCGCTCTCGCGATCGACGTGCCGAACCCGAAGCTCTGGTGGCCGAACGGCGCGGGCGCGCAGCACCTCTACCCGCTGGAGGTGAAGGTGGGTGGCGAGACGTTGATGCGCAAAATCGGCCTCCGCACGATCGAGGTGCTGAACACGCCGGACAGGGACGCGAACGGCAGGGAGGGCGCGCGCATGGCCTTCCGCGTGAACGGCGAGGAGATCTTCTGCAAGGGCGCGAACTGGATTCCGTGCGACGCCTTCGAGAGCCGCCAGACGCCGGCGCGCTACCGCGACCTGCTCGCCTCCGCGCAGCAGGCGAACATGAACATGGTGCGCCTCTGGGGCGGCGGGCAGTTCGAGCATGATGCGTTCTACGAGCTGTGCGACGAGCTGGGGCTGATGGTCTGGCACGACATGATGTTCTCCTGCGCGATCTACCCCGGCGACGCCGCATTCCTCGCGAGCGTCGAGAAGGAACTCGCGCACCAGCTGCGCCGTCTCCGCGACCACGCCTCCATCGCCCTCTGGTGCGGCGACAACGAGTGCGTCGGCGCGCTCAACTGGTTCGAGCCGAGCCGCAAGGACCGCCCCTACTACCTCAAGGCCCTCCAGGCGCGCACGCAGGTGGAGGCGGACGCCGTGGCGAAGTACGACCCCGCGCGCACGTTCTGGCCCTCCTCCCCCTGCGGCGGCCCCGGCGACTATTCCGACGCCTGGCACAACGACAACAAGGGCGACATGCACAACTGGACCGTCTGGCACGAGAACAAGGGCTTCGACAACTACTACAAGTACAAGCCCCGCTTCTGCAGCGAGTTCGGCTACCAGAGCTTTTCGTCGCCCGAGGTCGCGGCCACGTTCTGCGGGCGCGACCAGCTGAACCCCACGGCCCCCGACTTCGAGTACCACCAGAAAAACGCGGGCGGCAACCGCCGGATGCTGGAGACGATGGCGCGCTACTTCCGCTTCCCGGAGGGTGCGGAGAACATGCTGTGGGTCTCGCAGATCCAGCAGGCGATCGCGATCAAGACGGCGGTCGAGGGCTGGCGCCGCCTGCGCCCCCGCTGCATGGGCACGCTCTTCTGGCAGCTGAACGACAACTGGCCCGTCGCGAGCTGGAGCGCCATCGAGTACGGCGGGAAGTGGAAGCACCTGCAGTACCACGCGAAGCGCTTCTTCCAGAACGTCGCCGTGGTGACGGTGCCGGCGGAGGGCGATGCGGGCAACATCGAGGTGTGGGCGCTCAACGACGAGGGCGTGGCGGTGGACGCGCGGGTGGCGGTGCGGACGATGGACTTCCAGGGTGCGTGCCTCGGAACGCTGGAGCTGCCCGCCGCGCTGCCGCCCCGCTCGGCGACGCGCCTCGCGGTCTACGCGCTCGACCGCTTCGGCACGGAGAAGGCGCGCGTGGGGCGCTTCCTCTCGCTCACGCTTGACGCGGCCGTGGAGGGGAAGCCCGTCACGTTCGCGAACGAGTGGCTGTTCAACGCCTACAAGGCGTGTCCGCTTGCGGACGCGGATGTGCGGTGGACGGCCCGGAACGACAACGGGGTCTGGACGGTATCGCTCACGACGGACCGCCCCGCGTTCTTCACCTGGGTGAACGCGACGGGCATCCCCGGCGAGTTCAGCGACAACAGCTTCACGCTCTACCCGGACCGCCCCGTCACGCTCACCTTCACGCCCAAGAAGCCCGACGCCCGCTTCGCCGACTTCAAGGCCGCCCTCTCGGTCTTCCACCTGCGCAGGACCTACCGCTAGGCGACTGTGGTATACTGTTCGGCCGTGAACGAAGAAATCAAGACGAGGTCTGCAAACCTCGGGGATGCCGAGCGCATCCACGCCCTTATCCGCGGGCTCAGCGACGCGCTCGTGCCGCGCGCGATGGGCAACGTGGTGGAGAACATCGACCGCTTCCTCGTCGCCGAGCGGGACGGCGAGCTGGTCGGCTGCGCGGCCTACCAGATCTGGCCCGAGATCGGCGACCCGCTGAAGGCCTCGGTCGAGATCCAGAGCGTCGCCGTGCGCGCGCCGTACCGCCGTCGCGGCATCGGGCGCCTCCTCGTCCAGGCCGTGATCGACCGCGTGCGCGCGTTCGCCCCGGCCGAGGTGATCGTGCTCACCCTCACGCCCGCGTTCTTCGCGTCGCTCGGCTTCCACGAGATCGCCAAGACCCACATCATGCACAAGCTCTATTCGGGCTGCATCAACTGCACGAAGCACGCAGACCCCTTTACATGCCCGGAAAAGGCGATGGTGCTTCCCCTTAAGGATTCGGTGAATGAATAAGACTATCTTCCTCTGTGCGGTGTCCCTTGCGTGCGTGGCGACGGTGTGCGCGGCGCCGGCGAAGGGAAAGGTGGCCGCACGGCGCCCTGCGGCGCAGCGGCCGGCGGCGTTTCCCGAGACGGCGTTCCGCCGCACGCCCTACGTGGGCGCGATCGCGGTGGACGCCCAGACGGGCGAGGTCCTCTTCGAGCGGCACGCCGACGCCGTGGCGCGCCCGGCCTCCGTGACGAAGCTGATGACGCTCCTCCTGTGCCTGGAGGACATGCACGCATTCAAGTACGACCCGACGACGCGCGTGACGGCGAGCGTGCGCTGCTGCCAGGAGCGGCCGAGCAGCGTCGGGCTCAAGCCCGGCCAGTCGATGACCGTGGACGACCTCCTCATGTCCATCATGGTCAGGAGCGCGAACGACGCCGCCGTCCTCCTCGCCGAGCATTCCACGGCCGCCAACGCCGGGCGCGCGATCGAGCCGGGCGACCTCCAGGCGTTCGTCCTCCGGATGAACAACAAGGCGCGCGAACTCGGCATGGCGCACACGCACTACGCGACGCCGAACGGTTACCCGCCGAAGCCCGGCTCGGGGCGCCCCTTCGACACGTCCACCTGCCGCGACCTCGTGAAGCTCGCGCAGGCCGTCCTGCGCTACCCCGAGGTCTTCCGCTTCACGAAGACGAAGCTCTGCGCCGTCACCGATGGCGCTGGCAAGCCGCTCAAGATGGTCAACCACAACAACATCCTCGTGAAGGACAGGCAGAAGATCCTCAATGAGCAGGGCGAGAGCGAGGTGGACGGCCTCAAGACCGGCTACATCGACGCGGGCGGATCCTCGATCATCCTCACGGGCGCGCGCAACGGGAAACGCGCGATCGTGGTCGTCGTGGGCAGCCAGACGTCGAAGCTGCGCGACCAGCACGCGCGCGCGCTGATGGTCGAGGCGCTGGACCGGGTGGCGAAGTGACGCTCGCGCGGAGGCTCTGCGCGTGGTTCGCGCGGGTGAAGCGCCCGATGCCGTGGCGTCTGGCGCCGTCCCCGTATGTCTGCTGGCTGAGCGAGATCATGATGCAGCAGACGACGTACGGCGCCGTGCTGCCGTATTACGCGCGCTTCCTGGAGCGGTTCCCAACCGTCGAGGCGCTGGCCGCCGCGCCCGCGTCCGCCGTCCTGAAGGTGTGGGAGGGGCTGGGCTACTACGCCCGCGCCCGGAACCTCCACAAGGCGGCGAAGCAGATCTGCGCGGCGGGCGCGGCGCGGTGGCCGAAGGGGCTTGCGGAGTGGTCCGCCGTGCCGGGCGTAGGGCCCTACACGGCGGCCGCGCTCGCGAGCGTGCTGGACGGCGAACGGGCACCGGTGGTGGACGGCAACGTGGCGCGCGTCTTCGCGCGCGTGTGGGAGCTGGAGGACGACTTCCACGCCCAGGGCGCGCGCCGGAAGCTCGCGGCGCGGCTTCAGCCGCTGATGGACGAACGGGGGATCCGCCCCGGCGACTTCAACCAGGCGATGATGGAGTTGGGGGCGCTCGTCTGCACGCCCGCGAATCCGGCCTGCGCGACGTGTCCGCTCGCGGCGGACTGCGCGGCGCGCAGGGCGGGGACGCAGGCCGACTACCCGCGCCGGAGGGCCCGGAAGGAACTTCCCGTGCGGCGGACGACCGCCGTCGTCGTGACGGACGGCGCGGGGCGCGTGCTGCTCGTCGAGAACAGGGTGGGCGGCCTCCTGAAGGGGCTTTGGGAGCTTCCCGCCGTCGAGCCCGCTGCGGAGCAGGTGCAGACCTTTTCGCATTTCCGGCTTGAACTGACGGCCCTGCGGGCGCGGGAGGCCGCGACCTTTGCGGATCCGAAGTCCGTGCCGCTCTCCACCTCCACGCGAAAGGTCCTCGCTACGTGCGGCTTGCTCTGATCTCCGCGCTCTTCCTCGTGCCGTTCGCCGCGCCGTTCCTCGTGCGGTGGGTGCGGGCGCGCCGCTGGGGACTGCCCGTGCGCGTCGCAATGGGGCCGGACGCGCCGCGCACGGAGGTTCTGGGGGGCTATCTCGCGGAGATCGCGCGCCGCCTGGACGAACGGCCCGAACGGATGCGGGTCGTCTTCGACGGCGGCGGTTCGCGGGACCGCGCGATTTCCCTTGACGTGCTGCCGGACCGGACGCTGCGCGTTTCCGTGGACGGGCATCGTCCGCGCCGCGTCGATCTGCGCGGACGCTGGATCGCCGACCATCCCGTGCCGCTCTCCCTGAGGAAGGCGGTGCTCTACGTCGAGCCGGTGGATGCCAACCGCTTCCGCGTGAGGACGCGCATCCCGTTCTCGGTGCCGCCCCTCCTCTACGTCCTCTGTTCGCTTGCCGCGACCGTCGGCATCGTGTGGCTCGTGCCCGAACTGGTCGCCCCGTCCGTGGGACTGGCGCTCGGCTCGGCCTGTGTGGTACACTATCCGATCCCATGCTAGACTTTCAGAACATCTCGGTCCACTATGGCCTTCAGGACGTGCTGGCGGACGTCAGCTTCCGCGTGAACGCCTCCGAACGCATCGGCGTCGTCGGGCCCAACGGATCCGGCAAGTCCACGCTCTTCAAGATCATCCTCGGCGAACTGTCGACGGACCACGGCGAACTCGTCATCGAGGGCAAGCCGCGCATCGGCTCCACGCGCCAGCACCCCGAGCCGGACACGCCGGAGGAGACGCTGCTGGAGTATTCGATGCGCGGCATCCCCGGCTTCCACGAGCTGGAGGCCCGCATGCGCGCCCTGGAGGAACGCCTCGATTCCGGCGACCCGAAGGTGCTGGACGAATACGGCGAGGTGCAGACCGCGTTCGAGCATCTGGGCGGCTACGACCTCGAAACGCGCGTGAAGGTGGCCCTCGGCGGCCTCGGCTTCTCCGTCGAGGAGTTCACGAAGCCGTTCGCGAGCTTTTCGGGCGGCTGGCGGATGCGTGCCGAGCTGAGCCGCGTATTGGCCTCCCAGCCGGACCTCCTCCTCTTGGACGAGCCGTCCAACTACCTCGACCTGCCCGCCGTCGACTGGCTGCAGAAGTTCCTCAAGCAGTACCGCGGCACGCTCATGCTCATCTCCCACGACCGCTACCTGCTGCGTACGCTGACGGACATCATCGTGGAGGTGGACGCCGGCACCTGCACGCGCTACGAGGGCAACCTCGACTGGTACCTGCGCGAGCGCGAGGTGCGCTACCAGCACCTTCTCCAGGCGAAGGAGAACCAGGACCACCACCGCGAGCAGCTGCAGCGCTTCGTGGACCGCTTCCGCGCCCAGGCCACCAAGGCCGCGCAGGCGCAGAGCCGTCAGAAGCTCATCGACAAGATCGACGAGGCGCGCATCGTCCTGCCGAAGCGCTACACGCAGTCCGGGCGCCTCCGCCTCGCGCCGCCTCCGCCCTCCGGCATCGAGATGTTCCGCTGCGAAAACCTCTTCTTCTCCTACGACGGCGTGCGGAACGTGCTCCACGACGTCACGTTCAACATCGCGCGGGGCGACAAGGTGGCGCTCATCGGCTACAACGGTCTCGGAAAGTCCACGCTCATGCGCATCATCGCCGGGCGGCGCGCGCCGACCTCCGGCAAGGCCGTGCTGGGGCACAACGTCGTGCCGGGCTACCTCTCGCAGGAGCTCGCCGAGACGATTCCGCCTGACCTCACCGTCTACCGTGTGGCGAAGGATGCCTGGCAGGGCGCGACGAACCTCTCGGGCGAGAAGCACTTCCGCAACCAGCTCGGCGCGTTCGGCTTCGACGAGAACGACGTGGAGAAGCAGGTGGGCGTCCTCTCGGGCGGCGAGAAGATCCGCCTCGCCTTCCTCCGCCTCTTCCTGCAGGCGCCGAACTTCCTCCTCCTCGACGAACCGACGACGCACCTCGACCTCGACGGCCGCCGCCTTCTGCAGGACGCGCTCCAGAAGTACACGGGCACGATCCTCCTCGTCTCGCACGACATCGAGTTCGTGCGCGCCGTTGCGACCTCCGTCCTCGAAATCACCCGCGCGGGCATCCGCTCGTTCCCCGGCGGCTACGATTACTACTGCGAGAAGAAGGCGGAACTGCAGGCGAGGGAGGCGAAGGGTGCGCGGGGGACGGGCGGCACGGCGCAGCCGGTCGCGGTTCCGCCGGACAACGCGCCACGCCTGACCTCGAAGGAACTGCGCCAGCAGCGTGCGGCGGAACGCGCGAAGGTCGCGCCGCGCGTGAAGGAGCTCAAGAAGAAGGTCGCGGCGTGCGAAAAGAAGATCGAGGAACTCCAGGCCGCGCTCGACGCGACGTCCGAGGAACTGTTCAACCCGAAGCCCACGACCGACTTCGCGGAGGCGAACCGCAGGGTCCACACGCTCCAGTTCGAGATCGACCGCTACACCGAGGACTGGGAGAAGTCCGCAACCGAACTGGAAGAACTTCAGAAGGGTGACTGACCGCACGTCCCCTGTACATGCAGTGCCGTCTGTCACCGGTTTCGATTTATGGTATAATGTTAGCGGTTTTCAGTGTAATGGCATCATGACGACAATTTTGAACGCGAGTCTCATCCGGCTGATGACGGCCCTGATCCCGGTGAAAAGGGTGCGCGTGCGCGTGCGGCGGCGGCTTCTCGACCGCGCGCGCGACGCGCGGACGGCGCGGCTTGTCCCCATTGTGCGTGCGCGGTATGCGGTCCACGAGCAAACCTGCCGCGACACGCTCGCGCGCGGGGGACGCCTGCGCGTCGCCTTCCTTGTCTGCGATGCGTCGATGTTCTCCGCTGAGCCGGTCGCCTTTCACGGCAATCCCGACATCCCCAAGGCGATCGCTGGGTTCTTCACGCACAAGGGCGAGAAGAACCCCCGGCATCTCGCCTGCCTGCCCACGCCGTGGGTGAAGGAACTCTGGGAGAACCCGTAATGGCCGCGCCGGAACTGCACCTGTTCGTCCTCTGGGAGAAGGCGCGCCGCGCGGAGGCGCGCATCCTCGCGGACCTCGCCCGCGAGATGCCGATTATCTGGCAGGGCGAAATGACTTTCCGTGGCGACGCGGCGGCGGCCTACGAGGCGTTCTACGGCGCGCAGCAATCCGTCAACGGTACGCGGTGGCTCGTCAATGGCGCGCGCAAAGCCAAGAAATGCGGAAGTGGACCCTTCCGTGTGGTCATCGTGCGGGACGATGACCCACACTATGGTCCGCGTCTCGTTCATGCCGATAGGTATTATGTGGCGAACGAGCGAATGTACGACCTTAAGGCGCGCTACCGAAAATGGGCAGGGCGTAGATATCGTATTCATAGTACCACGGACCGGGACGAGTTCGCGCGGGACGTCTGGCTCTTGACGGGCCACACGGCGGAGGAATGGGCGCGGGGCGTTCCCGAGGGCATCGCCCTCAATATCCCCGCCCAGGCACGGTGGAGCCTTGCGCTGGAAGGCCCCGGCGCCGACCTCGGGCTGACGGACTGCCGTGTGATGCTGGAGG
>OLGE01002624.1_pt1 | contig 15529 bp, 15 predicted proteins | sample 1605151 | NCBI WGS metagenome assembly OLGE01 (sample SAMEA3888912, study PRJEB22519) | human gut metagenome | biome: human gut; feature: human-associated habitat; material: faeces | place: Denmark | collected 2010
CGACCGATACGGCCAAATCCGTTAATACCAAGTTTTACCATTGTTAACAAATTTTTATTAAGTTAAACTTTATTTGTCTTTTCAAAGAGCCGAACTTTCAATAGAACTTTCACACTCCGCAGGTCTCTCCTGCAAAAACGGTGCAAAATTAGCCAAAATTTTGAATATTTACCTATCTTTGTAAAGAAAAAACAAGCAATTGCCGGACTTTATCGTTTAAGTCGAACTATATGAGAGGCAATCACTTGAAAAGTCCTGACATTATGAATATACTTATCACCAATGACGACGGATATACTGCCAAAGGTATCAACGTCCTCGCCCGGATAATGTGCCAATTTGGCAATGTTACTGTCATAGCTCCGAAATCCCACCAATCCGGCATGAGCATGGCAGTTTCTCTCGGTCTGAAACAGATAGCATACAAGGAACTCCCGGAAATGAAGCCGGGAAAATGGTCATATCTGGATGCCACTCCTGCAAGCTGCGTGAAATTCGGGTTGAACGTGCCGTTCATCGACAGGTTTCCCGATGTAGTGGTTTCAGGAATCAACCATGGTTCCAATGCTGCCACAGCAGCCTGCTATTCAGGAACTTTGGGCGCTGCTGCAGAGGCTGCATTGAACGGCATTCCGGCGATAGGCGTATCTCTGGATACCCTTGACCCCAATGCTGACTTCTCTGCAGTCCAGAAATTCTTCCCCGACATTTTCAGAAAATTAATGTCGAATCTTCCCGACAGGCACGGCGTTTATTTCAATGTCAATTTTCCTGACATTCCGGCCGATGAAATCAAGGGAATAAAAGTCGGCCACCAGGGCATCGGAAGATGGGTGCGCGAATTCCGCGACTGGGATCCGTCTGTATATAAGAAGTATGGCATCACCCCGGAATCATTGGGCCAAAGCTCTTCGCCGTCACTTGAACCCGGCGAGAAACTTTATATGATGGTCGGCGATTTTCTGGACGACGAAAGGAACGATTCATGCGCTGACCACAGATTGATGGCAGACAAATATATCAGCATTGTCGCAGACAACATTGACTCGACTGATTATCCTGAGGAGACGAGATTGAAGAATCTCGGATTCGATGAAGAGTTCAATGCTGGCGCTGAAAAATAGACAACATTGATTTACAGGAAATTACGATGAAATATTATATTATAGCTGGCGAGGCTTCAGGCGATCTTCACGGATCGAATCTGATGAAGGGATTGTATCATGAGGACCCGGAGGCCGATATCCGTTTCTGGGGCGGCGACCTTATGAATGACGTATATAAGGCTCACCAGAGCGGCACTGGACTCGTTCAGGACTATAAAGGCGGGGCGATCATCGGTTTCGTACAGGTGCTTCTGAAAGCGAAAACGTATCTCGACCGCTTCAAGAAGTGTTTTGCCGACATTTTGGAGTGGAATCCGGACGTAGTGATATTGATAGACTATCCGGGATTCAACTTCCGCGTCGCCGAATTTGCCCACAAAAAAGGCTACAAGGTTTTTTACTATATTGCACCGAAAGTGTGGGCATCCCGGGAAAGCCGCATCAAGAAGCTGAAAGCGTACGTGGACAAGCTTTTCATCGTGTTTCCGTTCGAAATCCCATATTTCACGAAAAAGAATGTCGAGTTCGTGTACAAGGGCAATCCTCTTATCGACGCCATCGACAATTCCGTGGCGCTGAAAGAGACAAGAACAGAATTTCTTACACGCAACAATCTGAACGACAATCCGATAATAGCATTGATGGCCGGTTCCAGGACAGGTGAGATTTCGTCAATGATGCCCGTTTTCATGGAGTTTGCCGACAAGATGCATGCGCTGCCGCAATACGCTTCATATCAATTCATTCTGGCGGCTGCACCTTCCAGGTCAATGTCGGATTACAGCAAATATCTTACAGGGCGTGAAGGATATGTAAAGGTCGTTTTCGGTCAGAGTTATGCGGTACTGCGCCACGCAGAAGCCGCAGTAGTCAATTCAGGTACAGCTTCATTGGAGACGGCTCTGATTGGTACGCCACAAGTTGTCGCATACAATGGCGCTGAAATCAACTTCGTGATAGCCAAGCAGATAATAAAAATCAGATTCATTTCGCTGGGAAACCTGATTCTCAACCGCATGTGTTTCCGCGAACTGCTCCAATACTACTTCACGCCTGACAATGTGCTGCAGGAGGTCCGCCGCATGATCGAGGACAATGAATACCGCGAGACAATGCTGGCCGGGTACCAGGAAATCCGAAATGCACTTGGCGGCCGCGGAGCATCTGCCGCAGTCGCCAAGGCTATGATAGATGAACTAGGCAAGAACTAATACTGCCTAGGACCGAAAATATCTGAACCGATGCGGACAAATGTGGCTCCGCATTGGATTGCAATCTTATAATCCTCTGACATTCCGATGGAAAGTTCCTTGAATTCAGTGAGTTCGGGGTGCTGTTCCATCAGACTTTTCCGCAACGCGGCGATTCTTTCGAAATCCGCACGTATCACCGATTCATCATCTGTGTTGGTGGCCATTCCCATAAGTCCGCAGAAAACGACGTGAGGATACATTGACACGGAATTCAGAATCTGCGTAATCTCCTCTTCAGTCAAACCGTGCTTGGTCTCCTCCGCACCGAGATGCAGTTCCAGAAGCACACGGATTACCTTGTCGTTGGCACTCCCCCATTTCTCGATGTCTTCGAGGAGATGAACGGAGTCAACTGATTGGACCATATAGGCATACGGAAGTACCATCTTCAATTTGTTTGTCTGGAGATGCCCGATGAAATGCCATTGGATATCTTCCGGCAAGACCTTGCATTTAGCTGCAAATTCCTGGGGACGGTTTTCTCCGAACAGACGTTGTCCCGCATTGTAAGCGTCCATAATGCATTCGGCAGGATGGAATTTGGAAACTGCCACAAGTCTTACGTCCTGTGGCAGTTCATTATGCAGTTCTGTTATTTTCGATGCTATCGACATGTTTCAGAATCTATAGGTTATCTTCTTCTGGCTTTCTTTTCCTGCTCTTGCATCATCTGGCGCTGCATCTTCTGTGCCTCTTCAAGCCTCTGCTGCCATTTGCTCTTAGGCATCGGCTTGTTCTCAGTAGCTTTCAGCTTGGCCAGCACATCTTCAGGACGGACAAAGAACTTCTTGATTATCCAAGTCTCAAGCATTGTAATGAGGTTTGAGAGCAGATAATAGTAAGTAAGTCCGGCAGAAAGGCTGTTACAGATGAAGAACATCATGATAGGCATCATCCAGACGCTCATAAAACGCATTGTCGCGGTATTAGGGTCATTGGATGACATCTGTCCCTGTGTAGTGATCTTCGAGTAGAAGAACATTGAAACTGCCATCAGGAGCGCGAACAGGGAGATATGGTCTCCGAGCAGCGGAATCCTGGTACCGAAATCCAACAGCGGAATGGTATCATACGCACTGAGGTCGTCTGCCCAGAGGAATGACTGCTGGCGAAGCTCGATGGATGCAGGGAAGAATCGGAACATCGCCCAGAGGATAGGCAGCTGGAGAAGCATAGGAAGGCATCCACCCATAGGATTCACGCCCGCGCGCTTATACAGATCCATAGTCGCCTGCTGTTTCTTCAATGCATCTTCCTGTTTAGGATATTTAGCATTGAGCTTGTCCATTTCCGGCTTGAGGGCCTGCATCTTCGCTGATGAAGAGTAGGACTTGTAAGCGAACGGCAGCACTACAATCTTGATGAACAATGTCATGAGAAGGATGATGATACCGAAGTTCGAGATGAACTTGTGCAGAAAGTCGAACAATGGGATGATGACCCATTTGGTGAACCAGCCGACCATCCAACCGCCCAGCGGAATTATCTTCTCGTATTTCTGTCCATAAGATTTCAATGTCTTATAGTGGTTCGGACCGAAGTAGAATTCATTATTGATCTCCACATTGTCGGCGATTCGGAAATCACCGCGCATCTTGGCGACGCATGTCATGAGATTATGTGAAAGATCTTCCTCCGGAACGAAATTGATGGCAAGTTCGCCTGATGTGAACTGATTTACAGGTCTCATGATGGCCGAGAAGAACTGCTGCTGGAAAGCAAACCACTCCACGCGGTTTTCGATACGCTTGTCCATATTGCGTCCGCGTCCGAATTCTTCCGGTTTCTTGTCACCTCCATAGTAGTAGTCCACCTTGGAATACTGAACCTCGTTCTTGTAGCCTTTCTCCATTCTAGGAATCGTGACATCCCAGTCGAAATCATAGTATGCCACATTTCTGGGAATAATGCCGTCCATTCCGACGAATGACATCACATTGCTCACGACGTAAGATCCCGGCTTCAATGTGTATTTCTGCTGGATATATCCGCCATTCCTGAAAGGAAGCCTCATAACCACGGATGTATCAGTCTTTTCTGCGAGCTGGAACACGAAATCTTTAGTATTGATGTTCTCACCGGCGTAAATGCCTACGCCCATCTCGCTTTCGCCAGGTTTGAAGAGATAGAGATCTGTCGAATCGTAGGTCTTGTAATCCTTGACACGTACAGAATACGGCTGTGCCCCACGCGCTGCAAACTCTACCTCAATCTTGTCATTTTCGATCTTATAGAAGTGCTCGGTTGCATTGTGCGCCACTTCCAGGAGCGAATCCTTATAGATAGAAACAGGGGCTGCGGCCACTGCCGATGCCGTCTGGAAGCTTTCACCTGCAGACGTATCAGCGACCGGAAGTCTACCGGCAATGCTGTCCGCCCTATATTGTTCAAGTCTTTCTGCTCTGGCTATTGAATCCAGCTGAGCCTGATATGCTACCTGTTTTTCATATTGCTTCGACTGGAACCATGTGAAACCGAAAAGAATCACACCAATCAGCACGAAGCCGACAATCGTATTTTTATTCATTTAGAAATATAAGTAAATTACTTGTTTTCAGCCTCTTCCAGAGAATGAATCTGGTTTTCCAGATCTTTCAATTCTTCTTTTACTTCAGCGATTCTTTCCTGCATCTGCGCGATGAGAGGCTGAGAATTCTTGGACATTGCGAAGAAACCGATGTTGTTCTCGTAAGTATCCAAATCCTGCTGGAGCTTGTTGTACTTCTGTATAAGCCTGTCTTTCTCGGACTTGCCCTGGCCTGAACGCTGTGAACCGCCACGGTTTCCACGAGGCACATCATGGAACTTGGCATTCATGGCATCGTTGTAAGCCTTGGTAATCTTGTCCTTCTCCTTGAACGGTACGAAGCCTATTTCCTGCCATCTCGCAGCGAAATTCTGTCTTGCCTCCTGCACACTTGCACCCTCTTCCGGAACATAAGCATTGATTTCTTCGATCAATGCTTTCTTGGCCTTGAGGTTGGCAGCGTAATTGTTTTCTGGAGAAGCATGTTTGTCCCTCTCTGCGAAGAACTCATCACAAGCTGCGCGGAAACGCTTCCACATCTGCTCGGACTTTTTCCTAGGAACGGCGCCGATTTCTTTCCACTGATTCTGGAGACTGATGAAACGGTCCGTGGCCTTCTTCCACTCGGTACTGGTCTTAAGTGCTTCAGCCTCAGCAATTATCGCCAGCTTCTTTTCCATGTTTTCATTCATGTTGTCCTTGAACTGAACATAGAAGTCGCGTTTCTTGCCGAAGAATTTATCGCATGCAGCACGGAAACGGTCATAAATCTTCTGGTTTTCCTTCTTGGAAGCGAAACCGATGGTCTTCCATTCCTTCTGGATGTTTTCTATCTCTTTGGAAAGGGCGTTCCACTCGTTTGAAGACTTGATATCCTCCTTATCTGCAATGGCTTCCACTTTCTCGCACAATGCTGACTTGGCAGCGAGATTGTCAGCCTGCTTGGCTTTCTGGTCCTCGAAGTATGCCTGATATTTCTTGTTGATTACAGCGGTGGCAGCCTTGAACCTGTCCCAGATCTGCTCACGGAACTCCTTGGCAACAGGACCGAATTCTTTCCACTGCTCATGAAGTTTCTGAAGTTCCTTGAATGCGTCAATGACGTTTTCACTTTCAGAAAGTTTCTCCGCTTCCTGGCAGAATTCCTCCTTGGCTTCAAGATTCTTCTTGAAATCCAGGTCCCTGAGGTCCCTGTTTATCTGGACTTTATCGTAGAACTGCTCGACGTAGAACTGGTATGTGTCATTCAGATTCCTGAAGTTCTGTACAGGGACCTGGCCGATGGCACGCCATCTCGCCTGAAGTTCACGGAATGCAGGAAATGCCGTTCCGAGATCATCCTGTTTTTCCACCAATGCTTTCAGGTCATCGATGACAGCCTGCTTCTTCTTCAGGTTTTCTTCCCTCTCGGCTTCCAGTTTCCTGTTATATTCAGCGCGTTCTTTCTTATACCTATTATATATGGCTTTGAAACCATTCTCGAGAGCTGCAAATGGATTGGAAATGACAGATGGCTGCTCTGCTTCCTCAGAAGACTCCTCAGTCTCTTTTTCAGCGGCACTTTCTTCTTCCGCTGTCGGAACCTCCGGCATATCAAGTCCGGCGGCAGATTTCTCTCTGGAGAGTTTCTTGTAGAAAGCGGTCTTTATGGCTTCCGCTTCCTTTGACTTCGCCATACGGTCGTCACTGTCGGCAAGCTGCTCGAAAAGCTGTGACAACTCAGCCAATGACATTTCAGCATAGTTCGGCATCTGTGCCGTTTCCTCTGCTTCGTCGGCTTCATTAGTCTTTACCGCAACTTCTTCGGCATTTTCAAGTACATCTGGTGTTACTGCTGCACCAGGATTCAATTCTTCACTCATAATTGATAAGTGTTTCGATTAATAAAAAAATTGTTCCTGAAAGAACTTGGCAAATATATGAATTAAAATCCAAACGACCGCAGCAAAATGCCAAAATGAGATAAGATATATAAAAAAAAGAGCTGGCCAACCGACCAACTCTCGCTTTTCGTACTGGGTACGGGAATCGAACCCATATTGCAAGATTGAGAATCTTGAGTACTAACCGTTATACGAACCCAGCAGTTATTTATGTTTCCCGAACAAGGTTTCGTTGTTTGGGATTGCAAAGGTAGACATTTTTCGGTACAATCCAAATTTTTTCTGCATTTTCTTCAAAAAAAAATACAATTTGAGTGATTTTTCATGATTCCACTACTTCAGAAACACGAAAAAGACAGCCATGATAAGACAGAAAAAGGCTGCGAGATGATTCCATTGGATCGGCTGCCCTTTAAAAAGAAAGGTGACGATTACAGTGAATACCGTCAATGAAACGGCCTCCTGAATGACCTTCAGCTGCATGATATTGAACGGACCGCCGTTGCCGGAAAAGCCGATGCGGTTCGCCGGGACCTGGGCGCAATATTCGAAGAATGCCAATCCCCATGACAGAAGAATCACAAGGATAACCGGCCATCCGGTCGAAATTTTCATTTCCTGAAGCTTGAGATGCCCATACCAGGCGAACGTCATGAAAATATTGGACGTAATAAGCAGCAAAACAGTGAGAATCGCTTTCATTTTCCTTGAATAAAATTATAAACCTTCATTTCAGTCGGCAAATGTAAACAAAATTTGCTATTCCTGCGTTAAATATCTAAATTAGCGAGCTAAACTAATTATGAAATGACACTTATTAAATCCATCTCCGGAATCAGAGGTACAATCGGAGGAAAACCTGGACAGGCATTGACACCTGTCGACATCGTAAAATTCGTCTACGCTTATTGCACAAAACTTCGCGAACGCAGACCTAAACCGGAAGGTGAAAGGTATACTGTCGTAGTCGGCAAAGATGCCAGACTTTCAGGCGAAATGGTGGAAAATGTAGTATGCGGCACACTTGTAGCGTGCGGCGTAGACGTCATCCGCGCAGGTTTCGCATCGACGCCTACCACCGAAATGGCAGTCATCCTGTCCGGCGCAGATGGAGGACTTATACTTACGGCATCACACAACCCGAGACAATGGAACGCATTGAAACTTCTTAACGAGAAGGGCGAATTCCTCAATGCAGCTGAAGGTCAGGCGGTCGAGGAAGCTCGTGATGAAGCCCGTCGGGCCGCCGTAGTAGACGGGCGAGCCGACGACGAGGCCATCGGCAGCGGCGAGTTTGTCGGCCGTCTCATTGACGATGTCCGCAAAGACACAGCGGCCGGTCTTCATACAGCTGTGGCAGGCAATGCAGTCCTGCACCGGTTTCTTGCCGAGCCAGATCATCTCCGTCTCGACGCCCTGCTCGTGGAGTGTGGCGGCAATCTCTGCCAGTGCGGTGTAGGTGCAGCCCTTCTCATTGGGACTGCCGTTGATCAAAAGGATTTTGCTCATAGTGATTACCTCTGCGAATAAGATTATAATACGTTTGCCTATCTTCTTCGCGCTCCATGGCCCAAAGTCCTGCCAACGATGCAGATTATGACAGAAAAAGAGCTTGGCGGCCAAGCTCTTTTTTGCATGCGATGTGCGAGATTTGAAATGTGGTGAACGGAAATCAGTTCTCGTAGGCTTCTTCGAGCTCTTCGAGCGTTTTCTGCTTGCTCTCCTTGCCGAGTGTCAGGACGACGGCGGAGATGATGACGAAGACGGAGGCAAACATCAGGAAGATGGTACTCATGCCGAAGGCATTGGCGAGCATTATGCCGACGAGCATCGGGGCGATCATGCCGCCGATGCGCCCGAAGCCTGCGGCCCAGCCGGAGCCGAGCGCGCGGATGGTCGTCGGGTACTGCTCCGGCGTGTAGGTGTAGATGACGCCCCAGGCGCCGAGGTTGAAGAAGCTCATGGCCGCACCCCAGGCGAGCAGCGAGGAAGCGCTTGCGGCATTGCCGAAGAAGAAACTGCAGATGCCGGACATCAGCAGGAACAGCGAGAGCGTGTACTTGCGGCCGATGACGTCGACGAGCCAGGCGGCAGCGTAGTAACCCGGCAGCTGGGCAAGCGTCATGATGAGAACGTATTCAAACGTCTTGACGACGGCAAAGCCCTGGGCAAAGACGATGGACGGCAGCCACATGAAGATGCCGTAGTAGCTGAAGACGATGCCGAACCAGGCGAGCCAGAGCATGATGGTGCGCGTGCGGAACGGCTTCGTCCAGAGCGTCGAGAAGTTCGTCGCAGCGGCCTTCGGCTGCTCGAGCTCAGCCGGGCTGAGCTTTTCGGCAAACGGGCGGCTCTCGACGTGGAGTTTGCGCTCGAGTTCGAGTATGATGTCCTTGGCTTCGTCGATGCGGCCGTGCGAGATCAGGTAGCGCACGGACTCAGGCATGTGCAGGCGGATGAGGAAGACGTAGAGCGCCGGGATCGTGCCGATGACGAAGGCAATCTGCCAGCCAAAGCGCGGGATCAACAGGTAGGCGATGCAGGCGGCTACGAGCCAGCCGACGCCCCAGAAGCTCTCGAGCAGCACGATGAAGCGGCCGCGCAGATGGCTCGGTGCGTACTCGCTCATGAGCGTCGCGGCGACCGGAAGCTCACCGCCGAGTCCGAAGCCGACGAGGAAGCGGAAGACGAGCAGGGACTCATAGTTCCAGGCGAGAGCGCAGAGCCCCGTCGAGATGCTGTAGAGCAGCACCGTGATGGTGAAGACCTTCTTGCGGCCGATGCGGTCGGCGACCGTGCCGGCGAGCACGGCGCCAAGCGCCATGCCGATGAGGCCAATCGAGCCAATCCAGCCGGCCTGTGCGGGCGTGAGTCCCCAGTCCTTTGTCAAGACAGGCAGGACGAAGGCGATCAGGCCCGTGTCCATCGAGTCGAAGAGCCAGCCGAGGCCCGTGACCAAGAGAAGCTTGTAGTGGAAGGAGCCAACCGGCAGGGCTTCCAGGCGTTCGAGAATCATGCAAATAACCTCTTTCCCCAAATCCTCAAATGAGATGAATCGATGATGACATCTTCATTCAGCTGTCATGACAGCTGAATGCGTTATTGTTATTTTAACGGATTCTCAGAAAAATGCAAGGGCCCGGCGAGAAGTCGGAGCAATTCATCACTGAGCCGATGGAATCCGAATGGAACCGACTGATTTCCTTTACAGGAAGCGGCCTGCGTTGTAAGATGGAAGTGTTGAAATTTTTCGTGACATGCAGGAGGAATCCATATGAAAAAGGTACTGACAATCGCGGGCAGTGATTCGAGCGGCGGCGCAGGGATCCAGGCAGATCTCAAGACGATGCTTGCCAATGGCGTCTATGGGATGAGTGCTGTCACTGCGCTGACGGCCCAGAACACGCAGGGCGTCCGCATGGTGCAGGAAGTGTCGCCGGAATTCCTGGCGGCAGAGCTCGATGCTGTCTTTGAAGACATCCGCCCGGATGCCGTCAAGATCGGCATGGTCGCTTCGCCCGCACTCATTCACGTCATCGCAGAAAAGCTGCAGGGATACGGGGCAGAACACGTGGTGGTGGATCCCGTCATGGTCGCGACGAGCGGGGCAAAGCTGCTCGCCGATGATGCCGTCGAGGTACTCGTGCAGGAGCTCTTCCCACTCGCAGAGGTCATCACGCCGAACATACCGGAGCTCAGCGTTCTGACGGGACAAGAGATTGCAGATGAGGCAGCCTTCCAGCGGGCGGCCGAACATCTCGCGGCGCAGGCCCATGTCAATGTGCTGGCCAAGGGCGGTCACTCCGCTGGCGAGGCGAGCGACCTGCTCGTCATGGCAGACGGCAAGGGGGAGAAATGGTACCGCGGCACGCGCGTCGAGAATCCCAACACGCACGGCACGGGCTGCACGCTCTCGAGCGCGATTGCGGCAAACCTCGCCAAAGGTTTCGACCTTGCGGAGTCGATTGGCCGCGCGAAGTCCTATCTGTTCGGGGCGCTGCTGGCGAAGATGGACCTCGGCACGGGCAGCGGCCCCGTCGATCATGGATGGAATCTCCATGGCGATTTCTTCGAGAACTGAATATCCGATGTGCCTGTGAGCCAGAAGCCCCGAAAGGGGCTTCTTTTGATTTGCACAAATGAGACATAGTCGAAACATATGTGATAATAAATGAGAAATTCATTGAGAATAGAAGAAAAATGGTTAGAAAACATAAGGAAAAGATTGAAAGTAGGGAGCTTTACTGCTAATATAAGAATCAACAAGAGAGCAAACGAGAAATAATATCACAAATGTGACAATAAAAAGGGAGGCAAAGACATCATGATGCCAGTAGAGCGACGCATCCTGATCAAGGCGGCCAGCATGTACTATCTCGACCATCTGAAGCAGAGCGAGATTGCCTCGCGCATGGGCGTTGACCGCACGACCATCAGCAAGTATCTCAAGAAGGCGATGAAGAGCGGCATTGTCAAGATAGAGGTCGAGAGCGATTCGTATGAAGAGCTTGAAGCGGCCCTGGAACGGCGTTTCGGTCTGCGCGAGGCTTACGTCGTGCCCAAGAGCTACGACATGCTCGCCATCAAGCAGAGCATGGCGCAGGCCGGACTCAACCTGCTGCGCCGCATCATGGCGGATGGACAGGTCGTCGGCATGGCGTGGGGTTCTACCATCCAGGAACTCACGAAATACGCGCATCACGAGAAGATGCCGCAGCTTGACATCGATTTTGTGCCGATTGACGGAGGGCCGGAGAGCATTGACAGTGATCATCACGTCAATACAATCTGTTATGAGATGGCCAAGACGGTCGGCGGCCGCAGTCATTACATCTACGCACCGGCCATTACGCGCACGCCGGAGATTCGCGATGCCATCGTACAAGATGCGAATTATGAGAAGATCTCGCAGTTCTGGCAGCGCCTTGACATTGCGATTGTCGGTATCGGTGCACCGGTCAAGTCGTCGAATCTCGTCTGGGCGGGATACTTTGGCCGGGATGCTATCGATTCCATGCGGCGCACTGGGGCCGTGGGGGAGATTTGCTCCGTCTTCTACGACAAGGATGGAAGTCCCGTGCAGACGCCCTTTACGGATCGCACGATTGCCATACCGCTCGATACCTTGCGCGGCTTGCCGTACAGCATCGGCATGGCTGCTTCACGTGAGAAAGTTCCAGCGATCATGGGGGCCTTGCGCGGCCATCTCATCAATGTGCTGATCACGGACGAGTCGACGGCAACCATTCTGCTGCATGAATGATGAGGAGGGTGAGATTTCATGATAGGGATGTTGTTCTTGGCGGCGATTGTAGTCTGGGTCATGCAGACCCTGCTGGCGCTCTGGCAATTCCGCCGCTTCAACCGCCGCGTCAAGGAGCTCCGCCGGTTTGGGCGCGTGGCCATCGGCAAATCGAAGGGGAGGTTCCTGGCGGGAGCCATTGTCCTGCTCTGCATTGACGAAGATTGCCGCATCATCAAGGGAGAATTATTGGAAGGTGTCACGGTCTTTGCCAAATGCCGACCCTTCACTGCTCTTAATGAACTAAATCTTCTAAGTATTCACAAATCTATCTGTGAGGAAAGAGGCCTGACACGCCAACAGGTCAGAGCCGCGTTGAATGCGCGTCAGGACTATCTTTCCTATCAGGAGCTCCAGCAAGAAAAACGCCATGTATCCGTGACGCCTGCTGGAAGATAGAATAGGGAAAAAGAAAGGGAAAAAGAAAAGGAGAGATTTTGATGGACACCATGGTTTTATTGGCACAGGGCTTTATCGGCATGTTCAACAAAGGTGGTGAGACCTTTGTCGGCTGGGTGGGCGGCATCATTCCGACACTCATCTGCCTGCTTGTCGCCATGAATTCGATCATCGCTTTTGTGGGGCAGGAAAAAATCGAGAAGTTTGCGCGCATCTGCGGTGGCAACGTCATCACGCGCTACATCCTGCTGCCGGTCGTCGGCACGTTCTTCTTCTGCAATCCGATGACCTTGTCTCTGGGCAAATTCCTGCCGGAGTACTATAAGCCATCGTATTACGCAGCAGCATCCGCTTCCTGCCATACGATGAACGGGCTCTTCCCGCACGTCGACCCGGCGGAACTCTTTGTCTTCCTCGGTGTGGCAAACGGCATCTCGGCACTCGGACTGCCGACGGTTGATCTGGCACTGCGCTACTTCCTCATCGGCATTGTCATCAATTTCCTGCGCGGCTGGATCACAGATTTCATGACGGCTTACGTGCAAAAGCAGCAGGGAGTGAAGCTCAGCAAGGAGTTTGCGCCGACAAAATCGTGATCCCTAAAAAATTTTAGGCTGATACTACAACATATGGACATATGTGATACATGAAAAAGGAGAAAGGCATCATGGCAAAGTATAAAGACGTCATCGTCACAGCTGGTTCCGGCGGTTTCGGCGGTCCGCTGCACCTGCATCCCAATGAGAAACAGAACAAGATTGTCAATATCACGGGCGGTGTCATCTCGCCCGTTGCCAAGAGACTGGCGGAAATGACGGGCTGTGAGCTGGTGGATGGTTTCAAGACGAGTGTTCCTGACGCGGAGCTCCTGGCAGTCGTCATTGATTGCGGTGGAACACTGCGCTGTGGCATTTACCCGCAGAAGCGTATCCGGACAATCAACCTCAATCCGACTGGCCCGAGCGGTCCGCTCGCGCAGTTCATCAAACCGGATATCTACGTCTCGGCTGTGCGCGAAAAGGATCTGGCTTTTGCAGAGGAAACTGACGCTGCTGAACCGGCCGCGGCAGAAGAAGTGCAGCATGATGCGGCGGCACCGGGCGGCATGGGCAGCCGTCACTATGACACGTCGAAGAAAATCTCGGAGCAGCAGGCCGGTTTTATGGCGAAGGTCGGTCAGTTCATGGGCGGTATCGTTGCTGTCTTTTATCAGGCCGGCCGTGAGACCATCAACACGATGATCAAGACCATCCTGCCGTTCATGGCCTTCGTCTCGATGCTCATCGGCATCATCCTCTCGACAGGCATCGGCGACATCATTGCCCACCTGCTCGTGCCGCTAGCTGGCAATGTGGGCGGCCTCATCATCTTGTCGCTGATCTGCTCCTTCCCGTTCCTCTCACCGTTCCTCGTACCGGGGGCCGTTATCGCGCAGGTCATCGGCGTGCTCATCGGCGTCGAGATCGGCAAGGGCGCAGTCCCGCCGCATCTTGCCCTGCCGGCGCTGTTCGCCATCAATGCGCAGTGCGCCTGTGATTTTATCCCGGTCGGTCTCGGCTTGGCTGAAGCAGATGCGAAGACGGTCGAAGTCGGTGTGCCTTCCGTGCTCTATTCCCGCTTTATCACGGGGCCGCTTTCCGTCATTCTCGCTTGGCTCGCCAGCTTCGGGCTCTATGAGGCTTGATGAATTTCTATGGATGTATATCAGGAGGTATTCCAATGAAAAAATATTACAGTACAATCGTACAGGAACTCGGTGCTCAGGTTCATGCGTTCAAGGGGGCGCGCATGCTCATCCTGTTCAATGAGAATGCGCCTCAGGAACTCCGCGAATACTGCGTTCTGCACCGCGGCAACAAGCTCGAGGATATCGTCGAACCAGGCGACATCTTCCAGCTCGGCAAGGAAGCGTACAAGATCATCTATGTCGGCAGCCAGGTCCAGAAGAACCTGCGCGACCTCGGTCACATCACACTGCGCTTCAATGGAAACAAAGAAGGGGAGAATCTGGAAGGCAGCCTCTATCTCGAGGACAAAGAGATCGGCGACATTGCTCCCGGCGAGGAGATTGCCATCTATAAGAGATGAAGGGGCTGGCAAGCGATGTGAAACGTCCCCAGCATCAGACATCATTCAGATATCGTGTGGTAAGAAAAGATAGGAGAGATATTCATGACTTCGTGGTTGAATCTGGAAGGGAAAACAGCAGTAGTGACGGGCGGTGCATCCGGCATCGGCAAAACGGTTGCGCAGTCATTTCTCGATAATGGTGCGAATGTCGTAGTCTGTGACATGAACCCCAAAGAGCCGGAATTCGAGTTCGGTGAGGGCAGCGGCAAGTTGCTCTACGTCGTGACGGATGTCACGAAAGCGGAGAGCGTCAATGCCATGGTGGCAAAGACCATGGAGACCTATGGCCGGATCGACGGCATCGTCAACAACGCCGGTATCAACATCCCCCGCCTGCTGGTGGACGAAGGCCACCAGTATGAGCTGGACGAGGCCGTGTGGGACAAGGTGATGAATGTGAACCTGAAGGGCGTGTTCCTGTGCGCCCAGGCTGCGGCCCGGGAGATGGTCCGCCAGGGCTCCGGCGTCATTCTGAACATGTCCTCCGAATCCGGCCTGGAGGGCAGCGAGGGCCAGAGCGTGTATGCTGCCAGCAAAAACGCGGTGAACTCCCTGACCCGTTCCTGGGCCAAGGAGCTGGGCAAGAAGGGCGTCCGGGTGGTGGGCGTCGCCCCCGGCATCCTGGAGGCCACCGGCCTGCGGACCCTGGCCTATGAGACCGCGCTGGCCTACACCCGCGGCATCACCATTGAGCAGCTGCGGGAGGGCTATGCCAAGACCAGCACCACCCCCCTGGGCCGCTCCGGCAAGCTCACCGAGGTGGCCAACACTGTGGCCTTCCTGCTGAGCGACCGGGCAAGCTACATCCATGGCGTGACCATCAACGTGGCTGGCGGCAAGACCAGAGGCTAAAGCCCTGCCGGTCCACCCGGCGCGGAATAAAAGTCACGGAGGACTGCCGCAAGACAGTCCTCCGTCATTTTTGGCAG
>OLGE01002628.1_pt1 | contig 15512 bp, 15 predicted proteins | sample 1605151 | NCBI WGS metagenome assembly OLGE01 (sample SAMEA3888912, study PRJEB22519) | human gut metagenome | biome: human gut; feature: human-associated habitat; material: faeces | place: Denmark | collected 2010
AAAGGAAAAATCAATCTAATGAAATTAATAATTCCTTAAGATTGATTATACGTGAATATGATGTCAGTATTTAAAATAGAAAAAAATCAAAACTATACTGTTATGAGTAATCATCATTTAAGAGATAGAAATTTATCATATAAGGCAAAAGGATTATTGTCCTTTATGTTATCGTTACCAGAAGATTGGGATTATTCTCTTGCAGGTTTATGTTCTATTAGTAAAGAAAGTGGAGATGGTATTAGATCAATACTTAAAGAATTACAAGAACATCATTATGTTGAAATAGAAAAAGTAAGAGGATATAAAGGTTATTTTGAATATAACTATTTAATATATGAAGTACCACATTTTATTAGTTTAGAAAATGAGCAAAGTAATCCAGATATGGAAAATCCACACCTGGATACTCCAAATGTGGAAACAACTACACAAATAAATACTAATATAATAAATACTAAAAAATAAATAGATAAAGATGATAAAACCAAAATATCATCATTTTTTGTTGCCGAAGAACATAATAGACTAACATTAGAACTAATAGAAAGAGGATATATAAATGAAGATGATATACAAATATTTTATTATGATAAGTTGTTTAATAAATTATTAGAAGAAGATAATTCATATCAAGATTTAATACAAATAATACATTATATTGTGCCAAGAGTAGTTAAAAGAGGTTTTAGAGATGAAAATGATAATATAATTGAAAATAAATTTGAATATTTTAAAAACTCAATTATAAGTAATATCCATAGGTTAAATTTAGATATTGATGATTTATGGGGAGAAGAAGATTTAGATAGTTCATATAATTTTGATGATATTGAAAGGTAAAAATGCAAAAAAAATAATCCCCAAATAGCATAAGGATTAAATTTACTTCTTTACTCCATCAGTGAACTACTGCATACTATTCTTCACTTACAAATTAATAATACTACAAAAAAAAATATAAAATGCAACAATTTTTTACAAATTTTTAAAAAAATTCAGTGATGTCATCTCATGTTTATTTTTTGCTTATTTGTATAAACTAGAAATGGTGGTGCTAGTTGAGAACAAAAAATATTCGCAAAATATTAAGTGATAATGTCAAATATTATAGATTTAAAAATGGCTATACTCAAGAAGAACTAGCCGAAAAATGTGATTTAAGTCCAAGATATTTAAGTGATATAGAAAATTCAAAAGGAAATATACCAATAGATACATTAGAAGTTATTGCATTCTACTTGAAAGTTGATCCATATATTTTACTAAAAGAGAGAAAATATAAATTATTGCCAAAAGGAGTCAATATGAAAAAATAAGACTCTTTTTTTGTTTATATCAACCAACTTGAACTGTCATTTCAAGAAAATTTAGTATTTTTTTAAGCAATATTCACATATTCTATGTAAAAAAATCTAATATAATGTTATAATTATATATGAGAGTAGGTGTGATATGAAATTTGATGTTCCATCGGTAGTAATTGATAAATTATTCAGTAATGGTTATGAAGAACAAATTGTTGATTTTGTTATGGCTTGTGAAAATAGAGAAGGATTAGAAGTTAGTGATATTCCTATTTCTCCAACATTAATGGGCGATAGTGACGATAAGGTTATTATAAGTCCAAAAGTATATGAAACTTATATACAATTTGTTGGTAGAATAAGCAATCCTCAAACCGCACAAGAAATTCCATTTATATTATTAGGTAATAGAAAAGAAATAAACGGCGAAAGTTATGTTGTTATTGAAGATATTGTTTATGATATGCAAAGAGCAAAATCTGAAACTCATGTAACTGATGATGAGGAAACATTTAGAAAATTAATGACTGATAGTAATTATTCTATTGTTTCAATAGGACATACACACGGGAATGTTAATGAAGAAATGAAAAATAATGCTTTGGCTAGAACATTACCAGAAGATTTAAGAACTAAATATGACATAAGAGATACAGGATTAAATATTTCTATTGCTGATATATGGCAACATGAAGCATTCGTACAAATTGGAAAGGAATTAGCACCTCAAAAAGAAATAATGCAAACTGTTATCATGTTTAATGGAGATATTGTTATGATTAATCCGAATGGTATAACAAAATCAAATGATATGCAAGTGGTATTACAAGATGGAAAATGTATTCCAATTCAAACAGGAATAAATCAAGAATTATCGCATACTCAAACTAGATAAAAATATAAGAAAGATAATAAAACACTATAATTTTGACAAAAGTATTGACTTGGCAGTCAACTGCTCTGTTAGTATTTTAGTTGAGAGGAGGGAATTTAAGTAAAGGAGTAGATCAAAATGTATAAAATTGGAGATTTTTCTAAAATAGTTAATATTCCTGTCAGAACATTAAGATACTATGCAGAATATGGTGTATTAGTGCCAAGTGAAATAGATAAATTTACAGGTTATAAGTATTATAGTGAAGCTAATATAATTGAATGTGAACTTATTAAATTATTAAAATCGTTAGATTTTACATTAGATGAAATAATTGAATATAAAGATAGAATAGACGAAGAAATATTAGAAAAAAAGAAAAAAGAAATAGAAGAAAGAATTTACTTGTTAAAATTAAAATATGACAGACTAATATATATGCAAGAAGAAATTAAAAATAAAAAGAGTTATACAAGAGTTAATGAAACTGAACAAGAAAAAGTATTAAGGAGGAAGTATGAAAAAAGAAATGTTGGAAAAAGTGCTTAATGCACATAAAAATTTAATTGTCGAAGGAGATATTGCATCTGGAAAAACAACTAATGTATTATTTCCTGTGGTAGATAATGCTATTGAAAATAAAGAAAGTCTATTTATTTTAGATTCAAGAGAGGAATATATAAATAGATATTTTGAAAAATTAAAAGTAAATAACTATGATACTATTATTTTAAATTTGAGAGATATGGACAAAAGTGATGGATGGAATCCATTAGAATATCCATATAATCTATATAAGAATGGTCAAAAAGATAAGGCACAAGAATATCTTGAAAAAATTGGTAAAATTATGTTTTACGAAAATTCTACTCAAGATCCATTTTGGGCATTAACTGCATCTGACTTTTTTACAGGTGTAGCACTTGCTTTATTTGAAGATGGAGAAGACGACGAAGTTAATTTAAATAGTATAAATAATATGTTCAATGGAATTGATAAAAAATTCGGTGCATCTGATTATATTACTGAATATTTTAAAACAAAAGAAACTTCATCAAAACCATACATTTTTGCTTCTACAACTTTTTTAGCACCAAGAGATACAAAAGGAAGTATTCTATCAGTTGCTAGACAAAAATTAAGATTGTATGTTTCAAGAGAAAAATTATCTCAAATTATGAATAAAACTACATTTAATTTTGATGATGTAGCAAATAAACCAACTGCAATATTTGTAATTGCAAGAGATGAAAATAAATCTTTAAATGCAATAGCTGCAATGTTTATTGAACAATTATATGCAGTATTAGTTGATTTAAAATCAAAAAACAAGTTTAATTTTGTATTAGATAATTTTGACATTATTGAAAAGTGTAATGATTTAGTAGATATTTTAAGTTCTTGCCTTGCGAGAAATATTAAAACATATATTGCAACTCGTTCAGTATCAGAATTAGCAAATATATATGGAAGTTATATGTTTAAATTATGTGATTTAGTATCTATTGGAAATGCTAAAGTTAAGTTAGTTATTAATCAAGTTGAAGAAACATTTGATAGGAATTTTGAAACAGTAGATAATGTTGAAGGTAATGTTGAATATCCAAAATTAAATGATGTTAAAGTTAAATTATTTGATTTAGAAAAATTAGTTAAAGATGTAAAAATGCAACAATTAAGTAATACAGACTTCACTAAATTTAATTTAGGAGAGCCATTTAAAGCAGATGATTTGATTAAAAGTATAGATGAAAAAATAGAACAACTTGAATTAGAAGAAAAAATGGAAAAAATGAATAAAAATAACAGTGAAAAATCAGAGTTAGAACAATTTAAAACTGAAAATATGAATAATTAAGATGGTAGGTGTTGTAAATGAACGATGAAATAAAGCAAATTAAAATAAAGAATTTAGACAGATTATATGAATATAGACAGGAACTATATAAAAAACCTATTTTAAGAGATTTATTTCTTGAAGTTACATCAAGATGTAATGCAAGATGTGAGCATTGTGGTAGCAGTTGCGGAGATTTTATTCCAAAAGATGAAATAAGTGCAGATGAATTAAAAAAAGCATTATTAGATATTTCAAAGCACTATAATGCTAATGATATTTTATTAAATGTAACAGGTGGAGAGCCATTAGTTAGAAAAGATTTATTTGAAATAATGGATTATGCAAACAAACTTGGTTTTAGATGGGGAATGACTTCAAATGGAATGTTAATAAATGATGAAATCCTAAAAAAAATGAATGATACTAATATGGAAACTATTTCAATTAGTCTTGATGGTTTAAAAGAAACACACGAGAGCTTTAGAAAAGTTCCTGGCTCTTTTGATAAAATAATTGAAAATATTAAGAAATTACAAAAAGTACCTTCAATAAAAATCGTTCAAGTTACAACGGTAGCAAATAAGAAAAATTTAAATGAATTAGAAGATTTATATAACCTCATGAAAGAATTAAATATTATTTCTTGGAGAGTAATTAATGTTGATCCAATAGGGAGAGCAAAAGGAAATAAAGATATATTGTTAGATAAAGAGGAATATAAATGGTTATTTAATTTTATTAAAGAAAAAAGAGAAGAAAACATAATGAATGTTGAATATGGTTGTAGCCATTATTTAGATATTCCTATGGAAAAGGAAATTAGGGACACATATTTCTTTTGTATCACAGGTCTATATGTTGCTAGTATTTTAAGTAATGGGGATATATTTGTTTGCCCAAATGTTGAAAGAAGAAAAGAATTTGTTCAAGGAAATATAAAAACTGACAGTTTTGTAGATGTTTGGGAAAATAGATTTGAATTATTTAGAAGTGATGATAGATTAAAATGTGATAAATGCAGTAAATGTTCTAAATGGAAATATTGTTTAGGAGATTCATTCCATACTTTTAATTTTGATGATAGAAAACCTAATTTTTGTATTAATGAAATATATGGAGGTAAATAATGGTTGCAAAAGTTGATATTAAATATATAATTGATGGTTTAGGCACTTATGAAGAAACATTATTATCTGGTTATGAAGAAGGTAGATATTTTCATTTCGGAAATGATAGCGATGTAAAAGTTTTTATTGATAAGTTAGATTTAGATAAAGTTATATTAAGATTTGATGATAATAGTGAATTTGTTTTGCCAAACATGAGTAATACTGTTGAAATAAAGAAAGGCGAAGAAATAATACCATTCTTAATGGTAAAACCTTCTCCAAAGTTTAAAATAATAATCGCCGATATAAGAGAAGAAGAAAAAAGATATTATATTTAAAGGAGGAGAAGTTATGAGTGATATTAGTAGAGAGATTGTCAAATGTGCTAAATGTGGTAAAGAAAGTCCACAAATAGTTGTTTATAGTGTTAATTATTACTTAGAAGGTAAGGAAAATGGTGATAAATTATTACATCACAAACAAAAATGTCCATATTGTAATTATGAAGCAATCAGTATTGATGCTTTGAATAATAAATTGACAAGAGAAGAACTTGAAAAAATTACTGACCAATTTATTGGAGAAATAAATAAATATGAAATTTTTAAAGTGCCAAATAAATTATATTTAGATTATTTTAATCAGTTAAAAAAACTATTTGATAATAGTGAATTTGAAGAAGATAGTAGATTTGTTACTTATTGCAGATTAGATTTTTTAAGACAAGAATTAACTGATAGATTGCATGATGATAAACTAAAAAATGAAGATCCCAACTGGAAAGACAAATGGGATAATAGATTGGGTGCTTTTTGGGATTTATATGATTATATTAGAGGAGATAGACATATTACTCCTTCTAGTGTTCCTAATGTGGAAAACTTTAAAGATATATTACTTGCTAATGATCAATATTACAAAGATGGGATTATTTGTAAACAAGAAAAAGATATATTACTAGGTATGATAAATGAAATGGAGATATTCATTAAAAGTAAACAGGAAAGTAGTGAATATGATATGACTAATAATTCTAAAAAATTGGTTTTAAAAATTGAAGATCATGATTGGGGATTAAAAACTATATACACTTGGAATACAAAAACGTGGTATATATATGATAATTTATCAGTTGAATATGAAATTAGGAATGGAGAAAATAAGATAAAATCATATTCACATAAAATAAATGATGTTGATTTAAAACAAATAATTAAAAATATTGAATTAGCAAAATCATATAATCACGAAGTACAAGCAGTTGACGGAGAAGCTTGGGAATTTATACAATATGAAAATGGTAATACTGTATGGGAAAGAAAATTAGGATATATATATGGAATTGAGCCATTAGAAAATATATGCGATGTATTAATTAATTTAGTAAGAAATGATTCAGATATATTTATTGGAGATGAAAAGGAGGAAAATAATATGGGATTATTTAGTAAAAAAGATAAATATGATATGGAAGCCGAAGATAATGTACCTCAATTTGTATATGGGATACCAGACACGATGAGAAAGCAATGGGAAAAAGAAGAAAAAGAGCAAAAAGAAAAATATGATATTGATGAAAGGGAAAATAGACCTCAAATAGTTTATGGAATACCTGATTCCATGAGAAAAAAATGGGCAGAGGAAGAAAAAGCAAAGCAAGAACAGGAAAACCAAAATAACAAGTATGATGTAGATCCTTATGAGAATATGCCAAGAGAAGTTTATGGAATACCTGATGCAATGAGAAATAGAAATAAATATGATATTAAACCAGAGGACAATATGCCACAAAGAGTTTATGGAGTTCCAAATCCACAAACAAAATATGATATTAAACCTGAAGAAAATGTTCCTCAAAAAGTTTATGGAGTTCCAAATCCACAAACAAAATATGATATTAAACCTGAAGAAAATGTTCCTCAAAAAGTTTATGGAGTTCCTTTCTTTGATAACAAGAATACTAAAAAATGTCCATATTGTAATTCTACTGAATTATGGAAATATTTATATGGAGAGCCAACATACGATTATGATAAAGATAAGTATGTTTTAGGAGGTTGTGAAATAACAGGTAATCAACCTACATATAAATGCAAAAAATGTGGTAAAGATATATATCCTGAAAGTAATATTGTACTTCCAAAAATTACTGCTAAAAAATGTATTAGAATAGGAATTAAAAACAATAAGTCAAATTATGTAATGTTGTTAAATCATTATAAAGAAGATAATACTTATGATATTTCTTTTGCTGATTTGAATGATTTAGCAGGAAAAGTTATATCTGATTTATCTACTCGTATTCCTGAAAAATATTTTGTTAAATTTATTGATAGATTATATACGATTATTAACAATTGGCATGATAACTATCCAGGAGAAAGTGAAATTATATGGAGTGTTAAAATAGAAGAAGACGGTAATAATAGACTTATTTCAGGTAATGGTGGATTCCCTGAAAATTGGGATACATTTGTTGATTTATTAATTGAATATGAAAAGATATTTAAAAATGCGAAAAAAATTGAAATAGAAAAAATTCAAGAAATGGAATATAATAAATTAACTTTGGAAGAAGCTATAAGCAAAAAAGTAAAAGATCCATTTTGGGTTCAAACAATAATCAAATACTTTAAAGAAGATGCAAAAATGAATGATTTTGTTGCTAAAACATTATTTAAAGATTTATCAAAATATGATGATATTTTAAATGAGTTTACAAAATATTTAAATCAAAAGACTTACGATTTAGAAAATGCCATAGAAATAAATGGTTATACTGCTAAAAAAATACATGAACTAAACCCATCATTTGAGCCAACAGGTGTATATACATTTATGGAATTATTGAGAACTGATCCTAAAAGAGCAGAAGAAATAATTAAAGGTGGATTTAAAAATAAAGATGTTATTCCTCCAACTAATAATTTTTCATTCCCAAATCCATTTGAAGATAATAAATAGCAATGTTTTTGTTTAAAAATACAAATGTTAATATTCCTGTTTCTACTAATGATAGAATAAAAGGAAGTATTATAGGATTTATAGTTGGAGATGCTTTGGGTGTACCTGTTGAGTTTATTGATAGAGAAACTTTAAGAAAAAATAAAATAAATGATATGGAAGAATTTGGAACTCATCATCAACCAAAAGGAACATGGTCAGATGATAGTTCTATGATGTTGGCAACTATTGATGGAATAATTAATAGTTCTCTTCCTATCATTGATTATGTATATATTATGAAAAACTTTTTAAAATGGAAAAGAGAAGGTAAATTTACTCCATTTGATAATGTTTTTGATATAGGTAATGCAACAAGTTATGCTTTATCAAGATATCAAAATAATATTAATAGTGGGAATGAAGAAAATATTATTTGTGGAACAGGAGATATTTCTTCAAATGGTAATGGCTCTTTAATGAGAATATTACCAATATCATTATTATTACATTTTAGTAGTTTTGATTATACAAGTAATGAATATTTTGATATTATAAAAAACATTTCTAGTATGACTCATTCTCATAATTATAGTATTATAGGATGTTATATATATTCAATATATGTATCTGAATTATTAAAAGAAAATGGCAAATTTGTTGCATATAAAAACTTACAAGATATATGTTCAAATATTAAAATTGATGGTATTGAAGTATATGATAGAATAATTAAGAATGATATTTCCAAATTAAATGAAAATGCTATTAAGTCAAGTGGATATGTTGTTGATACGCTTGAAGCAGTTATGTGGTCTTTTTTGACTACAAATACTTATAAAGATGCAGTATTAAAGTCCGTAAATTTAGGAGATGATACTGATACTGTTGGTGCAATAACAGGTGGACTTGCAGGTATATATTACGGTTATAAAGCAATACCTGATAATTGGGTTAATGTGTTGCAAAAAGAGGATTATATTGTTCAAATTACGAACGATTTTGTTAATAAAATAAACAATAGTCAATAAATTTGGTTATTGTTTTTTAATTTTTTGTTGTTTTTTGTAAAATTTTACGAGAATATAAACAAATTTTACTGTAAAGTATGTTATAATATTATATGTAAAATAAGGAGGAAAAATATGGACGATAGCTTTTCATCACAAGCAGTAATAAATAATGAATATGATTACTCAAATATAGTCCCTACTGTTGAGGCAATTGCTTATTTAGTACAGTATTGTGATCAAATGAATAAACAATTAACAAAATTAGTTGAAGAAGATGAAGAAAAAAATAAACAGTTTAAATCTGAATATAAAGAATATATGTACAAAAAATCTTATGGACAGGAGTTTCAAGTTTATATTAAGGAAAAGTCATATAATAATATAACTTGTAAAGATTATGAATCATTTGCGTCAGCAGTTAGAGATGGAAATCTTAATCAAGTAAATGGTTTAGATATTAAATTATGTATGGATTTTGAAAGAGGAAAAGGAAATAATTATGACGAACACGAAAACTCATTTACAATTATTTTTAAACCATACGAAATTACTTTTGCAAGAAAATCAAATCACAATGATCCTAGTATGAATAAGATTGAGGAACAAATAAATGAAATATTAAAGAAGTTTCCTGTTGCAAATAGCATTTTTTGCAATAAACAAAACCAATAAGATTGGAGGTATTATTTATGTATAATGATACTATAAAAGTTGCTAATAAAATTATATCTGATACTGATTTAGCAGATATATTTCAAAGAATGGATGAAGAAATTAGAGAAAATCAACAAATTTGTAGACAAGAAACTATGCAAAATGAAAAGTATGAAAGAGAATATCAACATTGGACAACAAAGGACTTTGAAGGAAAATTTAATTGTACTTTTAATTTTTATGATGATACTAATATAACTGTTGATAATTATAATGCTTTTATTACGATATTCAGTAATAGATTGCATGAAGTAAAAGATATGTGGGTTAGATATAATTATCATTATTGGATACAAAATGGTCGTGATCAAAAAATGATAAGCCAACATATTAATATGAATATATATGAATATAAAATGGATATTGAGGTTAATTTAAGTAGTGATGATAAAAAAATGGATGATGTATATCAATTAATTAAGGAAAAAATTCTTAAAGCACCTGAAAGATATGATAGAATTATTAAGAAAAAAAGTTCTATAACTAATAAGATAGGTTTTGCGTTAGGAGTAATTCCAAGTTTAATTATTTGTACATTATTAGTATTTGTTCCTACAATTAGAGAAATATATGGAATGACTTATGTTTTGTTTCCAATAGCAGTTGTGATATTAGCATTTATGATAGGTAATACTGTATTTGGTGGTAGACTAGATCGTTTATATTCTACGATAGTTCCTGAAAAAAAATACGATCATTATGATGCAAGTGCTGGTAAAAGTGTATATAAAGATGATATAGATAAGTTTGTTGGAACAAGTGAAATAATTATTGGTAAAAATATTAATAATATTCATAATAGAAAAGAAATAGTGGAATTAGAAAAGAAATATAGTGGGTATATTCCAACTGAACTAATTGTATTATTGGTATTATCAATCATAATGATATTTGTTGGTAAGTTTATTTAGGAGGTTTTCATGAACAAGAATTTAGATATACAATTATTACAAGATACTATTGATGATTTAAAAAATAATCCAAATGCTTGTACAACAATAGGGGGAATGACATCAACTGATGGTACATTCACAATTCCTGAATCAAATCCAGGAGAAAAATTATCTAGATTTATTCAATACTTTTTTGAAAATGGATTTGCAGATATGCAATATGTTGAAAATTATGAAAAAATTAAAGATAAAAAAATAGAGGATTATACTTATGAGGAAACATTAACTGCATTAACAAAAATAATTAGAGGGGATAGGTTTGTTTTAGGACAAATATATGGTTGCTTTAAAGATGGCTCTTTATTGCAAGTGATTGAAAAATTAAAGAGCTTTGTAGTCCCTAATTCTAATCAAACTAATGTGGCTATTGATATGGCAAGAATGATGAATTATAGATTACATGCTGAACAATTATTTGTTCCTGTATTAAATGGATTTCAAATTGAAAATGATAATAATCCTCAAACAATCCTTTTAGCATCAGGTCATGGTTATATTGAACAATTAACATCAGATGGTCATATTGATGATGGACAATTTGAACAAAGAATTGATTTAGTAATTAAAAATACAAAAGATTTTATGAGAAGTAATAATTGCGAAAATGTTGATAATAGTTTTATTTATTATAAGGATTATAATAATGGCATTTTCAATTTTAAATTATATTTTCAAGATATGATTATTCCTGTACAAAATGAGAAAAAGGTTATTAGAAATCTTCTTGCTTACTTTGTTGAACCTAAAATGCATGATTTTTATCAATTTAGTTTGGGTGCAGGACCTTTTACAATGCCAACGGAATTATTAAAAGTAGGTACAGTAGATTTACAAAGTGATCAAGTAACAATGGCACTAGATAAATTAATGAAACAATTATTAGATAATTTGAAATATAAGAATTAAGTGAGATGATATTATGACTGAACAAGAACTATTAAATAAATTAAACACAGTCGTTAGTATGGCACAAGAAAAAATATTAGCATTACTAACTGACTTGCATAATGAACAGGCAGTTGCAAAAGCAAGAGAAGTTTTTTCAAACTATCCTGTTGTTTTAGAAACCATTGATGTTCAAAAAAATGAATTTGGAAAAACAACACAAGTTGGTGGTTATGCAACACCAGATAGAATAGTTATCAGTCAAAATGATATTCAAAGCATTGATTTGAATACTCCTCATGAATTAGAAAATACTCTTGGAACAATAATACATGAATATGCTCATAAATTTAGAACTCATTATGGTAATTTATTTGAAGAAGCATCTGCATCTATTTTTGCTGAAATGTGTATTAATTATTCAAAAGTAAAGAGTAATGAACAGAATAGTGAATTGTTTAATATGGTTACATCAGTAGATTATCAAAAAGCAGAATCGCAAGTAAGAGGAATACTTTATGCTTTAAAACAAAAAAATATGGATATTGGTATGATGGTAGAATACATACTTGGAGATGAAAATAGATTTAGACAAATATGTGGTCAACTATTTGGAAGTTCTTTTGATAATTATTTTAACCAAGCAAATAATACACCAATTTCACAACAATTTACTAATATATCAGAGGATTTGTTAACGCAAATATTAACCGAACACATAAAGAATAATCAATTAAGTTTTAAAGATTATTGGTCTAGTGGTAAAAATATAGCATCTTCTACTAATTTGTATTTTAATGGAAGTCCTGTATTAGTACAAAGTGTAGTAAATGCAGGTATTGGTGCTATTAGGGAAGATGAAAAAGATTTGTTTAGGACTTTTGAATATACATCAAGAGTTAATCAAGAGCAATCACAATTTATTGAAGATGAAAAGCGAACTAGAATAAGGAATAAGTTGACTCAAAGTTTTAATTTATCAGGTAAATCAAGTGATGAGATATATGATTCGTTAGTTGATATTTGTTCAACTTATATACAACATAAAGCTAGTGATGGCGAAGAATCAGTTATATATATAGATGAATTAAAGAAAATGATACCAAATATTGAAGAATTTGCAGATACTTTTAAACAATTAAGAGTATCTAGACTAGACAGTACAATACTAGATAATATGGATTTGTCAAATATAAGTTATGGACAAATATATGATAAAATGGTTTCTTTGATGCCAAGACCGAAGATAGAACAACATGATACTGATTTTATTGCTACAAGTGATATAAATGAAGTAGCAAGAATACATAGTGATCCAAAATATGCAAGTTGACGACATGAATTTGTTGATGGCGAATATAGATTTTATTCTCCAACTTATAAAAAGCAAGATACGATTACTTTTTATCATGGAGGAGCAGAGCCAGATTTTGATTTAAACAAGTTAGATGTTTTAAGAAGTTCACAAAAACAACAAAATAGTAGTAATAGTTATGCAGGATTTTATATGTATGGAGAGCAAAACAAAGAAGATGCTATTAAATATGCAAGGCAAGAAAATTCTTTAAAGAATACAAACACAAAGGGTGTAGTAGCAATAACTATGCCTAGTGATATAAAAATATATACTGTACCACCATTTACAATTACTAGAATTACACCAGAGCAAATACAACAATTACAACAACAGGGATATGATGTAATAGCAGGAAATATGGTAGGAAAAACAGAGTATGTATTATTAAATAAGGATAAGGTTATAGATATGAAATTTCAACCAATAGAATTAAAACAAGAAATGGGACAATCTGATGAAATTACACAACAAACTCAAAAAGAAGAAGATACTTATGTTACATTAGAACAGTTAGCACCATTATTATCTGAATCTGGATATATGTGTTATGGTCATGGTACAGGAAGAATGGGTAATTCTGATGAAGTAGTTGACTCTATATTTAGCGAAGGATTAAGGACAAAAGATAATTCTTTATATTTTACAACGATAGGTTTAAGTACACCAACACCTGAATTAATAGAACAATATAAGGAATTAGGTTTACCAGAGCCAAGTATTGATGATTTAAAAAAGCAATTTAATAATTGGCAACATCAAGATTCTAAAAAAATAATTATTGCAAGAATACCAACTGAATATATTAATCAAATGGGTGATCGTTCTGATAGAGATGGAGAAATGTTTGGTGCATTTTATATTCAAGAAATACAACCTAATGGAAAAGAAACTAATTATTTAGATCCAAAATTTATTGTAGGTTGCTTTGATGTAGAAAAACAGGCGGTAAGATTAAATAAGAATTTTGAAAGAACATTAACACCTGCTACAATAGAAAGATTAAAATCTGGTTATAAAAGAGCATTAGAAAAAACAAAAGAAAGAATAGATAATTCTAATTTATATATAAATCCAAATCCAAATACTGAGCAAGAACAAGTTGTGCAAGTACCACAAAGTGCAGACCAATTTGATAGTTTTAATTTTGATTTTGATGAAAATGTAGAATGGGAAGAAACAACTTCCGTAGGCAAGAGTAGGTAAAAATGTTTAATTTTTTTAGGAAAAAAAACAAAATTGAAAATGCCGAAGATTATTATAACTATCTTATTGAAGAATCAAAACAAGATAAGTTAAAAACTTATGGTTTTAACGAAAAATATGCTAATCAAGAAGAAAGATTACATAAAATATTTGGAAATTGTGATAAGTTCAATAAGTCTATTAAAATGATATTGATTAGTGATACACATAATTGCTTAAATATGAATGAATTTGAACAATTTGTTGATGCTCATAGGGATTATGATGTTTGCATTTTATTAGGTGATCATAATTCGTATGATATAGAAAAAATTTTAAAGTATATTGATAAATCAAAATTATATGGATTATTAGGAAATCATGATTATAATTATTTAAGCGAATTTGACATAAATAATTTGAATGGAAATGTTATTAATATAAAAGGAGTAAATATATTAGGTATTCAGGGAAGTTTCAAATATAAGCCATCTGATTTTCCATCATTTACCCAACAAGAAAGTATTAGTTTTTTAAATGAAAAACCGAAAGTTGATATATTAGTTAGTCATGATAATAGATTTGATAGCAAAATGATTGGTAATCCTGCACATCAAGGATTGTTTGGAATTACTTATTATTTATATAAAAATAAAGTTCCATATCATATACATGGTCATTTGCATAATCCCTATAAACAAGAAATGATTAATGGTACAAAAGAAATTAGTGTTTATATGTATGAATATATTGAATTAAGAGCAGAATGATGCTCTTTTTTGCAATAAAAAAAGATATTTTTAAATCTCTATACCACAAAAACTAATATATAATATACAATATATACTAATAGCATTGTGTATCCTTGCCATCTTGTAATAGTTTTTTTTGTTTCTGCGAATACAAATAATAGGAATGATGATAGGACTAGCATTACTAAATCAATTGGTTGAAAACTAGATGGTGTAATAGTTCCATAAATTACAACAGGAATTCCTAATACTACACATATATTGAAAATATTACTTCCAATAATATTACCAATTAATAAATCTTGTTCTCCTTTTTTTGCGGACACAATTGTTGTTACTAATTCTGGTAAACTAGCATGAACGGAATAGCAGTTGGAACTTATGAGAGAAGATTTAATAATATAACATCTTTTAAACCTTATACTTTAACATATTATTGGAAATTATATATATAATAAATGACATAGCATATTTTATATAAATCTACGAGATACTAAAATAAAACTAGTATCTTTTTTTTATTCGAGGAGGTGACTAACTATTAAAAGTCAAGCACTTTTTAATAGAAAGTTTATAATTGGAA
>OLGE01002639.1_pt1 | contig 15455 bp, 8 predicted proteins | sample 1605151 | NCBI WGS metagenome assembly OLGE01 (sample SAMEA3888912, study PRJEB22519) | human gut metagenome | biome: human gut; feature: human-associated habitat; material: faeces | place: Denmark | collected 2010
AATTCCTGCAATATCATCATTAGCTACTTGTGTCAATTCATCATACTTTGCTCTCCTAGACTTTGCTAATCTATTAATATTTTTAGATAGATTGTTGCTTATACACATTACTAAAGGATAGCAAATCACGATACTCAGTAAGAGTCTCCAATCCATTTTAAATATTGAATAACTTAATGCTATAATTGTAATAATTGATTGAAAAATCTCTGGGATTATTTCAGAATAAAGTTGGCCTATTTTTTCAATATCGGAAATTAATTTTGTAATTAGAGTTCCTGTATGTTCATTAATGTATGCATATTCAATCTCTTCAATTTTTTTTACAATATAATTCTTGCTTTCCTTCTGTATTACCAAACTAAATTGCTCTCCACAAAGTTTCTTAAAAAAAGAAATTAACGTAGACAGGATAACAAAAATCAATATTGTAAAAAAAATTGATTTAAGATTAACAAACTTACCCGCAATCATATCATTAATTGCTACAGATATTATTTCGGAACCTTCAACTAAGATATGGGATAAAAAATAAGAAAATACAGTAAATAATAAAAAATAGTAAATATACTTTACAGATAGTTTTAAATAAATATTTTGTTTCTTCATATAACCTCCATGTTTAATCCTTTTAGTATGTATTAAATTATATGAGTTTTTATTAATAATTACATTAAATATACTATCAATTTTGTTGCACTTTCTCTAATTTGATGCTATTATGTGTACAATATAATGAATATAAGGAGATACAAATGCCAATCCCTCTGAATTCAAATGAGATAATACATGTAGACCACAAGATAAAAGAAGCATCATATTCTATGCCACACATGCAAGCAGCTTCTGATCATTATATGTTAGGATATCTTGTCAGTGGAGATCGTAAATGGTTTTCCTATGAAAATATTAAAATTGCACATTCCGGAGATGTTGGGATAAGTAAACCGAATGTATATCATCGAAATTGTGCAATGTCTGATATTCCCTATGAACGATACATAATTAAATTTCGACTTGAAGCATTACAGCCAGCAATTAATTTAGTTGGACAATCAGAATTTGACATATTATGTACAGACTATTTGCATTTTTTACCTGAATCGCAAATAAAGATAAAATCCCAGTTTGAAGAAATGTATCAGGAATATAACAATAATACTCCTTATTCGCAACTAATTTTAACTGGTATGTTACATAAATTATTTTTTACAATATATCAGGAACATTTGCCTATAGAATCTTCGCAATTGCTTTTTAATAAATTTGATTCGCGAATACATGACGTTCTTGTTTATATTGAAAATAATCTGGAGTATAATCCTACAATAGATGATGCTGCGAAATACATATCTTTATCAACATCACATTTTTCTCGCTTATTCAAAGAAGTAACCGGCTGTTCTTATACTGATTATTTAACAGCAACCAAATTGCAACATGCTCAGTTATTACTTGGAAATACACAATTATCAATTAGTCAGATAGCTTATAAAACTGGCTTTTCTAATGCTAATTATTTAGCTACTGTATTTCAGAAAAAATTTAATTGTTCTCCTTCAAAATATAGAAAAACTTGCATAGATGGAATTTTCTAATTTGAGCTATGCAAGTTCATATCTAATTATAAAGCTTTATATAAATTTATCATAAAACTTGTATCAATTTGGTTACAGTTCACACCCCTTCATAAGCCATTATGAAAAGTGCCGAAAATGAAAAAATTTTTCTTGTGGATAACCCTTGACAGGATTGAAAATGAAGTTAATCATTTCCAATCCTGCCACCGAAGGTTTCTCGGCAATTACTAATTTTATATTTTTTCACTCAAATTTTGTTTCCTTCTTTCATTTTTTATTTGCTTTTTGATAGCATAAATGCTATCATGTATATAGAATAAATATTTCCACTTGGAGAACATATACTAATGTACAACATTGAATTTTACGAAGATTCCAATGGCAGATCAGAGCTTTGGGAATTTCTTGAATCTCTTCGAGTCAAAGCAGCTACAAACAAAGATGCCCGTATTCAATACAAGCAGATAAGTTTGTACATCCAGCTCCTCGAAGATAATGGTACACGGCTTAATGAAAATATCACAAAACACCTTGATGATGATATCTGGGAGCTTCGCCCAGGCAATAACCGTGTTTTATATTTTTATTTCAAAAATGATACCTTTGTGCTTTTGCATCAATTCCGCAAGAAAACTCAAAAAACTCCCAAGCGCGAAATTGAACGGGCAAAGGCTGAACGTGATGATTACCTTGCCCGAAAGGAGGCTGAATGATTATGAAAACCTGGAATGACTATAAGGAACATGTAAGAACCGTTGATCCTGAAATTGGAAAAGACATCGATGAAGTTGAAAATATTTCCTCCATCGTAAGTGCCATGGTGGAACAGCGTACTTCTCTTGGACTTAGCCAGAGAGAGCTTGCTGCTATGTGTGGTATTCCACAATCATCCGTAGCACGGATCGAATCCTGCAAAACAACCCCGAATCTCGGAACACTGCTTAATATTTTTCAGCATCTCGGTTTACAGCTTACAGTAAGACCTACAAAACCTACCGTTTAAAATCAAGGAGAATCTCTGCGAAGAGGTTCTCCTTATCTCCCAGTGGAACCAAAAGCTACAATCGCACAAAGAATCAGGAAATAGTTAATACTGTCGGTAATTTTCTCATCCCACTGCTCTTTGGAATACTGCTGCTCATCCATACACATATCCGATACAGAGATCAGATGTTTGGATAACATCCCCATAAGTGCTGCTTTTCCTAGGTCTGCCTTTTCTGTATTGGATACAATCAATAATGATGTAATCATAAAATTCTCTCAGCTTATCCTACCATAGAACGAAGAATCTGTTCCCTGAACAAAAAAATCGCCCAGACTCGAATTTTTAATCTAATCTGAGCGATACTCCACCATGCCTGTTTTTTTCAAGCAAAAAATCAATGTTCCCTGCGGGAATCGAACCCACAACTAGCGCTTAGGAGGCGCTCGTTATATCCATTTAACTAAGAGAACAAATAAGGACAGTCTGAAGATTTCAGACTGTCCTTATTTTATCACAATTAGCTAAAACGGTCAATTGCTTTCTCGTTATGCCTACTGTAACTTGAACTTGTTAATTGCTTCTTTTAATGCAACTGCGATTTCATCAAGCTCTACTGTGCACTGATTTAAATTGTGCATTGTTGCGTTAACTTCCTCTGCAGAAGCTGTTACTTCCTCGGAAGCTGCCGCTGTTTCAGTTGAAATAGAAGCCACATCTTCCATTCTGTCAATTACATTTCCTCTGCTGTTATCCATCTGCTCATTTAACTTGGCAATGTTGTCAAGACCTTCCGTTAAAGCGTTGATAGAGGTTGAAATTGTATTAAACAGATCCTTTGTATCCTGAATAGACTGGTTCTGTTCAGTGATAATCTGGTTCGTTTCATCAAGTGTCTTTTCTACCAGTGCAGACTTATCTGTAATCTCGGCAACAATCTGCTTGATTTCATCGGTTGACTGCTGTGACTGTTCTGCAAGCTTTCTGATTTCATCTGCTACAACTGCGAAACCTCTGCCGCTCTCACCTGCTCTTGCCGCTTCAATACTTGCATTCAGTGATAACAGATTCGTCTGTTCTGTAATTTCTGTAATGGCATTGGAAATGAAGTTAATCTTTTCAATACTCTGAATCATTTCATCTACAACGGACTGGGAAATCTTTGAATTTTCAATAGACTGCTCGCCCTTGCCAATTAAATCTTCTACAATCGTGATACCCTTGTTACTCATCTGCTGGGTTTCAATCGACATATCGTTAATATCACTGACATATGCCTTTGTTTCGTGTAATCTCTCTGCGAGATTTTCAACTTCCTTCGTCGCATTGTTCGTGCTTTCCGCCTGCCCCTGTGCCCCGATGGATACACTCTGGATTGCTTCAGAAACCTGATTTGTTGTTTCGGTTGTTGTCTTGGAAATCTCAGAAATATTATCTGATGCCTTGATAATAACCTGTGAACGTTCTTCCACATCCTTAATCAGTATGGATACATTATCAACCATTTCATTAAAGTTACCTTCAAGTTCACCAAACTCATTCTTCTTCTTAATTGGAATTCTCTGTGTTAAATCACCGTCTGCAACAGCCTGCATAACACTGTTAATCTTCTTGATTTCCTTTGTAAACATCATTGTTACAAATAATGCAATGACAATACCGATGATAAATGAAATAATACCGGATGAAATCGTTGCATTAACAATCTTATTCACAACGCTTGCTGTTTCATTGGAACTGATAAAACCAACCAGTGTCCAGTCTGTAATTTCATCTCTGGCTACTACAACGTGTACTGTCTTTCCGTTAATCTTTTCATCAAAATCCTGAACATTGTAAATTTCTTCCGGCGACTCTGCGTTTAACTTACTCCAGAAATTGTAGCTGCCTACGCTGTCTGAAGAATATGTATTCTTATCGTTATTTACAATAATCTTACCATCTTTGTTTACAAGAACCACATAACCTGTATTTAACAGACCGATGCTCTGTACATAATTGGTCATTTCTTCAAAATTAATATCCATGGCAACTGCACCATAGTTGCTGTTATCTGAATACTTGATTTCCTGTGAAACGGTAATGACAGTATTTCCCTGTGAATCTGTATAAGGATCTGTAAACTGTGCATATACGCTGTTTCTTGCAGGTGAACCGATTGTAGACTTATACCAGTCTTTTGCTGTATTATTCACACCGTCCTGGATAGACTTTTTGTTACCCAGCTTATTCTTTGTATTATCCCACTCTGTCCAGCCTGTGATCAGGTGTCCCGTAACAGTTGAAAAATACGCTCTTTCTGCACCGTTTGTAACTTTAACGGAAGCAATTAATGCATCCTGTACTGTTGTTACATTCGTATCATAATCGCCCCTGTCTTCCAGATGCTTTACGGCATCATTTCTTGTTAAAAGGTCTATTGGCTGACTGATATTTTTCAGATAATTAGTAAATCCCATCTTGGTTTCCTGTAATGTCTGTACACTTGTCAGCTTCAAATTTTCTGTCTGGGCTGATTTTGTTGTTTCTATTGCCCTGAATGCAAGTATCAATGTTGGAATCAAAATTGCCAGTACAAAAAATCCGACAAGCTGCACTCCGATTCCACGAAGTTTCTTACTCATAATTTCATCTCCTATTAATATTCTTAAACTCTTATAGTTATTCACTGTTTCATACTAACACAATCTCCTATAAATTGCCATTTATTTTGCAAAATTAATATTTTATTAACATTTTATTAAAATTGCACTCTGCCCTGAAGCCATACCTGTCCCTTAAAACGCCGTCCGACTGCCGGTTCCCCCAGCAGATCCGCTTCGTTAATCGCCATGCGGAACACCATATTGTTACATTCCAGTGTCATCTGGTAGACTTTCTCATCTGTATAAGTATTTCTTACCTCCGACAACTCCAGAATTTCCCCCATCACAGAATACTGGTCACATTCGACACCGCACGGCATAAATGTTGAATCTACGATGGAAAACACATCTTCATGGATAATACGGTGTGAGATTTCCGTATAAGTATCAATATCTTCAAGGGTCAGGCTCTCCATTGCCTGTTCATCACCCCTTTTAGCTGCCGCAATACGCCGTCTTCTGCTTTCCTCCGCTTCTTTATCCTTTTCCTGCTTTTTGCGGATTGGAAGCAGTATCATCCCGCCAATGGATAATGCCGTCATGACTGCCCGTTTACCCGGAACCGGATTTTTTACGGAAGCACCTCTTGTGTCCAGCAGTGCCGGAAGATTCTGATTCCCTGCTGTTTTAACCAGATAATCCAGATAATCCATAATATTCTGTAAATAAAAAATCAGCGTAACCCCTGTCTTTGCCTCATCACAGACTGCTGCAAACGACTCCTTATCCAGATGCCGCTCTATCGTAATCTCATCATTCTGCGTTCCCACGCTTCCCATTAAAAATGGAAAATGATATTCATAGACAAACCGGTTTTCCTCATATCTTCCATAAATATAAACGCCCATGGATTCGCCTGCTGCTACCACCATCGAACCCCTGTTTAATTTTTGATTTTTCAGCACCAGCCCCTCATCAATGCACTCTTTTATCCCCTCTTGTATAAATTCTGCCTCAGCTTTGGAATCCATCCTTGAAAATCCAAGCGCTCTCATATATAAATTCATATATTATTTTTGAATAAACTCCTCTGCTTATAATGTATCGACAATAAATACCGTCAGATACTTTAACAAATCTTTTTCCACTTCTTCTTTATAATCTGTTCCATCTGCATATCGCAGCATACGGATTACCGGACGGTCTGTAACCTCCCGGTTCTGGCGTACAACCACACCGATTTCTCCTTCATTCGTCATGACATTCATGCCAACCGGATACACTGCTACCGATTCAAGCAACTTATTCGCAATGGTCGCATCATATTCCATGCCCGTATGCACCTTGATATACTCTATGGCTTCATAAATCTTCATCTTCCGGTTACCGATTCCACTCACCAGGCTGTCAAAATCATCACAAACGGATACTAAGCGCACTTCTGCCTTTAACTTGCCATTTCTCTGCTGGAACGGAAAGCCTGTTCCCTTTACGTTTTCATGGTGAAGAAGAATAATCTCTTTTGCCGTATCGGACAGCCATTCTTCTTTTTCTACGGAGCTGTATCCATAGATGGTATGCTTTTTATATTCCAGTAAATCCCTATAATTCATATCTTCAATACTAATATTCTCATACGGTACACGGATATACTTTAAGCCAATATCATGCAGAATTGCCCCAAGCGCCACATTATGTACCTGACGCTCTGTCATCTTCAGCTTCAATGCCAGAATGGTTGATAATGAACACACATTAATACAGTGTGTATACATATCTGTACTGACATTGCGGATTTCCGTCACATTGGTCAGGACATCATGGTCTGAAAGTACAGAATCAATAATATTTTCTGCCGCCTCTCCAATCTTTTTTAAATCCGAATTATGTTTATAAATATGTCTGTCAAGAATCCCCGCGACAATTTCCCTTGAACGGTCTGTCGTTTCATCCAGCCTGTATATTTTCTTTTGCTGCGGCTCTTTTTCTTCTTTCCGTTCTTTTACAATCTGTCCGCTGCCGGTCTGTTCTTTTACATATACATAGCCGATCCGCTGGTCCGTCAGCTTTTGAATATATTCTTCCTTTAACTCTGTATCGGACTGTACAAGAACCGTATCAGATGCTGACATCACAGGGACTGCCAGTATTTCATCACCTTTTAAATCTTTTACATCCACACGTATCATAATAACTCCAATCCGTTACTCCAATAACTTCTGCATATAAATTTATTCCTGTATACAGCTTTTATTTTTTATCCAATCCTTTTTATTAAAGATATCATAAATTTATATTTTTTACAAGACAAAGCGGGCGCCTAACTCTCATTTAGCGCCCGCTTTTTTTCATTTTTTTAATTATTTATGCAATCAGATGTTGCGGTCAAAATTCCCCGCCTATGATATCTGCAACTATTCTTCTGTATCGTTTTTTTTCTTTTTAAAAAGTACAAAACCAATCACTGCCATGCTGGCAATCAGAATAATCACGATGCCGGCCACCTTGCCAGATGAAACAGAATCACCTGTCTGAACCTGTGTTTCCTCTGCTGCATTGTCTGCCGCTGTTGTTTTTTCCGTACTCTCCGTATTCTGGATTGTCGGATTTTCCGGCTGTGCCGATGTTGTCGGCTGTTCCGATGTTGTCGGCTGTGCCGATGTTGTCGGCTGCTCCGGTGTCGTCGGCTGCTCCGGTGTTGTCGGCTGTTCCGGTGTTGTCGGCTGCTCCGGTGTCGTCGGCTGTTCCGGTATTGTCGGCTGCTCCGGTGTCACGGCTGTATCTTTATACACAACTGCATAAGTTGAGAACTGACCGGTTGTAAATGTAATGGTCATATCATCCTGATTGAATTCAGAAGATAAAACAACTGCATCCTTTCCATGAACTCTTACAATATCATACGTTCTCTTCTTTGATGTATCCGTATTGCGAAGACTCTCAGGAACTGTAATCTTCATTGTCAGCGCCTCATTTGTATCTGTAACAACACGGGTACTTTCTCCAACTGCCGCTTTTAATACAATATCAAGATACATTCCGGCACTCTGTCCATCTGATAACTTCTTTGCTATCAGTTCCTTCTCAGTATCTGAAACGGTTGCAGTAATATCTGTTATATGAAGGGATATCGCTGTCTTTGCACCATTGGCCGCAGACTTTTGTTCTTCCTGTGTCAGAACCTTCTTTACAATGTCATCGGTTGTTCCCTCAACTGCAACTGCCGGTGTATTTTCACCTGCAACAACATCAATGCTTACATCAGTTTTACCGTTGTTGTCGTCATCGGTATCACCTTTGTTATCATTATCATCAAGTTTCGGAATCGCTTCGGTCTTTGTATCCCCACAGATTGTACAGGTATAAGTCTTTACACCTTCGGCTTCTGTCGTTGCTTCTGTTGTAACCTTACCTTCATCCCATACATGTCCTGTTGCCGGAATTTCTTCTTTCTTTGTGTCTCCGCAGACTGTACAAGTGTAAACTTTTACGCCCGCTTCGGTACAGGTTGCTTCTTTTTCGATTGCTCCGTCATTCCATGTATGCTCTGTGTGTTCTTTATGTACATCATTGTAAGCTGTCTTTTCCCACTGCAGTGTTGTCATCGTCAGCTTTCCGGCACCTGTGTAAGGCTGTACCTGTGTTTCAAGGTCTGATGCCGCGTACAGGGTGTAGCCGCTGTATGGAAGACTTTCTATAAATTCTCCTCTGTCCTGAACTAATGCCGTTTCGCCTTCTTTATGCGTGTTCAAAGTTATCTTTAATTCTTGTTCTTTGCCGTCCAGCAGATACATCGTGTTAAATGCATTAATATAGCCGGCCTCACTGTCACCGTTACCACTGATTAATGCGTTAGTCATGCCGGACATATAGCAGTTTTCAAGAAGCATGTGCGCACCGCAGTTTGAAGAAGCGCCGTTGCTTACAATCTTCTGTGAAAATGCCGAACCGACTGTATTCTGGATATCCAGACGCATATCTCTTAAATCCTGTGCATCCATAATACAATTATAAACGTGTGCCGTACCAAAACGCAGTCTTGGCATTCTGTCCATTGAATCCTTGTAGTAATTGTTTGCCAGTGTTACGGTAATGTTTTTAGCTGACGTATCTGTATCGGACTGTCCGAGCAGATGTGTCTTTTTCTGTCCATATGCATAGTTATAAATCTGCTGATCTGTCATGCCCGCATCCAGTAAATGCTTATAATACGGATAGTTGTCCGGATTTTCCTTCATGGCATTCATCATCGTATCAAAAAATACGCTGTCTTCACTCGCCGGTAAAAATTCACACCATGAAATGGTTACATTGCTGCTGTCTGCTGGTGTCTTAACATCAATCACACCGTCATATGCTTTATAGAACGTACAATGGTCAATCCAGATATTGGAACTTCCCTTTTCAATTGTCATGTAGTCCCAGTCATTACGGTCATATGCGCCTTCAGTTTCATCATCCCACTCCCAGATTTCATCAAATTCGATGTTTCTGATAATGATGTTGCTTGAACCTGTAATATCAATGCAGGTATGTGTAATCTTTGCACCATTCTTTGAGTAAATCGTCAAGTCACTCATATCCTGTAACTTTAACATGGATACACCTGTCTGTATCAGTGTCGGGTGTGTCAGCGGTGCAAGCTTATGTGCCGTAATAAATGCTTTGTAATTCTCAAAGCCCTCAACCTCGTTCGTTCCCAGTGCAATATCACTTGTCAGTTCGAGCACGGACGGTCTGCCGCTTGCTTTTATACTCTGGATAGCCTGTAAAAATTCTTCGGCTGAACCTGCGGTGTAATAATCCTTAGAAGATTCCATTAATAATCCGCCGCCGGTTGTCTTTCCGCTCTGTGCGTATCCTTCGAGTACATATTTATCCAGTCCGGTATCATCACCTTCCATGCCGGAATAGGTATCGGATACGTATTCTTTCTCAACAAATTTGTTCTCAATACCGGTATTTACGGTTCCCACATATCTTCCGCCAATCATCGCTACGATTGTATATGGATCCCAGCCTAAATAACCGGTGGTTGTCATTTCTTCCGCCTTTGCGGATGAAATCTGTCTTCTGTTAACATTAATTGCATAACCCGGTCCAAAGCTTCCAAATTCAAAGAATCTTGCGCCTGCTGCCGGATTTCCGCTCATATCCGAATACGGATTTGCAGTATTGGCACGGAGAATTTTACCCATGTAACAGTCAATCCATGTAATATAGGCATCTGCTCCCCACGGTCTTGCAAGGTAATATCTGCTGCCTGAACAGCCCGTTTCCGAAAGCACACGGCACTTGTAAAATGTCAGTCCGTATGCCGCATCAGCTCCTGTCTTTGGAGCACATACATAGCCGGAATTTTTAGCTGCGCTATAACGGAATACCAGCTTACAGTCATTAAAGAATGCCCTTGGCTCATTTCCGTAAATAAAGTCTACATTTCCTGCAATATAACACTTGTAATAATACTGTGTTCCTGCATTAGCACAAAGTGTATCCTGATATCCTAAAATTCTTACATTAACATACAAAGTATTTTCTGCATCATTTCTTAATGCATCGCAGGATTCATTGGAAAGCGAACCGTCACCAAGGTATTTATATGTATTTTCAATGGTCAGGTTTTCTGCTGAAAATCCGGCTGCCGCCTTTCCGATGCTGACTGCACAGCGCTGGCTCATGTCACCGCCGACCCATTCTTTGGTATCATAATAAATTCTTGTCTTTTCACTATCTTCACCAATGAGTGTAATATACGGTGATGTCACTGAAAGATGTTCTTCGTAATCGCCTTCTTTAACAAAAATCACAACGCGCCGTGTATTGGACGCTGCTACAGAATTGACTGCTGCCTGTACGGTCTTGTAGGTTGCAATTCCATTTACCTCTTCGCCGTCTGTTCCATCATAAGCAGCATCAACCACTTTCTGATAATTCGTCAGATACACAAAATTAAAGGTTTCTCTTGTGATATTGCCATCTTTATCCGTGAACCGTAATTCCACATCATTTCTGCCCTGTGCAATCTCCTTATCGTCAAATGCAAAGTTTTCTTTGGCTTTCACACTCTGTGTGTCTACTGTTTCTCCGTTAATCACCAGTGAAACATCTGCCATCTTTTCAACGACACCTTCAAGGGTAATCTTACCATCAAATACGGTGTCATAAGACCTCTTTGTAATCGTAAATCCTACCGCATCATCCTCGTATACATAATCTCCCTTATGTCCGGCACTTGGCACTGCCCATACCGTTTCTGACGGATTGCTGTAGTTATCCAATGTGGTTCCAATGTAAGAATTGGCAACAATATAATAGTAATACGGCATTTCTTCAGTTACGTCCGTATCCTCGTAAGCACATTCTGTTGTCGTTGCAATTTTCTTAGCATTTTCCTCTGTGTCATCATAAGAATAACGGTATACGTCATACGCTGTTGCATCATATACCTTATCCCAGGCAAGCTTTACTTTGTCTGACGTTGAGGAAATGCTGACAACCGGTGTACTTAACGGTGCTATCACCGTAATCGCATCGGTCTGAACAAAGTCATTGTACTCTCCGCTTACACCGAGTTTTCCGCAGACTCTGAAATTATAATCCCCGGCATTTTTCAGCTCATACCGGTATGTTGTATCTGTAATAGCCGTGTCCACATTTTTCCATGTCTGACCGCCGTCATCTGATACCTGAAGCACATACATACCGTCACCGTCTGCTTCTACTGAATTCGTCCAGCTTACGGTAATATAATCTCTTGTTTCTGCCTGCTGTGCTGTTACACTTTCAACTACCGGTGCCGTACCCTGCGCATAATAACATGCGTTCTGGTCATACAGACACGTTCCGTCTTCTGCTGTATATTTCATATTCTGAATCACAGCCTTGACCCCTGCAAATACAAAACCATAGGACACGGCTGTATTTTCACGGTCTGTCTGAAGCAGCATTGTTGAACTATATTTATAAACGATCTGCTGCTCTTTATCGTCTTTTGGTGTAATACTGATAACCAGACCTTCATCTGTCTTTACAAGTTCAAATCTGACACGTGTTCCTAAAGTCACATTTCCTGTCAGTGCACCTGCCGCACCCACCATTTCTGATGAAGATTTGGAATAAATCATCTTTAATTCCGTACCTTTACGGATACCTGCCGTTGCAATGCCGTTTCCGTTAAATGCGCCAAAGAACACGCCGTTAGAACTGCTTGTGCCGCACTCTAAAATCGTCACATCTGCCGTGAGCTTATTTATATCCGCTGTTTCATTAAATCCAAAGTAGCTGACACTGTCACTGATACTTTCTTTTCCGGTTAAAGTACCACCTGTCTGTGTAACGACCAGTCTTTGACCTGTCGGCTGTACAACCAGCGCATCCGGTGTACCGTAATCATATGTCTTTGGCATTTCCGGCTGTTCAACATATTCTACGTCCTTTGCTGCATAGACAACGGATATTTTACAAAGATATGCGCTTCCCGTTGATACGATTTCTACCGTTCCGGCTTCTTCTGAATCATAGGTATAGGTAGAAACCGCCGTTGTCGTATCTGCCGCAGTTCCTCCGATTGTATACAGCGCACGCTCCGCCTGATATGCTTCAACTGAAATCGTACATTTTCCGCTGACCGGCACGGAAATCTTTGCGCCTGTCGTAAACTGTGCTGAATTCAGTGTAGGAACGTTTGGTGCAAGCTTACCTGTCATCGCATCAATGTAAAGTCCGTTGTAATAACCGGTTGTTTTCTCAAGTTTTTGTTCATAGTAATCGCTGTCCTGGCTGTATACAAAAGACCAGCTTGTCACTTCTTCAAATATAAGTGTCTGTGCAGCTTTTTCCCCTGCAACCGTTACATATAAACCACTCTTTACGCAATACGGCTGTGCAAGAAAATCTCCTGAAAGCTGTAACAGATACGTACCGTCTCTTAATGAGATTGCTTCCTTATTACTAAATATATAAGTATATCCGTCATCCTGATTTACATAGGTATACGTGATATTTTTACCGCTTAAATCCGGTGTATCCGGCAGCGTAAGCGATACCTGATACGTAGGCTTTAATGCTGCCGTCATATTCAATGTACTGTCTTCTGAATAGGTAACATTTTCTGTCGGTGCAGTCAGTTCATAGTCATTGACACCCTGTAATGCTACACTGTACGGCATATTCTTTTCGAGCTTTGCCGTATAAGTCTTGTTCTTTGTATCTACCGTAACTTCCGGCACATACTCCGTTTCCCCAGCTGCCTTAAACAAAACATCCAGTCTGTTAATATCATAATCATCAGCAAATCCGCTGATACTGCCTGTTACAACACAGGTACTTAATTTCACCAGCTTTAAATTCGCTGTAATGTCTGTACTCTTGTCTTTACTGATAACATGTGTTGTCACACCGGATGCAATCTGATATTCTGCATCACTGACTGACAGTTCATAAGTCATTTCTTCATCTTCTGCCGGAACGGCGATCTCATACGTTCCGTTTGTAATTACACCCGTATAGGAAAGTCCTGTTGTCTGATTGGTTGCAACAATAGCTGTTCCATCAGGGATTTCTGCAGAAGATGTAATACTTCCTTTAATCGTTGTCTTGTCGAGTGTTTCACAGGCAATGGCAAGGGACTTAAAATAAGTATTCGTTAATACCTCTAATGTCAGTTCGCCCTCCTGACCGTCTAAGTAGCAGACAATTTCCACTTTTCTGCTGCTGGAATCCTCCGGTGCCGTTACATTGGAAACACATTCTGCCTTTAAAAGTCCTGTGCCTGTGAGGTTTAAATGTGATCCATCAAGCACTTCTGAAATATCCGTTCCTGTGCCGTCTTTGTATACAACAGCCGTTAAAACTGCTTTATCGCCAACGACCGGAACTGTAAGCTTTGTTGAGCTGTTTATCTGGATATAATTGCCGGACGGTGCAAATTTACCGGCAGACGCATCTACATATAAAACATCACCGTCTGTATTCGTATAAGTTCCTGTTGTACTCTGAATAGAACTTGTCGAATTGGTTGCCAGTACACTTCCGTTGCTGTTTGTCCATTCTGCCGTGGTATCCCCACCGTCTGCAAAGCTGGCAGAAGTCACTGCAAGGCTGGTTGAAGAATCTACTGTCATTTCTTGAAAATATGTATCTAATCCTACAGTGAGCTTAATTTCCTCCGTATTCTTTTCTACATTACCTGAAATTTCATATTTCTTCCATCCATTGTTACTCAGCGGCGTAATCGTCACATTGTCAAGTCCCGCTGCTGTTATATTCTCTGTGGTCAATTCATTGAATGCTTGAATTGTAATTGTACATCTCTTTGCACCTTTTATAATTGGGAACGTAAGTACGGTTCCGGATTTTACCTGAAAATCCTTTCCACGATTTGAAAACTTTCCCGCTGTTGCATCAACTTTCAATGCATCACCATTTGTATTAACCAGCGTACCAGTCTGGCCTGCTCCCTCCAACTTACTTGTTACATTATTGCTGCTGTCATACATCGTATCCGTGTATGTCCACGTTGCCGACATCTTTACTGCTGCCGCCGCTGTTACATGAAACAGCCCTTCCGGAAACGGTATCACGGAAATAATCATGGCTACCGCCATAATCATCGCTGCAATCCGCCGGAATTCCGGTTTTTTGCGTTGAATTCTGTCCATTTTTCTCTCTCCTTTTTTGTTTTTTTCCCTTCCTTAGTATCATTCTTCTTTTGTATGGAAATTAGCCTTATATAGTTCTAGAGTACTATATTCGACAAAAGACGACAACTGATTTTTGGCTGTATTTTAGTCAAAATCACTGATTTTATTATATTTTCCATTGCTATTGCCAAATGTGCAATAATATGTTATTATACCAATAGAATATATTCTAAATCTCAGTTTAAGTACAGTTTTATATCAATTAATATGTGTTTAAAATCTGATTAACTGTTAAAATCTAAGTTTTTTAGATTTCGTCTGTATTTTTTCACGGTTTTTGGAATTTACTGCGGATTCTGAAATGTCATTCTATATTCGTTCAGACACCATTTATAACCGGTTTGAAATCCCAAAAGACTTGAAAAAATTTTAGAAAATCCATTGAAATGCTTGTCGACAATCCCACAAGTCCAGTATAAAAAAAAAGGAACCGTCTGCCTGCTGCAAAATGAGCATTTTATTAAAATGCCGGACGGCAGTGAGCAGGAACGGATTACAGATTCCAGCTTTGAAATTATCAGTAGTGAAGAAACATCAATACCACAGGTACTAAAAAATCAGCTTTACGGCGGCTCTTCCAGATGGGTGACTTAACCCGGTA
>OLGE01002646.1_pt1 | contig 15438 bp, 18 predicted proteins | sample 1605151 | NCBI WGS metagenome assembly OLGE01 (sample SAMEA3888912, study PRJEB22519) | human gut metagenome | biome: human gut; feature: human-associated habitat; material: faeces | place: Denmark | collected 2010
TATGAGGACAGCCGCGCCGAAGCAAAAGTGCAAGGAAATGAAAGGTAATGTGTGCGAACGGTTTTCAAATCATTACCCAATAGGGAGGTAAGTTTATAGGTCGTTGGAGTTTATTTCTACTCTCTGCCACATTCTGCATAACAATGTACAACTCGCTGATAACTAATTTTGTAACCAAAAAGAATTAGATTATGCGAAGTACATTTAAGGTGCTGTTCTACGTGAACGGCAGCAAGGAGAAAAACGGTATTGTCCCGATTATGGGGCGAGTTACAATCAATGGTTCTGTGGCTCAATTCAGCTGCAAACTGACCATTGCAAAAACAATGTGGGATGCAAAGGGTAATCGGGCAAAAGGCAAGAGCAAAGAATCGAGAGACATCAATTTGGCTTTGGATAACATCAAGGCTCAAATCATCAAGCATTATCAACGCATCTCGGATAGAGAAGCCTATGTTACTGCCGAAATGGTACGCAATGCTTATCAGGGCATTGGAACGGAATACGAAACATTGCTTGGTGCATTTGATAAGGACAACGAGAGTTTCAAGAAGCGTATCGGCATAGACCGTGCAGCAAGTTCCTACAAGGTGCGTGTAAGGTCACGAAATCATTTGGCTGCATTCATCAAGAAGTGCTACAAGCGCAGTGATATTTCTATGCTTGAACTTACTCCCGACTTCATCAAGGAGTATGAAATCTATCTCTCTACCGATGCAGGTTTGCATAATGGTAGTGTATGATCACATTGTATGTGGCTGAAAACAATCGTTTCAAAAGCACATTATAATGGACTGACACCAAGAAATCCATTCGCTCAATATCGAGTAAATCAGAATATCAAGGAGCGACAATATCTTACCGAAGATGAAATCAAGGCTGTAATGACACACGAGTTTGCAGATAAGAAGTTGGCTTATATCCGAGACTTGTTCGTTTTTGCAAGTTTCACAGCTTTGTCATTTGTGGATATTAAGGAACTGACCACCGATGATATTGTAGAGATAAACGGTGAGAAGTGGATTCTATCCAAGCGACACAAGACAAAGGTCAATTTCCAAGTGAAGTTGTTGGATATTCCATTGCAGATAATCAAGCGATACGAGAGATTCCAAGAGGACAAACTCGTATTCCCCAATCTCAACTATTGGAACATCTGTAAACCGTTGAAAAAGATGATTAAAGAGTGTGAAATTTCAAAGGATATTTCATTCCATTGCACTCGCCATGGGTTCGCGACATTGGCTCTGAGCAAGGGTGTTCCCATTGAGAGTGTCAGCCGAGTATTGGGGCATACGAACATTACCACGACACAGAAGTATGCCAAGATTACCACCGAGAAAATAGACAAGGATTTGACGATGTTCGGCAATAGGCTTAATCAATCTTTTGGTGAAATCTCAATAGCAATGTAACTATGGAACGAGCAATTATAACAATCAGTGAAAGCGGTAGAGTGAATATCCCAAGCTGTAATGTTTGGATGTCAGAAATGGAGTTGGTGGAGTTGTTCGGGGTGATAGCCCCGACACTCCGAACTGCTATAAAAGCGATATACAAGAGTGGAACGCTTTGCCCTGTAAGCACCCAACGATGCGATTTGGCAACACCTAAAATTTGGGCTACATACTACAATCTTGAAGTGGTCATTGCTCTTGCGTTTCGTTTGAATACCTATGAGGCAAGCAGGATAAGGCAAAAGGTATTTGAGAGTCTATGCCAGCGAAAAGAGAATGGGATTAGCATACTACTATCGTTGGGGAGTATTGGGCATCAGATTTCACCCAAAGGATTATGCTAATATGAAAAAATGAGACCTGCTATTCTCACGAACAGCAGGTCTCAATCGTCTTATATGTAAATATCTATCAAAGGAATGATAGAGTTTTGTAAAAATTCTAATTATTCTACACCTGTGATAGTGTGTCCTGTGCTACCATCTTTTATGCGAGTCCAACCATTATACTTATCGGTCTTAGTGTTATTGCCAGTAAAGTTGATAGTGTAAGTATTATCACCTGCAGGATCAATTTCTACACAAGGGTCACCAGCACCTGTTGTACCGACCTCTGTTGCAGCAAAAGTACAATTATTGATAGTGATTGTGGTAGAAGCCCAACCATGTGCAAGAATGTTTTTGCTATTTCCGTTGAAGGTACAGCCATCAAAAGTTACAGAGTTTGCTCCCCAAGTCCAAAAATATCCATTCTTGAAATCGAAAGTACATTTGTTGAAAACGAAGTCATTAGCATTATTCAAAGAATACGCTCCCACAAAGTTACAATTATTGAAAGTACCTTTCATGTAAGCAAAACCCTTGTAGTTACCGTTATTTGAGGTTGTGTTAATAGTCAAACCGTTGAATGTAATATTACCAACACCTGTACCTCCATCACCAAATGCATAATCACAACCATCCTCACCGTCGTTGTACAACTTCAATACAGCATTTGTTGAACCATTAAGAGTCAATGTCTTGCCACCACATCCATAAACATCATATTCACCATCAGCCAAATCAATATTGGTATAACCCATTGCAACTAATGTAGCTAAGTCATAAGCAGAATATGCTTTAGACTCTGTATTGAGTGTCCAACCATAATAGAAGCCATCCGCTGTTTTTGCCAAGAAAATTCTGTGGCTGGTATTAGGAATATTGTTGAAAGTACAACCCTTAACATTTACGATATGGTCAACATCCTTGTTTGTTTGGATTGTGATAGCACCTTCTGTACCAAAGTCACCATCGAAAGTACAATTCAAAATGTTATAAGTTGCGCCTGAAGCTTGCTCGTTAATGTATATACCCTGAGTACCTACACCATTGAAAGTACAATTCTCTATAGTGTAAACACCATTAGGGTTGTTGCTTGAACCGAATACAACCATACCCCAGTCCTTAACATTTTCTCTCTTTAAGATTTCGCAGTTGCGGATTGTAAAGTTCTCAAATCCAGCAAGAGCGAGTTGACCTGCGTCGTTAGAACCTGTATATGCGAACTGAGTTCCTTCAGAACCGATAATGGTTAAAGATTTTCTTGCAGGAATATCATTGTTATAAAGACTTGGTACATATTTACCAGCTCCAAGCATAACAGTATGTGTATTAACGTTTGCTAACGCATTATTCAACTCCTCCTGATTGTTTACATAAACTACACCACTGAAATCATCAGTGATATTTACATTGTTGAATGTACCACCCATTACATTGATAATACCAGCACCATTAGGAGTAGTTGTGCTTGGCTTCTGATTCCAGATTGCACCGGCATCACTCTCACGACCGTTGAATGTACCACCATAGATATTGATTGTAGCAACAGTAGCATAGTTGTTATGTCCTGCGGCATTTGCAAAGTTACGGAAGAGGTTACGATGGAATGTGTAAGTACCATCGTAGATGTTCAATGTAGCAGAATTTACATTGCTGTTGTTATCTACAAATGTAGGAATCAATGCATCATCTGGCAACTCCAATGCAGTCATAGTCCAGTTACCACCCTTCAAGTTTACTGTACCACCATCATTGTTGATAAATGCTGCCAACGCCTTAGGAGCTTTGTTTGTTGTAACCTTTACATTTCCTTCACCTACAATAGTCAAACCGCTATTCTTTGCAACATAGAAAATAGATGAGTTCTTTGTAACATCTGGAACTGTTGCAACAAATCCATAGCCATTAAGGTCAATGGTAATCGACTTGCCTTCAATAGTGAAAAGATTACCATCAGCAACACCATCGAGTGTAGTTTCACCCTCCAACTTAATGGTCTCGCCATCCTGAACTGCTGCCATTGCCTCAGCAAATGACTTGTAAACTACATCACCGATTGTAGCGTAAGGAAGCACTACATTGTGGTCATCCTCAAATTCCTCGTCAATTACGATATTGAATGTGATGTCACCAGTCAAAATCTTACCTACAATATTTGTACGCCAGTTACGCTGTACAGGTACATTGTTCAAACCCTGATTGAATTCAATAGGCTCTCCGTTAGATGCAAATACAAAAGCAACATTCTCCAAAGCCGCCTTCTCATAACCTGTAGGTGCTGCAGAAGGAAGGATATAGCTCATAGAAAGCCAGTTGAATTCTTCCTTTGTGCCATCGCCATCAGTATCTACTTGCAAAATAGCAGGATCAGAAGGAATATTTGCAAGTTCGTAGCTCACTTCTGTTTCACCGCTTACTGTTCCGTCAAGCAAGTTAAGTTCAGTTGCAGCATTCTTGATTACTACAGAAGATTGTGCAACAGTGATGCCTGAAGCAACAGCCGCATCCCAATCAGCCTTAGTCACACCAACATTGATTTGAGCGAAAGGTCGCTTCAATTCAACATCAATAGAGGTTGAACCTGTTACGGTAAACTCAACAGTCTTGAAGAATGCATCACGAGTCTCATCGTTATTGCCCTTATTCTTATCATTAGCATAGTTTACTGTAACTTTCATGTCATCAGACACTGTATAAGCCTCGCAATCTTCATCCTGTGCCCAGAAAGCCACCTTGTAAGTCTGCCCTTTAGCCAAAGTGATGTTTTCTGTAGTTGGGAATGTTACCCCTGTTCTACTTACCTTTTGAATGGTGTTGATACGATTGCCTTCTTCATCAAATACGGCATACATCAAAACATCAGCACTCTTACCGTCACTGATAGCACGGGTAGCAATACCACCTTCAAGACCAAGTGAGAACGTCACCTGAGCCTCATTCCCTGACTGAACCATATCCAGTTCGTCATTCGAACACGATGTTGCCAGCAGCATACCGGCTGCTGCGAACATACCTAAGAATAATTTCTTGTTCATTTCTTAATTTTTGAAATTTAACAATAATGTTTACTTGTTTTTACTATTCTGTTTCTGTAACTTTTGCCACATTCCCGTTGAATGCCGCAACCGTTTGTGTGTATCGTTCTAAACATGGCAGAACGGGAGCTTGTCATCAATCTGTCGTTTCCTGCTGATGCAGGGTAAAAGGTCTCATGAACGGTCACTTACCTTTGCGGATTTTACTCGATTCTTTTTCTGATGGCTTTAACTCGTTATCAGGTTATACTTCTATGTCAATTCTCTTGTAGCAGCGTAAAGTTCCCTGCTATGTTGCTTCTTTGGTTTGCCTCAATCTCCACCTGCGGGAATTCCACAGTCTTGCTTGCATTACCATCTTTCAGAGTAAGTTCGGCAGAAATTTTCGTGGCTGTTGTCGGAGCAAACACATAGCCCATAGCGAGGTAGTTATATTCTGTACCGTCAGCCGAGAATGTCTCGGCTGTGGTTTCGCTGAAATTCCAAGTGTAGTCGCTTGCTCCGCTTACGGTATTGGTGAACGGATAGAAAGTATCGGGGACATCATTTGCCTTGAATACGGCTTGCATCGGTGTTCCTGTAGTGCCCACATTGATTTGAGCCAACGGGCGTACAAGTTCAACGGGGTAACTGCAATCTCCCGTAATGGTAATATCTTCCATTGTGGCGAAGAAAGCGTCTGCGGCTTCCACTTGGGAGAATGTTATATTAGGCAAGGTATTCATTACGATGGCGGTCAGATCATCTATGTCGTAGATGTTCTGATTGCCATCATACGCCCAAAAGACAAAACTGTATGTCTGTTCCTGCGCCAATGTGAGCTGCACATCTACCGAAGTACCGTTTATCGGGAACTCTTTGCGGTCTATTTCGTAATAACTCCAACTGCCACCGTTGTTGGTGTGTACATCGGCAACCCCCTTTTTGAATATCCCCACGACGAGAGTATTCACTTGTTCTGCCTTGCCGAATGCACGGGTACGGGTGTCTGTTGGGAGTGTAGCGGTGAAATTCACTTGAACATCGCCCACATCGTGCCAATCATCCGAACAGGATTGTATGCCCACCATAGTCAAGGCAAGCATCGCCAATATCTGTATGTTATGTAGTAGATTCTTCATTATGTCTATCTGTTAGGGGAAAATGAGGTTATGGTCTCCGTCGAAGTCGGGATTGATGGTTACACCTCCCGATGCTTCAGACATCAGGAACATACCCGTAAGTATGGTATGGTGGCTACGCTTTAATGGAACTTCTATCGGCTCGGTCAATGAAAGTTGTGTACCCTCATTGTCGTAGATACCTATCTGCACCGTTACAGCCGACTTCTTGCCGTTCACAAATACATAGTCAAAGCCCATTGAGGCCTCCGATTCGGAGAGCTTTCTCAATGTGGATTCAAACATCACTCCCGTAGAGGAATCTACGGGTTTGTCGGTGTTCATACTGTAAGCATCGGGCATAAATCCCACATAGTAGAACACCACCTTGTAGTCCTCAATGTTTACGGCTCTTGTCGGGGTGTCATCTGATGATGCAGCCTTGTTTCCGTTGGCTTTTGAGGCAACACGGACAGATTCCTTGTCAATAAACTCCACCACATCGTTGGTCACGAACTCAAATTTGGCAAGGGGACGTTGCATCGCTATATCCAATGTGTCGGGCTGATGCTCTATAATGTCCGCTACGAGGGAAATGTTGTTTGAACCTCTGAAAGCGTCACGATAGTCATTGTTACCCTTATGGTCGCCTTGCAATCTGATTTCCGCAAAGTTGTCGGCATTGTGGAAATGGCTGTCACTGCTTGTCTGCACCAAGTCTGACCATACCATCACATTGTAGTTGCCGGGCAAGAGGTCGAGCGTGACTTCGTGGTCGTAGCCCTCTGATATATCTTTCGTGAATACAAACTCCTGTGTATAGTCCGATGTGGTACGCATTTTCTCCGATACGGGATAAGTGCGGACAATGTAGCGTATCTTGCCATAATCACGATGATTGTCGTATGTCTCGCCATATCCCTGCTCAATGACCTCTGCACCATCGTAGAGGTGTTCCCATTCGGTCATATCCGTTTCATAGTTCAGGCGAAGATGCATTTTCACAAACTCCGGTGTTTCAGGCCATTCGTGAACATCACAAGCCGACAGAAGCAACAGAGGCAGGCATATAATAAGGTATAGAATCTTTCTCATCGCTTGCCTCCTTTCTTCTTTAAGTCAAACGAATAGGAGAACGATACCGCTGCTTGGTCGATACCCCAGTAGGTCTTCTTGATGCTCTTTATCATCAGACCGTCTTTTGTACGTGGGGTGTTGTGGGACTTGTCGTAGTGACGGGAATAGACACCTGCTCCGAGTGAGAACTCCACCCTCCAACGGTTGTCCTTGCTGATGGGCAGACGATAACCGATGCTCACACCTCCACCGATGGCAGGTGTCTCACGGTTATGGTCTTGGTAGCGGTAATCACCATCAAAAGCAAAATTGTAGTATGCCAAGCCGAAGTGTACCCCACCGAAGAATCCGTCATTCTCTTCTGACAGCCAATAGCGGAACTCTGGTTGCAGGGCAAATGTGCGGAATTTGATGGTTGATTTGAAGTAGTCCCAAGCCGAATAATAAACAGGAAGCGTAAATGACCAATGCTTCGCCAAGTCTATTTCTGCGGCTACATTGGCGATAGCCATCCCTAAACCTATGGCATTTGTTTTCAAATGTAGTTTGCGGCTCCATCCCTCTACCTCAGGGATAAGCGTTTCTATAATTGCAGTTGTATCGTGAACAATCTCTACAACTTCAACGGGAGGTTCAACTACAACGGTATCAGGCACGATTACAGGCTCTTGCACGGGTGGTAACTCTTTCTTGTAGGTTACGAATACCGCAGAGGCATTTCGCATTTGCTCGAAGAAGAGTTTGTTCATCTGCTGCCATACCTTGCCTCCGTCCAATGCTTGCAACTTTTTTACGATACGGTTGTCGATATGCATATTCGGATGATGATAGTCCACCAGTCGGGCTTCTTCCTCCAAGATGGCAATTACTTCGTCCTTGCGGACAAGTCCGGAATCCTCAATCTGTGATTTGAGATTATCCCATGGAATGTAACTGTCATTATGGGTAATGAGACTGTCGGGAATATCCACCTCACTGCGGATGAATTTTTCAAGTGCCGAGAGACGACCTTGTGCCAACTTGCGGTTGAGTTGATAACTGCCTTCGGGAGAAGCTGCTCCGCAGAAGGATACTTCAATGATATTGATTGTACTGTCTTGTCGGATAGTTCGTAGGAACTCCACCATCTCCTGCATACGGACGGCATTGTCCGAATAGGCGGAGTCTATGACAGTACTGTTCACACGGAAGTCAATACAGATTTCCGTGTGTCTCTCTTGCGAATGCGCAATACCTATACCAAACAGCAAGAGAATCAGCGTTATACAATATTTCTTAATGCGCATAAATCGAAATAACAGGTTGCTTCTCTTTGGAAGAGTGATTTATGCGACATATCCTCATTGATTACGAGCCGGTTATTTGAATAGACCCAATATAGTTTGCTCAACAATCCACATCACCACTAAACAAAATCAAAATCGGACATAAATTTTTTATAAATTTTTTAGTGTAATTTGTTGCTATTTGCCGAAAAATGTGTAATTTTACATCAGTAATCATCTCTCTTCCAAAGAGATAAGTTCTCTCTTCCAAAGAGAAATGATTGTCGTTGCAAATTTACGAAGAATTATATAATCAAAACCAAAAAAGGAATTAAAAAAGCAGGTTGATTTTCATTTTGTTTTGCTCCACAGGTCTATTGTTGAGCAAATTCCAATGTTTCAACCTGCTAATATATTCATTTATAGAATAGACTTACAATATTACTTGCTCTTATCAAGAGATTTTCCCATTTGCTCAACAATCCTTCACTCATAGAGATTTCAGTATCATGCTGTTTGCCTCGTCGATGGCTACAGTGTCCAATGATGCAAGATAGATACGAGTGGTAGCCTCTGAATCGTGCCCCATTCCCTCACTGATAACCGACAGCGGTACATTCTTGCTCTTGGCAATGCTCGCCCAAGCGTGACGGGCAACATACAGAGTAAGCGAAACGGATAATCCGAGTTCTTTTCCGATGATTTTCAGGCAACGGTTGATGTTGTGTGCCGCATAAATGTATTGTTTGCGTTCGTCTATTTCGCTGAATGGCTTGATGATTGGCAACAAGTAGTTAGACTGTGATGTATCGTACTTATCCACAATCTCCTGCATACATTTCTCCCATTTGATTAAGAGTTGTTGCCCCGTCTTGCGTCTGCGGTAGGACAGCACACCATTCTGCAAATCCTTTTTTCGTAGGTATGCCATATCCACGAATGACATACCACGAGTATAGAAACTTATGAGGAACATATCACGGGCAAAATCAAAGGTCGGATTCATAGAGAAATCCATCTCCTTGATTTTCTTGATAACTTTCAATGGTACGGCTCGCTTTACGGTCTTATCCACTCCCGTATAGACGTGCTTGAATGGGAAGCATTGTGAAGTCAACTCCTTTTCTACGGCACGATTATATACAGCCCGAAGATTACGCATATAGAATGATGAAGAGTTTGGACTCACTCCGTTATTCTTCAAATATGCTTCGTATGCCATCATCATATCGGAGTCCATATCATCCAATGGCACATCCTTGTCCTCTCGGAAGCGTCTGAAACTGCAAAGGGTCGCAGCGTATGTCTCCGATGTGCGTATTTTACCCAATGTTTTCAGATTTGAAATAACGCCCTCCATAAATGGAAAGAGAAAATTTTCGGGGTTATCCGATGCAAATTCCGCTATCACATCATCTGCGGTATAATCACAACCGCTATGCTCAAAATCAGCGATGACCTTATGGAAATGCTTTACATCCATTCGGATTTTGTCGCCAATCTCCGATAGGTGGCGTTTTCTGCTCTCGTTGAACTTGGGTAATACCACCTCGGAAGAGTGACTGTTCCACTCATAGCCATAGAGACGGTAGCCCGTCTTTTGCTGACGGGCTACACGATTATGGATTACTTGATAGAAAATTGAGCCTTGTCCGCCATCAACCGTTGATGGTCGGAACTTAATCTTTACTGTTGCCATATTACAATCAGGGTTTTGATTTATTTTGTTTAACCTTACTATTATCCTGCTTGTTCTTAATGGACTTGGCTTTGCTCTCCTGTTCCTTGGCGGCTTGCTCTTTCAATCGTGCTTGCTCGGCAAGGGCGGCTTGTTTGCGTACAGCCTCTTCATAGGTCTCCACATCTTCACGCATCTGCTCGATTGCTTCGTTGTTGCGGTTGAGTTCAAAGATCTCCTCCAATGTAGCTATCTGCTCTGCCGAAGCATCGCCTTTCATCTTGATGTAGCGGTATTTAAGGTCATTATCAATGCGGTCATAATTCGGGCGTTTGGCAAGATGCAATGCTACTGATAAAACAGCAATAGCTACCGACATTATTACAAAGGTTATTAAGATATGAGGTTCATCGATGCTGATACGAAGATGTTTAGCGTTAGCAATACCACTTTCAATATTTTCATTGGTATCTCGGAACATTACCTTAACCTTATCGTATTGTTCCTGCTGTTTAGCCTTAATCTCTGCCAGCGAGTTTAGAACTTCGCCTGATGATTGCGATTTATTGACAATCGCTTTTACATCCCTTACACTCTCGCTAATGGCACTGAAATTTGAATTAAGAACCTTAGTCTGCTCTTCAAGTTTGCGGTCGGTGTGCCTGCAATTAAGCCCTGTGGCATTGCTGACAAGTTCCTTAACTTCGTGTACTAACGCTATTCTATCTTCGTCATTAGCAACTGAATTACCCTCATTCGGTTGAAACTTTTGCAATTCAATTACTGCGGTTTCGATTCTTTCCAAGCATCCGTAGATGCCTTCCATAAACGACTCATTATCGTTGTTGTTGAAATTTTTATTCATAGTTTTCTGAATTTATTGATTATACATTTGGGTTATTTAGAGTTTGAAACCTCTGGTTTTCTTCCTCTCCTTCTTCTTTTGTTTCTGCCAAGAAGGTGGTTGCTCATCCTCTGGTGGAGCATCCGATGGAGTCAATAAGCCCAATCCATTGCTCTCAATAAGGCTATCCGTAACGCTATATTTTTGCTCTGTTTCTTGCCTTGTCGGTTGCTGTTTAGACTCAATTTCGGTCTGCATATTCCGCTTATCCCAACTTAATTGTTCGTTAAGTTTTGAATAACTGAACTGTCTGCTGACATCGGAAGCCTTGAAAGTGTAACCGTCTTTGGTGAAACTCAATCCCTCATTCTTACCCGTTCTTCGGTTAATCTTGAAGGTCATACCAATACCTTGATTTTGCAGTTGGCTACCCAAGTCCCACCATGTCCGACTTCGTTTCAATGCAGCCTTTACAGCATTGTGAATCTCGTACTTCACCCGTTCAGGATCGTGGAGCTTCTTTACATTGGTCTTGCTCTTATCCTCTGCGTATGTCAATCCGTATTTGTCTTTTAGTTTCTTTGTTGCAATCTCGTTACGCTTAAAATCGTTCTGCGAGGAGATTACTTTACCATCGTAGTTGATACGATTATATACCAAATGACAATGCGGATTGTCGGTGTTGTGATGCCTTACCAAGATGAATTGAGTATTCTTAATACCCATCAATTCCATATACTCCAATGCAATTTTAACCATAAACTCATCGGTTAATCGTGGTGTATCTTCGGGCTTAAAACTGAGTGCAATGTGTCCTAACGGTTGCTTAATTTTCGGATTTAAGAGACACTGACAGTTGAAACTATCAATCATTTCTCTGTTGCTTCCGAGCAGTACACCGTCCGATGCGATGATTTCGGCATTGTCTTTACCCATCACATAGCGTATGCATCCGCCAAATGATTTTCCCTTCTTGATTTTCCCTATCATCTGTACCTCCTTTCTTCGGTTTTGTAATCGCTTAATACCTCCTTCAACTTGGCAAGCAGTTCCATCACTACGTTCTTTGTTCGATAGAATCCAGTCTGATGCGACAGCTTTGTTAGCTGATTGAGATTGTTTGCCATACCCGTAAGGTTTCGGATTATGGCTGCATCCTCAGTGGAATGTTTGGCTACGATTCGGGCATCAAAGGCTGCATATCGAATGTACTCGGCAAGTGTACGATTGGCATTCTTGCTTCGATGGCGTAGTTTCTCATAGTCGGGCTTTGAGAACTTCACCGTTACCGATTTTGTAAGGCGTTTCAAGGTGCTTACCTGTGGTCTGCCTCTGGGCTTTGATTTGTTTGTTTTCTTATAATTCATCATTTCGTTTTTTTTACTTGGTTATTGATTTTCAATTTGGCTTTTCACAATCTGCGACCATCGGGAGCGGATTGCCTCCACTCGGGAGTAGAGCGAGGTTTTTCGGGTGCAATGGCGGCTCGTCCGACATTTTTCGGCATCCCGAAAGATAACCTCGCTACACCCCAAGACTAAGGTCTTGCTGCGTCAACCGTCATTGACGGTTTTTGATGGTTCCGATTGCTTTTTCTGATTTAGTTACCGTAATGCAGTCCGTCCAAACTGCCGTTGGGCGATAGGGTTGGCATTGCGGCATGCACTCCTACATTACATCCCTTTCCAATGCTCGAAATCTTCTGAATAGAGTTCGATGTGGTGGCGGACGATGTTCTCCAACAGTCCCGACATACTCATTCTATCCTCACCGATTTTGCAAGCGAACTTGTCAAGCATTTTTCGCAACTTACCGCTGATGAATACCGGCTTGCGGTCTTCAATCTTGTAAGGGCGCATAAAGGTCTTGCGGTACTCCTCCAATGAGAGTTTGCGTTGTTTGCTGCTTACTCTGCGTTGGATGGTTGGGGCTGATGGCTCTTCCTCGGTAACATTGGTAGGTGGAACTTCATCAACATCCTCTGTAACGGGAGGTGCTGCTTCCGTTTGGGCTTGTTTTAATTCTGATGGAAGAGGATGTGGCTTGATGTTTTCAATTGAGAAATTCTCCAATGCGGCATCAATACTTTTCTTTCGGCTCTCTTCTGTTTGCGAGTTCTGCTCGGAAAAATCCAAGCCTGTCATTTTTGCAACTCGGCTTTACTCAAAGTTTCTTTTTTACTCATTTTTGAAATGGTTTTATAAGTTCAACATATGGTCATTGTGCACAATCTTGACCGATTATCTGCTGCAAAGAAAATGTGCATACAATTCTACCACAACTAATTAGGTCTATGTAGGCAATTATGAATTGTATTGCTTTTCAGCGTTATTTGTAAGCAGTGCCGACTGCATAATTCTTCCCAAGTTGAACGGATAGTGATGAATTAAGGCGAAATGCTTAATTGAGGAAATTAAGGACTTAAATACGATAGCGGATAGACGGACAGCCTATGTATCGGGAGTTGGTCTATCCGCTATACTGCTGTCATAGAATTAGCAATTGTCCGTTTCGACTGTTTGATGCAGAAGTTTGTCAGACTGATAGGCATCGGTCTGACAAACGACAATTTAGCGGACAAGATCCGAAACGGATAGCCGTTTAGGGATGCTCTTATATAATATGGATTACAATGTGATGTATGCTAACAAAGGTAGAATTGAAACACCTATAAAGATCTAAGAGTGCCACGAACTGTGCCACATACTGCAACAGGCTCACCGTATGATTGAGGTGTGATAACTTATCTATTACTTCGCACCAAGAAAGCGAAATAACGATGAAAAGAAAAACAACAATGATGAAGAATATAAAAGGATTAAGTGATGCTATTTATAACACCGAATATGCAATGATATGTCAGCCTATGACACGTATAGACACATCCATTGCAGTGTGCTTTTTCCTGCTTTTATTTGCAGTGAAGATACGGCAATGGCTAATGGAAATGAAACAAATTATTGCTGTGGGCAGAGTGGAGAATGACGCCAGAGAGTGCCAAATGAACGCCACATACTGCCACATCTTCAAAACGCTTGGATAGGGACTTATACCGACTATATCTTAGCGGAACAAAAGGTTGAAAATATTAAAAACGAATAAAAATAGGAGCTTATGGATTTAATCATTTTTGAGAGAAAGGCATTCGAGGAATTTGCCACAAAGATTGAGCAGTTCATTCTGCGAGTATCAAACTCACCTGTTGTAAAGGGTGGTAAGAAAAAAACAAACAATTGGCTCGACCATCAGGATGTTTGTCAGAGGTTAAAGATAAGCAAGCGTACATTGCAAACCTTGCGTGATAACGGTACGCTTGCCTATACCAAAATTGGCAATCGTACATATTATCTACCCGAAGATATGGATAGCATCATCACTAAGGTAGAGGACAGACGAAAAGAAACCAAGTGGAAAGGGAGAGAAATCTAATCAATGTATAACACTAAAACCATTTGAACAATGTATCAAGAAATGCGAACCAAAGACGATGCGTGGATGCAGTCCATTCACGAGAGTATCGACCAACTATCGGAAATTCTCGATAGTATGCCAAAAGATGGGACAACACAACAAAACGATGATGAGTATCTATGCGACAAGGAGGTGGCATATATGCTTAAAGTCAGCCGAAGGACATTGAGCGAGTATCGGAGTAACGGAACATTGCCTTATTATGTACTCGGTGGCAAAGTTCTGTACAAGCGAAGTGAGATTGAGCAAGCGTTGAAACGGGAGTACAACGGCAAGCATCTGATGAATAGCAGCGGATAAACCCATCTATATTTTTGGAGGGAGTGAAATTTACCGCTTGCCCTATATTCATCTGCTACAAAATAATAGTGCCCCTATGGATAGAAACAAGAACAGCATACAAATGGGTTATCAATGTAAGAACCCGTTTGTATGCTGTCTGTTTATCTTTATCTACATTTTCGTCAGTCGTTCATTTCCGTTGCCGTCTGCATTTCTAAGTACAGACATTGAAAGGGGAAAGGTTTTCTGGCTGAATACTCTCCAAAGGAGGAAGATTCCGACCGAAACGGCTTGCCGCTCGACCTTTCAACTTTCAAGGGCTATTGTACTACTTTCGCAGACGAGCAAAGGAAAAGGGCGAATGACGGAATCGGGAAACTCATATATCGTAGATTGATGATAGACCCAATAAAATATTATCCTGCAATAATGAAAAATGCACCGCCTTTTTGTTCGTTCATAAAAAAGTTGTACCTTTGTTCTAAGATGAGTTGTACATCAATGCAAATCACGCAAGTATGTAGAAATAAGAACAGTTGCCAACTCATTACCTCGTTCTCAAACATTCCGCATAAACATTTTATTCTTAGTGGATTATAAGATTATTCCAAAAATAATATTTATCTTTGGATGCATATTAAGGCACAAATCTTTGAAGACTTGTATTTTTCTATGGGGGTTGGATATAATGACATCAATGGGGAAGCTAGTCTTACGGCCGAATTTCATGGCATCGATTGATCTTTTTTTGATCAAGGAATCACACCGAGGCGTGGAGGATGAGGAGCTTTATCGCGTATAACTATTAGTTCTGATTGTGGCTCTTTATCCAGATTTTTGACTTTTTGTCGGGGGCGAAAACAACAGGAACAGTATCAAAGGTCGGCAGGCATCTTTTTTCTACAT
>OLGE01002648.1_pt1 | contig 15429 bp, 4 predicted proteins | sample 1605151 | NCBI WGS metagenome assembly OLGE01 (sample SAMEA3888912, study PRJEB22519) | human gut metagenome | biome: human gut; feature: human-associated habitat; material: faeces | place: Denmark | collected 2010
TCTGGAAAGAAAGTAAATACCTTTCCGGCATGAAAAAGACGCTCACAAAGAAGATGGCAACTGACCTTTTGAAGAAAGGACGTACCTATGCAAAAGACTTCTACTCTGCCAAAAAGGACAAGACCTTTGCCGCAGACCTTGTTATGGCAATAGAAAATGGCAGGGCGCAGTACAGTCTTGAATTTCCGAAAACACCAGCTAAGAAGTAAGGAGGGAACGATTGGCGAAATTTAACGATATTCGGGAACTTGCCCAGCAGAACGCACGGTGGGTAAGCAATTCTCCGAAAGACTGGATGAACTATCTGGATGTGGCGGCACGGCTGTACCGCTATTCGTTCAAAGATACTTTGCTGATCCATGCTCAGCGTCCTGATGCGACCGCCTGTGCAGAGCTGGAAGTCTGGAACAAGAAAATGAACCGCTGGGTAAACCGTGGCGCAAAAGGCATTGCACTTTTGGACGATGCCAGCCCACGGGCAAAGCTGCGCTATGTGTTTGACATTGCGGACACGCATCTGGTGCAGGGCGGCAGAACGCCGATCCTCTGGCGCATTGATGATTCGGAACACCAGCAGATGATCCTCGACCATCTGGCAGATACTTATGCTCTGACGCAGACGGACAGCATGAATGCTGCGCTGATGGAACTGGCACAGCAGTTGACCGCTGAAAATCTGGAAGAAGCGATGGATGGTCTGGAATATGAGGTGGCAGACACTTTTCTGGAAGGACTGGATGAAGATAACCTCCGTGTCCGTTTCCGGGAGTTAATGACCAACAGTATTTTCTATACCCTTTCCCGACGCTGCGAACAGGAACCGCTGGAAGTTTTGGAAGATGAGGATTTTATCCGTATTGTGGATTTCAACCAACTTCCGGTCTTGACCTTCCTGGGCAATGCCGTTTCGGAACAATGTGAAGCGGTTCTCCGTGACATCGGACGGGAAATGCAGAAAATTTACCGAAAAGAAGTCACAGAACATCTTGCAAAAACTGCCGACAGCTTGTATAATACCAGTACTGACTTTAGCACATTAAAGCATGAAACTGAAATGAACATCACTGAAGGAGGAAAACCGTATGGAACTGACTTATCACCGCAAGGGGGACTACCTGTTTCCGAACCTGACCGTACAGGACGAGCCGATGAGCATTGGGAAGTACGGGATGCTGCGCAGGACTTATCTGAGGGAAAACAAGAAGAACTGGTATCAGAGTATGCTGATGAGCGGCAGGCTGAATCAGCATCTGGCGCAGATCGACGAGCAGGCGGAGAACCGGATGGAAGAACTGATCGAGAGCCTGAACGAGAAGTATCCGGCTCCGAACAAGGAAACCGAACAGATGGCATGGGTGGCACATCAGAACAATCTGACCGCGATGGCGGAAGAGATCGTGCTGAAGGAATTGGTGTACAACTAACCGCTGACACAACCGAACAGGATTTGAGCGAAGCAGAGGAAGAAATTGCCTCTGCTTTTTCTCTGCCCAGTCTGCCGACCGTGGAACAGCAGATTCGGGCAATCGAAGCCCCGATGCAGGCCCAGTATGCCGATGAGATCACGATTCCGGCAGAAGTTGTGGATGAAATCCTGCGGACGGGAAGCAATCGAAGCAAAAGCCAGCTCCGCCTTATCTATAACTTTATGACCGAACAGACCCCGGAAGAGTATACTGCTTTCGTCAAAAAAGAGTATGGCGAGGGCGGCAAGGGCTTTGAGATCGGCGGCACAAAATATGCAGTCTGGTTCGATGAGTTGGGTATGCAGATCGCCGTTGGAGATACGGTTCGGAACGACCCCAAAAACAAAGCATTTCTGTCCTGGGAAGATGTCAGCTGCAGAATCCATCAGCTTCTGCAGCAGGGAGAGTACGCACCAAAGTCTGTCCTGGATGCAGCCCGTGGCAATGCTCTGCATGAACACGCAGAAGCCCTAAGCTATATGGAACGCGATATGGCAGAGGGCGTGGCAGAGATGGTCTTTGCCGATACGTCCATCTTCTCCGGCGGATACCCGGAACTTACAGAACGACTTGCAAAGTTGATTGACCAGCCGGAATTTCTGGCTGACCTGAACGAACGTCTTTTGGGACTGGCAGAAGCCTACGCCGAAGATAAAAGCGTGATGCGGATGCCGTTCTATCGCCCGGACAAAGTATCCGAACAGTTTCAGAAGTTTGCCCTCCCGTTCCAGCCGTATCAGGCAAGAGAGGGCTTTCAGTGGAATGAGCAGGAAGTCTTTATCACGGAAGATGAGATTAATGCTTTCCTTGCAGGCGGCGGGCCGTATTCGGATGGCAGGCTGGCAACGTACAGTTTCTTCCTTGCCCATACAGAGAAAGCAGAACGCGCGGTATTTCTGAAAGACCGATACGGTGTGGGCGGCAGCAGTCATGCACTTTCCCGTGCAGATAATTCCCATGCCAGCTATGACGGCAGAGGTCTTGAACTGGCACGGGGCATCTATGGAAAGCCGGATGCGCTGGTAAAGCTGAACTGGAACCAGGCGGCTGAACGAGTTGCAAAGCTCATTGACCAGAGTTTGTATCTGAAGCCTGCGGATTACAGCCGGATGCCGAGTTACGAGCGTGAGCAGATGGCAAATCGGGTAATCGGTTTCTACCATCGTCTGCCCGATGAAGTAGAGCGTCAATTTAAGCGGGAATTGCTGAATGAGGATGCCAGAAAGAAACTGCCCACCATGCTGGCTGACCCGGAACAGGCGGTAGAGCTTCTGGAAAAGATGGATGCAGCACTTCTTTCCGTGCCGCTGGATTCCCCGGAATATGCGGAAAAATCAAAGACGCTTGCTGAACTGCACCAGTATGTTGAGGGAACGTACACGATCTTCCCGGAAAAGAAAAAGGCTGTTGAGATTTCTGTTTCTGAGACAGGACAAATATCGCTTTTCGATATTTGGGCGCAGGAACAGGAATCGAAAGAGCATTCAACCACCGCAGTGGTTGAAGAACCCCAGAAGCAGGCGGCAAAGTACAGCAGAAATGTCGAGGATTATCTCTATCTGGAAGATGACCGCCTTTATAAAATCGAACGTGTTACGGATTCTCTGATCTATCTGAAAGATATGGAGCGTCCTGCATGGGCGGCGCGGGTGCTTCGACCGAACCAGTATGATGCAGAACTGGCAAAGAATCCGCTGAATGATTATCTTCTGGCAGGGCAGGAATCTGCATTGAAAGATAGTCGCTGTGTTTACAAAGAATGTCTGTATTCCATGCTGGATGCGGTGCAGCAGAGTGAAATCTATCCGTATCTCCGCAACCGCGATGTGGATGCAGACGAAGCGGAAAAGGAACTTCGGAACAAGATTGACGAACTGTTAGAGCAGAATGCGAAAACTGCTCCGCTGCATCTGGAAGCAAGCCAGAACTGGGAAAACTTCAAAGACTGGTTGGTAGAAGATATTTTCCAGCGCACCTATCAGGACGTTATTACGGACAGACGGGATGCCGTTGCACTGTATCAGGATAGCAAGGACGCACCGCAGTGGGTGCGCGGCATTATGGTTCCGTATGCAGCGGAAGAAAAGGCCGTTGAGCCGACCTTGCAGCCCCTGCCGCTGGATGCCGTAAACGAATATAACGCGCTGAAAGAGCGTTACCCGGATGCTCTGGTCGGCTATGAGCAGTACGGCAACTTTGAGTTCTACGGCGAGGATGCAAAGCGCGTTTCAGAACTTCTTGGCAGCAAGCTGTTGGAAAAGGAAACCGCACTCGGCAAGGTTGAGGTATCTGGTTTTCCGCGTGAACAGTGGGTTTCGCAGGCAATGAAGCTCTGGAAACAGGGGGAGAGTATCTATCTGTCCGGCCAGCAGGAAGATGGAACCCATGCGCAGACAAAGTATTTCCGCAGAGAGGAATATCTGCCAGTCAATACCATCGTTGAACTGGACGATAGAGAGTTCCGTGTGGATTCGGTCAACTTTGAACAGGGAACGGTCAGCTTGCAGGACATGACCCTTGCAAAAGAAGCCCGGTATCCGATTTTCCGAACGGAACCGCTGGAGTACATTCGGCACCTGTATGAACAGGCCGATGTGCCGATGGAAGAAGCGGTGGAAATCACAGTCTTTACGGCTCTGCACAATGCTGGTGTGGCCTACGAGGATTTCTCCCCGGAGCAGATGGATGTGATCTATTCGGTGGCAGAATCGGGTGGCGAGTTGGAAGAACTGCTGAATCCCGACTTCTCGCCGGAACAGATGCAGCTGATCGCGGATGTGCAGACCCGGACAGATGCCATCCATCGTTCGGCAGTGGACGATGTTTTGAATCCTCTTACCAGTAAGCCTATGACCCCGGAAGAGGTCAACCATGCACGGCGGCAGCACAACCTTCCGCTGGACAGTGGAGCCGAAACGGAACAGCCTGTACAGCCCAAACAGGAGCCTATGAACTTCCGTATTACGGACGATGATCTCGGCGCAGGAGGAGCCAAGACAAAATTCAAAGCAAACATCGAAGCCATCCGGCTGCTGCAAACGCTGGATGCAGAACAGCGGCAGGCAACCGCAGAAGAACAGGAAGTTCTCTCCCGGTATGTCGGCTGGGGCGGCATTCCGCAGGCGTTCGACGAGAAGAATGCGGACTGGGCAAAGGAGTATGCGGAACTGAAATCTCTGCTCCCGGCAGATGAGTACAGCGAAGCGCGGGCATCTACGCTGAATGCTTTCTACACTTCGCCTACGGTTATCAAGGCAATGTATGAAGCCCTTTCCAACATGGGTCTGAGCAAAGGCAATGTACTGGAACCGTCCTGCGGTGTCGGTAACTTCATGGGTCTTGTGCCTGAAAGCATGGAGAACATCAAGATGTATGGTGTGGAGCTGGACAACGTATCAGGACGCATTGCACAGCAGCTTTATCAGAAGAACAAAATTGCAGTGCAGGGCTTTGAAACAATGCAGTTCCCGGACAGTTTCTTTGATTGTGTGGTGGGTAATGTGCCGTTCGGCAATTACAAAGTGCCAGATAAGCGGTATGACCGCCACAACTTCCTCATCCATGATTACTTTATTGCAAAAAGTCTTGACCTTGTTCGTCCGGGCGGCGTGGTGGCGGTAGTCACTTCCAGCGGTACGATGGATAAAAAGGATTCCTCTGTCCGAGAGTATCTTGCCAACCGTGCCGATCTGGTCGGTGCAATTCGCCTGCCAAACAATGCGTTCCAGCGCAATGCGAACACAAGTGTTGTAGCTGACATTTTGTTCCTGCAAAAGCGTGACCGGGCGGCAGTGGAGCGGGCAGAGTGGGTAGACCTTGGCACAACGCCGGAGGGATACCCCATCAACCAGTATTTTGAGCAGCATCCTGAAATGGTGCTGGGTGAGATCACGACTGAAAGTACACAGTACGGCAAACAGGAAACCACGGTCAAGCCCATCGAGGGCGCAGACCTTGCACAACAGTTGAAAGCAGCCGTTGAGAACATCCATGCGGAAATCACTGAGCCGGAAATCACGGACGATGAACTTGACCAGAACGCAGAACCACTTCCGGCAGACCCAAACGTGAAGAATTTCAGTTACACCAATGTGGACGGACAGGTCTATTACCGTGAAAACTCCTATATGAACAAGGTTGACCTGCCTGCGGTCACGGCAGAGCGTGTGCTGGGGATGATTGCCCTGCGGGAAACCACACAGAAATTGCTGGACTGCCAGTTGCACGATGGTACGGATGCCGAAGTGGAACTGCTGCAAGGAAAGCTGAAAGACCAGTATAAGCGGTTCACAGCGCAGTATGGTCTGATCAACAGCACCGCTAACAAACGGGCATTCCGGCAGGATAGCAGCTATTGTCTGCTGGCATCTCTTGAGATTCTGGACGAGGATAAAAACCTCAAGCGGCTGGCAGATATTTTTACCAAGCGCACCATTCGCAAGCCGGAACCTGTGACCTCTGTGGATACGCCGAGTGAAGCCCTGGCACTCTCCATCGGAGAAAAAGCAAAGGTCGATGTGCCGTTTATGGCTGAACTTTGCGGAAAGACAGAGCAGGAAGTAACCGAAGAACTGGCGGGCGTTATCTTCCGCAATCCTGTCACACAGGCGTGGGTGACGGCAGACGAATATCTGTCCGGCAATGTCCGGGAAAAGCTGGAAACGGCAGAAACCTTTGCTGCAAACCACCCGGAGTATCAGGTCAATGTCGAGTATCTCAAGCGGGTACAGCCGAAAGATTTGAATGCTTCGGAGATTGAAGTGCGGCTTGGTGCAAACTGGATCAAGGCAGAGTACATTACGGACTTCATGGAGCGGGTGTTCAAAACGCCGAGTTACTATATCGGAAGTTCCATCAAAGCAACCTATTCGGAGATCAGCGGTGCATGGAATATCAGCGGCAAGTCGCTTGACCGGAGTAATCCCCGTGTGACGAACACCTATGGCACAATGCGGGTCAACGGCTATCGACTGCTGGAAGATGCGCTGAATCTCCGGGATACCAAAATTTACGATACCATCTATGAGGATGGAAAAGAAAGGAGAGTGCTGAACAAAAAAGAAACCATGCTGGCGCAGCAGGCACAGGAAGCGATTCGGGATGCGTTCAAGCAGTGGATTTTCAAGGATTTAGACCGCAGAGAGGAACTTTGCAAGGTCTACAATGAGCGGTTCAATGCGATTCGTCCCCGTGAATACGATGGCAGTCACATCAAGTTCGTGGGCATGACCCCGGAAATCAGCCTGATGCCGCACCAGAAAAATGCAGTGGCGCATATCCTGTATGGCAATAATACGCTGCTGGCGCATTGTGTGGGTGCTGGCAAGACCTTCCAGATGATCGCTGCCGGTATGGAAAGCCGCCGTCTGGGTCTGGCGCAGAAGAATCTTTATGTTGTGCCGAACCATCTGACGGAACAGTGGGGTGCAGACTTCCTGCGGCTGTATCCGAATGCCAATGTGCTGGTGGCAACGAAAAAGGATTTCGAGCCATCCAACCGAAAGAAGTTCTGTTCCCGGATTGCCACGGGCGATTATGATGCTATCATTATCGGGCATTCGCAGTTTGAGCGGATTCCGCTTTCCCCGGAACGGCAGAAATCCATGATCGAGCGGCAGATTCAGGACATTACCTTTGCGATTGCAGAAGCAAAGGCAGAGGACGATGGCAAGAGTTTCACGGTCAAGCAGATGGAGAAAACAAAGAAAACCTTGCAGGCAAAACTTCAGAAGCTGAACGACCAGAGCCGCAAGGATGATGTAGTTACATTTGAGCAGCTTGGTGTTGACCGCCTGTTTGTGGACGAGAGCCATTTCTATAAAAATATGTTCCTCTACACAAAAATGCGGAACATCGCTGGTATTGCTCAGACCGATGCACAGAAGTCCTCGGATATGTTTGCAAAATGTCAGTATCTCGATGAAATCACTGGCGGCAAGGGTGTGACCTTTGCAACAGGTACGCCTGTATCGAACAGCATGGTAGAGTTGTATACCATTATGCGCTACTTGCAGTATGACACCTTACAGAAACTTCATCTTGGACATTTTGATAGCTGGGCGGCTTCGTTTGGTGAAACCGTTACAGCGATTGAATTGTCCCCAGAGGGAACGGGCTACCGTGCAAAGACGCGGTTTGCCCGTTTTTTCAACCTCCCGGAACTGATTTCACTGTTTAAGGAGTCCGCAGACGTACAGACGGCGGATATGCTGAACCTGCCTGTGCCGGAAGCAGAGTACATTAATGAGGTGCTGAAACCCAGTGAAACGCAGCAGGAAATGGTGAGCAGCTTTGCCGACCGTGCAGAGCGTGTGCGGAACGGAAATGTCGATCCGAGAACCGATAATATGCTCAAAATCACAAACGACGGCAGAAAGCTGGCCTTGGATCAGCGGCTTATCAATGACCTGCTTCCGGATGAGCCGGAAAGTAAGGTCAACCTCTGCGTGGAGAATGCCTATCAGGTATGGGAAGAATCCACGCCCGACAAATCCACCCAGTTGATTTTCTGCGACTTATCGACCCCGAAAGCAGACGGAACATTCAATGTGTACGATGATGTCCGGGAAAAACTGGTGGCAAAGGGAATCCCCCGTGAGGAGATTGCTTTTATCCATGAGGCAAATACCGAAACCAAAAAGGCAGAACTGTTTGCAAAGGTGCGCTCCGGTCAGGTGCGTATCCTGCTTGGTTCGACCCCGAAACTTGGTGCTGGTACAAACATTCAGGACAGACTGATCGCCCTGCATCATCTGGACTGCCCGTGGAAGCCCTCTGATCTGGAACAGCAGGAAGGACGCATTCTTCGTCAGGGAAACCGCAACCAGAAAGTGAAGATTTTCCGTTACGTCACAGAGAATACGTTCGATTCGTATATGTGGCAAATTCTGGAAAATAAACAGAAGTTCATCTCGCAGATCATGACCTCGAAATCTCCTGTTCGTGCCTGCGATGATGTGGACGATACCGCGCTGACCTATGCAGAAATCAAAGCATTGGCAACGGGAAATCCCTACATCAAGGAAAAGATGGATTTGGATATTCAGGTCAGCAAGCTGAAGCTGATGCGGGCCAACCACACCAGCCAGATTTACAGCCTGGAATCGGATATTGCACGGCGGTATCCGGCAGAAATCACGGCAGCGAAAGAGCGCATAGCAGGTCTGAAAACTGACCTTGCAGTGGCAAAGCCGTTGCTGGAACAGGACAAGGAGAAGTTCTCCATCACGGTGGAGGACAGGGTTTATACCGATCGCAAGGAAGCAGGCTCGGCAATTCTTGCAGCCTGTGCCGCAATGAAGATCGCTAAGACAGAGGGGCAAATCGCAGATTTGGGAGGGTTTGCAATCAGTTCCCGGTTTGATGCGTTCGCCCAGACATTCAAGCTGACCATCAAGCGGCAGAGCAGTTATACGATTGAACTTGGCAGTGATCCGGCTGGCAATATCCAGCGTATTCTCAATGCGCTGGCATCTATCGAAAAGACACTGCCGCAGGTGGAGCGCAGATTGGAAACCTTACAGCAGCAGTTGGCAGAAGCAAAGGAAGAAGTGCAGCGTCCGTTCCCGCAGGAGGCGGAATTAAACGAAAAATCTGCACGGCTTGCAGAATTGAATGCCCTGCTGGATATGGACGAAAAGGGGGATGATGCGGCTCTTGGCATGGATGAGGAAGTAACGGATAGCGAACTTCCTGCGCCGAAACGTGAGATTGAGCGGAGTGCAGACAGCGTAAAACGTCCGTCGATCCTTGCACAGCTTCACGAAAAACAGGCAGAACGCATGGCAGAGCCGAAAACGCAGAAAAAGAAAAGTCACGATATGGAACTGTAACTGAGAATGCCCCGTCAGATCTCCGAAAGGAAATCTGATGGGGCGGATTTTGTAAAGGAGGGCATGAATGGCAGATAAGCGGGCAGACCAGCTCAAAGAAATCACGGAACGGTTGAAACAGGGTGTAAAGGACATTTTTACTTCGGAAATGTATACGAAGTACCTGCTCACAATGTCGAAATTCCACAATTACAGCTTCAATAATACGCTGCTGATCGCAATGCAGCGTCCAGATGCTACGTTGGTGGCTGGGTACAATGCCTGGAAAAATAAGTTTAACCGCTATGTGAAAAAGGGGGAAAAGGGCATCCAGATCATCGCGCCTGCCCCGGTAAAGGAACGGGAAGAGAGGGAGAAAATCGACAAGGACACCGGGCTTACGGTGCTGAATGAGAGCGGGGAGCCGGAAATCGAAGTGGTGGAGAGGGTGATTCCCCGGTTCCGGGTAACAACGGTTTTCGATTATGCCCAGACAGACGGAGAACCGCTGCCTACGCTGGAAGTGAATGAACTGACTGCCCGTGTCAAGGATTATACCTTGCTGAAAGAGGCAATCGAACAGGTATCTCCTGTGCCAATTCGTTTTGGAGAGATCGAGGGCAACGCAAAAGGTTATTACAGCCACATGGACAAAGAAATCTGTGTTCGTGCCGATATGGGTGAGAGCCAGACCATCAAGACGATGATCCATGAGGTTGCTCATGCCATGCTGCATGACAGCGACCAGATGAAACAGCGCGGCGAGGAAAAAGACCAGCTTACCAAAGAAACAGAAGCGGAAAGCATTGCATTTACGGTTTGCTCGGCACTTGGCATTGATACTTCGGACTACTCGTTCCCGTATGTAGCAAGCTGGGCAAGCGGCAAGGAACTGAAAGAATTGAAAGATTCGATGGATACGATTCGATTGACCGCTGCTGATTTTCTTGAAAAACTGGAAACGGCGGTGGCAGAAAGGAGTGTGGAGCGCATGACGGCGATGGAATATGCTGAAAAGCTGATTGCGGACAAGGAACGGGACAAAACCGTTTTTGACAACAGCCAGCGAAATCTCATTGTAAACTTTGCTTACAAGCTGGATGACCGGGCGGTAACGGAAGAACTTGCCAACAATCTGGCGGCTGCGGTTGTGGCTGAAAACACGGAAGAAATCAATCGCCTGATGTGGGAAGCAGAGGAGAAGATCGAAAGTCTGCCGGATGGCATGATCGGTCTTTCGGAAATGCACGAATATGGGTATCTGAAAGATGATGTTCTGCCGCTGACAAAGGAAGGCGCACGGGAGTGGCATCGGCTGGGCGAACGGATTTATCCGCTGTTTCAGGATGGCACGGCAGGAGACTTCGCCAGTCAGGAAGAAATCGAACAGCATGATGGCATCTTCGGAATCAAGGCAGACGCATGGAGTGCAATTTTGCTGGAAAAGAACGAAGAGTATCTGGAAGATGAGTATGCCCGCTCGGACGCTGCACTGACGGTGATAAGCCGGGAGCAGGCTCTGCGTCTGTTTGATGAGGGCAAGCAGATTTATCTTATCCGCGTTAGTCCATGGCCGGTTCTTGTCACAGGGCGTGAAGAAATCGAGCGGGGAAGTGACTATTTCCAGATTGCCCAGGAAGATTTGGAAAAGGACAAGCAGAAAGCAATGGAAAACAGCGAAAAAACACCCGTTGAAAAGCTGGCGGCAGACCTTGATAATTTCGCCTTTGACTTCGATTTCTACCACTATAAAGATAGCGTGGAGGATCGGGAACAGGCAGTTGAAGCACTGAAAGAACAGATTCAGGCTGGGGATATTCAGCCGATCCGGGAATGGCTGCAAGTTGCAGTGGAGGAATCAGAGGGAGAGTCCGCAGAAAAGGCGGCAGAGCTGATAACCCGGCTGGATGCGTTGGTCAAGGAGCAGAAGCTGCTTTCCGGCAGTGAAAAGCAGTTTGGCATCTACCAGATCACTACCCGTGACCCGGAACACGACTATCGCTTTATGAATCTGGACTTTGTAAAACGGCATGGGATGGAAGTGAACCGTGCAGACTATGAGCTGGTCTATACCGAGCCTCTTACGGAAAAAGATACACTTGAAGCCATTTACGAACGCTTCAATATCCAGCGTCCAACGGATTTTACCGGGCATTCGCTTTCCGTCAGTGATGTTGTGGTGCTGAACGATGGCAAGTCGATCAAAGCCTGCTATGTGGACAGCATCGGCTTTGCAGAGTTGCCGGATTTTTTCAAGGAAAGAAAGATGGATTTGAAGAAAGAAACGATTCTGGATGAACAGTTGCAGGAAATTGAAATCTTTGATAAGCCCGGTCTTTTCAGCAACAGCAGACTGCGGGATGAGGATGTGCCGGATGGATTGTACCGCTATGACCTGCGCGGGTCGGACTATGATCCGGGGCAGCCGATTCTGGTGGAGAAAACAGTGATCGTAAACCATGCGGCATCTGTTCTGATGGCAGAAGAACTTGACCTTGGCGCAGGCGGTCGGCTGGAACTGGGCGAGGAAGGGCTGAACTTCACGGGTGGATTGCTGACTGTACGGGAGTTTATGGAAGAACAAGAGCATAAAAAGGATGGCTTAATACACGGTGACTCCGACCAGATTGCAGTTGAGGGTCATGTTGGTACATGGTATGCGATTGATGAAACGGAGGTCGGTGGCGAGAAGTTCTTCCTGCTGGAGCATGAGGAATACGGGGATGAAGCTGCCTGCGTTGCGGTCAATGAGCAGGGAAAACTGGTGGCAGAAGATTTGTGGAACGGCTTTGATGAGGACTTTCAGGATGCCGTAAAGGAGTATTTTGCAGAAAAGAATCCGACTTCACAAAAAGAAGAACAGGCTGTGCCTGTGGCAGAGGAAAGCCGCACGGATAATTCGGATGTTCCGGTTTATTACGAATCTTTTGCCTATGCAGCAGAGAATGGCGAGGTGGATTTGTACCGCATTTCCAGACAGCTCAATGAAGATTGCAGAAATGCCATTGAAGAAGCGATTGCAGACAATTTCGATGGAATGCACCTTGCAGACGATGCTACGAAATCCGTCATTGAACAGTTCGGCATGGAGCGTATGGGCTATATTCTGGCGTATACGCTGAATTATAACAATCACGACGGACGGTATTCGCACAGCAATAAGGAATGGGCAGAGACCACCTGTAAAGGAGAACGCGGTAACAACATTCGTCCTGACTGGATCGTGCGCAGTCACCCGGCTGTGCTGAACGGATTTGTGGATATGTACCGCAAAGAACTTGAGGCTGAACAGCAGAGGGAGCCGGAAAAGCCTTTTGTGCAGCAGTTCTATGTTGTGACAGATTTGCAGACCAATCCGATGCAAATTGAGAAGTTCGGGGATCTCGATGATGCAATGTCCTGCTATCAACAGGTTCCGAATTTTCATCTAAAAGCCCTTGGCGTAGAGAAAACGCCTGAGCCACTTCCGGGCAGTCTGGACATTGTGCAGTGCAAGAACGGTATCGACACGATTGTGGAGGACTACAAGAAAGTTCCGGGCTGGGATAATCCGTACATCCAGAATCATGTTGTTGCATTGGTGGCAGAAGCATTGAAAGTGCAGGATGTGGCGGTAGCCTATGAGATCAACGATGGCTATTTTCACATCCAGACCAGCGAGGACGGCTACGACTATACCTTATATAGTAAGGACTTCACAGTAATGGACGGTGGCATTGTTGAAACAGACGAGTACAGACCCGTGCAGGAAGTGATGGAAGAAGTTCTGGCAGAACACGGACACAGCGTTTCTGAGTGCGGTGTGATTAGCGCTGAATATCTTCAGGAACAGTCCTACCGTGCAGAAACACAGCGGGCAGAAGCGATGAAAGAAAAGCTGGCGGCAGAGAAGCCTGCGCCAGAAGCAAGCATCAGCTTTTATGTGGCAGAGTGTGCAGAGTTCCCAGTGATGGGTGAGTTCCATGACAATCTGACCTTGGAGCGGGCATTGGAAGTCTACGATAAGATTCCGGCAGAGCGGATGAACGGAATCAAGAGCATTGGCTTTTCCCTTGAGGATGGAAGCATCTATTCGGGAATGTTTGACCTGATGGTAGGTGGAGAAGTGCAGGCAGAAATCGTCAACCATATCCAGCATTACCGGGAAAGTCCGCTGGTGCAGAAAGCAATTTCTGATATGAAAACGCTTTTGGAAAAGCGGCAGGCAAGCAAGGAGTTAGAGGAACGCCCCAGCACCCGGCAGTCTGTTCGTGAAGCGTTGAAGAACCGCAAAAAGGCGCAGGAACAGCAGTCCAATCAGGAACAGGAAAAACCGAAGAAGGCAAAGAAGAAAGGAGAAATGGAACTGTGAGCAAGATGAAGTTTAATGCAGATGAGATGATGGTTATGGCAATGTTTGAGCAGCCGACACGGACGGAAACCATGAGATATATCGAGGAAGTTGTTCCGTTTGTCGAGGACGATGTTGAAGTTTTTTCGCTGGTAGCATCGACCATGAAAAAGATGCGCTCTATTTCGGACATGGAATTTTTCAGACTTGACCTTAAACCGTATCTTCAGGATGTGGTGGCAAAATGAATATCAATCAGTATGCGGTCTATCAGCTGAAAGAAAGTGCAGAACTTGCTGCGTATCGGTCATGTTCATATCAGTATTTGACGGAACATCATTTTCAGGTGATCGTACAAAATTATCAGCAGGCGTATTTTACCAAGTTGTTTACATCGGACACACCAGAGATAATTCGGAAACGGTTGGAAGAGCATCGACCGAAGAATTTCCGTGGCCGTCCATTTGGTGTCGGTGATGTGATTGTCATAAACCAACAGGGAGAAATCACGGCGTATTTTGTGGATAAGGACTCCCTTGTTGTGGTTGCTGGCTTTATCCGCAGTAGTAGTTCTGGCATTCTGGTTACACTTGACACGAAAAATCTTTTTATAGATGGATGTGCTGGAACGTGGGTGGCTACCGAAGAATGCGTAGTAGAAAGCCAGCACTTTTTTCTGATGCAGCATGAAGTCTATAAGGAAAAAGCACCGAACGTGATTGTAGATGCTTCTGGCAAACTGGTTTCCACTGAAATCCGAAAAGGGTTGGATGAGGATGCCAGAAAAAAGATTCTGGATTATCTGCATCCACCGCTGATGGAAAAGCCGATGAACCAGAAGCCGTCACTACACCAGATGGAACATTATCAGAAGTTCTATGAGAACGGGGAATATGTTCGGGCCGTAGAATCAACTACGGAACAGAACTACAATATGATTGATGGCTGTGCCAACAATCTCCCTAAGCCCCGCATAATCAACGGACGAGAATCCGTTCTTGATAAATTGCGAATCAGGCAGATGGCACGGGAAAAGCAAAAGAGCAGCCAAGAGCAGTCGGCTGATATGGAACGGAACAGGAAGTGATCTGTTGTTGCCCGGATGCAGAGGGTTCCCTGCAAACAGGCGTTGGAAGAAATATTTCAGGATCGCTTTGTGAAATTACAAAATGGTTTCTTGAAATACAGGGACGCTTAAAGACTGAAAATAGTGCAAGAGCCACCATAGGCTTACCCAACAAAAGGGTAGCGTATGGTGGCTCTTTTTTGCTTAAAGGGTCTGTTCTGTGCGTTGAATGTGATCTCGAATGTGGTGCTGCCCCAAGATGCTGTCAACATTGGCACAGGCTGTTCGCAATTCTTTTTGATAATCTTTGTAATAGGTGTAGGTGTCGTATTGAGCCGCTTTCAAGGCAAGTAATCGTTCTTTTTCAAGCTTCAAATCTTTCATCTTCGGAAGTGAGCCGTCTGGATTTTGTGCTTTCAGAATCTGGGCGGCTTTTTCGTGCTTCTCAATTTCATCAGCGTGATCCTTGCGAAATTTTCCTTTGAAGCGAGCTTTCAAAAATTCATTGTAGGTGGATTTTGTGGAAAGGTACTGACCCAGATAGTGGATTTGCTCATTCACAGATTTGATTTGTGTTTCGGTGTCCTTTGTCTTTTGCCGTGCATCGTGCATCTGTAATGTGATGCTATCGTAGGTTGTCTGTAAATTTTCTCTGGTATCGAATCCGTTTTCCTGAATGTAAGCTACGGTCTTTGCCATCTGCTGAAGATTGGAAATTTTGACTTTTTGAGCATAAGCTCTGCTCTGTTGAGCCTT
>OLGE01002660.1_pt1 | contig 15397 bp, 5 predicted proteins | sample 1605151 | NCBI WGS metagenome assembly OLGE01 (sample SAMEA3888912, study PRJEB22519) | human gut metagenome | biome: human gut; feature: human-associated habitat; material: faeces | place: Denmark | collected 2010
AAGGCGGCGAAGCCGCCACGAGAGCCCTGAACCTTGAACCCTGAACCAAATGAAAACAAATTAAAAAGGAGCAGTGAAGAAATGAGGATTCATTTCTTCACTGCTCCTCTGGCTATACCTGATGCATCAATTATTCCGCATCGGATCCGGTTTCGAAGGATTCACCCTTATGGATGACATTCAGCTTGCGGTAGCGGGACATGCCGGTACCGGCCGGAATAAGTTTGCCGATGATGACATTTTCCTTGAGGCCGAGGAGCGGATCTTCCTTGCCTTTGATCGCTGCTTCGGTGAGGACACGGGTGGTTTCCTGGAAGGAAGCGGCGGAGAGGAAGGAGTCGGTCGCAAGAGCTGCCTTGGTGGTACCGAGGAGCAGGTTTTCGCCGACGGCTCTTTCTTTGCCTTCGTCGTCAAGACGCTGGTTCATCGCACGGAATGCGACGATATCGACAGTCTCACCGGGGAGCCAGCCGGAGCCGCCCGGTTCGGTGATCTTGATCTTACGCAGCATCTGATGAACGATGATCTCGATGTGTTTATCGTTGATCTCTACGCCCTGGCTGCGGTAAACCTTCTGGACTTCCTTGACGATATAGTTCTGGGTCGCCTGTACGCCGAGGACATCAAGGATATCGTGCGGGTTGATGTTACCTTCAAAGAGGCGGGTGCCGGCTTTGATGAATTCGCCGTTTGTGACGGAGATCTTCTTCGCTACCGGGATCTTTTCGCTTTCCGGGGCGATTTCCGGATCATTGCTGGTGATGGTAATGATCTTGACATTCGGGTTATCCTCTGCACTGGTGATGGAAACCGTGCCGTCGATACGGGAAATGATCGCATTGCCCTTTGGCTTGCGGGCTTCGAACAATTCTTCGACTCGTGGAAGCCCCTGTGTGATATCTTCTGCAGAAGCAACGCCGCCGGTATGGAAGGTACGCATAGTCAGCTGGGTACCCGGTTCGCCGATGGACTGTGCCGCGATGATACCGACTGCTTCGCCGATCTCTACGTGACGGCCAGTTGCCAGATTTCTGCCATAGCACTTCGCGCAAACGCCGTGAGCGGAATGGCAGGTGAGAATGGAACGAACCTTCAGCTTGTCGTAGTATTTCTGGATTTCTTCTGCCTGGGCATCGGAAATTTCTTCATTCTTCTTCGCGATAACTTCGCCGGTGGTCGGGTTCACGACATCTTCCAGCGGGCAGCGGCCTGCGATACGGTCAGCCAGAGACTCGATCGGCTGGCCTTTTTCTTCGATGAGGGAGACTTCGACGCCTTCCGCTTCATCCATACGGACTTTGAGCACCGGGATATCGGAAACAAGGATCTTCTCTGCGACATCGCTGTCGATGACAGTGCCTGCCGGGAAGAGGACATTGCCTTGGCGGTCATAGGCATCTTCTTCGAGTTTCTTGCCTGCGAAGTGGACAGTCAGATGATGGCGCATAGCACGGTTGTATTCAGCGACAGCATCCTGTGTGCCGAGGTCAAAGGTCTTCGGCTCTGCGGCTTCGATACCGTCAGCGGTCGGGATGATGACGGAAATATGTTCTACGAGGTGACGGTTCAGCAGGGTCACATCGTCCGCATCGAGGGTCTTGCCCTTGACGAGGAGGATATCTCCATTTCTGCGGTCGAGGACATCTTCATCCAGAACTGCGCCGAGAAGTGTCTGCTTGAGACCCATGATGGTCTTCTTGACTTCCGGCTGGGAGGCGATGAGGCTCTGTTCTCTGTCGAAATTCAGGACCTGTACGTCGCAGTCTTCTTCGCGAACGATGACGTCCTGGGAAACGTCGACCAGACGACGGGTAAGGTAACCGGAGTCTGCGGTACGGAGTGCGGTATCGGCAAGACCCTTACGAGCGCCGTGGGAAGAGGTAAAGTAATCGAGGACGGTCAGACCTTCACGGAAGTTTGCCTTTACAGGGAGTTCGACCGTCTTACCGGAGGTATCGGCGATGAGGCCACGCATGCCGGCGAGCTGACGGATCTGGTTATCGTTACCACGGGCGCCGGACTGGGCCATCATGGTCAGCGGGTTGAACTTCACCATGGAGCTCTTCATCGCAGCGCCGACTTCGTCGGTCTTCTTGCTCCATACTTCGACGACTCTTCTATATCTTTCGTCATCGGTCATGAGGCCGCGGCGGAAGAAGCGTTTGATCTGTTCGACTTTTTCATCGCCGTCTTCCAGTATCTTATCCTTTTCCGGTGGTACAGCGACATCGTAAATGCCGATGGAAATACCAGAGATCAAAGCGTAGTGGAAGCCGAGGGCTTTCACGGAGTCGAGCAGGTCACCGGTCGCCTTGAATCCGAGTTTTTTGAAGCAGTCATTGACGAGCTTGCCCATCTGCTTCTTTCCGATGGTGACGCCGAGACCATTGTTTTCGACGGTGTAGGTCTTGCCGTTTTCATCTACGCGCTTTTCATGGCGCTTGTAGAAGAAACGCAGTTCTCTCGGGATCGCATAGTTGAAGATCAGGCGGCCCGGGGTGGTGATGACAAGATCATCATCAGATTCATTGAATCCATCCGGACGATCTTCCTTCGGGATGAAGACCTTGATGAAATCATGGATCTTGATCTGATGCAGGTTGTAAGCCAGCATGACTTCGTCATAGCCGGTGTAAGCGCGAAGCTGGGAGGTGTCCATCTCGTCTTCGGCTTTTTTCCACTGCTTCATGACATCGAATTTCGCCTTCGGATTTTCTTTCTTTTCTTCGTCGGTGAAATCGACCTTCGTATCGTTGGCAGTCTGTACGATGGTGAGGTAGTAAGAGCCGAGGATCATATCCTGCGAAGGAATAGCGACTGGCTTGCCGTCCTTTGTGGACAGGATGTTATTGATGGAGAGCATCAGGGTGCGTGCTTCAGCCTGTGCTTCGACGGACAGCGGCAGATGGCAGGCCATCTGGTCACCATCGAAGTCAGCGTTGTAGCCTGGGCATACGAGCGGATGCAGCTTGATCGCGCGGCCTTCCCAGAGGATCGGTTCAAAAGCCTGGATACCGAGTCTGTGCAGTGTCGGTGCGCGGTTCAGGAGGACCGGGTGTTCTTTGATGACATCGCCAAGGACTTCCCAGACTTCCGGAGCGAGCTTATCGACCTTCTTGCGTGCCGCTTTGAGGTTGCTTGCGACGCCTCTCTTGATAAGTTCATGCATGATGAACGGCTTGAAGAGTTCGATGGCCATTTCCTTCGGCAGGCCGCACTGGTACATTTTGAGTTCCGGGCCGACGACGATAACGGAACGGCCGGAGTAGTCGACACGTTTGCCGAGGAGGTTCTGACGGAAACGACCCTGCTTGCCCTTCAGCATGTCGGAGAGGGATTTCAGCGGGCGGTTGCCCGGGCCGGAGACGGCGCGTCCGCGACGGCCGTTATCGATCAGGGCATCGACAGCTTCCTGCAGCATACGTTTTTCGTTTCTGATGATGATCTCCGGAGCACCGAGTTCCAGAAGTCTCTTCAGACGGTTATTTCTATTGATGACGCGGCGATAGAGGTCATTCAGGTCGGAGGTGGCGAAACGGCCGCCATCGAGCTGGACCATCGGGCGCAGATCCGGAGGGATGACCGGCAGGACAGAGAGGATCATCCATTCCGGCTTGTTGCCGGAGTGCAGGAAGGCTTCGACTTCCTCAAGACGACGGATGCATCTGACCTTGCGCTGACCGCTGCCCTCTTCGATCTCTTTCTGCAGTGCTTTTTCCAGCTTCGGCAGATCGAGCTCCTTCAGCAGGTACTGGATCGCTTCTGCGCCCATCTGGGCTTTGAATGCCTTCTTGCCATAGGTAGCTACGGCATCCTGATATTCCTGTTCATTCAGGACCTGGCACTTGGACAGGTTCGTATCGCCCGGATCGAGGACGATATAAGCTGCAAAGTACAGGACTCTTTCGAGCTGGCGAGGAGAGATTTCAAGGATGAGGCCGATACGGGACGGTGTGCCCTTGAAGTACCAGATATGGGAAACCGGGCAGGCCAGAGAAATATGGCCCATGCGTTCACGGCGGACTTTGGAGGAGGTGACTTCGACACCGCACTTATCGCAGATGGTGCCTCTGTAACGCATCTTTTTGTACTTGCCGCATTTGCATTCCCAGTCTTTGGTCGGTCCGAAAATCTTTTCACAGAAGAGACCGTCGGTTTCTGCCTTCAGGGTTCTGTAATTGATGGTTTCCGGTTTCGTCACTTCCCCGTGAGACCATTCAAGGATCTTTTCCGGAGAAGCGATACCGATCTTCATGGAATCAAATTCATTTACATCTAACAATTGATTAGCGCTCCTTTCCGGAATCAGTCATCCTGGCTGTCATTCGTAAAGCCAAGTTCTGTATCAAGATCAGTTTCACCAAAGCCGGCTTCTACGGGAGCCTGTGCATTGGCTTCTGCTTCGAGTGTATCATTGAAGGATGCGACATCATCGCCGGCGTTTTCGACAGCGCCATTCATGTGGCTTTCCATGTCGTTTCTGGAATCGGAAACGGCATCATCACCTTCCATGGCTTCTTTCAGCTCATCCTTATGCCATGGCTGACCGCCGCCGTAGCCCTGTTCCAGATCGCTTTCATCGAGCTCTTTCAAGACGACTTCGTCGCCATTTTCATTCAGAATACGGACGTCGAGACCGATGGACTGGAGTTCCTTCATGAGGACCTTGAAGGATTCCGGTACGCCCGGACTCGGGATGTTTTCGCCCTTGACGATCTTTTCATAGGCTTTGACACGGCCGATGACATCATCGGACTTCACAGTCAGGATTTCCTGCAGCGTGTAAGCCGCGCCGTAGGCTTCGAGAGCCCAGACTTCCATTTCGCCGAAACGCTGGCCGCCGAACTGTGCCTTGCCGCCCAGCGGCTGCTGGGTAACGAGGGAGTATGGGCCGGTGGAGCGGGCATGGATCTTATCATCGACGAGATGATGGAGCTTCAGCATGTATTTCCAGCCGATCGTGACCTGATTATCCAGTTTTTCACCGGTACGGCCATCATAGAGGTCCGTCTTCGCACCGGCCGGAAGACCTGCTGCCTTCAGGGTCGCTGCGAGATCTTCATCTCGGCAGCCGTCGAAGACCGGGGTCGCGATATGGATACCGGACTCGGTCGGTTCAGGCATACCGTATTTTTCGAAATCATAGCCGCAGTCGATGAGGCGCTGCTTCATTTCTTCGTACTTCGGAGAGCCGACACCGGCAGCCATCGCCGCATGGATCTCTTCGCCGAGCATGTGGCAGGCCCAGGAAAGATGGATCTCCAGGATCTGGCCGATGTTCATTCGGGACGGTACGCCCAGTGGGTTCAGTACCAGATCGACCGGACGGCCATCCGGGGTGAACGGCATATCTTCGACAGGCATGATGCGGGAGCATACGCACTTGTTGCCGTGACGGCCTGCCATTTTATCGCCTTCACGAATCTTACGTTTCTGCGCGATGTAGACACGGACGAGCTTGTTCACGCCCGGTGCCAGCTCATCACCGTTTTCACGGGTGAAGACCTTGACATCGACGACCTTGCCGAATTCGCCGTGCGGCACACGCAGGGAGGTATCACGGACTTCTCTTTCTTTATCGCCGAAGATCGCACGCAGCAGGCGCTCTTCCGGCGTCAGCTCCGTCTCGCCCTTCGGGGTGACCTTGCCGACCAGGATATCGCCAGGACGGACGTCAGCGCCGACCATGATGATGCCGTTTTCGTCGAGGTATTTGACAGCGTCTTCCGAAACAGAAGACAGCTGACGGGTGATCTCTTCCTCGCCCAGCTTGGTATCGCGGGCATCGCATTCATATTCTTCAATATGAATGGAGGTGTACAGGTCATCCTTGCAGAGACGTTCGGAGATCAGAACGGCGTCTTCGTGGTTGTACCCTTCCCAGGATACGAAAGCTACGAGTACATTGTGGCCGAGGGCGAGTTCGCCGCCATCGGTCGCCATGCCGTCTGCCAGCGTGTCTCCTGCTTCCACGCGGTCACCCTTGGATACGATCGGGTGCTGGTTGATGCAGGTGGACTGGTTGGAACGCATGAATTTGATGATGTCGTAGGTGTCAAGCTCACCATTTTCTGCGCGAACGATGATCTGGCGGCCAGTGACTCTTTCGACAGTACCGGCACGCTTAGCGAGAATGCAGACGCCGGAGTCCTGACCAGCGACCCATTCCATGCCGGTGCCGACGAGCGGTGCTTCCGGACGCAGGAGCGGTACAGCCTGACGCTGCATGTTCGCACCCATCAGAGCTCGGTTCGTATCATCGTGTTCGAGGAATGGAATGAGGGAGGTACCGATGGAGACGACCTGCTTCGGAGATACGTCCATCAGCACGACTTCTTCCGGTTCCGCTTCGAGTACGTCCGGGCCGCGGCGGCTCGCTACATTCTTATGAACGAAATGACCTTCTGCATCAAGCGGTTCGCTCGCCTGTGCGATGATCTTATCTTCTTCGATATCAGCAGTGACATATTCGCACTTGTCAGTGACAGTGTGGGTCTTTTCATCGATCAGACGGTACGGTGTCTCGATGAGACCGTACTTGTTGATGACGCCATAGTTCGACAGAGAGGAGATCAAGCCGATGTTCGGACCTTCAGGGGTTTCTACCGGGCACATACGTCCATAGTGGGAGTAATGTACGTCGCGGACTTCGAACCCCGCACGTTCACGGGAAAGACCGCCAGGTCCCAGAGCGGAAAGACGACGCTTATGCGTGAGTTCTGCCAGCGGGTTCGTCTGGTCCATGAACTGAGACAGCTGGGAACTTCCGAAGAATTCCTTGATAGCAGCTACGACCGGGCGGATATTGACGAGCGCCTGTACGCTCATCTTATCCTGGTCCTGGGTGGTCATTCTCTCGCGAACCACTCTTTCCATACGGGTAAGACCGATACGGAACTGGTTCTGCAGGAGCTCACCAACGCAGCGGACGCGACGGTTGCCCAGATGGTCGATGTCATCACTCTTGCCATAGCCCTGCATCATGTTCAGGAGATAATCAATGCAGGCGATGATATCGCAGATCTCCAGCGTGCGGTAATTGTCTTCGCGGTTGCCGGAAGAGCAGATCACCTTGACCGGAGTGCCGTCATCCTTCTGTGTCATGACTTCGACCTGGTCATAGGAAGAGAATACACCGCTTTCTTCGATCCTTGCGATCGCTTCTTCATCGATAGTGCTGTTGCCTTCGATGACCACTTCACCCGTTTCCATGTTGACGATCGGGCCTTCGGTCTTGTGACCGAGGAGACGGTTCTTCCAAGCCAGCTTCTTATTCAGTTTGTAACGGCCGACCTTCGCGAGATCATAACGGCGCGGATCAAAGAAGAAATTATGGAGCAGCGTCGTACCACTATCTTCGGTAGCCGGTTCGCCCGGGCGGAGCTTATGATAGATCTCGATCAGAGCAGACTTTTTGTCCGTGGTGCTGTCTTTCTCCAGCGTCTTTTCGATATGGATATCATGATCGAAAAGCTCCAGGATCTCTTCATTGGAAGAGTAGCCCAGCGCACGGATGAGGACAGTGACCGGCATCTTACGGTTGCGGTCGATACGGACGGAGACGGAGCCTGCCGGATCCGATTCCAGCTCGATCCACGCGCCGCGGTTCGGGATCAGCTGCGCGGTATAGATCTCCTTGTCGAAAGCATCTCTTTCGCGCTTGTAGTATACGCCAGGGGAACGAACCAGCTGGGATACGATGACACGCTCGGCACCATTGATGATGAATGTGCCCGTGTCCGTCATGACCGGGAAATCCCCCATGAACAGATCGTGCTCTTTCAGCTCGCCGGTTTCCTTGTTTTCCAGACGCGTCTTCACGTACAGCGGAGCGGAGTAGTTCACATCCTTCGCCTTGCACTGTTCGATATTGTACTTGCCCTTGCCGAAATAGAAATCGCCAAAGTGCAGCGCCCATTTCTTAGCGCTGTCCTCGATAGGAGAAATATCTGCGAAAACATCCTTCAGCCCTTCCTTGCAGAACCATTCATACGACTTCGTCTGCAGATCGAGCAAATGGGGCATCTTCAGTACTTCCTGCGATCTGGCATAGGTATATCTCTTTTTCTTCCCTACCACGACAGGTCTGAACATCTTGCTGTTCGGCATTCCTTGCCTCACCCTTTCATAAAAACAACATGGCTTTCTTCCTTCCGGAAAAAAGAAGCAGGAAATCGAACCAATCATCGAGTCCCTGCCTGCCTCCGGAAGCATTGCACAATCTTATTATATATACTCTACTAAAAGAACCGTTGCGAATAAAAATTATATCACACAAAGTCAATATCCGCAACATTTTCCGCGAAAACCCACATAAAGATTTCTTCTATAATGCATATCGTTTATTTTCTTTTATAGAAATTATCATGCGCTATATAAAAGTTTTTGTACGTCAATTTTTCTATTGACTTTTTCAGGATCTTCGTTCCGGCTTATTCTAGCATTGTGCTCTGAAAAATGCAAGGGGATCGGCGGGCAGTGAGCGATGACTATTCGCCAAGAAGAGGTGCTGATCTTCACGGAGAAGTGTTTCCGGAAAAAGCCCCTCTCATCTAATTTGCTCACCGATACCCCGAGTAAACATCTGCATTTCGTATTGGTAAATTAAAAATGGAAAGCGCATAATGAATGAAACGATTCCCCCCGTCACTTCACAATAAGGAGGTCCCATGGAAAAAGAAAAGAGAACGCTCAAGAAAAGAAAAGGCTTCATGCTTTTAGAGCTCATCATCGTCGTCGCCATCATCGGCATCCTCGCAGCCGTCGCCATTCCGAACCTCGTCGGCATGACCGACGAAGCAAAAGTCGCCAAGATCCAGTCTGATCTTTCCACCATCGGCACCGCAATGGAAGTCTACCACGTCAAGAAAGGCGGCACCTACCCCGCCGATCTCTCCACTCTCGCAGGCGATAACGGCTATCTGAAAACAGTCCCCGAACCGCCCACGGGTGCCGGTGCTTATACCGTAGGAAGCAAAGGCGAAGTCACCTGCACATTTAATGGCATCACCTACTCCTCCTTCGGCACATCGAAGGGAAGTGCAGACATCAATACAGGGAAATAACCACGCACAAAAGGGGCTGTGAAGAAATGAATCATCATTTCTTCACAGCCCCTTTTTTCATACACGAAAAAATTCTATTTCTTCATATCCTTTTCTACGGTATTCGAGAGCTTCATTTCCTTCACCAGCATAGCCACCTGCTCTTTGAGCGCACGGATTTCCTCATCCTGTGCTGCCATCTTCTGGTCGGATTCTTTCTTGGCTGCTTTCAGCTCTTTGATTTCCTGAGACATAGCAGCTTTGGAAGTCGTAAGACCAGTCTGTCCCTTACCGACTTTGAAAGACAATCCCACATTATATGCATTGTCATCTGCACCAATCGTCGCACCTGCTGAGACCATCATCATTTCATTCGGTTGATAGAAGAGCCCCATCGCTGTAGCCGACTTACCACGATAATTGCCTGCAGCCACTGCTACATCCAGCTTGTTGTCCGGATCATAGTCCAGATGATGCAGTCCAGCCAGTGCGGCCCCCACTGCACCTGCATTCTTGATGTCACCGGAAAGTTTGCTGTTCATGGCATTCATGCTGTCCGTGAGACTGACTGCCGTGCTGTTCACGTAACCCACGTTCGCCGCACTCGACGCATCCTTCTCATCCGTCTTGACGCCAGTGAGGACGCGGTCGCCTTTCAAACCGGCTACGCTGACCTTCGTCGCACCTGCATCCGATGCTATGGCGACTGTGTCGCCATTGACTTTGACCCAACCTGCGCCCGTGTTGTTCTTCACATCTTTGATGGCGTTCCATACCGCACCGCCAGATACCAGGCCCTTGTTGCCATCTTCCACCTTGCCCGTATTCAGTTTGTTCGTATAGGCAGCTGCATCAATATTCGATGCATCGGCATCCGCTTTGCCCGCCTTCAGTTCAGAAACATTCTGCCCTAGCTTCTCGACGTCCGCTTTATCGGCTTTTCCTTCGACTTTGGCACCGAGGTCACTCAGGTCTTTCTTATCTGCCTTGGTTGCCAGCGCCCCATCGACATACGTTTTATCTGCTTTACCATCGACTTTGGCACTGAGGTCACTCAGGTCTTTCCTATCTGCCTTGGTTGCCAGCGCCCCATCGACATACGTTTTGTCCGCTTTGGTCGCCAGGTCATCTTTCATCGTCTCTTTGATGACGTTCTTACCTGCCTCAGACAGATTCCCGAGATCTTTGTCTGCTTTGTTTGCTACATTCACATCCGTTGCGACACCTTCGGTGGCTTTCTTGACAGCAGCATCGACGTAGCTCTTATCCGCTTTGCCAGCCAGCGCCGTTTCATGAGCATCCACTTTGCCTTTGATGGCCGTGAAATCACTGGTATTGACCTTATCTTTTACTTTCTCATCGACATACGACGTATCGGCCTTCCCCATCAGATCCGCTTTGACGGTATTCTTGATGGCCTCTTTGCCCGCCTCTGACAAATTGGTGAGATTCGTATCCGCTTTGCCCGCGAGTTCCTCCATCATCGTATTTTTGATGACAGTCTTACCAGCGTCAGAAAGATTGGATAAATTTTTATCTGCCTTATTCGCTACATTCGCATTGGTTACGATGCCTTCTGTCGCTTTGCTGATGGCTTCCTGTACCTGTCCGCCTGTAACGATACCGGTATCTCCAGCCGTAACCTTGCCATCCGTATTGACCATGATGGTATTATCTTTGTCGATAGTGATATGCTTTCCTGCTTTGTAGACCGTGCCAGTGGTAGAAATCCCCTGGAGTGCCTGATACAACGTATCACCAGTAATGAGGCCCGTATTTCCCGCCACATTCTTGCCGTCCCCTAAAGACGACTGCCAGGCTGCTTTGTCGATATTGGCACCCTTTTGCAGCTGCGCCAGATCAGATGCCTGAGCTTTTTGGCTCAATGCCGTAGTCATGGCCTCCGCATCCGCCTTCTTCGCCAATTCTTCTGTGACTGTTGTCACATCAGCCTTGGTATCCAGCTCCCCTTTCATTGTATTCCGGATGACCTTTTTACCTTCAGCTGTAAGATTTCCCAGGCTGGTATCGGCCTTCCCACTCACATCGACCGCACCGCCAAGAGAATCCGTGATGTCCGTTCCGTTGATGACAAGCCGGTTTGCGGAGAGTGAGTTGACATTTTTGATATCATGCCCCTCTGCATTATAGTCCCCATTCGCACTCCAGCTGGCCATGATATAGGTTCTGGTATTTCCTGTATCCGCCTGCGAAAAGTCCTTCCCCTGCATGGTCAGGGCGCCATTCGTATTCATGTGCAGAACCAACGTATGATCTACTTCGGGGTCATAAAACTCGTACGAAGTCTTATCTCCAGGATTCAGGCAGAAGAGATCCCTCACGGCCCCTTTATCCATAGCATTACCATTGACATCCGTCACACGGCCGTTGAAATTGCCCCGTACACGCACACGTTTTGCTTTATCACTGACTCTCAACTGATTCACATTCAGTGTAGAATGCCCACCAGCCGAGAGCACCGTGCCTTCATTCACCGTGATGGTATCCGCATTCACCACCGCCTTGTCATCCGTCGAGAACATACCTTTGTTCTTCAGGGTGATATCCTTTGCTGTCAGTGAAGCTGTATCCGTATCTTCCTCCGTCGTCAACATCACCTCTTCACTGCCCGTCTTGATAGTAGACCCTTTGATGGACAAGTTACCACCATCGATAGTAACATGACCAGCAACATTCACCTGGCTGTCGTTGACAGTCACATTGCCATAGGCATCGCTGGATGTCCACTTTCCATCAGCATCATAGACCCCGTTTCCTTGGATTGTCAGATTCCCATTAACAGCCAGTTTCGCCTGATCGAAATTCCCGCTACTGTACTGGCCAAACGTAGCCTGATTTGCTTCAATAGAACCATCTTTCACCTGGAGCAACGCAGTATCGATATGTCCGTCATATATATTTCCGGCTACCATGAGCGTGTCTGTTTTCACAGTTGATTTACCAGTCACACTGAAAGTAGAAGCCTGGTCCAATTGATTGATATAGTCATTATTGCTTCTTTCAGCCGTCGCTGTACTCGGACCCCAAGCTCTGACTGTAAGATTTCCCCTGTTCGTAATGCCAGAAGCTTCCACAGATTCTTTGTCCCAGGCAGAGGTATCACCCGTCAGGTCAAGCACCGCTCCATTGGTTACAGTGAAGAGCCCCTTATTCTGCACCAGCACATTATTTACATGTGCGGTACCACCATCGATAGTCATCTGCCCCTCATGTAATCCTGCTGCGACATCCGCATTATCCAGCGTACCGTCTTCCTTCTCTTCCGGGTAAGCATTTCCCGCATAAAGAACGCTTCCAGAAGTGGTGCAATCCTTTAACGTGACTACGCTATTATTGGACCAGGCACCAGTTGTGACCTTTGCATGATTGATGATTGCGGTACTTCCACTATCGGCTGAAAATCTCATATCAGTCGTTTGGATACTTCCACCATTCATGATAAAAGTACTATAATAGCTCGGCCCAACCTCCGCAAAATGATCCCCGCCATCAATGAAATTGACATTGTTAGCAATCAATGTAGAGTGGTTGTTGTTATAAGCCCCCTTCACATCACGATTGCTCACCGTGAATGAGCCATCTTCATTTTTGGTCAGCCAAGTCGCACTATCCGACAAATTCGCCCCAGTAACAGGATCATAAATATAGGCTGTCTGTCCATCGATATAAATCTCATCCGCCCAAGACGAAACCACACCCGTCATTCCAAAGACCAGCGAAAAGGCGGCAATCTGTGCTAACATCTTTTTGCTTTTCATTTGCATTCCTCTTTTCTGCGAGACACGCTCGCCACACCACGAAGAATCAAAACAACTAATACTTAGAAACTTAAAAACGCGCCTACAGCTCCCCCCAGTTATAATGTGCATAGATGCTCTGGGGAATAATATAGAGAAGAATCATATATCGGATAGCCTCCCTATGTACACGAAAAGGCCCAGATTTTATCTGAGCCTTTTCGAAGCCTCCAGGAAAATGATTATTTAGCCTGTTTTGCTTCCAGTTCTTCGATCTTCTTCTGCTGCTGATCCATCTTGTCCTGCATAGCACCGATCATTGCGTACAGGTCAGCCGTGGTAAGACCAGCTTCCGTGTGCTTACCGGATTTACCGATTTTGAAGGTCAGACCAACATTGTAAGCATTATCACCGCTGGTCAAGGTCGTTCCCATGCTCAGCATGACATTTCTGTTCGGACGGTAGAATGCACCCAAAGCAAATGCATTCTCGCCTTTATAAAAACCACCTGCGGCAGCAATGTCGAATTTATTGTCCGGATCATAGTCGAGTGGGTGAAGTGCAGCCAGAGCGGATGCCTTGGCGATGCCCTTAGTTGCATCCGATTCCACCTGATTGATGCGGCTGTTCAGCGCATTATCGCCTGCAATGCGATAATCTTCTTCTGCTTTGATATTATCCTGCAGTTTCTGGTCTGCTTTCTTCAGGTCGTTAACTGCTTCTTTACGAGCTTTTTCTTCTGCTTCGATTTTTCTGGTATTTTCATTTACACCAGCAGAAAGATTAGTAGCACCATTGGTCAAAGGAGTATTGACACCGGTCTTCTTTTCCAGTGCATCGATCTGCCAATGCTGCTTGTCTACAGTCTTATCGAGTGCATTGATTTTACCGGTATTTGCATCGATTTTACTGGTATTTTCATTGATTTTACCGGTATTTGCATTCACACCATCACTCAGACTAAAAGCGCCATTGATCAGAGGAGTATTGACACCGGTTTTCTTTTCCAGTGCATCGATCTGCCAATGCTGCTTGTCTACAGTCTTATCGAGTGCATTGATTTTACCGGTATTTGCATCGATTTTACTGGTATTTTCATTGATTTTACCGGTATTTGCATTCACACCATCACTCAGACTAAAAGCGCCATTGATCAGAGGAGTATTGACACCGGTTTTCTTTTCCAGTGCATCGATCTGCCAATGCTGTTTGTCTGCATTCTTATCGAGATTTTTCAGCGCGCCACCGATGGTATCATCATGCTTAACAACATACCCGTCCGCCTTATTATAAGCGCCCTGATCCAGCTGACCGAAAATAGTATTGATATTGCCCTCATTGGCTTTAATCTTATCCACCATGTCCGCATTGAAAGCCTGTCCGGAGGCAACGATCTTGTGCTGGAGAGTAGCGATATCTGTTTTGTTGGCTGTAACCTGATTCTGTAAATCATTTACCGCATTTTCACGAGTTGTCTTTTCGTTTTCGATCTGACCATTCGCTACGGTGAGCTTATCCTGTAAGCCCTTTACAGCATCTTCACGTTTCTGAGTTTCTTTCTGAATAGCAGCTGCATTAGAAGCGATATCATTCTTATTCGCTACGACATCGGCCTTATCAGCCTTCTTGTTTACTTTGGCAGTAAGATCGCCCATCTCATTGGCACGATCCATCGCATCCTGCACCATATCCTGCTGGATCTGAGAAATCTGCGTGCCCTGTGTAGCAATGGCATCTTTATTTGTAGTAATCTGATCCTGCAGCTTCGTGTCTGCATCTTTACGAGCATTCTCTTCTGCATCGATTTTTCTGGTATTTTCATTTACACCAGCAGAAAGATTAGTAGCACCATTGGTCAAAGGAGTATTGACACCGGTCTTCTTTTCCAGTGCATCGATCTGCCAGTGCTGTTTGTCTGTATCCTTCTGGAGCTTAGAAATCTGCGTGCCCTGTGTTGCAATGGCATTTTTATTTGCATCGATCCCAGCTTTGTTATCGGCAATACCCGTAGTATCAAGAGCACCAACTTTTTTCTGAAGGTCTTGAATGTCGGTTTTTGCCTGCTCTACAGCAGAAATATAAGAATCTACCTTATGATCCAAACCTTCCACAGTCTGTGCCTGAGCGCCAACCACACCCCCTGCGATCGATGCAGTAGCCAAAATTGCCGAAACTAATTTCTTGTTTTTCATCATACCAATTCCTCCTAATGCAAACGCTTTCTAAAAAAGTAGAAACGCAGAATCCATGGGAAAGCGTTTTAATATGGTTTAATTGTACTGCCCCCCGGTTTTTGTCTATATACAACTTTAAATTTAAGCTTTATCTAAAATTAATTTTCTAGAACTATTACACTATCCTGAAACATTATCCCAAAAACGCTGTTGAATAATGCACAAACTGCCTTCACCGTCTGTCACACGATCCCCTCTGACAAGCTTCTTCCTGTTGCTACGTAATACGGGAATACCATCCTCTAAAAAGGTGGCACACCGCCCTTGTGAATCTATCCGCTTCCCAAGTACCGTCATCCCGAGCGAAGCCGAGGGATCTTTATTGCACTGCCGCCATATGCACACATGCGCCCTCACTCAA
>OLGE01002664.1_pt1 | contig 15384 bp, 9 predicted proteins | sample 1605151 | NCBI WGS metagenome assembly OLGE01 (sample SAMEA3888912, study PRJEB22519) | human gut metagenome | biome: human gut; feature: human-associated habitat; material: faeces | place: Denmark | collected 2010
CCGTATAACCGCAGTAGTCGATGTTCACATCGACCGTGCGGCGCGACGGCTTCGACCGCATGGTGGAGGCCGACTACGGCAACGGCGAGGTCGAGACCTTCGCCTACGACGCCTGGGGCCGCCTCGCGGAGCACGCGCGCGGCAGCCGGGCGGAGACCTACCGGTACGACCACTTCGGGCGGTTCGCGCGGAAGACCGGCGGCGGCGCGGTCGTCTCCTTCTCCTACGACGCCTGGGGGCGGCGCACGCGGCGGACGGTCCGCCTCCTGGACGGCGGCGGGGAGACGGTCGACGAGCGGCGCGCCTACGACCGCTACGGACGGCTCGTCGAAATCGCCGCGTCCGGCACGACGGTCCGCTACGCCTACGACGGGAGGGGGCGCGTCGCGCGCCAGACGGTCGACGGCACGCCGATCGACTTCGCCTACACGCGGGACGGGCGGCTCGCGGGCAAGTACCTGGGCGGGCGGCTCGCGCCCGAGGCGTCGGTCGAGTACGAGTACACGCGGGACGGACGGATCGCCGCGCGGACGGCGAACGGCGTCCGCCAGGCGTACGAGTACGACGCGCGCGGCCGGCTCCTCGCCGTGAAGGAGGACGGCTCGGACGTGGAGCGCTACGCCTACGATCGGGCGGGCAACATGGTGCGGAAGACGGTTCGCGGGAAAACCACCGCCTTCACGTTCGACGGCGCGAACCAGCTCGTCTCGTCCACCACGGGCGGCGTGACGACCCGGTACGCCTACGACGCGGCGGGCCGTCTCGTCCGGGAGGGGGCGAAGACCTACCGCTACGGCTGGCTCGACAAGGTCCTCTCCGTCACGGACGGCGCGAGGACGTACCGCTACGACTGGCACGCGGACGGCCAGCTCGCCCGCGCGGACTACGGGGACGGGACGTCGGAAAGCTTCCTCTGGGACGGCCTCGCGCTCGTGCGGCGCGGCGGCGAGGACTTCGTGAACGAGCCGCACGCCGGCGGCGGCAGCCCCGTCGCCTCCTCGAAGGGGGCCGTGTACTTCAACGACCTCCTCGGCACGACGGTCGGCGTCCGGGAGGGGCGCGGCCCGCTGCGGGCGAAGCAGGGGGACAAGGCCCCGCGCTACACGGCGGCGGCCCTGACGGCCTTCGGCGAACCGCTCCCGGGACAGGGTGCCGGGGCCCCGGCGTCCGGCGCCTTCTTCACGGGCAAGCCGTCCGTGCCGGGCCTCGGTTACGCCTTTCTCCTCCGCAGCTACCGCTCCGACCTCGCGAAGTGGCAGACGGCGGACCCGTTCGGCTACCCCGACGGGTGGAACCGGCTGGCGTATTGCAATAATGAAGTAACTCATGGAATAGATTTATTTGGGGCGAAAATCGTATTATTAGGAGACGTTCATTATGGGAGATTCCGTTTACAAAGTGTGTGGGCGGAGTGTAACCATAGCTATAAAAGTCCATCGTTTTCAATTAAAGTAGGAAGGTTAATTGACGATAGTAATAATGTATTTGAGAATAAATCCCCCGATGCCGAAAACATCTTTACCTATGATGATAATATAGTAATAGATGGGCATAGACTGTCCATAACGGTCAGTTTTGAAGATTCAGGAAGGACCCCTCATAAAGGGCCGCGTAATGTAACAATAAACTGGTGGTATCAAATCAAACTGACAATAACCGAGTCATGGGACGAGACAGTAGAGGATTCCAACGGACATACCTTAACGTCAACAAAAGTTACGACCTATGTACTCCGTCAGGATACCGTAACGGGAAGCCATACTATACCAGAGTGACGGGAGATTCACATGAATAACTGCTTGAGGTATAGTTTGGTTTCCGCCTTCTTCATCTTTGGAATGGGCATAGATTGTCGTTTGAAGGCAAAGGAACGGCAATTGGATTATACGCAGCTTTGTAGCGAGAAGGAAACTCAGGAAGTGACCCTTGGCTTATGTCATGGGAAACGGCAGGGGACGTCTTTGCTGTGGTGGTATCCTGTTGCTTCCTGTCGGCTTGATCCCTTCATGTTGGAGAGAAGTAGAGCGCAGGTTGTCGCCTCGTTGAGTTATTGTACGTTTTATAATTCGACACACGGGAAATGCAGAATACGAATAAAATCGTTGGGGAAAGACGGTATTAGGAAGGAAGACTTCGAGCAAAATGTCGAGACTCCGATGGGCGAAGTTGGCCTTAATATGAAATTTCAAGATATTTGTGAAGTGTTGTTGGACTGTAGCGGGCCGCTTGACAGGATGGGTGAGTATCACGTCATGTGTTCGTCTGGTTTTTTTAACCGTGATAATGCTGACGGAGAGGGGACGCTGATGTATTCGTTGTCGGTATCTAACATGGGGCTAGTTACATTTGCGTTTTCGTTCGATAGGTGTAAAAATGTGGAGTTCTATAGATTTATTTGCTGTAAAGGAAAATTAAAAGACACGTTAGGGGAGGAACTCTCTGATGATGGGGAATTCCGTCATTATTCTCGACATCCAGTTTTCATGCGAAGGGCAGGTTCGGGTTTGCTATGTTTAAGGATTGCCGTAGGAGGAACGTATCAAGAAATCTTTATCTCTGAAACGAATTTATTTTCTTTTTATGAGTGTTTATACTCACAAGCCCTAGGTGTACGACGGGAGTGGAGCGTACAACGTGAAAGATTCCCAGCACAACGAATTATCTTCTAGGATGTGCATGTCAATTTTGTATGTGTTTTTTGATGAATGAACGTTTTTCTTTCGCATTCTTAAACCCGAACCACGCGGCGGCGGCGCTGTGCGCGCTTCTGCCGCTGTGCTGGGGCTGGCGGCGGCATGCCTGGCTCGGGTACTCGCTTGCGGCGGCGCTGTTCGCGATGCTCCTCCTGACGCAGTCGCGGACGGGGATTCTCGTGGCGGGTCTGGAGGCGGCGGCCTGGTGGTGGTTCGTGGGCCGTCGTGCGGGATGTACGGCGCGTGCGCCCCGCCGGCGTCGATGGCCGTGGGCGGTGGCGGGGCTTGCCGTGGTGGGGCTTTCCCTCTGGTGGCTGGGGCCGCGCCTTGCGCTTGACGGTTCGATCCTGAACCGGCCGAAGATCTGGCTTGCGGGGTTTCGGCTCTTCGCGGCGAATCCGGGCGGCGTGGGGCTCGGCAATTCGGGCACTCTCGCCTCGGCGTTCCTGCTGGGCGATGGCGTGCCCGAGGTCCGCACGCTCGTCAACGCACACCTCACGCTCCTCGCCGAGTGCGGATGGTTCGTCGGGTGGGCGTGGGGCGCGTTCATCGCGCTGGCGTTGACGGGGTTGAAGGAGAGCCCGCGCATCGGGTTTGCGTTTGCGGGGCTGGTGGCGTCGGGCTGCTCCGCGACGGTCTTCGACTGGGCGGTGCTGCTCGACTTCGCGGAACAGGGCGGGCTCGGGTGGACGAACTGGATCCTGTCGTGGGGGATGTTCGCGTTCTTCATCGGGTGCGGGACATGGTTGGTTTGGTCTCGGACGCCACGCGCCGAGGCGGCGCGGGTACAGCGTGCGCCAGGATCCATCGTCTTCGCCCTTGCGTGTTCGGGGGCGCTCGTGCTGGCGGCGCGGCTCGTCCCGCCGGGGAACGCGCCGCGCGTGCGGGACGGGTATGCGTTCTCGGGGGACGCACCCCGGACGCTCGCGCTCTACGACGGTGCATGGAATCTCCGCGCGGTGCTGCCGCGTGCCGGGAGGAACGCGGTCGTCCCGGTGCGGCCCGTCTCGCGCTTCCCGCGCGGTATCGATCGCGTCGGCATCGGCCGCGTTCTGCTTCTCGGCGACTGCCGCGAGTGGGTTCATCTCGTGGAGGGGGTGCCGGTCGCATGCGCGGAGGACTGACGGCGTTCCTCCTCGTGGCGGCGCTCGCCCCTGTTCCCGCCGCCCCGGCCCCGGAGCCCGTGGTCGCGAGCGTCGAGGTCGCGACGCGCGCGCCGAACAATCCGCGCGCGAAGTTCTGGTACCGCCTCCCGCGCGGCCACGACCCGGCGCGCCGGGAGCGGTGGCGCGTCCTCGTCCTCTTCGGCGGACGCAACTGCGACGGCCGCCCCGAGGTCTCCGGGAAGCTCGGCTGGGCGGCGTGGGCCGACCTGAACGGCGTCGTCCTCGTTGCGCCGACCTTCCGGGACGACGCCTACTGGGAGCCCCGGGCGTGGTCGGGGCGCGCCCTCCTCGACGCGCTCGCCGTCCTCGCCGCGCGGTTCGGCACCTCGCCGCGCGGCCTCCTCTTCTACGGCTACTCGGCGGGCAGCCAGGCCGCGAACCTCTTCCCCGCCTGGCGCCCCGACCTCTGCCGCGCCTGGGTGAGCCATGCCTGCGGCGTCTTCCACGAGCCCTCGGCGGGGATGCGGGGCGTCGCCGGGCTCGTCACGTGCGGCGACGCCGACGCGGCGCGCTACGTCCTGAGCCGCCGCTTCGTCGACCTCTGCCGCGCGCGCGGCGTCCCCGTCGCCTGGCGGACGATGGAGGGCGGGCACGAACTCGGCGCGTCCGCCCTCGGCCTCGCGAGGGCGTTCTTCGGGGCGGTCGCCTCCGGCGCGCCCTGCGCGTGCTGGGGCGAGGACGGCACGTGGCGGGTCCTGGAGCGGGAGCGGATCGACCCGGAGTACCGCAGCCCGCTCTACACGCCCGCCCTCGCCGAGTTGTGGCGGAGGCCGCGCTAGGGCCGCCCGGACGCGACCGAGCGTCCCTCCCGCGTCTTATCTGAAGATGAGGACGCAGCCCGTGAGGGCGTGCCGCGCCTTGAGCGTCGTGCCGTCGGCGAGGAGCGTCCAGCGGCCCGAACTGCCCGCGATCTGCTTCGTGGCGGGGAGCGTGAGCGCGCCCGTACACGTCGCAAGCGTGAGCGTGCGCGACTCGACGTGCGCCTCCTCCTTCTCGAAGCCCGCGAAGGCGAGCGCGCGCCCGCGCAGGTCAAGGTCGCCTTCGACCGCAAGGACGCCCGTCGCCTCCGTCCAGTCCTCGCCGTCCCCCGCCGTCGTGCGCGTCCAGCCGAGCGGACGCGCCGCCAGCTGCGCCGCGCGGACCCTCAGCGTGCCACTGCGCATCCGGACGCCCGCGCCGTCCGCCGTCCCAAGCGTCGCCGCCGTGAGGTCGACGACGCCCGCGCCGCCTCCGACGACCCAGCCGTTCCCCGTGAACGTCCCCGTGAAGGAGACCGTGCCGCCCGCCGCCGCCGCGAGGACGACGTCCCGCGCCAGCGAGACCGGGCCCGAGAACGCGGACGCCTCGGCCGTCTTGCCGCCGATCGTCGCGTCGCCCGAGGAATGGTTGTCCGTCACGACGACGGCGTTCGTGATCGTCACGGCCGCGCCCGTCAGGAGGGCGACCGCCGGCTCGGCGTCCGCCTCGGGATGGAAGATCGGCGCGCCGGAGGGTTCGCTGAGGCGTTCCTTCTCCGGATTGTACTGCGTCGACACGCGGAAGTGCGTCGGATCCGTGACGAGGAAGTGCGCCGTGCCGCCGAAGGTCGCGCCCTCCGCCACCTGGACGCGCATGCCGTGGCGCGCGATGATGTCCGCCACCTCGTCGAGCTCGTCCGGGCGCTGCCACTCGGTGTCGCTCACGACCTTCCAGATTCCCTGGACGCTCTTCCACTTCCAAAGCGGCGAGACGTTGAGGACGTAGTCGCCCGGACGGACCGTCACGCCGTCGACGACGCGCGGCCCCTCCGGGAACGTCATCTTCTTGCCGTAGAGCGTCACACCGTCGCGCACGACGTCCGCCACCGTGCCGTGCGCGGCCGAGGCGCCGTCCGCACAGCGCACGGAGAGGACGGCGGGCACGAAGCCGCCCAGCACGACCGGGAGCCGGCCCGCCGCGTTCGCGCCCAGGACGAGGCGGCCCGCGCGCACGCAGAGGTTCGTGCCGAAGGCGTTCGCCGGGTTCGTGAGCTCCACGTCGCCGCGCGCGACGACATCCGGCGTGCCGAGATACTTCGGCCGCTGCGCGGCGACCGTCACCGGACCCGTGAACTTCGCCGTCGTGCCCGCCGCCGCGATGAAGCGCAGCTCGTTGCCGTGTTCATTCCCGTCCTTCACCTCGCCGGTGAACGTCGCCGTCGTCGCGCCCGGCACGGCGGGCGTCTCGGCTGAACCGACGAGCATCGTCGCCGGGCGGTTCTGCGCGCCGTTCGTGTCGGAGCGCAGGGTCGACCAAATGGCCCCGGCCTGGACGAGGCCCGGGCGCAGGAGGACGCCCGCGACCGTGTAGGGGTAGTGCTGGCCCCAGTAGCCGAGGCTTCCCACCTCGACGGTGCGGCCGTTGCCGACGCCGAGCGCGTGCGCGTGGGCAATCTCAAGCGTCGTGTAGGTCCGCACGCCCCCGTCGTGAAGCCGCTCCCGTTCCCGGCGAGGACGATGCGCCCGAAGTCGGGGTCGAACGCGCGGTAGGCGGTCATCGGCTGGAAGCCGTACCACGACTGCGAGAACTGGAGATAGCCCTGCTTCATCGACGCGCAGGAGAGGCCGCCGGAGAGCGTCAGGCGCGTCTTGCGGTTCGTGAGGGCCGCCGCCGTGTCGCCCCAGCGGAAGGCGATGGGCGTTGCGTCGTAGCTCCAGCTGCTCTGCCCGCCGCCCACCATCGTGTCGCCCGTCACGCGCAGGGGGTTCACGACCGTCGCCGCATACTCGCCCGGCAGGAAGCGGTAGAGGAGCCCCGGCGCCGTTTCCGTCGTGCCGGCGGCGCGCGCCGCCGCGTCGTCGACCGCGCCGCGGTAGAGGTGGATTTCGTTCGTGCCGAGGCGGTGGAACTGGTTCGTCCCGTCGAAGTCGAACATGATGCCCACGCGCGTGCGGGCGAAGTAGTTCGCCGAAGAGCCGCCGGAGAAGCAGTAGCGCCCGTAGCCGAGGACCGACCACTCGACGTTCGCCGCGGCGGAAAGATCGCCCGTGAACGCATGGCCGGAGCCATAATGCCCCCAGCCGCGCACGCTGCCGAGCAGCCAGCGCTGGCTCGCCAGGAGGCGCAGGGGCGCCTTCACGTCAAGGGGACCGCCCGCGACCATGTCCGCGCGCGTGGCCCTGTCGGTGCTCGTCTTCGTCGTGTTCGTGATCAGCGTGTACCCGCCCGTGCCGAGGGAAAGCGCCGCCTCGCCGCCGAGCGTGACGCGGCCGCCCTCCTGCTCCTGCATCGCGATGCCGTTGACCTGCGCCGGCGCGTCGAGGGCGATCGTGTAGGTGTTCGCCGCCGTGTCGCCGTTCGCGACGAACACATCGTCGCGCGCCGCCGGCCACGCACCGTCCCGCCAGTTCGCGGAAGAAGACCACGCGCCGCCGGAGGTCGTCGCCGTCCAGACGGCCGTTGCCGCGTCGGTCTGCGCGACGAGCCGCCCCTTCTCGTCCGTCTGCGTCGCGACGCCGTTGAGGGTGATGGCGTCGAAGCGGAGGTTTTCATGCCCCGGCAGCGTCACGGACGCCCCTTCCGGCGCGAGGAAGTCAAGCGTCGCGCCGTCCGGCAGCGTCGGCAGGGACGCAAGCACGAGGGCCTGCCCCTCCGCGAGCTGGATCTCGGCCGCGCCGGTCAGGGAGAGGTCGGCGGGCACCACCCACGGCGGCGCGACTTCCAGGCGCGCGCCCTGCGTGAGGGTCACCGACACGCCCGGCTCCTTCTCGAACGCCGTCCCGGACCCTCCCGCCACTTGGAGCGTCCAGGCCTCCCCCGCCTCGAACGTCCCCCCGAAGACGATGGGCGCCGTCTCGGCGTCCAGGCGCAGGGTGGCGCCGGGCGCGGAGGGAAGGCACATCTTCTGGTGCGAGTTGAGGGTGAAGGTTCCGCCGCCCCCGTTCGCGAACGTGATCGTGAGCGCAACGGACGCATTCGTCGTCGTGAACGCGCGGTCCGTCGCGTCGGCCCCGTCGCCCACGTAGCGGAGCGTGCCGTTCGCGTGGAAGCGCACCTCGTCGCCCGTTCCGAGGCAGCTCGCCTCCGCCGCGCAGCCCTTCGCACCGATGCGCGGGACGGCGAGCGTACACGCCTCGTGAAAACGCACCGCACCCGTACAGGTGTTCGTCCCGTTCAGAAGGATCGTCCCCGTGCCCCAGCAACCGATCGAGCCCGTGAAGGCGCCGTTTCCGCCGTCGGCGGGCGCGATGGCGCAATCGATCCGCAGCGTCTTCCCGGCGGAGGCGGCGAGGTTGCCGCCCAGTTCCCTTGGAACCCCCTGGCTGTTGTAGTGGTTGCGCGCAAGGAGCGTCCCCGCGCCGTAGACGTGCGTGTCCGCTTCCGCCGTGATCGCCCTGTCGCCCCAGTAACCGCCCGTCGTGTTCATGAAGCAGCCCGCCGGGACCTCGATCTCGCGCGCCGCGCCGCCCAGCGCCGCAGCCTTGGAGTGGAAGGTGTAGACGCGCGCGGCCGCGTTCTGGGACGTGTCCCGCAGCGTCATCTTCCCCGTCTGGTACAGCTCCATGCGCGTGAGGCGGTCGAACGTCTGCGTCCCCACGTCGAAGGCGCCCGCGCCCCGCAGCGTGACGACGGGGCATGCGTTGCCGTCGAAGCGGGTGCAACGGTCGTAGACGAGCCGCGCCGACGGCGCGTCGTTGACGAGCGTGAGGAAATACAGCGTGTAATTGCCACTGTAGGCCGGGTCGTAGGTCTGGCAGATCGAGCGGATCGTCTGGTCGGCCTCCACGCCGGCGGCCACCGCGAACGTCGCCGTGCGGTCGAACATCAGGTACTGGGCCTTGTCCGTTCCCGTTCCGAAGGTGTAGGCGGGTGCGCCGTTCGTGACGATGACGGAGGCGATGCGCCACTGGCCGTCCAGGTCGATCACCGTGTTGCCGGAAGGACACGCGCCGAAGACCGCAACGTCCTTTGGATTCCCGCCGACGGTTTTCGTGACGGTGTTCGTCCACTGTCCCGGCGCGTTCGGCGCGACGGCGAAGCCCCCTTCGCCGTTGCGCACCTGCCAGTTCGCGGCGTTCGTCCAGAGCGCGTTCTCCGCGCCCGTCCAGTAATACTCGTCCGCAGGGCATGCGAACACGAGCCCCATCAGCGCGGCCGCCCCCAGCGGCCCCGTCCAACTCTTCATCGGTGCGTCCATGTGACTGCCCTCCTGTCGTTTACAGCTGTTCGGCGGCGGCGTCGACGAGCCGGCGCGTCTTGGAGTCGAAGGCGAGGCCGACGGCCCAGATCGGGAGGCCGCGCGCGCGATACGGCTCGGCATAGCCCTTCGCGCGGATCTGGGCGAGCGCGTCCGCCGCCGTCGCGTCCACCTTCAGCTCGAAGACGTAGACGCCGCACGGATGCGTCGCGACGAGGTCGCCGCGGCCGACGGTCTGCGCGGCCTCGATGTCGTACTGGAAGCCCTGCGCCGCGAGAAGCATGCAGAGGGGCCGCGTATAGGAGAACTCGTTCTTCCGCTCGAAGCCCTCGTGCGGACCGTAGGGCAGCTTCGCGTAGAGGGCCTTCAGGCCGTCGAAGAAGGCGGCGAACCGTCCCGCCCGGAGCTGGATGCCGAGCGACGCCGACCACTGCGCGTCGCGCCCCGCGTACGCGCCCGCGATGAGCGCGGCGAGGTCCTGCCGCACCTCCTCGTCGGGGACGCGGAGCGTGTAGAGCCCGTAGGAGTAGTCCGCGATCGTGAGGTAGCCCGTCTGGTAGAGAAGCCCGACCGGCTGGATGTGCGCGAGGTCGGCGACGTCGAAGTCCGCCTCGCCGGCGAAGGTCGCGCGGTCGGGGTCGATGGAGAGCGCCCCCTCGCGCTTGATGTAGTTCATGAGCGTCGAGGCACGGCCCGTCGAGGTCCAGGTCGCCGTGAACGCCGGATCCGCCGACGAGAGCGTGAGCGCGATGGAGACGGGATTGTAGACCGTCGTCGCGTCGTACCGCGCGAAGCGGTAGCCGTTGAACCAGCGCTTCAGCTCGGCGCGGAACGCCTCATACGTCAGTCCCATCCGTTCCGCCTTGGCGCGCAGGTGCCCCTCGAAGTTCGCGGACAGCTCCTCCTCCGTGTAGCCGTAGAGCGCGGCGTAGTCCGTCTCGAAGGAGATGTCGTTCAGGCTGGAGAGCGTCGAGAAAACCGAGAGCTTCGTGAACTTCGAGACGCCCGTGATGTAGAGGAAGCGGATCTTCCCCGAGTTGTCCTTGAACTGCGCGTAGATCGCCGAAAGGCGCGTGCGGATCCTCTCGGCGAGGTCCACGTCCGCGAGCGCCTTCGCCACCGGGTCGTCGTACTCGTCGATCAGGATCGCCGGCCCCACGCCGTCGCGCCGGTAGAAGAAGTCGATGGCGTCGCGCAGGTTGTCCGACGGACGCAGGGTCTCGTCATACGTCCAGCCGGCCTCGGCCAGGGAGCGACTCACGGCCTTGACGAACGTCTCCTCGAACGTCGCGAGGTCCGAAACCTCCACCCCGCCCCAGTTGAAGTGGACGACGGCATGGGGCTTCCAGTCGTAGTCGGTCTTCGCGATCGCGAGGCCGTCGAAGAACTCCCGGTGGCCGAGGAAGATCGACTTCAGCGTCGTCACGCTCAGGGACTTGCCGAACCGGCGCGGACGCGCGCAGAAGAAGAACGTGCTGCCCGGCTTCGTGATGAGCCGGTGCAGGTGCGCGGTCTTGTCAACGTAGAGCAGACCCTCCTTGCGCAGGGTCTCGAAGTCGGCGATGTTGGTGGCAAGCGGTTTCACAGTTCGCCTATTATAGCAAAATCCTTCATCGTCCGTAGAACGTCTGCGTCAACGCCGCCTCGGTCAGCGCGGGGACGCCCGCCGCGTCCATCCACTGAAGCACGCGGCGCGTCAGGGCGATCCATGCCGCGCGGCCGCCCGCCTTCTCCCACGACAGGTGGCTGATGAAGACGAGCGGCTTGCCGCGCGCCTGCGCCTTCTGGATCTGCGCGACGACCTCCTCGTAGGTCGCCCCTTCGTCAAAGTAGAAGAAACTCGGACGCTGCATCCACGGCACGAGTTCCGCCGGCGTGTCGTCGTCCGTCGCGTACCAGCACCGCTCCTTCGGCATCACGCAGTCCGCGCCCGTGTAGCCGAATTCGCCGCCGTAGACGGCCTTCACGCGGTTCGCGTCCACAAACGCCTCCCAGCCGCCGGGCTGGATCCACGTCTTCGGCGCGGGCAGGCCGAAGACCGCAAAGTTCGCCCGCGTCGCGCGCGCCTGGATGCGCAGGACATCCGGCGCGGGCTGAATCGCGATCTGGTCGACAAGCACCATTTCCTCGTCCGCGAGGTCGAACGTCTGGTCGGTCTCGCCGTAGAACGCGCGCAGCCTGCGGCCGCCGTCCGCCGCAACCGCAGCGACGCCGAACAGCGCCGCCCTCGACGGCATCCAGACCTTCTTCGAGAACGTCAGCTGCGCGGCGACGGCCGCGTCATCGCAGTAAAGCACGCCGCCCGTGACACGTCCCGTGAAGCGGACGTTCTTCGCGTGCGCGAGATCGATCTCGGGCTTGAACCGCACCTTCCGCGCGGACGCCTGGGCGGAGGCAAACCACGCCGCCCCCGGGTCCATGGCCGCACGCGCCGCCGCGTAGTCCGCCTCCTTCAGCCACTGCGCGACGTAGACGGCGTGCGCGGCGGTGTGATCCATGATCTCGAACCCGTCGTCCGACAGCGCCTTGAGGCAGGCGCCCTGCCCGTCCGAAAGGCCTCCGCTGACCACGGCAAACGAACACCGCGCATTTTCGGCCTTAAACGCCTCCGCGACCGCGTGCCAGTCGTCGGGCGCGTGGTTGTCGTCGAACCGGAACGCGACGGCCGTCGCCGGTGTCGCGGCGCACGCGCCGTGTGCAGCCGCCAGTACGCACGCGGCCAGCGCAAGCGATGTGCGGATGGCGGCGGCGCGTCCCTCCCGGCTCGTCTCCCCGTTCATCATGGCCGGCACACGCATCACTGCGCCACGGTGAGTTCGGCGACCGCTTCCGCAAGGCCGTCCGCCGAGACGGCAAGCCGCCCCGTCCCCGCCTCCGGACCCGCCTCGACGACCACGACGAGCGCGCCGTGGAACGTCCGCATCGCGGGCTTCGTGAACGGCTCCAGGCTCGTCGCGTCGCCGTTGCACGCCGCCTTGAACGCCACGGCGCCCGTCGCCCGGAACGTGAGCGGCAGCGCGGCGTCGGGACAGGGCGTCCCGTGCGCGTCGACAACGCGCACGGTCGCGAACGCGAGGTCGGGCGTCGTCCCGTCCGTCGTCCGCGCAAGCGTCGCGCGGTCCAGCGTGACGGCGAGGCGGTGCGGCGCGCCCGCCGTCTTCACGACCTCCTCGGCGGCCACCTTCCCGTCCGCGTCGTAGGCGACGACCTTCAGCTCGCCGGGCTGGTAGACGACCTCGTTCCAGCGCAGACGATAGCGGTCCAGGCGCGAGGCGGCGTTCCGCGTGCGGCGGCCCTGCGAGACGCCGTTCACGAACAGCTCGGCGCTCGGATAGGAGGTGTAGCAGTAGACGGGCGTGACCTGCCCTTCGCGGCCGGGCCAGGTCCAGTGCGGCACGAGGTGGAGCGTGGGCGAGGACGCATTCCAGCGGCTGCGGTAGAGCCACATGCGGTCCTTGGGCAGGCCGGCCAGGTCGTAGATGCCGAAGTAGGAGCTGCGCGAGGGCCAGTATTCGTTGTAGGGGGTGGGTTCGCCGAGGTAGTCGAAGCCGGTCCAGACGAACTCGCCGATCGTCCAGGGCGCGTCGTCCTGCATCGCCCAGTCGTCGTCCGGCAGGTTGCTCCACGGGCACCATTCCACGTCGTAGCCCGAGCACTGTCCGTCGGGGTGCTGCACCCCGGCCTTCGGCACGACGGGGAATTTGTAGACGCCTCGGCTCGAAACGGTCGAGGCGGTCTCGCTGCCGAGGACGAAGCCGTGCGGTGCGTTCGCGTAGGCGTGCCGATAGCGGGGGAGGCGGTAGTTGAGGCCCACCACGTCCATCTGCTGCAGCACGCCCGTGCGCACGGCGTGGTCCACCTGGTCGAGTCCCTGCGTGACGGGGCGCGTGGGGTCCAGGACGTGGCAGAGGTCCTGCATCCGGCGCGTGAGGTCGAGGCCGTCCGGCAGGTTCTGCTCGGGCACCTCGTTGCCGATGGACCACATCACGATCGAGGGATGATTGCGATGGTTGAGGACGAGGTTCGCGAGGTCGCGCGCCCACCAGTCCGCGAAGAACCGCGCATAGCCGTTCCTGCACTTCGGGTACGCCCACATGTCGAAGCTCTCCGCCATCACGAGCATCCCCATCTCGTCGCAGATGTCCATCTGCCACGACGCGGGCATGTTGTGGGCCGTGCGGATCGCGTCGCACCCCATGTCCTTCAGGAGGCGCACCTGGCGGCGGAACGCCGCGCGGTTGAACGCCGCGCCGAGCGGGCCGAGGTCGTGGTGCAGGCATACGCCCCTGAATTTCCGCACGACGCCGTTGAGCCGGAACCCCTCCGCCGTCGCCGAAACCGTGCGGATGCCGAAGCGCGTCGTGCGCCGGTCCCGGACGCGCCCCGCCACGACGAACTCGGAGACGAGCGTGTAGAGGTGCGGCGTCTCGGGCGTCCAGAGGCGCGGCGCCGGCACGTCGAGGACGCCCGTCACCTCCGCCAGGCGCGCGGCGTCGCGCGAAACCGCCACGACCGCCTTCCCGTCCGGACCGCGCACCGTCCACCGCAGCTCGGCCTTCTCCGCCGTTCCCCGCAGGGCCTCCGTCGCCGTCACGCGCGCCCCCGTGGCCGACAGCGCCGTCGTCCGCACGAAGGTTCCCCACGTCTTCAGTCCCGTCTTTGGACCCGTCACGAGCGTGACGGGCCGGTAGAGCCCCGCCCCCGGATACCACCGCGAGCTTTCGGGGACGTTTTGCAGATGGACCGCGAGCGCATACGCCGTCTTGCCGGGCTTCAGGAAACGCGAGACGTCAACGGTGAACGCATTGTAGCCGAGCGCCCAGAAACCGGCCTCCTGCCCGTCGACGTAGACGCGCGGCTCGGCCATCGCGCCGTCGAAGACGAGTTCCGCGTGTTCCGTCCCCTCCGGCACAGTGAACGTGCGGCGGTACCAGCCCTCGCCCAGCCACGGGAGGGATCCCGTGCGTCCCGTCTTCTCGGTCGCCTTCGTCTCGCCGTCCTGCACGACGCGCACGGTCTGCTTGTCGATCTCCCTGTCGAACGGCCCCGCGATGGCCCAGTCGTGCGGCACGCGCACGGCCTCCCATGCCGCGTCGTCGAACGCCGCCGCCTCGGCGCCGGGCGCGGCCCCGCGGTGGAAGCGCCAGCCGGCGAGAAGCGGCGTCTCGCCCGCCCCCGCGCCGAGGGCGAGGAGGCCGAGCAGGGAACAGGAAACGGACATCAGGGACATCGTGGCTTTCATGCCCCGATTATAGCACAATTACGGATGCCGCGCGTGGACGCTGCCGTCGTTCGGGACGGACTGCACGGCCATCAGCAGGTCGTGGCTTTCGCCCGGCTTGAGGTCGTACCCCGCCTCGTCCGGCGTCGAACACGGCTCGACGCAGACGAAGTGCCGCCAGCCGTCCACGCCGAACGCCGCCACCTGATCCGCACTCTCCTCGCCCGGATTCCAGACGACGAGCCGCGCGTTGCCGCGCGAGACGACCGCGATCGCGCGGTTGAGCCCGTGGTCCATCAGCACGTACTCGCGCTTCGTGACCTGGTAGATCTTGCTGCCGGCCTCGCGCACGGCGTAGCTTCCCGTCCACGTGCGCACCCCCTTCTCGGGCGCGCGCGTATCCGTGAACTCGCAGCCGTCCACGCCCAGCACCTCGGTCTGGTCCCGCTCCCGCACGAGGAAGTAGGGGTGGAAGCCCTCCGTCACGTGGAACGCCTCCGTCCCCGTGTTCGTCGCACGCAGGGCAAGCGTAAGCTTCATCGACACGGAGACCTTCAGCTCCAGCGCGAAGTCGTGCGGCCACGCCTTCCGCGTCTCCGCGTCGCTCTCCAGCGCGAGCGTGACCTCCGTCACGTCCTCGGAATACTCCGAGCCCGTCACGCGCCAGCGCGCGTAGCGCGCGACGCCGTGCAGCTTCGAACCGGCCGGACCGCAGCGCGCGAACCAGGGCCAGCACACGGGAATGCCGCCGTGGATCTCCGCGCCCGCCGGCGTCTCGTCGTAGGGATGCGGCAGGTAGAGGACGGGCGGGTTGCCCGTCGGGCGGTACGAGAGCGTCTGCGCGCCGAAGAGCGCAACCTCGGCCGAGCCGTACTGGTTCGCGAGCACGACGATCGGCGCGTCGTGCTTCGAGGGACGGAACACGATGCGCCCGGGCGCGCCGAACCGGCGGTTCAGGGCTTCGCAGTCGGCATTGCGAGGGGCCTTCATCACTTCACCTCCTGTACGTTCGGGACGGACGCGGCCGTCTCGGCAAAAGGGCCGCAGTGCAGCCTCCAGCACACGCCGGCGGCGGCGGCGCCCAGCAGCGCGACGAGCAGCAGACAGCCCAGCACGCCGTGCCGGGCGTAGGGGTCGCGCGCGACGGCG
>OLGE01002669.1_pt1 | contig 15366 bp, 13 predicted proteins | sample 1605151 | NCBI WGS metagenome assembly OLGE01 (sample SAMEA3888912, study PRJEB22519) | human gut metagenome | biome: human gut; feature: human-associated habitat; material: faeces | place: Denmark | collected 2010
TGGGGATTTTGGGGACTGTCCTGAATTCATCCGGAACTAAACAAATTCCAATTTGTCGTTTTTTTTTATTTCTTGACAAAATGAAAAATAAAATATATTAAAATCTAAACAGATGTTAAAAAATAGAGAAATATGACATACGAAATTTATTCAAAAAACAGCATTTTTGCTGTTTTTTTATTGACCTAAATGTAAAAATATGGTATTTTATTAATATACAAAAGAAAAAATTAATAAAAGGAGTGAAAAGTCTATGGTAGATGAAGAAATCCTAGAATTAAGACGAAAATTAAATGAAAGTATAACAAAAGAGAAGGATTATACATATATATATACCCTAAGCCTAGAATTAGATGAATTAATAACAAGATACTATAATAAAAAAATAAGAACAAGAATATATACGAAAGACAGAAGATAATGTCATAATAAAAAACAGTTTAAGTATAAAAAATATTTAAACTGTTTTTTTAAATTTGTATTTACAAATTAATATTTTGTATGCTAAAATAACATAAAATAGCACAAGAAAATGAAAAATGTTGAAATAAAAGGAAAACTGTGGTATAATTTATTTATCTAAAAGTAAGTAGGTGAAGAAAAATGAGAAAAACAAATAAAAAAACTCTTTTTAATATAACATCAGTTTTATTAATGACTTTACTTTTAATTTACTTATTTACTACAAATATTTATGCTTCTATAACCCCAAGCTATTATAAGCCTACTTCTGGAGGAGGTTCCCAAAAGTTATTTTCTAAGGCGGGAGAGGTATTAGGAGCAGTGCAATTAATAGGTAGCATAGTATCTGCAGTTACTCTAGCTATTATAGGAATTAAATATGTTGTAGGAAGCGTAGAAGAAAAAGCAGAATATAAAAAAACAATGTTACCATATTTAATTGGTGCGATACTAGTTTTTGCAACATCGAATTTGGTATATATAATATATGAAATAGGAAAAGACATAAATAGTTAAAAGGAGTGGTAATATGAATAAAAGTATATTGATAAAAATTTTAGTATTATTTATATTATCAACAATGCTAATTATGCAAACAACATATGCTGCAGATAGCATTCTAGATGCAGGAGAAGGATTTATTGATACAGGAAAGAGCCAAGCTCCACCAATTAAAGAGTCACAAATAAAAACAGTATCAGATCAAATATACAATATTTTATTAGCAATAGGAACAGTTATAACAGTAATAATAGGAGCAATACTTGGAATTCAATTTATGGTAGGAAGTATGGACGATAAGGCAAAGGTAAAAGAAAGCTTAATACCATTTGTAATTGGATGTGTAATAATATTTGGAGCATTTGGAATTTGGAAAATAGTTGCTACAATACTACAAGATGTGTAATTATAATATAGTTATTAAAGTTATTCTATTAACTAGAATATTTTAAATATAAAAAATAATGAAAGGGGTATTAATTATGAATACTAAAAAAATTTCAAAAATAGTATCTGTATTAATGATAGTTGCAATGTTAGCTATGGCTTCAACAGTTGTATTTGCACAATCAACAGATCCAAGACAAATAACACCAGTACAAGGAACAGGAACGAGTTCTGTTAAAAGCTTAGGACAACAAATATTAGGTATAGTACAATTAGTTGGTTCAATTGCAGCAGTTGTAGTTTTAGTTGTATTAGGTATTAAATACATGATGGGAAGTGCAGAAGAAAAAGCAGAATACAAAAAAACAATGATACCATACATAATTGGTGCAGTATTAATATTTGCAGCATCAAATGTAGCAGGTATGATTTACGATTGGGCAAGCACAATAAAATAAATAAAAATAATAGCCGCAAGGCTATTATTTTTTTGCCAAAAATCGGGTAATTATTACAAAAACATTACAAATATATGAAATTTATATTTTTACGCCAAAAATGTTACAATTTGGCCAAAAATTTGTTATAATAGATATAACTATAAAAAGGTACTAAGGAGGAATTCATTTTGGGAACATATGAAATACCTAGAAATGTAAAGGGAGAAGGAAGGATATTATTCATTTTTACTCCTAAATCTTTAATATACACGGCAATAACTGCGGCTATAGGATTAGTATTTTATTTTATTTTAAAGGCAATAGGACTTGGAATTGTAGGGATAATAATAGCTGTAATCTTTGCTGCAATAGGATGGGCAATAGGAATGTTAAAGGTTCCAGAAATACCATCATTAAAATTTACAACACAAACAAGTGGACAAAATATCGATGATGTTATAAAAAGAGCAATAAAATTTCATGCAAAGAAGAAAAAAATATATGTGTATACAAAGGAGGAAAATGATAATGGAGATAACTAGTATATTTGTGATAATTGCAGCAATATTAGTTTTTATTATATTAATATTAGCATTAGTTTATTGGAAAATGAGCCTAGATGAGAAAAATGGAAAAGAAAAAAAACATACAGAGATTAAAGAACAGGGAACAAAACAACAAACTAAAGTTCCACAATCATATAATAAACAATCAATTTTTTCATTTATGGAATTTGATAAAATAGAAGATAACATGATTGTACAAAAAAATGGAAAAAGATATTTAATGGTTGTAGAATGCCAAGGAATAAATTATGATTTAATGTCTAGAATGGAAAAAAATGCAGTAGAAGAAGGGTTTTCACAATTTTTAAATACATTAAGACATCCAATTCAAATATATACACAAAGTAGAACAATAAATTTAGATAGCAGTTTAGAAAATTATAAACATAGAGTAGATGGAATAAAAGAAGAGCTAGATAGAAAAGAAAATCAATATAAACAAATGGTTCAATCTGGAAGATATGACGAAAAACAATTACAAAAATATAAATTGGAAATAACAAAACAAAGGAACTTATATGAATATGGAAAAGATATAATTTTTAATACAGAAAGAATGAGTTTGAACAAAAATGTACTTAGAAAACAATATTACATAGTAATTCCATATTATTCATCAGAAGCAGGTAATGATTTATTTGATAAAGATGAAATTAGAAACATAGCTTTCTCTGAGTTATACACAAAAGCACAATCAATAATAAGAACATTAGCAGCATGTAGCGTAGCAGGAAAGGTGCTAGACTCATATGAACTAGTTGATCTATTATATAATGCATACAATAGAGACGAAGCAGAAATATATGGAATGAAAAAAGCATTGCAAGCAGGTTATGATGAATTATATATAACAGCACAAGATGTATTAGATAAAAAAATAAAAACATTAGATGCACAAATACAAGAAAAAGCAATGGAAGAAGCTAGAACAGCAATAGAAGAAGTTAAATCTGAAAAACAAAAACAATTAGAACAAAAAGAATTAACAATGGATGACCTAATAGCAGATATGGCAGCACAGATATTAGAGGACAGCAAAAGTTATATAGGACAAGATGTAGCAAAAGAAGCAAAAAAGAGAATAAAAACAAAAGATAAAGGAGGGGAAAAAGATGGCAAAAAAGCAAAAGCAAAATCAGCTAGCAGAACTACAAAATAGTATTGCTGAAAATGAAAATGGTTATGGACTATTAAAAAAGAAAACAATAAAAGAGTTAATAGCACCATCTGGTATAGATGCTTCAAATATAGACAGATTAGAAATAATATCGACAACTACTAGATTTGCAAGGACCTTTTTTATATCAGCATTGCCACGTATGGCTACATTCCCAGAACTTTTAAGAGATATGTATATGTTTGGAGATATAAACACATCAATATATATTAATCCAATAGCAGAATCAAGATCTCAAAATGAACTAAACAAAGTTATAAACGAATTAGAAACAGAAAGAATTGTAGCTTATGACAAAGGAAATATAAATAGAGAGAGTTTATTAGCACAAAAAAGGGCAGAGGCAGAATCTTTGAGAGACGAAATTGCGGCTGGATTTAATAAACTTTATGAAGCTTCAATTGTTTCAACATTATTTGCATATAATTTACAAGATTTAGACAGATTAACAAAATTATTAGCAACAGAAATGTCAAAATCGTTAATAGATATAAAATCAGCATGGGGCATACAAGAAGAGGGATTTCAATCAAATTTACCATTAATGGAAGACAAAATAAAGAAGATTCACACATTTGACCGTAGATCAATGGGAACAGTATTTCCATTTACTACATCAGAAGTAGGACATCCAACAGGTGTTCCACTAGGATTTAATAAACAAACAGGTGTGCCAATTTTATTTGATAATTTCCACCCAAGTTTAACAAATTATAATATGGTTATATTTGCTAAATCTGGTGCTGGTAAATCTGTTACAATGAAAACACTAATTTCAAGATCTTCTGTTCTTATGGGAATAGAAAGTTTAGCACTAGATGCTGAAGGTGAGTATACAATAGTTGCAGAGGCGCTTGGAGGAATAAATGTAGTAATAAGCCCTAATTCACAAACAATTATTAACTTATTTGATATAGAAGTAGAAAAGGTAAAAGATGAGATAACAGGTAGAGAAAGACCTATATTAAATGTAGAGAACAAAGTAGAGGACGTAACACAAGCACTTTTAACAATGGCGAGAGGAAGTACAAGAAGTACAGAAGTAAACGAACTTACAAAACAAATAATATCAGAATCAGTAGCAGAAGAATATGCAAGAGTGGGAATTACAGCAGATCCAGCAAGTTTATATGAATCAGATAGTGTAATTTCTGGAGATGCTTTAGGAAAAAGAAAAAAGGAAATGCCAACAATTGGTTCTTGGTATAAAAGAATACTAGAAAAGGCAAAGCAAAATGATAATTCAGATTATAGATTCCATTACAGCTATTTAATAAAAGTTATGAAACAATATGTAAGAGAATTAAATGGACAAATGGCATATTTCGATGGGCAATCTACATTTGAACTATTAGATGGAGCACCATTTATAAACTTGGATATATCTCAATTAGAGGAAAGATTTGCAAGACCACTTGCACAACAAATATTACTTTCTTGGATTTGGGAAAAATATGTTAAAAAGAATAGTGAAGATAGAACAAAAGCAACTAAAAAAAGAGTTTTAGTTGATGAAGCTTGGATGCTTCTTCCATATCCAGAAGCAGTAGATTTTTTAAACACAATGGCAAGACGTGCAAGAAAAAGAAATGTATCACTTGCAATAATTTCTCAAAGATTCCAAGATTTCTATGAAAAACCAGAAGCACAAGCAGTTTTAACATCATCAGATACAAAGCTATTTTTAGCACAAGATAAATCAGAAATAAACTACTTAAAAGAGGTATTTAAGTTAAGTGAAGGAGAAGCTGGCTTCTTAGTAACTTGCTTAAAAGGTGAAGGATTACTTAAAGTAGGAGCGGATACAGCAATATTACAAATTAAGCCTACAAGAAAAGAGTTTGAGTTTGTAGAAACAAACTTAAATAAAATAGCACAAATGAAACAATCGAGAGAAAGTTAAAATATAGGAGGAAACAATGAAAAATATTGCTAGTAAAAAAATAACTCAAAAAATATTTTTAATAGTTTTAACAGTGCTATTATTTAGTTGTATCGTGCCAAATTATTCAATGGCACTAAGGCCATCTGATAATGGAACGGATACACATTCGTATAATCCAGTAAAGATAGATTCAGAGATAACGGTAGAAGATGTTAGCTTTGATGGTGGAACTTTATTAACTCCAATAAAAAAATTATGCTATACTGTTGGAGATGCAATTATGACTATAGCTCAAAAAATAGTTATAGGAAATAAATTTACTGTTCCATGTGCAAATGTTGCACCAGTGGGAGATAAAGAAACAGGAGAAGGACATGATGCATGGGATGATGTTGGTAATAACAATATAAAGTACCCAGCATATTTATACCTTACACCAGAATCAATTTTTAGAAATCAAATTGCTTCATTAAATCCAAACTTTATTAATGCGATTAATATGGATGGAACATTGGAGAAAGCATTAGGTGGAGACGATGATGTAGTGATGGATGGAAAAACATCTACTTCACATGCTGATAATGTAGAAAAAAATTTGAATGTGTTGAGATCAACAATTGCTAAATGGTATGTTGCAATAAGAAACTTTTCACTAGTTGGATTACTTTCTGTTCTAGTATACATAGGTATAAGAGTTGTAATATCAAGTACAGCATCAGATAAAGCTAAGTATAAACAAATGATTTCGTCTTGGGTAGGTGCAATATGTTTAATATTTTTATTACATTATATAATGGCATTTACATTTACCCTAACAGAAAATTTAACTGATTTGTTTAATTCAAATATGGGCAATCCAGGAATTAAATTGCCTAGTGTTGTCGGAGATGATGCAAAATTTACATTTAATGATAAAACAAATAATGAAAAATTTAGTGAAGTGTTGAGCAAGCTACAAGGAGAACACTTGGTAATCAAGGGAAATGTTTTTAATGCGAATAATGAAATTACAGGAGTTGCTAACTTAATGCAATATGCTAGATTATATGCTAATTTAAATGGCGCTTCTGGATTAGGATATACAATAACATACTTATTTCTAGTTGGATTTACAGTGATATATTTTGCTAAATATATAGGAAGGTTTATAAGAATAGCATTTTTAACATTGATTGCACCATTAATAACACTTACATATCCAATAGATAAATTAAATGATGGGCAAGCACAGGCATTTAATATGTGGCTTAAAGAGTTTACATTTAATGTTTTAATACAACCATTTCATTTGTTAATATATATGATATTTATTAGTTCAGCACTAGAGTTTGCAAATTCAAATATAATATATACAATTGTTGTATTGGGATTTATGACACAAGCAGAAAAACTATTGAGAAAAATGTTTGGCTTCGAAAAGGCATCTACAATGGGAGCATTTTCTGGAGCAGCTGCAGGTTCTATGCTTGCAAATGTTGCTGGTAAAATAGGAAATAAAGTTGCAAAGGGTAAAGGCGGATCTGGTGGAAACAGTGGAACTGGCGGAAGTGGTGATGGAGCTAGTCAACCAGATAGAATTCGTGCGAAAGAAGATCCATATGATGGATTGAATCCAGGAGATGGTAATGGACAAAGCCAACAAAATAATAACGAACCAATTCAAAATTCAGGAAACAATTTTAATAATAACGATTTAGATGAAGGAACAACACCAGGAGCTGATTGGTCTGATGACGATTATAAGGCATATCAAGAATTGGAAAAAGAGCAAGAAGAACAAGAGCAAAATACAATTCCAATGCAGGAACAAAATTCAGAACTTGAGGCAGAAGATAGCAATGATTTAACAAAAGGACAAATGGTAGGAAATGCTATAAAAGCAGTTGCAAGAAACAAGACAATGAGATTAGGAAATAAAACGGGTTCACATTATATAAATGCATGGAAGGCAACAAAAGGAATGGGCGGAAAAGCTCGTGCAAAAGCACTTGGAAAAGAAGCATGGAATGGTGCTAAAGTGGCTGCACCAAAAGCTTTAAAACTAGGAGCAAGAACGGCTGGAAGATACACGTTTGCTGGAACAGCAGCATTAATTTCTGGATCGGCAGCATTAATGTCTGGTGACCCAAGTAAAATAGCCTCTGCTGTAGGAATAGCAGCAACAGCAGGATCAAAGACAGGTAGAGTAGTTGCTGATAAAGGAATATCAAGAGTATCAAAAGATTGGAATATAGCAAAAAGAGGATATTATGGTAAAGATTATGCAGCTAAGCAAGAGGCAGCTTTGAATGACAAATGGAAAAATGATGCGGAAATAGATGATAAATATAGAGAAGCTTTTGGAAATGAGAATTTTAAAGCTGCAAAAGAGGCAGCTCTTGAAATGAGAGAAAACTATGGAACTACTGATGATGATCAGATTATAAAATCATTAAAAATGACAAGCGAATTCGGAGGAGAAAAGGCTGCAAAAGAAGCAACAAAAGCAAATACAGAAGTGCCAACACTTGAGCTAGCAAAAAGAATTCCAGCATTTGCAAAAGGAATTAGTGATGATATGTATGATGATTATGATAGGTACAATACAGGAAGAAATAAGATGATAGATAAATTTACTCGTCAACCGGGATATGACTTGAAAAAAGCAGAACAAACAACAGATACTATTTTAAAACAAGTTGCAAGAGTAAAAGGTAAAGAAATTCCAGTTCAAAATAAAACAACAGGAAAAACAAATAAAAAATAGAACCAAAGAAAAATAGAAAAAATAATGGGAGGTTCGAAATTGCATAAAATATTAAGCTTTTATAATAGTAATAGAAGAGTTATATGGATTGCAATACTAGCAATTGCATTCACGATAATATTATTGCAAACATTAAATAATGATGCTAAAAAAAGAAATTCAGAAATTAATACAAATGATGAGATAAATAGTAGTAGCAATACTACTATTTATCCTAATAATCAAAAAGATTCTTTAAGCAGTAATTATAATAGTGAAAAAATACAAGATGAAAAATTAAAACTTATAAGTGCTTTTTTAGAAAAATGCAATAATGGAAAAACTGAAGAAGCATATGATTTGTTAAGTACAGACTGCAAAGAGGAAATGTTTCCAGTATTAGAAAAATTTAAAAATGACTATACAGATTTAGTTTTTAACACAGCTAAAACATATGATATAAAATTATGGATGTCAGGTAAATATAGTATATATAAAATAAGTATATATGAAAATGCATTAGCAACTGGAGTAGTTAATAATAATGCAATAGATAGCTATTATACAGTTGTTGAAGAGAATAATGATTATAAAATAAATATAAATAACTTTATTGCGAAAGAAGAATTAAATACAGAAAATAGTAATGACTATGTTAGAATAAATGTAATAAGCAGAAAAATATATATTGATTATGAAGAATATGAAATAAAAATAACAAACAATACACAAAAGACAATTTTGATGGATGGATACAGGAAGAACAATTCAATGTATTTACAAGATTCAGTGGGAGGTAAGAAAACAGCATATACTAATGAAATACCAGAAAGATTATTGATAATTAACCCGCTATTAAGTATTACAAGAACTATAAAATTCAATAAATCATATACGGAAAAAATATCTTCTAAAGGAATAACATTTGAAGATATTATACTAGATTATGATGAATATAAAAAACAGGAAAATAAACAAGAATATAGTAATGTTTCAAATATAAATGTTGGTGTTTAAAGTGAGGTGAAAAACTTGCAAGAAGAAGATGAGAATAATGTAGCAGCTGAGGTTGCAAAAGAAGCAGCAAAAGAAGCAGCAAGACAAGCAAAACAGGCAGCAAAAGAAGCCACAAAAAAGGCAATGAAGGAGGCCTTAAAAAAAGCTTTTTTAGCTCTAGCTAAAAGCCCAGTATTTTGGATTGTAGTAGCTGTAATATTAGTACTTACAATTCTTTTGGCGGGAGCACATTATGTTGTACAAAAAAATAAAATAAAATCATATAAGGATGATAAAGAAAAAATTACCACAGAGAGTGGATTCTTTGATATTGGAAAAACAATATTTAATAATGGCGTCTACGAATATCAATTTGAAAGCAAAGAAATTGAGTTAGCCAATAAGCTGCTAACAGCGATGGGATATGACCCAGCTACATTTACAAATTTTGAAAAATACGTTTTAGTAAAAGTTTCAAATGCAAAAGAAGATTCATTAGGACAATTAACTATGGATTTGGATTTGCAAGAATATAGTGAAAAAGAATTACATCTCCTTCCCAAGTTTGTAGAAGCTGAGTTAAAAACAATGTACCCAGATTTAGGCGGAGATACAAATAAAGTTAGAGATAGTTTTCAGGGAAATGTAAAAATAAAAAGGAATGATTATGAATTAAAATATAAACCACAAAAAGAATTTGACGAATTGATAGAAACTAATAGCTCTGTTGTGTTAAATTATTTTACATTAGATGAAGCTTTTAATCTGTCAGTTGCAAATGGATCAACATCAACATCTAGTAGTCAACTAAGTGGAGATAAAGGGCATGTAGCTGATGATGGCTATTCGCAGGAAACAATATATGTAAAAACCACTGTTCCATATATGAGCGTAATACAAAAATTTGCTACACCATACCCATTTTTCTTTACATTATTAACAATAACAGAGGATGCAAATTTTTGTGAAGATGTTGTAAACCTTGCATTGAAAAATGAAGTAGAATTAACTGTTTATGATGAAGTTACAACAGTACAAAATAAATATGTAGAAGAAGGAACAGCGAAAGTTGATTACATTGGAATATGATTATAAAGAGAATGATGAAAAAGAAAAAAATGAAAGATATAATTATGATAAGTATAATGAACTGGATCAAGAAGAAAAGTATACAAAAACAACAAATAGTACAAATATATCTACTACTCCTAAAATTGTAGTAAGTAAGGCAAATACTATTTTTTGGAACATGCAAAATGCTTATAAAGAAGAATCAAAAACTGAGCCAGAAAATGTTTCAACAGGAGGACCAACTACACAAAAAATTGATCCAGAAGAAAATATTAGAATAGATACTATTACTTCGTCTGCAGGATATCAAAAACTAAAACCAGATATGAAATCTGAAATAACTGCTGAAGCGGCAAAAAAAGGAAAAACAATAAATATCACAAATATAGATATAAAAACGGGGACAGGCTGGTCATATAGATCTGTATGGGCAAAAGAGAGAACAGTAAAAGCAACAAATACAGAAAATATAACAAGAATAGAATATGCAGTGGATGATTCTAAGGCTAAACTAGAATTTAAAGATGAAGGAAAAGGTGGCTTTTATGATATTTTAATTAGTGACGAATATAGACATACAACAACAGAGCATATATATGAACTACAAGATAGATTAAATGAATTCTTTTCAGATACTTTAGACTCAGCAGAAATATATATTAATATATTTGAGTATATGAAAGCACTAGTAATGGGAATAGAGCCAAGTATTGACATCAGTAGCATAATGGATCAGATAGCAAGTGGAAATGAGCTAACAGCAGTAGGTTTGGTTGGTGGATATATTGTGGAAACAACTAAATCTTCAGAAAATTTAGTACTAAATGAAGAACAATTGAAAACTGCAATAGAAAAATGGGCAAATTCTGGTACAAGAAGAAATAATTTAGATAGTGTTGGAGCAAGTAAATTTATTGAATTGCAAAATAAATATAATGTTAACGCAGTTTTTGCTATTGCAGTGTTTCAACAAGAAAATCAATGTGGTGCTGCTAAAGATGCTAAGCTGATCAAAAATAATACTAATAATTGGGGAAGCGTAAAAAAAGGAAACTATAATGGAAATTCGTGGACCGACTCAGAAGGCAATACATGGCGAGTATATTCTAGCTATACAGAAGCAACAGAGGATTTTATGAGATTAATAAAAGAAGAGTATTTCTCAGAGAGAAAAAACTCTGTACAAACAATATCAGCAAAATATTGTCCGGGTTCGCAATCATGGGCACCAGGAGTTACTGCAATAATGACAGAGATTTATAAAGCTGCAGGCGTAAATGTAAGTGAACAAAAAAATGTAACTGGCGGAAATGGATATACTACAACATTTACAAACCAATTTGGTAGGGAGTTTAAAGAATATAAACAAAATGGAGCACCATACAGCAGTAAGAGAATATATGATTCAACAGTATCAAAAGTTGGATGTGGAGTAACATCTGTTGCAATAGTAGCATCTGGATACGGAATAAATAAAAATCCATATGAGTGCTATCTAGTTAATAGTAATTTAACAAATTCGCTAAGAGGAATGGGATTTACAGTTACTGAAATGGGAATATTTGAAAATAGAAATGCTGGGGTGCCATTTGATAAAAACGAAATAATAGAGCATTTAAAATCAGGAAATCCAGTTATAATATATGTGTTAAGAAGTGCTGGAAGTACTTTTACTACTGATAAGCATTATATGGCATTACTAGATGTAAAAGATAATGGAAATTATATATATGTTTCAGATCCATGGGCAACAGGTCGTACGGGCTGGCAGTCAGCTGAATCATTATTTAAAGGCGCTGTTGGAGCAAAATTAGTAAGTAAATAATTAGGAGGTTATAGTGAAAAAAATTAAATATATTATATTAATTCTTATATTAATTTTAATACTATGTATAACTGCTATTGTTGTAATTAATAAAAAGAGCGAGAAAAATTATGGAGGAAAAGACACATTAGTTTCGGAACATCCAACATATGTAATAAACGAAAATATTGAGAAGTTAAGTAATAGAAATCAATATTATATATTATTGGATTGCATAAAAGAATTTGTTAATTATACTAATAATAAAAATACTAATGCGGTAGAAGCAGTAACTATGCAAAAAAACGTACAAAATATTGTAGATGAATACACATCTAAAAATGTAGATGACATATCTTTAGAAGAAATATATGTTCTAAATGGGTATACATATTGCACATATTATATAAAAGGAAAAGAAAGTATAAAATCAGACAAGAGATTTTATATGATAGCAAATTTGGATTTTGAAAATACAACATATAAATTAACTCCAATAACAGAAAATGAATATAATAAACTTATTACAGAAAATAAATCAAAAAGTGATGAATTGACTATTTCTAAAAATAAATATAATTTATTTAAAAATATAAATGTAACAAATGAGGATATGGCTCGAAATTATCTTAATGATTATATAAATAAAGCACTTAATTATCCAGAGTTAGCTTATAATTTACTTGATGAAGAATATAAAAACAAGAGATTTGGAAATCTAGAAGAGTATAAAAATAATATGAGTGAAAATGAAAATCAAATGGAAAATACAACAATGGTAAAGTATGGTGTTAATGAAAAAGATAATTATACTGAATATACAATTGTAGATAATTTTGATAATTATTATACAATAAAAGAAAATGGAATAATGAATTATACAATATTGTTAGATAATTATACAATAAAAACAGATGAGTTTATAACTACATACAATAAAGCAAGTGATGCAAAGAAAGTAGCTACAGATATTGAAATATTTATAAAAATGATAAACAACAAAGATTATAAAAATGCATATGAATGTTTATCAAGTGAATTTAAACAAAATTATTTTAAAACAATTGACGAATTCAAAAATTATGTGCAGAAAAACTTTTATGATACAAATTATATAACTATTAAAAATGTTCAAACAAAAAGTAACGTGTATACTTGTACAGCTAATATTAAAAGTGGGGTAGGTGTAGCTGCAGATGATATGGATAAAAATTTTATAATAAAATTAAATCCAAATGCAGAGTTTGAATTATCTTTCGAGATAGAATAGGAGAGTAATATGGAAAAAGAAAAGAAAATTTCAACATTTACAGCGAATGAAAAAGAAACTATGGAGAAAATGGACAAGTTTGAATCAAGTATGAAAGAAAGCCTAGCAGAGGGAGAGAGAATTTCTAGTATAGAGTATTATGAAAAGTTAAAAATAAAAGATGGATTAGAAATAAATTCTGATATTTATATAGCTAAGATAACTAATGATGATGGAACAGAAAAAGTTGGAATATATGCAAAGGATTCCAATAATTTATTAGGGTATGTTAATGAAGAAGGACATATAGAATTTATTGATCCATTATTAAGATCTTTGGAAGTAGAAATGACATTGGAAGATTTAAAAGAACTTAATATTGAAAATATAAGAGCAAAATCGGAGGAGCTAACGCCAGAGGAATTAGAAGAGTATATAGAAAAACAAAAAGAAGGCGAAGAAAAAGAAGGTAAAGGAAAAGAAGAAAAAGATGAGAAAGAAGACAAAGATTCTGAGGAAAAAGATGAGCAAGAAGCTAATGAAGAATTAATGGAAAATGAAGGACAGGATTTAGGAATTACATATTATAAAAAAATAAAAGATCCAAGATTACAATTAGAATTTCCAGAATTGAAAGGAAAGAAATTAGGATTGGCATATTCTAGTAAATTAGGACAATACATAATTACAGAAAAAGATGAAAATGGAATAAGAATAGCTGACGAGATTAAACCGGCAAAGCCAACAATGCGTAGTGTGATTTCAATAGATGAGAATGGTGACAAGCTAGAAAGAAAAAGTCCACATGCATTGATGAAGACGAACAGAAAAGATATTGAAATGTCAATTACAATAGATACATATGGCTATATTGAGTTGGGAAAAGTGCGTGTAACTCCATGTAATGAGAGAGTTGAAAGACCTGTAAGAGTACAAAGTAAAACAAATACTCCAGAAAATGATGTTATTGAAGCAACAGACACAGAAAAAGAAAATCATGAAATAGCACATAATTTTGAGGAGGGAGAAGAAAAAGGAATAGAAATTCAAGATTTAAATATGGTAATAGATTTGGGTAATGGAGAAACCACAACAATAGCAAAAGAAGCAGAAAAGGCAAAAGTTTCGCCAGAAGAATTTTTAAACCTATACAATGAGGCAGAAGGAAAAACTCCTGAAGAAAAAATTGATAACGCTCACGAAGAAGTAGAAGAGCAATTTAGAGGAAATGAAAGAAGAAGATAAAAAAATAGTTTGCATTGTGCAAACTATTTTTTTAATATAAGAAGATTTCGTTGAATAGCAGGAATACTTAAAGCTATTTTAATAATTAATATCGTTGCTACAATGGACAAAATTAATGTTACAAAATTCTTTAGATGTTCTTTAAAAGTTTTTTTGTATTTTATTTTATATCCCATACTTTTTAAAGTATTTACATATGTATCATGATAAGCTCTATCAACTGCATCATGATAAGCTTGTTCCCTTGCCTGCTCTTCTGCCTTGTTTGATTGAGGGGAATATTGAGAAGAAGCGTTTCCAGTAGAGGAGTAATTATTTGCTGAGTTTTTACCACTCCCAGAAGAAGACTGTTTTAAAGCGTTTTCTAATTCTTTGCAATAATTGCTAAGTTTTAGAAAATCTTCAGCAGAAACAGTTTGTGGAGAAGTACTTGCTTCATAATCATGTAATTTTTCATCATATTCTTTTCTCTTTTCTTCATTAGATAATATTTCATATGCTTCAGAAATTTCCTTAAACTTTTCTTCGGCTTCTTGTTTATTATCCGGATTTGCATCTGGATGGTATTTTTTAGCTAAAAATTTATACACTTTGGAAATTGTTTCTTGAGAGGCTTTTTTATTTACTTCTAAAATTTCATAATAGTTTTTCATTTATATACTCCTAATAGTAATATATAAAATTATATCATACAAAAACTAAGAAAAACAACAATTAAAAAAAATCAATAAGTAGTGTATATTTGATTAATTTTAAAATAAAAATTTGCATAAACTCCTAAAAATAGCTAAAACTATTATTAGGAGTTGATTTTTTATGAGACTAAAGATAAAGATGTTTTTATGTTCTGTTATTTTT
>OLGE01002680.1_pt1 | contig 15328 bp, 17 predicted proteins | sample 1605151 | NCBI WGS metagenome assembly OLGE01 (sample SAMEA3888912, study PRJEB22519) | human gut metagenome | biome: human gut; feature: human-associated habitat; material: faeces | place: Denmark | collected 2010
GCGTATTTGCGCCCGAAGGAGACTCCGCTCGCAAATACGCGCTTATTTTTCGGGGTAGAACGGAAAACTCAGAGGGAGAAATCAGAATCTGCTTTCAATTTGAAAGTCGCATATTTCGGCTTATTTTTAAATGGATAAAAACGATGTTTATTCGGCATTTAAATTGGTCTATGTGGAATGGAAAACGCCTTTTCAAAATATAGAAAACGCTTTATACATGAAAAAAACGCCTTATCCAAAATAAAAGAATGCTTTATTAAAGATAAAAAACGTCTTATCCGATACCGGAAAATTCCGGTCTTTACATTTATATATAATATCCGCTTAACTTAAAGCTGCCCGTTTTCATTTCCCGAAACATCCCGTTCCGAACGGCAAGCGCCATGCGACAGGCCTGTCAGGACATTAAAAACGCTTCATAATTATCGGATATAAGATTCATCAACGTCTTCTTTTCGGAAAACGATCATCAGATTTCCATACCTTCAGAAAGGTATGAATATACATTCACGACGTGCAAAAAAGGAAAAAGGGAAACGACGGAACGGTATAAAAACAACAACGGCCGACCTCAAAGGTCAGCCGCATATAAGAACGGTGGCGTAGGCGCTGATGCCTTCCTCGCGCCCCGTGAAACCGAGGTGCTCGGTTGTCGTGGCCTTCACCGACACATTGTCAACGTCGGTGCCTATCACTTCGGCAAGGCAGCGGCACATATCCGGTATGTGAGGATTGAGCTTCGGGCGCTCCGCACACACCGTGGCGTCGATGTTGCCCACGGTGTAACCCTTGGTGGCTATCAGCTCGACGGTCTTGCGCAGCAATATCTTGCTGTCGATATTGAGCGTCTCGTCCGACGTGTCGGGGAAGTGATAGCCTATGTCGCGCATGTTTGCCGCACCGAGAAGAGCGTCGCATATGGCATGTATGAGCACGTCGGCGTCGCTGTGACCGAGCAGTCCGAGCTCGTGGTCGAGCTTTATTCCGCCGAGCCAAAGGTCGCGGCCGGGCACAAGTTTATGCACGTCGAAACCGAATCCTACACGTATTTTCATATTCCAAAATGTTTTTTGCTGTGTTATACATATTCGTCCGCCGGCAGACGGTTTATCTTCTGAACAGGTCTTTTATGCCGTCCATGTCGAAGCTGAGGGTGAAGCGCAGCGTCTGGTCGAGCGGATTACTCTTGGCCGTGGCTATGACGTAGGCTGCATCGAGCGAGAACACGCTCATCTTGAAGCCCGCACCCACGGTGAAATACTTACGGTTACCCTTGTTTTCCGACTCGTGGTGATAACCGGCACGCAGGGCGAACTGGTCGTGATAGACATATTCGCCGCCGACACTCCAGTATATCTCCTGAAGCTCCTCCTTGAAACCGCCGGGCGCATCGCCGAAGCTCTTGAATATACCGCTTATGCTGCTCACGTCGTAATAGTCTTTCTGCACACGCTCCATGTAGTCCTCGGTCGATTCACCTTCGTTCTGCTTCGGGTAAGTAGGTACGAGCAGCTTGTTGGCGTCGGCCGTGATGGTGAATCGGTTATACTCATCAACGGGCACCATGAGGGCGGCTCCGAGTCGCAGGTTGGTAGGTATGAACTCGCTGTTGTCATCGCCTCCGAACGATATCTTACTACCGATGTTCGATATGTTCAGACCAAGACCTATCTGACATTCGCGCTGTCCGATGGTGAAATAGTTCTGATAGTAGGCGGCAAGGTCGGCGGCGAAGGCGCTTCCGGGTGACGTATCCTCGGTGTAATCGTAGGTCAGGTCGGAGTATATCCACCTCACTGCGGCTGCGATAGAGAACTTCTCGCTGAGCATAAGCGAGTAAGCCACGTCGAAAGACATCTCGTATGGGTTGATGGTCATGCTGTTGTCGTCGCTCTCACCCATGCTGGTATATACCTCACCGAGCGAGAAATAGCGCAGCGAAGCAGACACGGCCGAGTAGTCACCTATGCGGTAATAGCCTGCCAGATAGGCCAGGTCCATATCGCTGACAAGCTGTCGCAGCCACGGAGTATAGTTGAGAGAGATGCCCGCACGCGAGATGGTGAACGGATACTTGGCCGGGTTCCAGTATTGCGAAACCACGTCAGGGTCGGTTGCCACACCGGCATCACCCATACCGGCGGCACGTGCGTCAGGGGCGATGGTCTGCGATGTGACCGACGTGTTGACTGGGTTGAACATGTTCTGCTTGTCCTGAGCCGAGACCGTCAGCACAATACCGGAAAACAGGCACGCGGCCAATATTCTTATCTTATTGTTCATTCTTATGATGTTTGTCGTTAATTCATATCCTAATAAGGCACTGAATAAAAAACGCCGATGCGCTCTATTTATTGCCAATGATTATAAGTTTCTTTGCCTTTGAGGTCTGCGAACTGCCGTCAGACCACATACGCACCCTGTAAATATATACACCCGTGCCCAGACGCTGGCCTCCGTCAACGGTCAGATCCCAATCCACCGTGTAGGCGTTGCCCGTGGTCACTCCGCTCTCCTCGTGGGTCCAGAGCAGCCGGCCGCTCATGTCGAACACGTCGATGCCCACATCCACGGTGCTGCCGGCGCGGTCGTGGCTGATGATGAATGTGGTAGATGTGGTGGCAGGATTGTTTGTGCAGCTCACGCTGAAGAGCGACGGCGTGAGTCCTTTCACCACCTTGAAGCGCAGTTGCGTGCTCGACATGTTGTTGAACACGTCCCAGGCGCGGAACTGCAATGTGTGCTCGCCTTCCTCGAGTTCGGGAATGTTGTAGTATGTCGTGCCGCGGGTGTAGCTTCCGAAGTCGTAGCTGAAGTTGTCGTTCAGATTGTATGTGCGCGCCATCTCGCCGTCGATTACGAGCTGCAGGTCGTGTCCTATGCCGTTGCCCGAGGAGTTGATGCCGTCCTTATCCATTATCTCGGCCACGAAGTAAGGCGTGCTGTTCACGTTGCCGCCGTTGACAAACGAGGGCGAATTGAGATAGCAGTATATTGACGGGCCCACGGAATCGTTCTCGGCCACGTCGCCTCCACCCACGATGAACGACTCGCAATAGCCGTTGCCTATGAGTGTGCGGTCGTTGCTCAGGACATAAAGATTGATGAGTCCTGTGCCGTCGGTGTAGTTTATGTCCTTAGGCACGGCGAAAGAGAATTCGAACCGTCCGCCGACAATGCTGTCGTTACCGTTGAAGAGCACCTTCGGACGGTCGTAATATGTGAACGGACTTGACGCCGCCTCGTCTTCGTTGCGGTTGTTCCACAGACAGGTTATCAGTTCGCGGCTGTCGTGTACGCTGGCTGCGAGCACACCGTTGAACTGCGGCGCGTCCTTGACATATCCGCTCACACGCATAATACTGCCCGCTCCTACATTCACCGTGGTGCCCGTGGTCACGTCCACTCCGTTGATGGAATCCACCACAACCGTGAGCGTAGGCAGGCTGAGCGACATGGCAGGATCGCCGAGCAGCGAGTATTGCAGGTTGTTCACCACCTCCATGTTGCCGTTTGTCTTGACACTGTTCTTTGCCAGGCGCTGTGCCTCACCGATGGTCATGGGTTTCCCGTCGGTCACGGTGAGCACATTGGTAAGGAAGTTTGTGTTCATCGTCTTGTTGTGTGAGGCATATACTGTGCGCGTCGTGCCGTAGAAGGCCACAGCTCCACCCTTCGGGTTGAGCACGGCAGTCTCGCCTATTGTCGATTTCATTCCGTCGAAAGGCATTATGTCGCACGACGCAGTCACCCACAAAGGGAGGTTGGTATTGGTGAAACTTGCGAAGTCGGAGAGTCTTAGCACCGACTCGTGTGATATCTGGTCGGCACGTCCGTGACCGGCGTAGTCCATGATGAGTGCGCCGGCGGCCTGCTGCTGTTTTATGGCTTTCGATGCGTCGGGATATGATTTTCCGGTGGATGAAGTCTCACGCTTGTATGCGTCCCACAACACTTTCTTTATGTTGTATCCGGGATGCAGACTCGAAATAAGGTCGGCCACATCGTTCACATCGCGCATGTGTATGTCGGCGTTGCCGTCGTCGCCCATGAACATCATAGTGTTCTGCCATGCTCCGGCGTTGGCGTTGGTGACATAGTTTATCACCTTATCCACCATCACTTTGGCGTCGCTCTCCGTCGTTACGGGGAATCTTCCCACCGCCACATCGAGCTTGTCGCGCAACAGCGGGTTCTCTCCCTCACCGTCGTCGAGCATACAGAAGTAGCCGTCGTCGATGTAGCAGCTCACCTCGTTGAACGAGTTCTCGCTCTCGAAACAGAGCAGATAGTCGTCGGCATTGAGGTTGCGGCAGTCTGATGTGAGCATTCTGTTGTCCCACACACAGTCGCCGAAGAGCAGCAGATACTTGGGCATGTCGGCCTCGGTCGCTGCCCGGTCGTAGAGCATCTTGAGGTAATTGCGGTAGGCACTGGCGTCGGGCGTACCGCTGGAGAACTCGTTGAACAGCTCGTCGGCAGGAACAATGCGCACCCGAAGAGCGTCGTGTGTCTCATGAAATTCCTTCAATCGCTCGGCCTCTGACTTCAGTTTCTGCGATGTCGGGATGATTATCACCATGTCGGCAGGGCCGTCGGCGTGCAGATCCTGGTTGGTTATGTTATACACGTACTGCGGAACGGGGAACGACGCGGTGAGGTCGGGAGCGGCAAAAGGCTTGTTCCACGCCATGGACACGTAGTCGAGGCGCGCCGGTCCGCCCGAGAGCACGCTTATCTTTACCTTGTTCTGAGCCTGTGGATTATTTATAGTGTAAGTGCCCGAAGCCTCATTGCCTTCGTCGTATGCCGCAAGGCTGATGTTGAGAGTGCCTAAAATGGAATCGTTGAACTCTACCTGTACACGGCACGCACTGCCCGCCGACACGTTGACTGACAGCTTTCCGTATGTGGCTTCAGGATTGCCCGACAGATCCACAGTGTATGGCGATGTACTGGTAACCTGCTGACTGTCAAACAGATTGCGTCCGCCCTGATACCATGAATAGCCATCCACCTCGTAGAGTGTGTGATAATAATAAGGTGACGGATAGAAAGACGCGAGGAAGTCTTCCTGACTTATGCGGGCAGGAGTGCCTTCATCGTTTTGTGTTATGAAATAATATCCGTAGTCAGAATATGGGTTCCGCGTACGACGACTGCTGCTGTTGCTTTCCCACGACACCGGACCGAGAGCGTAGAAAAGCAGTCGGCCGTCCACATCGCAGAGCGGAACCTCGCGCAGGTCGTCGTATTCCACAAGGTCGCTGCCGGACAATGTCTCGTTCTTCAGGTTGCCGCCGTAGCCGTAAACCTTTACTTTGCTCAGGTCGGAAAATCCCGCCTGACGTATCAGCGACTCGCTAAGCTGATACACTCCGGTGGAAGATACACGTATCTTTGCCCAACGTCCCGAGGCAAGAACCGAATGTTCGGCATAGCGCGATGCAGGGGTCGAGGCATCGCGCAATGCTGAACGGCGCTGGCGTGACACAGGACGCGCCTCTACTTTCAGCATGAAGCTCACGAGCAGACGATAGCGTCCGTCGCGATAGACCACCGGACAGAAGCTCGTCTCGAGCGAAGGTTTCTTGCGGTCGAACACGATATGGCTGGTTATCTCGGGCATTGCGGGAGGCAAAGTCCGGACAAGTTTCTTGTATGAAGAGATGTCGCTGTCGGGCATATCGATGAACTCCGGATATGCAAACGACACGGTATAGACCGAATCAGCGTAATTGGCAGGCAGCGGCATGGTGCTTGCGAAAAGTGGAAGCACGGAATCTGTCCTAACCTGATCGGCCGTCAGATTGAAGAATCTCTGTGCTCCGGCAACCGAAGGCTGCATGAGCAGAAGCATCAGAAACAGTATGTTGTAAAACGTTTTCTTCACGCTTGTCTTTCGTTTTAGCTTTTATCAGACCGGCCTTCGGCGTGCTTTCCGGCTTCTAACGGCACCACATGTCGAGCACTTTGCGGTCGTCGAGCCAGCCTTCAAGCTTGTCGCCTATCGCGACAGGCCCTATTCCGACGGGCGTTCCTGTGTAGATGAGGTCGCCGGTCTTCAGTGTGAAATATCTGCTTATATAAGCAATGAGCTCGTCAACGCTGTAAAGCATCTCGCTCGTACAGGCATCCTGAACGGTGGAACCGTTGATATCGAGATGGAAATGTATGGCCTGTATGTCGCGGAACTTGTTGATATCGACCCATTCGCCTATGGCAGCCGAACCGTCAAAACCTTTGCACAGGTCCCAAGGCAAACCTTTCTTGCGCAGCTCCTGCTGCATTTCGCGGGCAGTGAAATCAATGCCCAGCGTCACGGCGTCATAATAGCGGTGAGCGAAACGCTGCGGAATGGACTTGCCGAGACGGCATATCCTCACCACAACTTCGGCCTCGTAGTCGATGCGTCCCATGAAGTCGGGCACGAAAAACGGTTTACGGTCCTTCAGCAAAGCGGAGTCGGCCTTAGTGAAAATCACAGGGTTCTCCGGTTTATATAACGCTCCATCCAGCTCTTTATTGTGCTGGATGTAGTTCATTCCTACTGCAAATATCTTCATTGCGAATAATTAACAAAAGACGGAGTCATAAAGAGCTCTCACTCCTCATAACTCCGTCTTCTATCTTGTGATTGTATATTCAGTTATACTCTTATTCGGCAACAAGGGTGAAACGCTTGTAAGCAACAATCGCCAGATCCTTGTCCTGCTTCTTCAGATAGTCGGCAACGCTTGTCTTGTCGCCGTCGCCGAACTGGAATTCCTGATTTACCAGACAGCACTCTTTGAGGAATTTAGCCAGACGACCCTTAGCGATGTTCTGTATCATCTGCTCAGGCAGGTTAGCAGCTTTCTGTTCTGCAGCTTCCTTCTTGATAACAAGAGCCTTGTCAGCGTCCTCACGTGTGAGCCATCCTTTCTTGATGTTCGACTCGATATGGTCTTCGCTGTCAACCAGGTTCGGGTTCAGGCCAGCCTTCTTGAGAGCAACCTCAACAGCTTTCTCAATCTGCTCTTCCTTTGTCTTCTCCACAGCAACCTGGAACTCATTGTCCTTTACGTCCTGAGGAACAGAAGCCTCGTCGAGTGCGATAGGCTTCATTGCAGCAACCTGCATTGCAATCTTGTGACCCAGTTCCACGTTTTCCTTGTTGAGCTGAACCATTGTTGCAAGAGTGTGCTTGCCCATGTGGTCGTAAACCTCGATGTTGTCGCCTTCGAGAACGTTGTATCCGTCGAGCTCCATCTTCTCACCTGTGATACCAGAACGGTGCATAACAGCATCCTGTACGTTTGTACCGTCAGCGAGTGTAAGTGCTTTCACCTCATCAAGAGTGTGAGCCTTGGCAGCTATTGCAGCGTCGAGGATGTCGCTTGTCAGCTTTATGAAGTCAGCGCCATTGGCAACGAAGTCAGTCTCACACTTCAAAGCTATGATGGCAGCGAAGTCGCCTACCTTCTTCACGAGCACACATCCGTTTGATGTCTCGCGGTCTGAACGCTTTGCAGCGATAGCCAGTCCACGCTCGCGGAGCAGATCCTTAGCCTTGGCGAAATCGCCTTCAGCCTCTGTGAGTGCCTTCTTCACGTCAGCCAGACCGGCACCGGTCATTGCGCGAAGTTTCTTTATATCTTCAATTGAAACAGCCATAGTTTATTGTTTTCTTTTGAATTATAGTTGAATAAATGGTTTCCAATACATTACTCAGCGGCAGGAGCCTCTGTTGCAGCAGCCTCGGCAGCAGGAGCAGCTTCCTCTGCGGGAGCTTCCTTGCGAGCCTTGCGTGCGCGCTTCGGTTTAGCGTCAGCGGCAGCCTCAGCCTGCTCAGCGGCAGCTTTCTCGTCAGCCTTTTCAGCCTTGCGCTCCTCCAGACCCTCAGCTATAGCGTTGCAGCAAGCTGTCAGCACTACATCGATAGAATCCTTGGCGTCGTCGTTTGCCGGGATAATGTAGTCGATGTTCTTCGGGTCAGAGTTTGTATCAACCATTGCGAAGACAGGAATACCCAGACGGTTGGCCTCTCTTACAGCGATATTCTCCTTCATTACGTCAACAACGAAGAGTGCGCTCGGCAGACGAGTAAGGTCTGAGATAGATCCGAGGTTCTTCTCCAGCTTTGCGCGCTGACGTGTAATCTGCAGAAGCTCACGCTTTGACAGTTTGGCATAAGTACCATCGTTCATCAGTTTGTCTATGTTGGCCATTTTCTTGACAGCCTTGCGGATTGTCGGGAAGTTGGTGAGCATACCGCCCGGCCAACGTTCGATAACGTAAGGCATATTTACGCTTGTTGCCTTTTCAGCAACGATTTCCTTTGCTTGTTTTTTAGTAGCGACAAACAGGATTTTCTTGCCTGCCTTGGCAATCTGCTTGAGAGCTTCAGCAGCCTCGTCAACCTTAACTACAGTCTTGTGCAGATCGATGATATGAATGCCGTTGCGCTCCATGAAGATATAAGGAGCCATTGCCGGATTCCATTTACGACGCAGGTGTCCGAAGTGGCATCCTGCTTCCAATAATTGGTCAAAGTTTGTTCTTGACATTGTTGTTTTTGTTTGTTTGAATTGTTTACTTTCCTTTTAGTTTTCTCGAACCAGCCCATGGGTAATCCGCCATAACAGTGTCGAAGTCTCACAGGCTTGGATACTAAACTTATGCTGTCTTGACGCCAGACATCATGCCGCCGAACACTGTCCCAGCAGAACGTATGCGGCAAATCCGGCATCGCGCGACATTAACGCTTGCTGAACTGGAAGCGACGACGAGCTTTCGGACGTCCCGGTTTCTTACGCTCAACAGCACGAGAATCGCGTGTGAGGAAGCCTTTGTCCTTCAGAGTCTTCTTGTCATCGGCATTGATCTTAACCAGTGCGCGGGCGATTGCAAGACGCAGAGCCTGGCTCTGTCCGGTGTAACCACCGCCGTCAAGATTTACCTTAATGTCATATTTGCCTTCAACACCCAGGAGCTCCAGCGGCTGCTTTACAACATACTGCAGAATAGCTGATGGGAAATATTTCTCCAGTTCTACCTTATTTATAGTGATCTTACCGGTGCCCTCAGTCAGATAAACACGGGCTACAGAAGTCTTGCGGCGACCAATTGCATTTATCATTTCCATCTTTCCTGATTATTTATACTGGTTAATATCAATTGCCTTCGGTTTCTGAGCATCCTTGTCATGCTCTGCGCCTTCAAATACATAAAGATTATTCAACAGCTTGCGACCGAGCGGACCTTTAGGGAGCATACCCTTCACAGCGTGACGAATGATCTTGTCGACACCATTAGGACGCTTGCGCAGGTCTTCAGGTGTATTGAAACGCTGTCCGCCTGGATAACCAGTATAACGGGTGTAAACCTTGTCGGTTTCCTTCTTTCCGGTGAATACCACCTTAGAAGCGTTGATGATGATTACGTTGTCTCCACAATCTACATGAGGAGTGAAGTTTGGTTTGTACTTTCCGCGGATAAGTTTTGCTACTTTAGAGCAGAGGCGGCCTACCACCTGATCTGTTGCGTCAACAACAACCCACTCTTTCTTCGCAGTTTCCTTGTTGGCGGAAACAGTCTTGTAACTTAAAGTGTTCATTGTTTAATTTAAATATTACTACTAAAAAACATTATAACTTTGCGCGAGCGATTCACTAACCGCGTGGTCCGGCCAAAGACCAACACTATTAACACTCTCACGCGGGGGACTCTAAGTGTATCCCCGAAATAATCGGACTGCAAAATTACATATTTTATTTTTTGAAAGCAAGAACGGAATCGGGGAAGAATATAATATTAATAAAGTTTAACTGTTTTATGTATTATTAATAACGTTATCAACACGAGCATACCGCCATACACGACCGCTGTGGATTGTCCGCACGACTGCGGAAAAGCACGATACGGCCGATCAGAGTCGCTGAAATGCCCCGCGTGAAGCACCGCCGGCAACGATGTTTGACTAATGACCGCTGTCCGCCGGATACCGGTCTGACGGGATGACGTGACGAAAACGGTTCGGCATATAAATGAAAATGGCTTAATATATAAATGAAAATGACTTAATATATAAATAAGAAAGATTCAATATATAAATAAAAACGGCTCAATATATAAATGAAACCGACACACTATATAAATAATGTGTGGAAAGAGAAAAGTATTCCTCTGCGTTATGGAAAATCCTAAATAGGCGTCTTTACTACGCTTTACGATGGCCGGAATAAGCCATGCGGGGATTGGTCTTATACGCAAACCATCACTGAACACTGGAAAACCTACCGAAAGGACGGAGTGATATAAAAACAAAACCGTACGAAGTTCGGATAATAATAAACCGATATCGCAGCGACAATTAATTCACCTTCCCGCAACTGACATACTCCACCCGCAATCGCGGCATATACCTCAGGCCAATCGTATAAATTCCTTCCGCCCCGTTTCTCATACCTTATACCGTCACATTTTAAGGAAACCCGAAAGACGAACTTACAATTTTTCTTGACAAAATTTTGACAAAATATTTTCGTGAAAGAGATGTAAAGGAATGTTAAATCACGCATAATACAACCTATTTTGCATCATACCGCATCGTGATATACCCCGAACCGTAGTCCGTAAAAGTCCGTTTTGCTTTCCGATATTGCCCATTTCGCAGTGCGATTAAGCCCATTTCAGGGTGCGATATGGCCTATATTAGCCCCTGAAATGGGCCATTTCGTAATGCGAAATGGGGCATATTGCAAAACGACGAAATACCATTCAAACATAAATCATTGATATTCAATATCATACAAAAACCTCTTATTTTTCGCGTATTTGCGTCCAAAGACGACTCGGCAAGCAAATACGCGCTTATTTTTCGGGGTATATCAGAAAACTGAGACGGAAAAATCAAAATCTGCTTTCAATCTGAAAGTTGCCCATATCTTCTTTCTCATGCACAAGAAAACAACCATTATCAGTGATTTTATATGGTTTATTCAGTCTCGAAAACTACTTATAATATATTGAAATCGCAACATTTCCATTGAAACACCTGTCCCCCGAAGTTCTGTTGAACCATAAAACTGCGGACGAGATGATGATAAAGCACTGACAATATTATGATATGGTGAACACCGAATTATGATAATGTGAGAACCAAATGATGATATTGTGAGCACCATATTATAATATCGCGCGCTCCGGACACACGCCCCCGTCGTCATTTCAGCATCACTATGCGACGCAGTATAAGGTTCTTGTATTGCCTCTTCATGTCATCGGGCACAAACGAACGGTCTATTATCTCGAACCATTTCGTAATGGCGCGGCTGAATCTCTTTGCCATATTGTCTATCACCTTCTCGTCGATGCCCGACGCCGTTATCGACTTTATGAAATCCGAACGGTGCAGCTTGCGCTTCTTACCGTTGAGCGTGAGGGCCAGTTCCTCGGGGTCGTCGGGCATGATGAGTGCCGTAGCCACCATGTCGTAGGCCGGAGTGAGCGTATATCCCATGCCCATGTTGTTGTAGAGCGAGAAGTTCTTGAGGTGCATGTCGGCGTTTCCGGTTATCCACGAGAACACCACCACCTCCCAGAAGTTCACGAGGTCGAGCTTCGGAGCCGACGAATACTTCTTTATCGCCTTGGCTATCTGCTCGTACGAACCTTTATATTTATATTCCGTCAGACGCTCCGTGAGCTGGCACATGTCCTCCATCGGCACCTTCGCACCCGTCTCCGTACGGTCGACACGCCTCGTGATGTAGCACAGCTCGCCGTCGCTGAACCGTATCAAACTGTGCGGCACCACGTTTATCTTCACCGCCTCGGCCAGGTGCATGGTGAGGTCCTCCAGCTCGGGCAGCGCCCTGTACGTTCCAGTCTGCGGCTTGAGGATGAAGCGTCCCCACAGACCCACGATGGTGAAACGGTCGGGCTGGTTGCGCCCGCCCTTGTCTATGTCGAGCGAGAGCTTGGCCTGCACACCCGTCAGAGTGCTCTGACTGCGCACCACCTGCCGCGCCAGGTCGCCCAACTGCGAGCGGACGTAAGGCAGCGACGGCGCCTCGCGCGTACCGAAAAACTTGCGTGCGCACGCCGGATGATAGTCTGTCTGCCCGTCCTTCAGCGGTTTGTAGCAATGCAGGCATATTCTTTTAGAGTCGCAGTCCATGATTGTTGTCTTTTATAAAACACGTTACCGGTCCGCCGCATGGCCAGAAGCGATGCGCCGCCGGCGTCATTCCTCGTCCTTTTCGGGCACCACACTCACCGCCCCTATGCAGTCCTTGCAGCACACCATGAGCAACGACATGCGGTCGCGCTGGTTTATCTTCCAGCTCCTCTCGGCTATTCCGAGCAGCCAGCCCTCGGGTATCAGTCCGTCGAAGAAGGGGAACAGCACAGTGTCGTGATACGGTTCGTCGGTCAGCGGAAGCGTAAGGCTCACGGCCTCAGCATCGTCCGAAGCAAGAAACTCACGGTCGTAACAGAACGTGAAACCGTTTTCGTCCTCCGTCAACCGCCCTGCGAGGCGGTCGTAAAGATAAATAAGCGCTGTCTTCATACTCACTGATGTGTATTAATGTTCATGTTCCGGCAGTCATCCCTCGCGCATCCGGCCTTCATCATTGGTGCATACGGCAGTCATTCACCGCGCGTCCGGCAGTCATTTCTCGCATGTCCTGCCTTCGCCTCCTATCTCCACGGCACCCACCTGACGGCCGAAAAGGCTCAGCACCTGGTTTATCTTGTCCATGCGCAAGGTCTGTTTGCCCTGTTCCAACTCACGTACGAAGCGCAGCCCCACGCCCGACTTGTCGGCCAGATCCACCTGCGTGAGGTTGAACTTCTTTCTCATCTCTTTCACAAAAGCGGCTATTTCCCTGTCTTCCATTTTATACCCGTTTGGGTACAAATATACAAATTAAACACATTCATTATACCTTTTAGGGTATAATTTTATTATTATTTTTAATTATTATACCCTATCGGGTGCATTATTCATAAACGAATGCATAAATAGAACCGCACATAGCCCGAACAAAACATAATAAAACACCAGCCAGCTTGCGACACTCCTATACGTGTAACTCCATGCTTTGCAGTTCTGCTTTGGCTTACATTTTATACGAACAAAAAACATCTACATACTCCGGATGCATCCCTCTCTTTACATTTATTTATTCTCCCTCGTGCCCACTCCATTCGTACTCTCCCTTTTCTTCATGCTTCAGCCTGTTCCAACCCACTCCCTTCTTATTTCCTCCACGTTCTCCATCACCATCCATTCAATCCTTTTCTCATTTATCCCTCCACACACAACAACGCCCGTTCCACCGCCATAAATGAATAAATATACACTTCTGAAAGTAAAAAATTTTGACAAATATTTTTCGCAAAAGAGAAGTTAACGAACCTTAAATCGGTGAATTACGAGGCGTTTTTCATATTCCGGCGGAGCGTTTTGGAGGGGGTTGCTCTGCGAAATGGCCTGTTTTGCAGTCCGATTAAGCCCATTTCATGGCACGATATAGGCTTTATCGCAGGCCGAAATGGGCTCTTTTGCAAGGCGAAATGGGCTCTTTTGCAAAGCATCGGAAGGCGGATGAAAGTACGCATAAGCGTAACCAGTATGATTATCAGCACTTTACGCAAACCTCTCAAAACTCGCGTATTTGCGTCCAAACGTGCTCTTGCCCACAAATATTCAATTCTCACGCAGTTGAGCATCAGCCGTATTGCATAAATATACGGTCGTGAGTGTATATTTATACATAACCGGACGGTGTATGAACACGGCGTTGTCTCCCCGTTTTCGCGCCTCGCTCACCGCCCATATCCCGGCAGACGGACAAGCCACGAAGCCCCGTACCGACCGCCGCAAGACAAAAAAGCCGCAAGGAAAACCATCCCTGCGGCTATATGATAGGGCGCGACAAGCCTAAGCCTGCACGTCTGACGTCGTTCCAACGGTCACAACCGACAGCGTGCTGCCGGCATCAGCCGACCGTGCTTCCACCTTCCTGCACTTCTCAGTCTTGTTTCCGCGGGCGCTTCTCACCTTCTCGCAGTACTCACCCCATGTAGGAATGGTCAGGAAAATGAAGGCAAGCCACACAACGACACTCGCTGCTCCTACAGCCACACTGCTGTATCTGTGGTAGAGACATGCCATCGCTATCGCCAGCCCCCAGCCGAGAACAATCGACATTGAGTACAAAGGATAATCATCGACAAACACCGGTCCTACAAGAATGAAGAAAAAGAAGAGCCATCCGCACACCAAAGCCAAAGCATGGCGACGCTCGTCAAGACCTTTGCGACGCACGTAGCGCATTCGCAGCAACACTATCACAGCGAGCACAATTCCCGGAAGCGAATGAACCACATCCATATTGTGCACAAGAAACGAAAGCGTGGACAGCATCAGGGCTGCCAACACTATAAAGAAAGAAAGAATGTATCCTTTCATAGGCAGATATGTGTTTAATATTAGTAAGTTTTAATAATTAATAAAAGTCATTACACGATCCATTACAACTGCTCACAAGAAACCATCCACAACCACTAGAGGTTGCATCACAATCAAAATCTACACAAGTTGAACCACCACCCATTGGGAATGCACAGAAATCATATGTCAAATTACAATTACATGAAAAACGATCAACTACTCCAAAATCACCAAAGCCATTAATTTTAGATTTATTTTTTTCATTTACAGTACCTGATTTATTCGTCATTTCATCACCAGAACCAGCAATAGCCACCATTGTATTCATTTTCCACCCAAGCTTTTCTTTTGCAAACTCAGTCCATTCATAGAAAAACAAATCGTACTTATCCTGCATTTCATCGGACATACCACCGTCTCTGAATATATCAGGATTTTCTGTAATAAAATTATATAATTGTAATATATGCTTTTTTTCTTCATCTGTCCAATCAAGCTTCAATGTCTCAGCTAATTTATCTTTCCAAAAATTAAGTTTCTGCACTTGAGAAAATGCTCTATAAACAGGTATTTTTTTTATTTGGGACAACGTCTTCCATTGCTGTCTTGACATATTACGTATGACAGATAAATTTGTTTTTACCCATTCATTTGTCTGTTCATCACAACTATAGACCGTTTCTTCTTCAGAACAAGAAACAAAACCGGTCAATACTATGAATACAATAAAATACAAACACTTTCTCATAATCAGTCAATTTATTACATTAAACATAATTTACTAATCAATAAAATTTGCCTTAACACGTATCAAATCTGGTTTTTTGTTTGCTGTAGATCTTACAAAGATAGCTTTACTAAAGTATCCCATTTTATTTTTCG
>OLGE01002698.1_pt1 | contig 15241 bp, 12 predicted proteins | sample 1605151 | NCBI WGS metagenome assembly OLGE01 (sample SAMEA3888912, study PRJEB22519) | human gut metagenome | biome: human gut; feature: human-associated habitat; material: faeces | place: Denmark | collected 2010
ACAATATATGCAAAATCCGACTGCCGGACACCGTTATTCAAGATGTCGTTCATAATCGTCGGCAGCAGCAGATCGCACACTGTCGCCGCCGCGACCAGCAGCATCGCCAGTGCAATGCGCCTGCGGTACGGCTTCAGATAGGGTAGGATATCCTTCATGAATGGCTCTCATTCCTTTCTGTCAATCAAATTCCAAGAGACAGTCTTAAAAGGTATTATACCATAGAAAACAAACGTTCACAAGCGTCAATTCCTTTCTATTTTGCAGACCCGCGGCCAGAGAAAACGGCAGATATTCCATCCGGCGGCCGTCTGGATTTCTTTTCCTATCAGCAAGGAAAATCCATATAATTATCGGCAAAAATGTCGAAAAGGGTTGAAATTTACGGGAAAAACTGCTATTATTATAGTCCGCAAAGAGGCATTTACTTTCATGAGGGCGCGCCGGGACATATATGCCAAGTCCCGGACGCACGCCGAACAAAACCGCATCTTACAAAAGGAACAGAGAAATCATGGGAAAGCGCACAAGCAGGCCTGTTGACCTGCCGACCGCAGAGCAGCTTGCGACGGAACGCAGGCGGCTGCGATATAAAAGCAAATATAGCCGGACGCTCAGAAGTACGGTTGCAATTCTGGTCGTCGTCGCAGCGCTGGCGGTGCTGATCGCTACGCTCTGGATGCCGGTGCTGCGCATTTACGGCAGTTCCATGTCACCGACGCTGCAGGATGGCCAAATCGTTGTCAGTATCAAAAGTTCACGCTTTGAGCCAGGCGATATCGCCGCGTTCTATCACGGAAACAAGCTTCTCATCAAGCGGTATATCGCAGGCCCCGGGCAGTGGGTTGACATCGACGAAAACGGAAACGTTTTCGTTGACGGGTCGCTGCTGGACGAACCGTATCTTATGGAAAAGGCTTACGGCCAAACCAACATCGAACTGCCGTATCAGGTGCCGGACGAGCGATATTTCCTGATGGGCGACAACCGCGACGTATCCGTTGATTCTCGGAACACGACGGTCGGCTGCGTCTCGACGGAGCAGATCGTCGGCAAGGTCATTTTCCGGATCTGGCCGCTCAACGTATTCGGCCCTGTATATTGATAATGTAATTAATGTAACAAAACACGCACAGAAGCGGAAAGAGAGGAGGTATCGGCATGCGGAGACATCTGCCGGTTCGGGCAATCAACTATCTGAAAACACATCTCCAAAAGAAAAAATGGCGCCGCGTCGTGACGGCGCTCTCCTGCATCGTCGTGTTCTGCACGACCTATGCGCTGATCCTTCCAGCGGTTACAATGTCGCAGCAGCCGTTCTGCGGAAAGGAAGGGCATATCCACGATCCTGAAAGCTGCTATGCGCGCGTGCTGGTCTGCGGACAGGATGCGCCGGATGAAGACACGCCGGAGCAGCCGGAACACGTCCACACGGACGCATGTTATCAGGAGGAGGCCATTCTGGTCTGCGAACTTGCAGAGGGCGAGGGTGCCCACCTGCACACGGCGGACTGCTTTGACGAAGCGGGCAATATCGTCTGCGGTCTGGAGGAGAACCTCGGACACCAGCATACGGCCGACTGTTACCGCACAAGTTGGGTGCTCATCTGCGGACAGGAAGAGGGCGCGGACGAAGAAGCCCCGACGCAGCACGAGCATACCGATGCCTGCTATGAAGATCTGCTTATCTGCGAACTGGAGGAGCATCAGCACAGTCTTGCCTGCTATTCAGACCCCGAAGCCGACCTGGAGTCCCCCGCCGTATGGGAGCGGACAATCCCGCAGGATCTCACGGACGATTTGGCTGCAAATGTCGCGGCAGTCGCAAACAGCCAGCTTGGCTACGCGCAGACCAGCCGCAACTATGCCGTGGATGAAAACGGCGGGATTCACGGCTATACGCGCTACGGCGCGTGGTTCGGCGATCCATATGGCGAATGGTGCGCCATGTTCGCCTCTTTCTGTCTGCACTATGCAGGCGTCGAGCAGTCCGTCTTCCCCTATGCCTCCGGCTGCATCTACTGGACAGAGCAGCTGACGGCCGCGGGACTCTATGCCACCGCCGGAACGATGGCTCCAAGGACGGGCGACCTTGTCTTCTTTGATCGAGACGGCGACCGCCTTGCCGACCATGTCGGCATCATCACAGACGCACAGCCCGAAGCGATCACAACTGCGGAGGGCAATGTTGGCGGCTGCGTCGTCAGAAAAACCTATGCCCTGGACGACGCCTCGATCCTCGGCTACGGCGTCCTGCCCGTCAGCGCGCCGGATACCCCGGATGAACCGGACACCCCTGACGAACCGGATCCTGGCCCGCAGCCCATCTGCGGGTTGGAAGCACACACGCACGGCCCGGACTGCTACAGCGAAGATGGGCTTTTGATCTGTCCGCTGCCGCAGCATACGCACACGGCGGACTGCTACGAGCAGTTGGAAGAGCAAACGCCGCTGCGTGGTCTGAACGAGCATACACATACAGAAAGCTGCTATGATGCGGACGGAACGCTTCTCTGCACGCTTCCGGAGCATACGCATACGGATTCCTGCTATCTCCCGCAAGAACCGGCCAAGCAGGACTTCAGCTATGATGATGCACAGCTGCATCTGCGCGTCACAGTCGAAAGCCCCCAGCCGCTGCCGGAGGGTACAGCGCTTGCCGTGCAGACGGTGGACGCAGACAGCACGCTTCTGTCTGCGTCCGCATCGAGCGGCGCGGAGCAGTGGATCGTCCGGCAGATCGGACTGACACAGGCTGAAACGCCGGTCGATACCAGCGAAATGACGCTGACGGCGGAGGTTCTGGTCAAGAGCGCCGCTCTGTCTTCCCTGTTTGAACAGGCGGACAAAGATATACTGGATGCCGACACGGGCGTGACAGTGTGGAGGCGGCGTATTATCCGGTTTTGTTCTCCGAAGCAGAATCAGCTTGCACGGCGATTTCCAGCAGCTCCTGTGCGATTTGTTCGTCTGGGAGGCGGATCAGGTTGTCGTCGGGTTTTTCGTTTGACAGCAGGTTCATGCTGCCGTACCAGACGGGGCGGCGGTCTAGGATCGCGAAGTGCTCGCGGCAGGCTTTGGATGGGAGCACCTCGATGCCGCACTGGCGCAGCAGGGCGATTTTCTCAGCGGCCTGATATGTGTCCTGCGCGCCGGGGGCAAGCGTGAGAATTTTGATCTGGACGCCTGCTTCCTGACGTTCGCGCAGGAGTTCCAGAAAATATGTGACCTTTTTGCGGCTCAGTGCAGGACTGGAAATCAGAATTTCCCGCTGCGCGGCTTGCAGATCGCGTTCATAGACTGGTGTGTAGGTCTGCGCGTCGAAAATAGTGCCAGTCTTCTCCTCCTGCACGGCTTGCAGATTTGTGCAGATCTCGAAGCCGATCTGGCGGTAGGCGCGCAGGCGCTTGTGATACATGCGTTCCAGCGTCGGCACGTGCGCGTCGATATAGTCAAAAATGATCACATCCTGTTTGCCGTCGTAGTCGCGGTTCAGACGGCCCGCGTACTGTTCGACATTCCCCTGCCATGAGATCGGCATTGCGAGCAGCAGCGTATCGAGGCGCGGCAGATTGAAGCCCTCGCCGATATATTTGCCGATGGCGACCACGATCAACGTGTCTGTTTCCGACACGGCCAGCAGCGCGTCCCGGACCTGCGCGCGTTCTTTGCTGCTCTTTCCGCCCTGCAGCAGGAAAACGTGGTCTGCACTCCCCTGCAAGCGCTGATACAGCAGCCTTGCATGCTCCTTGTACTTCGTCATAACCAGCGGCGTCCGCCCGTTTTGGACGCAGGTGATCGTATCCGAGAGAATCTGCGCATTGCGGTCTTCGCTTTCGATCACCAGCTGATTTAATTCTGCCATCGCGGGCGGTTTCTCGGAAAGGTGAACAAACCTTGTAAAACGGGGATAGACATAATGGCCGATGCCCTGCTTCTTCGCACGATCCTTCGCCGTGTACCGGAAGCGGATCGGACCGAGCTGCAGGAAAATCTTTCGATCCTGCCCGTCGTCGCGCTTCGGTGTCGCGGTCAGGCCGTAAACATACTTCGCCGTAACGGAACGCAGCACGACAGTATCCGTATCCGCGCCCGCATGGTGGCACTCGTCCATGAGCACCATGCCGTAGCCCTGCACGAGTTCTTCCAGTCGTTCGCTTTTTCCCAGCGACGGGATCATCGCAACGTCAAGAATTCCGGTCAGGGTGTTTTGACCGCCCTGTAATTTGCCGATCACGCTTATCCGCCGCTTGACGCGGCCCGCCGGCGTTGTGTAGGTCGGTGGTTTTTCTTCAATCGTCAGGAATTTTTGCAGATCCTCCTGCCAGTTTTTCAATATCTCGGCATTATCGACCAGAACCAGCGTATTGACCCGCCGCGCCGCAATCAGGTAAGCGGCGACGGCAGTTTTGCCAAAGGCCGTCGCTGCGCTCAGAACGCCGATGTCATGCGCCAGTAGCGCGTCCGCTGCGCGCTGCTGCTCTGGGTATAGCTGCCCAGCGAAGGAAACCTTGATTTTGCGGTCCGACTGCCGTTCGTCTGTGATGTGATATGGAATTGCTGCTTCCTCCAACAACTCCTTCAGCCTCTCCACACAGCCACGCGGGAGGCAGATAAAATCGCCGTCGTCATGGCCGCAATAGACAATGCGCGGTATTCCAAGCGTTGAAAAGCCCATGGCCAGCTTCTTATGGAATTCCGGGTTTTTATAGGCTGCAAGCCTGCGGAGCTGGTTTTGAAGCCGCGGCTTGAGATTCGTGCTTTTAATATAAACACCGTTGGCATATACAAGATCGACCGCGCCCTCCACATCCTCCGGGTGCAGTGTAAGCTCTGTTTTTCTCCACGGCTTCTCCGGCAGGAAGCTTTTCTGCGTGTTTTCCTCCGCCTCCTGCGGTTCCTCGGCCAGTTGTCCAAGAAGCCCTGCTTCCGGTGTCCATGCCGCGATTTTATCCTCGATTTCCTTTACGCTCAGCTTTCTTGCGCTTTTCAGTGCACCCCATTGATCCGGGTACGCATTCCAGTTTTCGTCGACAAACGCACTGTTTCCATTCCGCAGCGCCCGGCCCTGCAGCGGCAGCGCAATCAGATTGCCGAGCTTTCCCTCCGGCAGATGCTCCTGCAATGGCAGCATTCGATCATATGCGCGGAAGCTTTTCAGGCTGACCACCTCCGCACCCTTTGTCAGCAGTGCTGTTCCAAACTGCCGTGCCTTCTGTGCGGAAACGGGCTCAGAAAAGAAGATCCAGACATGCGCGCCCTGCCCGGAACGGGAGCGCTCGACCAGCGCGTCGATCTGTTCCAGTCCGCATATTTTGCGGAGCGCGTCGACTTCGTCCCGCCATGAGACCGTTTTTTCGCTGCCCTGAAACGTGCCCTCGTGGTCATCGAAATCGAACACAAGGAAATAGCAGGTATCGTCCGGGAGCAGCGGATAGATGCCGACGACATCGCTGCTGTCCTCCCGCTCGCCTTTCAGATGGGCGAGCAGAGCGCGGATGTTCAGCGGCTTATAGGCCCGGTTCGGGCAGTCCCTGCAGGCAAGTTTCTGCCCTGTCGTTTTCGGGCAGAGTTTGTGATCCCAAAAATGCGTACAGACCGGAAAATATCCCGCTTTGCCGTCCTTTGGGCGGCTGCGGACGCTGTATACATCTTTGCGGCCTCTGAAATAGGTATAGAAAAACGAGACCATCTGCGGTGTGACCTCGTTTTGAAGCATACGGCTGCCCTGATTGGCAATCGCGGATATTTGATTTTCAGCCGTCTCCGGATACGCAATCCCGTGCTTTTTGAGCAGCGCCCGCAGCGCCGCGTTTTCCTGTTCAAGCTGCACGATCCGGGCTTGCAGTGTATCCATGGCCCGCTCCTTCTCTGACAGTGTCAGGCGTTTGCTTTTTGCAGATAAAACTCGCTTTCCGCCACGCGGATAACGAAATCATATTCCAGGCGTGTTGCCTTAGACGGGGTGATATTGTAGCGCTTGAAGACCCTGCGCAGATAGGCGAAATACTCCCTGTCCTCCTGACTCAGCGGCGAAACCCATCCGCTGGCAGCTCCGGATTCTTCCGCGTGGAGCAATTCAGATCGATTCATATTCATCCCTCCTATATTCAGAAATGAGCGCTTCTGCGGCGTCTTCCCAAAGAACAAGACGGAACGGATCATAGGCCCCGACCTGCCGCGCGCCAAATTCGCGCATATAGTATTCCAATAATTCGCTCGTTTTCGCCTTAAAAATGAGTACGCCGTCAAATCCAGCTTCCTTGGATATCTGGACGGCATATGCAAACATTGCCTTTGCAATGCCGATATATCGCTTGGCCTCGCCTGTCGCATGAAGAAGATTTGCGTTGCTGTGCCGTGCGCTCTCCATGTAGAGAACCTCAACTGCAAGCCCACGTTCATCCAGTTCATAGGGCATCAGACCAAGCAGTTCATAATTGTCTTTTCGATGAAGCGCGACTTTATTGGGCAGTTGCCTCGCATATGTTGACTCCCAGTTTGTCTGCCAGTCATGTGTTGCAGCAAGATCCTCTTTTGACGCAGGATCTATTTCCGCAGGAACCTTTTCGCTGGACACAGCATCCAAAACATAGAGATTCAGCATCGTATCACCCATTTTCATGTACTTTCATTGCTAGTATACCACACTCTCTGCACTTACGGAAGATATTTTTTCGATATCGCCTTATACTTCCAACTCAGAGGGTTTATGTTCATCCGACAAATGGACTTCATCTTTGATTACTGCGGCGCAGTTTTTGCGCTGGGTTTTCTGGTTTGACCCACACGCTGACCCACACGGCGAAAGGAGCGGACGGAAGCAGTGGAAACATGGGTGCGAAAGAGTATTTTAATTCTAGCGGAAACGGTCAAAACCGTCCGGAAAACGATATTTTCAGAATTTTTCTACTCTTTGTAATCAGCAGGTCGCCGGTTCAAGTCTGGCCACTAGCTCCACCAAACCGGTGAAAATCGAGAGATTTTCACCGGTTTTCTCTTTTATTTGTTTGCTTTTCCAGGCGGCGAAACCGCCTGACCCACATGCGGAAATGTCTGAAAAGCGGCGGAGAGGATGATCGTGTCATTCTCTCCGCCGCTCTTTGGTTTTTCTTTGCTCTTTTCACAGCACCTGCGCCATGAAATTACCCATCTTTTTCGAGGCGTATAGAAATATTACATGGAGTTGTTTACAGGCCGTAAAGGACAGGGAGCTTGACATGAGAGGGGTATTCCCTGCCATGGTAAATGGTCTGGGTGGCCTTGATGGGCTTCGGATCGGTATAGGGATCGATGCCGGTGTTGGTGTTAGGGAATGCTTCCATCAGCTCACTGGAGGAGATATCGATACGGATCTTGTGGCCCTTATTGAAAACCATGCCGTAGAAATACATCTCCATCTCATATTTTTCAATTTTCCCCGGCGTGAGCAGCTCAGGCTTGTCCCAGCCCTTGCGGAACTCGGCGCGGATAATATTGAAGCTGACATTACGGGCAGTCCCCTGCTCGTCCACATCACTGACGCGGACGATATAATCCGTGTCGACGGCGCTGGAGGCTGCGTAAAGCTCGGCATACAGCGGGCCGGCAATGGCAATATCCTGCTCCAGCACGGGCGTGTCATAGACCAGAACGTCGCTGCGGATCTGACGGGAATTGCACTTGTAAGGAGAAACCAAACCGTCGTCGAAGCCGTCGCCCTCGCCGCCGCATGGAAATTCGGGATCGTAGACATATGCGTCGCTGCCGGTCTCAGCAGGTGTCAGCGTGACGCGTCCGTCGCCGTTCATGGAGTTTGCGTGGCCGTCACTATCCAGATAGAGGTTGACAAGACGCGCTTCCTTCGGCATCCAGTCCTCGCTGGTGTGCCACTGATTTTCACCGTTGACGTAGTAGGTCGCCTTGGGCTTCTTGTCCTCGCCATTTTCAATACCCTTGAGGTAATGGTCGAACCAGCGGATAATGCGCGTATCGAAATCATAGTCGACCGCATTATTGCCGAAGGCCAGATCCATGCTGTCGCGCCACGCGTTCAGACCGTGCGGCCACGGGCCAAGCACAATACGGTGGCCGGGAACGGGGCTTTTGGACAGGAAACGCCAGGTCTCCTGCACGCCAAGCGCGTCGCCGTCGTACCAGCCGGAGAGAATCAGCATGGGGATCCTGATATTGTCCGCGTGGGCCGTATTGTCACTGTGCCGCCAGAAATCATCGTAATGATAGTGCTTCGACCACATATCCCAGCTGGTAGAACGGCAGCCGACGATTTTCTCCGGGATCGCAGTAATAGGCCGGATCCGGACAGCCTCGAGCGGATCGATGGAAACGCCCTTGAATACGTCCATATCGACGCGGTTCGAAACGCTCTGCGCCAGCGTCCAGCACAGCAGCGGCCACGAGCAGACGGTTCCGCCCTTGCGGACGGTATCATAAAACGGCGATCCGACGTTGACCTCGCTGACGGCGGTCTTCAGATGCGGATTTCCGCTGGTGCAGGCGGAGGTGGTAGTATAGCCGAGATAGCTCGCGCCCCACATGCCGATATTACCGTCGGACCACGGCTGCGCCGCGATCCAGTTGAACAGATCGTCGGCGTCCTCACGCTCATGCTGGAAGGCCTCAAGCGTACCGTCAGAGTCGCTGCGGCCGCGCACATCCTGAATCACGAACGCATAGCCGCGCGTGACCCAGTGCCAGCTGCGGTCAATATCGCGGGCCTTGCCATAGCAGGTTCGGATGACAATAGACGGAACCTTCTGGCCAGGCCCCAGTCCCTTGGGCAGGAAGACCTCCGTTGCAAGACGGACGCCGTCCTTACAGGGAACCATGATATTGCCGAGCGGATTGACACCGTAGGCGACTTTGGACAGAAGCGGATCGTCAAAGCGCGTCAGCGGCGTGACGGACTCATACCCGGCCAGGACGGTAATTTCGGAGCAGATGCGGCCGGGATTGATGAAGCCGATGATCTTCTGGTCAACGGTCAGGATATCCATGCAGCCGTGGCTCTTGCGCTGGCACCAGAGCTGGGCGGTGACAGTCTTTCCCTCAACCTTACCGGTATAGGTGATGTGGCGGCTGTAGACCGCGCCGTTTTTAAGCGTCAGCTCATCCTGATCCCATGCGCAGCCGACGTAGGCATCCAGCTCCCGGAAGAGCTTTTCATAGTCAATCATCGTCTCGGCGATCGCGCGGCCCTCTTCGCGCGGAAGGATCGGCGCTTCCTTCAGCTGTACACGGGTACGGCGGTCAATGGCGCACATAACGGCCTTCTTCTCGCGGAAAATAATGCTGCCGTTGGGAACGCCGGAAAAATAGGTGTGGAACACCTTATCAGTCAGGTAATTCATGCGGTTCTTCCTCCTTTAGCCCTGGGGATAGAAGCAGCGGATCGTATGCCCGCTGCCAAGGTCTGTGATCTCAGGCACGCTGCAGCGGCACTGCTCCTTCGCGTAGGGGCAGCGCGGCGCAAAGCGGCACGCAGGCTTTGGGTTGATAGGGCTGGTCAACTCGCCCTTCAGCAGCATACGCGGCTTTTTCTCGTCCAGACTCGGTACGGGAATCGCGGAGAGCAGCGCCTGTGTATATGGGTGCCGGGGATTGCGGAACAGCTCTGCCGTCGGCGCTTTTTCTACCATCTGGCCCAGATACATGACCAGCACCTCGTTGGAGATATGCTTGACGACAGCCAGATCATGCGTAATAAACAGATACGTATAGCCGTTCTGCTGCTGAAGCCGCTTCAGCAGATTCAAAATCTGCGCCTGAATCGAAACATCCAGTGCAGACACCGGCTCGTCACAGATGATAAACTCCGGGTCGAGCGCCAGCGCACGCGCGATGCCGATACGCTGGCGGCGGCCGCCGTCGAGTTCATGCGGGTAGGCGTTGACGAAGCGCTCAGACAGGCCGACAGTCTCCATCAGCTGATAGACACGCGCCTCGCGTTCCTGCAGCGTACCTGCGCGATGAATGTTCAGCGGCTCAATGATGGTTTCAAAGGTCGTCATGCGGGGATTCAGAGAGGAAAACGGGTCCTGAAAGATCATCTGGATCCGCTTTTTGTATGCCATTGCCTCTGCCTTGGACATCTTTTTCGCGATATTCTGTCCGTCAAACAGAATTTCGCCGCTCGTCGCCTCCAGCAGCATGGCAAGCAGTCTTCCCATTGTGGATTTTCCGCAGCCGGATACACCGACAATGCCGATCGTGCTGCCGCGCGCAATGGAGAAATCGACGCCGTCAACGGCGTGAAGCTCGCCTGCGGGTACGGAGAAGATCTTTTTCAAGTCTCTGACGCGGACCAGTTCGTCACTCATATTTTACGACCTCCTTCACATCCAGCGCGTTCTCATAGATCAGGCAGCGCACGAAATGCCCCGGCTCCGTCTCGGTAAGGACGGGTGCACGCTCGGCGCACAGCGGGCAGGCGTATTTGCAGCGGGGATTGAATTTGCAGCCAGCCGGCAGCGCGGCGGGATCCGGCATCAGGCCCTCGATGGGCGAAAGGAACTCCACGTCCTTACTGATGTCCGGCAGCGAGCCGAACAGTCCGTTGGTATACGGGTGCTGGGGATTGCGGTAGATATGCTCGAGCGAGCCGTATTCCACGACCTCGCCCGCGTAGATGATCGCGACCTTATCGCAGACCTCGGAGACAATGCCCAGATCATGCGTGATCATGATCATGGAGGTATCATATTTTTCCTTCAGATCCTTCATGAGTTCGAGTACCTGCGCCTGAATGGTCACATCCAGCGCGGTAGTCGGCTCATCAGCAATCAGCAGCTTGGGATTGCAGGCCAGCGCCATCGCAATGACCACGCGCTGCTTCATGCCGCCGGAAAACTGGTGCGGGTACTCAAAGGCGCGCTCTGCGGGGATGCGCACCGTCTCCAGCATGCGGATCGCTTCGAGCTTTGCCGCGTGCTTGGAGATGCGCTTGTGGTTGCGGATAGCCTCCGCGATCTGGTCGGCCACCGTCATGGTGGGGTTCAGCGCGGTCATGGGATCCTGAAAGATCATCGAGATTTCCTTGCCGCGGAGCTTCCGGTATTCGTGCTTGCTGAGTCTGGACAGATCCTGTCCGTCAAAAACGATGCTGCCGCGCTCAATGCGTCCGGGCGGACAGGCGACAAGGCCCATAATGGCCAGTGCCGTCGTTGTCTTGCCGGCGCCGGTCTCGCCGACCAGCCCCAGCGTCTCACCGGCCTTCAGCGAGAGCGAAATGCCGTTGACAGCCTCGATCACGCCGTCGTCGGTATGAAACCGGATGACAAGATCCTGGATCTCCAGCAGATTTTTTTCTTCCATGGCTTCAATCCATCCTTTCCTGTCAGCGCTTCATGCGCGGATCCAGTGCGTCGCGCAGGCCGTCTCCCATCAGCGTCAGGGAGATAATGGTGATCACAATGGCAAGACCCGGGAAAATGGTCAGATAGGGCTGGTCACGGATAAACTGCTGTCCGGCCGCCAGCATGGAACCCCATTCCGGCGCGGGCTGCTGTACGCCAAGCCCAATGTAGGAAAGCGTGGAAATCATGGTGATCTCGCCCGCCACAGAGGATACGATCTGCGCGATCAGCGGACTGATGGCGTTGGGCAGCACATGCTTGACCACGATGCGCACGCCAGACGCGCCCATGCCGCGCACAGCCTCAACGTATTCATTGCGCATGACCGAAAGCATCTGGCCGCGCACAATGCGCGCGATGCTTGGCACACCGCTGATGGACATGGCGATGATCAGGTTGAACGTGGTGGGCTTCATGATATTGACCAGCGTGATCATGAGCAGCATGGACGGGATCGCCATGAACACGTCCAGTGTGCGCATGATGATGCTGTCCGTCGCGCCGCCGTAATAAGCGGGGATCGCACCCAGAATAATGCCAAGCACGGAGGAAACGACCGTCGCGGCCAGCGCGATGGTAATAGACGTGCGGCCGCCCCAGAGAATACGGAGCAGAAGATCGCGGCCCAGCTCATCCGTGCCGAGCGGATGACCCTCGACGGGGTATTTGCGGATCAGGGCAATGTCACTGTTGATGACCTGCGCGTCATAGTCGCTGAAAAGCGGGGCGCTGAAACAGACGATCACGATCAGCGCAAAGAGAATCATGCCGATAACCGCCGTATGGCTGCGGCGCATGCGCCGCCATGCATCCGTCCAGAGCGAGCGCTTCTGCCTGCGGACGGCGGTCTGTGTGGGGTCTTGATGCAGGCTCATGCGGCGGCCTCCTTCTTTTTGAGCTTCTTGCCGCCGGAGGTATAGACGGCGCGGATACGGGGATCGACGACACCGTAAAGCAGGTCGGCGACCAGATTGCCGAGCGCGATCATTATGGCGGTAATGATAACGCCGGCCATGACCGTCGGAATATCCTTTTCACGCAGTGCAGAAAGCATCATGCGGCCCATGCCGTTGATGCCGAAGACCTGCTCGATAACGATGGAGCCGCCGAAGAAATTACCGATTGAAAAACCGATGGACGTAATAAGCGGCAGCAGCGCGTTCTTGAACGCATGGCGGAACAGCACCTGCCGCTCCGGCGTCCCCTTTGCGCGGGCGGTGCGGACATAATCCTGCCGGATCGTATCAAGCACCATGGCGCGGATATACCGGGAAGAGCCGGCCCATGTGCCGAAGCAGGAACACAGCAGCGGCAGGATCCAGTGCAGCGGCGTATCAAAGCCGTTGCTGGGGAGAATGCCGAGCTTGACGGAAAACAGCAGCATCAGCAGCAGGCCCAACCAGAAGGCCGGGATCGAGGATACAATCAGCGCAACCACGCGGAACGCGTCGTCAAAGAACGTATTCTGCTTGACCGCAAGCAAAATTCCGAGCGGAATGGCGATCAGATACGTCAGAACCAGCGAGCCGAAGGCCAGAATACATGTGGCGGGCAGGCGGACAGCGATCATCTTGGCGACAGACTGCTTGGTCGTATAGGAAACGCCCAGATTGCCTGTCACCAGGCCCTTCATGTAGTTCACATACTGAACCAGAACAGGCTGATCCAGACCATTTTCATGGTTGAAGGCTTCGATCTGCTCCGGCTTCGCGTTCATGCCGAGCGCCAGACGCGCCGGGTCGCCGGGGCTGAGACTGAGCATCAGGAAAACGATGATTGACACGCCCAGCAGGACAGGGATCACCTGAACGATGCGCTTGAGTATATATTTGATCATGGCGCAGCTCCTCTGTGAATAGACTATGGTTCAACACCAAAGGGGCTTGCTCCCCTCTGGTGTTGTGAAAAACGGGTCTTCAGACTTAGCCAAGCGTCGCCGTGCGGAAGGAAAGCGTGCCGCTGGGCGAGATGACAACACCGTTCAGATTCTTATTGTAGACATAGCCCTCGTTACGGCCGAATGTCGGGAACATCGGGACATCCTCCCACGCAATCTGCTGGATCTGCTGGCAGGCATCCTTAATCTCCGCTGTGTCGTTGGAGGTCTTGGCGGTGATATACAGTTCGTCGCAGACGGGGTTATCGTAGAAGGAGATGTTCTGGGAGCCGAAACTACCGGAATAATAGCACTCTGCAGATGTCAGCGGGTTTCCGGTGGTATCGCCCCAGCCGCCGGTAAGCATCTGGAAGTTCATGCCGACCATGTTCTCAAGAAACACGCCGAATTCCTGCGTGACGAGCTCCACATTGACGCCGATGGACTTCAGATCTGCCTGATACGCCTGCATAACAACGTCATTGTTGGAATAACCGATAATCTCAAACGTAAGCGGGTTGCTCTCGTCATAGCCCTCGGCAGCGAGCAGCTCCTTGGCCTTCTCCAGATCATAGGTGATGGCATCGTCGGATGCGTAATAATACTCGGACATCATGGGGAACATGGAGTCGATGGTGTGGTAGTTCTCACCCTTGACATTCAGATAGCCTTCCTTATTGTAGGCATAGGCCATCGCCTTACGGACATTGACGTTGTCAAACGGCGGCTCCTGCGTGTTCATGGCCACGAACAGTGTAGGTCGTGTCGCCGGTGTAGAAAACGAGGTTGTCGTTGGCCTCGGCGCGGGCATAGTCGGTCGCGTCGATCTCAGTGAAATCAGCGTCGCCTGCCTCAACCGCGATATAGGCTGCGGAGGGCTCTGCGATCGCCTTGAAGGTGATGGTTTCGATAGAGGCCTTCTGGCCGGGGTAATCCGCCCATGCGGTCAGGACAGCCTTCTCGCCCGGGACAAACTCGGACATAACGTACGGACCGGTGCCGATCGGTGCGTTGGCATATGCGTCGCCGACCTCTTCGCAGTAGGACTTGTTCAGGACGGGGACTTCAACCAGATCGCGGATGAAGCCGCTGTTGGCCTCCTTCAAAACGATGGTCACGACATTGCCCTCAGCGGAGACGCTGTCGATCTGTGCGTACAGGTCGGCTGCCTGAGAAACATTTTCCAGACGGGTCAGGGAATAGACAACGTCCTCGACCTCCAGCGGCTCGCCGTTCTGGAACATGAAGCCGTCGCCGACAGTCAGCTCATAGGTCAGCTCGTCCGGCTGCTCCCAGGAGGCGATCACGCCCGGCTGGAGCGAGAAATCCAGATTGCAGTTGAGCAGATTGTCATAGACATGGCTCATGATGGTAAAGGTGTTGATGGCGTTGGCAACGCTGGGGTCCATGTTATTGCCGACGTCGCTGAGCACAACGGTAATGGCGCTTGCGGACGGCGCTGCGGATTCTGTTTCGGCAGCTGCCGTGCTGCTGTCAGCTGCGGGTGTGGTGTCAGCGGGCTTGGTGCTGCCGCTGCAGCCGGCAAGTACGGTGAGCAGCATGGCTGCGGCCATCAGGATTGCTACAAAACGTTTCATAAAAAAGATCCTCCTTTTGATTGATAAATGGCGTTACTTCTTCCAGACCTGCTCAAAGACGCGCAGCCAGTTTTCACCTAAAATTTTGCGGATTGCCTCGTCGGAATATCCACGCGCGACAAGGCCGCGGGTCACATTGATAAACGAGCGGTAATCCTTCAGCCCGTGGATCCATTCGGTAGACGGACCGTTGCCGGGCGCGAAGCCAATCGTCGGGGCGACGTACTTCTTAAAGGTAATAGCCGCCCATTTGGTCTGCGGCATGGGCCAGTCCGTGCCGATGCCGACATGATCGATACCGACCAGCCTGACGACATAATCGATATGATCGATAAAATCATCTACTGTCGTATTTTCGGGGTCCGCGCCCGTGAACCACGGCATTGCGAAAATACCGACAACACCGCCGGTAT
>OLGE01002721.1_pt1 | contig 15129 bp, 12 predicted proteins | sample 1605151 | NCBI WGS metagenome assembly OLGE01 (sample SAMEA3888912, study PRJEB22519) | human gut metagenome | biome: human gut; feature: human-associated habitat; material: faeces | place: Denmark | collected 2010
CGTATATCAACCACTTACAACGATTGTTAATCGTTTTTAGTGGACACTAGTGATTCATCTTCAACCTCATCACCTCTCCACTTGGCTACATGGGAGTTATAGGTGTCATCCTATCCAACCTCCTTAGCCTTGTCATTACCATTTTATCCTTATCACTGACTTTCCGCCGTCTGCATGACACAGGTCGTAGCGGATGGTTTGTTGGCATACCCTTCATTATCAGCATGATTGGTCTTGTTGCCATTATCTATAGCATTCTCAGCATGGGTATCAATATCTTTGAACTGATAGAAACTCCTGACATGCTGAGCCAGGAAATCATTGAAAACATGAGCAACAGCACCTCTATGAACATTATGGCAGGTACGTTCCTGTTTTTCATCAGCGGACTGCTAAGTATCGTTGTATTCGTCTTCTGCTGCTTGGATTCAAAACCAGGAACCAACAAGTACGGCGAAAGCCCCAAGTATGTAGAAGAGGTATAAACAATAGAACTTTCGCAAGTACCATAAAAAAACAAGCATATCAAAGATGCTCCTTACAGAAGGCTTCGCCCAGAGCGAAGCCTTCTTCGTACAGGCGCTCCAGCTTGTCGGTATCCTTTTCGATACGTCCCACTTCCAACGGCCGCAAGGGACGTATGCAGGTTATTTTGCCCGCAGCCTCCAGATCGTCTATCAGCTGTATCTGCTCATTATATGCCTTATGACGATGACTCAACGCCACACGTAGTCGCGGATAGTTCTTATATAAATAAGGTATCTTTCTGTCCTTCCCGTCATCACGCCATCCTTTGTTGCGCGTCAGCACCACCACATTGTGCTCATATCCCTTCTCTATGGCACGCAGTACCGGAATACTGTCGGCTATACCACCATCCAGCATCGGGATGCCATCCACCCATACTATCTTGCTCACATAAGGCAGACTGCTGGAGGCACGTACAATGTCGAGTGCACGCTGTCGGTCATGATTCTCTGACATATACATGGCCTTTCCTGTCAGACAGTTGGTGGTAACCATCTCAAAACGGTCGGCATACTTGAAGTAGGTATCAAAATCAAAGGGCAACAGTTGATTGGGAAACTTGTCGTAAAGCAGTTTCCTGTCGAAAATACACCCCTGAGTCACCAGATGGTGCAGGCCAATATACTGATAGCGGGCCAAATAATCAATATTGGAAATACGTGCACGACGTGGCTGACGGCTCATATACGACATACCGTTACAAGCCCCTGCCGACACTGCCACCGTGTAGGGGAAATACAAATCATACTTCATGAAGGCATCCAGCACACCACTGGTAAACACACCACGCATACCGCCGCCTTCCAACACCAAACCTGCACTAAGTCTTAAATTCATAACCTACTATCCGTTTCTATTTTTTATCCGTTTTTCAACAAAATGTAGTCCGAATCTATTAATATTTTATAAATTCACACTAAATATACACTTTTGATTGCAAAGATAAGCATTTTTAGGGAAATAATTACTAACTTTGCAGCAAATTAAAGTAAAATTCTAAAATATGTTTAGCAAGGATACTTATATCAAGCGCCGCAAAGAGTTGAAAGAACTGGTCGGAAGCGGCGTCATCATTATTTTTGGCAACAACGAATCGCCTTGCAATTTCCCTAATAACGGGTATGCACCTTTTCGACAAGACTCTTCGTTCCTGTATTACTTCGGACAAAACCGAGACGGATTGGTTGGTGTGATAGATGTAGACAATGACATCGAGACACTCATTGGCGACGACATAGACATTGAAGACATCGTTTGGTACGGAAGCGTAGACAGTGTGCACGATATGGCTGAACAAGTGGGAATCCAGAACACGGCTCCAATGAAGTCGCTGAAGACCATCTGCAACAACGCCATGTCGAAGAAGCGCAAGATACACTTCCTCCCTCCTTACAGATGGGACATCAAGTTGCAGATATTCGATCTGCTCGGCATTCATCCCAACCAGCAGAAAGAGGAAGCATCGCTTACTCTCATTCAGGCTGTAGTGAAGATGAGATCTACCAAGTCGGCAGAAGAGATTGAGGAACTGGAGCGTGCTGCTGTCATCGGTTACAAGATGCACACCACAGCCATGCGACTTACCCGTCCGGGGCTGACAGAGAAATATGTAGCAGGACAGGTCGACGGCATTGCCAACTCGTATGGTGCCATGGTCAGTTTCCCAACCATCTTTACCCAGCACGGTGAAATCATGCATGGCAATCCATCCATGAACATACTCCAGGAAGGCCGCTTGGCTCTTTGCGATGCAGGTGCAGAAACCATCAACAACTATTGTTCTGACAATACACGCACCATGCCTGTAAGCGGTAAGTTCACACAGCGCCAGCTGGAGATTTACTCTATCGTGGAAGCCTGTCATGACTATACACTCGAGGTTGCCAAGCCTGGCGTAAAATATGCAGACGTACACTTTGCAGTATGCCGACTGATGTTTGATAAACTGAAGGAACTGGGACTTGCCAAGGGCGATACCGAAGAGGCAGTAAGAGCCGGAGCTCATGCCATGTTCCTGCCCCACGGCTTAGGTCACATGATGGGTATGGATGTACACGACATGGAGAACCTTGACCAAATAAACGTAGGCTTCGACGAGGAGGTTCGTCCTAACTTAGAACAGTTTGGTACCAACTGTCTGCGCATGGGACGACGCCTGCAGGAAGGCTTTGTCGTAACAGACGAACCGGGCATATACTTTATTCCAGCACTCATCGACGACTGGAAGGCAAAGGGGCACTGCGCAGAGTTCCTCAACTTCGACAAGTTGGAAACATACAAGGACTTCGGAGGAATCCGCATCGAGGACGATGTGCTCATCACCAAGGATGACTGCCGATTTATCGGTAAAGACCGAATCCCCTACCACCCTAAGGATGTGGAGGAGTTTATGGGCAAAGAGTAAGAAGTTCTCAGATGCCCCAACCTAAAGAGAAAGAATACAACATTATTAATAATTTAAAAAGAGAAAAGTTAATGAAGAAGACATTGATTGTCGCTGCCATGATGGCTTTGGTTGCCACAGGTGCAAGCGCAAAAACAGCGAAGGACTCAGCTGCCATCGCTAAGAACAAGCCTGTATTTACAGTGGTAAAGCAGAACCCTATTACAAGCATCAAGGATCAGAACCGTAGCGGTACGTGCTGGGCATACTCTACCCTCAGTTTCTTTGAGAGCGAGATTCTGAAAAAGACTGGCAAGACATACGACCTCAGCGAGATGTACGTAGCCAACAAGACTTATATGGATCGTGCCACTATGGCAGTCCGTATGCACGGAGACGTTAGTTTCTCAGAGGGTGGCAGCGCCTACGATGTACTCTATGCTTTGCAGCACTATGGCATCGTTCCTGAGAACGCCATGCCTGCACCAGGCACATTGACCGGTGACTCACTTGCCAACTTCGGCGAGTTCTTCGACGTCATGACTCCTTACGTAGAGGCTGTAGCCAAGAGCAAGGCCAAGAAGATTTCTACTGCATGGAAGAGCGGCTTGCAGGGCATCATCGACTCTTATATCGGCGAAACTCCTGAGAAGTTCACATACGAGGGCAAGCAGTACACTCCTGAGACTTTCTGCAAGAGCCTCGGCATCAATCTTGACGATTATGTTTCCATCACCAGCTATACTCACCACCCAATGTGGAGCAAGTTTGCTGTTGAGGTACAGGACAACTGGCGCTGGCCTTTGAGCTACAACGTGCCTATGGAAGACCTCTGCAAAATCATCGACAACGCCGTTAATAATGGTTACACTGTAGCATGGGGTGGCGACGTGACCGAAGATGGTTTCACACGCAAGGGCTTAGGTATCGCCTACGATATTAAGAAGGTACGCTCTATGGCTGGCACCGATGCCGACCGCTGGTTCAAGCTCTCAAAGAGCGAGAAGAACGTAAAGCTTGACTCACTCGGCGTGAATGCTCCTGAAATCGTTCCTACACAGAAGATGCGTCAGGATGCTTTCGACAACTGGGAGACTACCGACGACCACGGCATGCACATCTATGGTATCGCCAAGGATCAGAACGGTAAAGAGTACTATATGGTAAAGAACTCTTGGGGCGAGTATGGCGACTACAAGGGAACCTGGTACATGACCAAGGCTTTCGTAGCTTACAAGACCATGGATTTCATGGTTAACAAGAATGCCATTCCTAAGGATATCCGCAAAAAGCTCGGCATCTAAAAACAATCAACAAACATACCGTAAGGGGCTGCAAAAATACTTTGCAGCCCCTTATTTTATTATTTTCATCTAAAACATTTCTTATTGTCATAATATTTTCGTAACTTTACAGCCAGAAAATAAAAAACAATAAAATGCATTTTAAATGGAATTATGAAGCACCGACACCAGAACAGCAAAAAACGGCTAAAGAATTAGGCGACAAGCTCAATGTCAGCCCTATCCTTGGTCAGCTTCTTATCCAGCGAGGCATTACCACAGAATCGGCTGCAAAGAGATTCTTCAGACCACAGCTGGCCGACCTCATCAATCCCTTCCTGATGAAGGATATGGATGTGGCTGTCGACCGACTGAATGATGCCATGGGACGGAAGGAACGCATCTTGGTCTATGGAGACTACGATGTAGACGGATGCACGGCTGTTGCCTTGGTATACAAGTTTCTGCAGCAGTTCTATTCCAATATAGAATACTACATACCCGATCGGTACGACGAGGGGTATGGAGTAAGCAAGAAGGGAATAGACTATGCCCACGAAACAGGTGTCAAACTGATTATTATCCTCGACTGCGGCATCAAGGCAGTCAAGGAAATAGAGTATGCCAAGACTCTTGGCATCGATTTCATTATCTGTGATCACCACGTGCCCGACGAGGTGATGCCACCGGCCGTGGCCATACTCAACCCCAAGCAACCAGACGACCCTTTCCCATTCAAGCATCTTTGTGGATGTGGCGTAGGCTTCAAATTCATGCAGGCTTTTGCCAAGGACAACGGAATACCTTTCTCACGACTCATTCCCCTGCTCGATTTCTGTGCCGTCAGCATTGCTGCCGACATCGTACCGGTAGTAGACGAGAACCGCATCCTGGCTTTCCATGGTCTGAAGCTACTCAACTCCAATCCCAGCATAGGCCTGAAATCTATCATCGATATCTGCGGACTCAACGGACGTGAAATATCCATGAGCGATATCGTCTTCAAGATAGGACCACGCATCAATGCCTCCGGACGAATGGAAAACGGCAAACTGAGTGTTGACCTCTTGGTGGAGCGCGATTTTGCCACAGCCCTGCGCATGGCAAAACATATCAATGAATACAACGAACAGCGCAAGGACATCGACAAACAGATGACCGAAGAAGCCAACGGCATCGTGTCGAGACTGGAAAGCCAGAAGCACAACTCCAGCATCGTCCTCTACGACGAAGGATGGAAGAAAGGCGTGATAGGCATCGTGGCATCACGACTGACCGAAATCTATTTCCGTCCCACCGTGGTACTCACAAAAGAAGGAGACATGGCTACCGGCTCTGCCCGCAGTGTGACAGGATTTGACGTTTACTCTGCCATCAAGAGCTGCCGCGACCTGTTGGTCAACTTTGGCGGACATACCTATGCTGCCGGACTCACCCTGAAATGGGAACATGTCAAGGAGTTCAGAAACCGTTTCCAGAAATATGTGGAAGAACACATCTCGCCCGAACAAACCGAGGCTATCCTGAACATAGACGCTGTCGTCGACTTTAAGGATATCACCAAGCACCTCCACAACGACCTGAAGCGCTTCTCACCCTTTGGTCCCTGCAACCAGAAGCCCGTATTCTGCACCCATCGTGTGTACGACTATGGCACAAGCAAGGTGGTGGGACGCGAGCAGGAACACATCAAGTTGGAACTGGTAGACTCCAAGTCGAGCAATGTGGTCAATGGAATTGCCTTTGGACAGAGTGCGTCTGCCCGATACATCAAGAGCAAGCGCAGTTTCGACATAGCATATACCATCGAGGAGAATGTCTTCAAGAAAAATCAGGTACAACTGCAGATAGAAGACATACGACCCAATGAAAACTGAATAGACACAAGATCTCATACCCTATCAACCCATGGATAAATTTCAGGAGATATTACATACTTACTGGGGATTTTCCGACTTCCGTGGCATACAGCGCGATATCATCGAAAGCATTGCCGCCGGAAAGGATACTTTGGGTTTGATGCCTACGGGTGGAGGAAAGTCTATCACGTTTCAGGTTCCTGCACTTGCACAGGAGGGTGTGTGCATCGTCATCACACCTCTGATAGCCTTGATGAAAGACCAGGTACAGCACCTCAAGGAGCGCGGCATACAGGCTGCCGCCATCCATGCCGACAAATCGAGAAGCGAGGTGATACAGATTCTCGAAAACTGTATCTTTGGTGGTATCAAGATTCTGTATGTATCACCCGAACGACTCGCCTCCGAGATTTTCCAAACCAAACTGCGCCATATACCGGTGAGTTTCATCACTGTAGATGAAGCCCATTGTATCAGCCAGTGGGGCTACGATTTCCGTCCTTCCTACCTGAATATTGCCAGCATCAGGGATATGAAACCCAACACCCCTATCCTTGCCCTTACCGCTACGGCTACACCAGACGTTGTCAACGACATACAGGAAAAACTGCATTTCGAGAAGAAGAATGTGTTCAAAATGAGTTTTGAGCGCAAGAACTTGGCATATATCGTACGCACCGTAGGCGACAAGATCAACGAGATGGTGCACATCCTGAGATGCACAGAAGGCTCTGCCATCGTCTATGCCAGAAGCCGTAAACGTACCAAGGAGATTGCCACCCTGCTCAACCAGAATGGCATCAAGAGCACCTTCTATCATGCAGGACTCCTGCCATCTGTAAAAGATGAGCGCCAAAAAGCCTGGCAACAGGACGAGGTGAGAGTCATCGTGGCTACCAATGCCTTCGGTATGGGTATCGACAAACCTGATGTAAGGATGGTTATCCATATCGACTGTCCCGACTCATTGGAAGCATATTTCCAGGAGGCTGGACGCGCTGGCCGAGACGGCAATAAGGCTTATGCCGTATTGCTCTACGACCCCAGCGATGAGCGAAAGCTCAGGAAACGCATCGACGACACATTCCCGCCAAAAGACCTGATCAGGGATGTTTACGAGCATCTGGCATACTTCTTCCAGATAGGCGTTGGCAGCGGAAAAGGAAAGACATTCGAGTTCAATATAGAAAAGTTCAGCTATATCTACAAGTTTTTTCCTGTCAGGGTGGACTCTGCACTCAGAATTCTGGAACGTAGTGGCTACATACACTACGAGGACAATCCCGACGGAAAGGCACGTCTCATGTTCTGCCTGAACAGAAACGATCTGTATTTGCTCGACAACCTCTCTCCCAAAGAGGAGGCCATTGTGACGGCTCTGCTGCGTACCTACGGCGGACTGTTCACCGACTTCGTATATATCGATGAGAGCCTGATAGCCCATCAGGCTGATACCAGCACAGAACAGGTATATGTCGTTCTCAAGAACTTCGCAGCACGCCATATCGTCAAGTTCGTGCCAAGGCGCAAGACTCCTTATATCACATACACAAGAGACAGAATAGATGGCGAGAAGGTTCTCATACCACAAGAAGTATGGGAACAGAGACGCGAGCAATACGTACGGCGAATAGAAGGAATCCTGCACTATGCACAGGAAGATTACATCTGCCGTTCCAGACAGTTGCTGGCATACTTTGGCGAGGCAAGCCGCGAGGACTGCCACCAGTGTGATGTCTGCCTGGAACAATACACCAGCAACAAAACAAGAAAACAGGAATTCGAGAAAGCCAAGCAGGCCATACGCCAGCTGCTTGGCGACCACAAACCGCACTTCATCACCGAACTGCGCAACATCCTGCTTCCTTCCGAGTACGTGGATGAAGCATTGGAATACTTAGTGGGTGAAAATCAAATCCATATCGATGGATCGTATATCTCTTCTGACATAGCAAATTTCTGAGCAACTTTTTGTTGCTCAGTTACTTATAAAGAAAAACATAAAATCAAAGTGTTGCATTTCGATTGTCTATCTTGTCGCATCATACATAGACAAGTAAGCTAAGGATGGGGTGATGTGGAGGCACCTCATCCTTTTGCCTTTTATAGCCTATGCTACTTATCTTCCCTATTTTCCAAGAGACTTGAACATCTTGGTGATGCACTTTCTCTTCTGTTCCATGTTCGGGTGAACATAGAGATTAAGGGTTGTTGTGATGTTGGCATGACCGAGCAGTACGCTTACTGTCTTGTAGTCGCAGTTGCTTTCAATGCAGCGTGTCGCAAAGCTGTGGCGCAGTCCGTGATACTTTAGTCGAGGAATGTCGAGACGCGCCATCAACCGATGGTAATAGTTGCGGTAGGTACGAGGCTCAGTCGGTTTTTCCTCATTGGTCAGTACATAGAAGTCTGTGTTTACCACCTTTTTCAGTGGTTTCACCATCACCAACAGTTCCTTGTTCATCGGTATCTCACGGCATGAGTTCTTGGTCTTGGGTGTGTTGATGACCAACTCCGTGTGCTTGCGTTCACCCTCCACCATGTAGATTCGCTCAATAGTGCGGTTCACTACAATCGTACCATTGTCCGTATTGATGTCCGACCATTTCAAACCGCAAATCTCTCCGATACGCAAGCCAGTGGTCAGACTGATATAGATACCAAGGTTGCGGAAAGTGAAGTTCTGTTTGATGAAATCGAGGATCTTTTTGTGGTGTGCCACCGTCAGCACCTCTATTTCCTTGTTGGTCTCTGTCGTGGGGTACTTGATGTCCCACTCGCAATAGCTCATCCACTCGTTCTTTACTCCGAACTTCATCACCATTTTCAGGACAATCAGAATATCTTTCACCGTTTTGATGCTAAGTCCGCCATTGAGTTTCTGCAAAACGAACTCCTGTACAAGTTTCTCACTCAGAGCCTCACAATCGCCAAATGATGGCAGAATATGGTTCTCCAGAATTAACACATAAGCAGCGTATGTGGACTGCTTAACATAGCGTTGCTTGTCACTTTTCCAAGCCAACGCAATTTCTCTAATTGTTTTTGTTGTCATTTTAATCCTTAATTTTAAAGGTCTATATAATAATTAGAGAAAAGAAAGCCATTTAGTCCCAAATATCAGATTCCCGGAGTTTCAGGGGGAGTGGGAGAAACGTACTTTGGGGGATGCATCTGAGTTTTCAAAAGAACGAGTGAACACTCAAAATCTGTCCTCAGATAATTATGTTGCCACCGAGAATATGCTTCAAGATTATCAAGGAATTATTGAGGCATCGAGTGTTCCCACAAATACTAAAGTCATAAAATTTAATAAGGGTGATGTGTTGCTTTCAAATATCCGTCCATATCTGAAGAAGGTTTGGTTCGCTGACAAAAATGGCGGTTGTTCTGCTGATGTATTTGTATTCAAGGCTCTTTCTGCTTGCATTCCAGACTTCCTTCATTATATCATAGCAAATGATAGGTTCATCAACTTTGCGATGAGTGGAGCAAAGGGCGTAAAAATGCCAAGAGGAGATAAGGAACAGATGAAAACCTATGAAATTGGATTGCCGTCTATTGAAGAACAGAAGAAAATGGCCAAACTTTTGTCTTTCCTTGACGAGCGCATAGCGACCCAAAACAAAATCATTGAGGATTTGAAGAAGCTAAAGTCTGCGATTATTGATTATGCGATAAATTCAATTGATGCAGATTTTATAAAATTCAGTTCTTTGTATGAAATAGCTGGTGAGGGTGGAACACCAACAACTTCAAATGCCAGTTTCTACGATAATGGCAAGATACCATTTATCAAAATTGACGATTTGAAGCAGAAGTATTTGACAGAGAATAAGGATTTTATTACAGAATTGGGATTGCAAAAATCATCAGCTTGGCTTGTACCTACACATTCTATTCTATTTTCAAATGGTGCGACCATTGGAGAAATTTCAATAACAACATATCCTGTTTGTACCAAACAAGGAATATTGGGAATTGTACCAAAGTAAAACATAAATGTGGAGTTCTTGTATTATTTCATGTCTTCTTCTTATTTCAAAAAAGCAGTTAGTCGTATTGTTACAGAAGGTACAATGAAAACTGCCTATTTGAAAGATATAAACAATACACTTTGCCCAATACCAACAAAAGAAAAGCAACAGGAAATAGCGAAAATGCCATCCGCTCTAAACTCTAAGATTGATTTAGAACAAAGCATCTTGAAGCTATTCTGTTCGCAGAAACAACACTTGCTCCGTCAGATGTTTATATAAACATTTGTTGTAGTAAATATGACTTTTGACAAGTCAATGAACTTAGGAGGTTCTGCTCAACAGAAACTTTCTTATCCAATGCTACTAAACACATAGCCATTCTATTTTGTTCTTCCAAAGAAGGCAAAAATAGTTTGGCTTTCTCAATGTCTGTATAATGCAAATGAATAATTGTGCTACCCTTAGCAAATTTTGCTAATTGCTTTTTGGCGATATGATTGAAGTAATAACTTAGATATTGCGCATTGTAGTTATGGCTGACATGTATTCCAAACATATCTCCGCCTAATATAACATTGTCTACATTGATAACAGATGGAGCTATTAAAGATACCGCATCAACAGTTGTTGAAGAAGGAAACAATAAATCTCCTTTCTTGCTCAAAATCATACCTTCTGTTTTATTGGTGTGACTTTCTATTTGCGATATAATTTCTCCATAAGTTGTGAAAAGTTCACCATAAATAATGCAAGGCTTTCCTGTTTCAGACAAATCGTCCTTTGCTAAATTGCCTACGTTAAAATGATTGCCTAAATCAGCTACACAGACTTCATTCTTTTCTGTCTGTCTATAATGTTTTTCAATAATCGCAGACCTACGAACTTCAAAATCCTTAATCAAGGGATTAAGAGTTAGGCTTATACAAATAGAGAATGGCAACATTGTACATCTGGGTGAGATTGCACGAATATATCAGCCTCAAACTATATCTTCAACAGAATTAACGGAAGATGGTTTTCTTGTATATGGCGCAAATGGCATTATTGGTAAATATAAAGAATATAACCATAAGACAGAACAAATCTGTATAACTTGTCGTGGTAATACTTGCGGTATGGTTAATTACACCAAACCCATGTCATGGATAACAGGAAATGCGATGGTGATAAACACAGATGAACATCAAAACAAGGTGTGCAAGAGATATTTGTACCATTATCTTTCTGCGTATAACTTCAATAGTCTAATTTCAGGGTCAGGACAACCGCAAATTGTACGCACTCCATTAGAACAGTTAAAAGTTACATTACCTACCTTTTTAGAACAAAAACAGAAGGCAACGTTTCTTGATAAAATTCAAGGCAAAATCGAAATCAGCAATAAGACATTAAATCTTTATCTGCAACAAAAGCAGTATCTGCTTCGCCAAATGTTCATATAAACATCTGGTGGAGCAAATATTGCTTCTGTAAACTAAGTTCTGTTAGAATGTTCTGTTCTATCGACAGTTTGTTATCTATTGCAGACAACAACCGAGCATATTGGAGTTGTTCTGTATATGACGGGCAAAATACCTTGGCTTTACCATAGTCCTTGAAGTATATGTGAGGTATAGCCATACCAGTCTTATAAGGCTCAAAGTTAAATACTTTTAGCAGATAGTAAAGGTATTGGAGTGAATAGCCTTCTTTTGCTTGTAAAGTATTCAAAGTTCCTGATGCAGAGCATTTGCCCGTAACGTAGGAAACTGTTCCAACACCAGAACCATCTTTGATAATATATACGGCTTCACCCTCTGTATTATAATTATCAAGGTAGCCAACGATGCCATTTGCGCCATACACAGGATATGTACCTTGCTCACAAACATCACTTTCTTGCAGGGTTGAAGATTTACATTCCAAGCATTCTGATAAGCGAACATTGGGCTTGTTGTTGCGAACTATATTCTGTGCAATTCCCTTGATTAAGGACTGCAACTTGTCAATGATTTTGTTTTGGGTAGCTATGCGCTCGTCAAGAAGAAATAAAAATCTGGCTATATTCCTTTGTTCAGGGACAGAAGGATATGAAATAGTTCTTTTTTTCATATCTCCTTTTGTAATATGAACCATAGTTCCGCCTTGTACTTCATTTTTAATTTTTGCAGAGTCCAAATCTAAAAAATGATACAGAAAATTCTTGTCAACATTCTTAAAAGAGTCTATCTTCCATATATGGTAATGGAATATTACTTTTTCTTCTCTCCAAAATCGTGGACCAAATGAAGCCGACCACGCATAAAGCAAATCCCCATTTTGGGCATACTTATTATCTTCTAACTCAAGATTTGAATAATACCAAGAATCGTTGGTGAAGAAATTACCAACTCTTAGAACACGATACTTTCCTGCTGCAAGAAGTTCCGTCTGTTTGTATGCTCTTCCATTATGAAATTTGCATACTTCATTTAAAGTACACTTCGCCCACTCCCCCTGAAACTCAGGAAATCTGAGATTTGGGACATTGAGTTTCTTATGTTCGTTATTTATTGTCATTGTCATTTTTAATCCTTAATTTTAGTTCACCAATCATGGCTCAGTTACATGGTTTTATTCGTCCACCAACTTGGTGGACAATTTCTTCCACAACTTGTGGCAGATTTCAAACGTTCTTACTCTTTATCAGAGGCTTTCTGTTTTATTTCAAGCAATGTTCGTTCATTGGCATTGGGGTTGTTACATTATCCACCTTTTGTAATTTTGTACCAGCTTGGTACAAAAAATCAATTTGTGAAGAATAGAACAAATACCATTTGCGTATTATATAGAGATTTGAGCATTTCATTACCCTTTTTTGAAATCCTTAGTCTCCTTTAAATCAGAAAGTGTTGCTTCAATGTCTTCGATTGTAGGCAACTGGCTCTGTATGTTTTCAGGCATGAGCTTAGACAACTGATATTCGGAGATGCCTATTGGCTGATTGGTCGATTCGAGAGCATATTGAGCCATCACATTGTTCTTGGTCTTGCAGATAAGCAAACCTATAGTAGGGTTGTCAGTTGACTTCTTCTTAATATGATTGACTGCACTCACATACATCCCCAACTGTCCCAAATGTTCTGCTTTGAATTTTGTAATCTTCAGTTCTACGACCACATAGCAGCGCAGTTCCAAGTGATAGAAAAGCAAATCGGGATATACAGTATCTTCCCCTACTTGTAGAGGAACTTGACTTCCAACAAAAGCAAAGCCTGTACCCAATTCAAGCAAAAAGCGTGTGACATTTTGGGTAAGTCCTTGTTCCAACTCTCGCTCTCTATACTCACCGTCAAGTGTGAGGAAATCGAAATTATAAGGGTCTTTCAATGTTTGAGCAGCCAATTCGCTTTGAGGATTAGCCAATAGTCTTGTGAAATTATTCACGGCCTTTCCCTGTCGTTCATACAGATTCGTGTCAAGATAATTAAGCAGAACAGCACGGCTCCAACCATTTTCTACTGTCTTTTGCAGATAGAACACGGCACGATTAACGTCATTGCATTGCGATATGATATACAGATGATGCCCCCAAGGAACGGAGAAGAAAATGTCCTCGCTTATTTGGGCAACAAGTTGTTGCCCATTATCTTCTCCTAATTTGGCAACAGGTTGTTGCCAAATTGTAATTCGCTGATAATAAAACTCATACCATTGGCGAATATACCTTAGATTTCTATAGGAAAAACCTTTCATATCAGGAAACTCCGCCATAAGTTCACGGCTCAATTCTTTGAGCCAGCCATCGCCCCAAGATGCAGATTTCTGCTTTTCGCAAATATCTGCACCCATACGCCAATAAAGGCGAAGCAATTCTGTATTCACCTTTATTGCCGCCTTTATTTGTGCGCTGCGTATATCTTTTTTCAACTGCGAGACCCAACTTTTGAACTCGCTATTGCTTGCCAATGTCATATTTCCTGCCATATTCTATGTCTTTTTTAATAATTTACCAGGCTGGTAAACAAATTCAATTGTAGGATAAACCTATTCAACCAATCCCAACTCTTTCAGATAGCCTTCAATCTCCTTGTCAAGGTCGGCTCGTTTGGCTTCCAGCTCCTTGATTTCCTTCATGACAGCATGAATGTCGATAGGTTCTTCTTCCTCGAACGTATCTACATAACGAGGAATGTTGAGATTGTAGTCGTTCTCAGCCACTTCCTGCAGTGTGGCAAGATGACTGTACTTTTCTATCTCCTTGCGCTCACGATAGGTGTCCACAATCTTCTTGATATGCTGCGGACGGAGCTTGTTCTGTGTCTTGACTTTTTCAAACTCCTTGCTGGCATCAATAAAGAGAATATTGTCATCCTCCTTACGGCATTTCTTGAACACCAAGATACAGGTGGGAATGCTTGTGCCATAGAAGATATTGGCAGGAAGTCCGATAATAGCATCCACATAATTTTTCTTTTCGATGAGAAAACGGCGGATGACGCCCTCGGCATTGCCACGAAACAACACACCATGAGGAGCGACACAAGCCATTGTGCCACCCTCATTGAGGTGGTAAATCATGTGGAGAATAAAGGCATAGTCGGCTGTCTTGCGTGGTGCCAAACGTCCTGCCTTACTGAAACGATCATCGTTGTTGAACTTATCGGCAGCACTCCATTCGGCAGAGAAAGGAGGATTTGCTACCACAGCGTCAAACTGAGTATCGCCAAAAGCATCAGCCTCCAAAGTATCGCCATTTTCTATGCGGAAGTTACTGAACTTGATGCCATGAAGAAGCATATTCATACGAGCCAAGTTGTAGGTCGTAGGGTTCTTCTCCTGTCCGAATATCTCGTTGGCATGACCGATACTTGCTGCACGGAGCAGCAGCGATCCACTACCACAAGTAGGGTCATAGACATTGCGCAGACGAGCGTGACCAATGGTAACAATCTCTGCCAAGATACGACTTACTTCCTGAGGAGTGTAGAACTCACCGGCTTTCTTGCCTGCTCCAGCAGCAAATTGGCTAATCATATACTCGTAGGCGTCACCGAGAATATCTATCTCTTGCGATGCTTCTACACCAAAGTCAATATCATCAAGTGCAAGAAGAACATTGCTGACCAAAGTATTCT
>OLGE01002727.1_pt1 | contig 15113 bp, 7 predicted proteins | sample 1605151 | NCBI WGS metagenome assembly OLGE01 (sample SAMEA3888912, study PRJEB22519) | human gut metagenome | biome: human gut; feature: human-associated habitat; material: faeces | place: Denmark | collected 2010
AGGTAGGGGCAAGCCCCTACCCTAAATATGAGCCCCCTTCAGGGGCGCTGGCGCCGCAATTCACCCCCCAGCGCGTCCACGAAATTCGTTAATTCGTGTAATTCGTTGTTACGCCGTCTGAGGCCAAATATATTTCGTTGTAATAACAAACCCAATTATATTTCGTTGTTTCACTGGCGCCTCACAAATAAATATCTGGCGCCTCCTTCGGAATCCAAGAGCGGACCTCGATAAGTATGATACCGAGGGACGACACACCGGAGACGGCCACCTGGTAGACGTGGTTGCGCACGATGCCATATTTCATGATCAAGGCGTCGGAGTTGGAGTTGTTGGGGTCGACGTGGCGGATGAAATATTCGAAAGTCTTGTTCACGGCGCGTGCGTCAGCTTCGTTGGCATTCTTGACATAATAGCCCGTGAATAGCAGACCAGTGGCATATTTCTGCTTCGACGTACCCGCCACGATGGTGTTCTCCCTCGCGTAGGTGAGTTTGCGGAAGACATAGTCCGTGGTGCTGATGCGGTCTTTATAGCAGCCGTCGAGGGTTTCTTCCACCTTTGTCACCGCAGAGAGTCGTGTATCTCCTGGGGCGAGCGTGACGGTGTTGTCGTAAGAATGGGTGTAGAGCGTCGTGAGGTCTTTGACGCCCTTCTGTTGCGTATTGGGGTCCACCACGTAGTTGGTGGCGTTGCCGTCGACGCCCGTAGTCTCTTTGCCGAGGTATTTGAAGATGTCGAAGGTGTTGTCTTCCGTGACGCGTTTGAGCACGTATTCCGGTCCTTGGTAGAGGTTTACGGGGGTGACATCCGTGAGGTAAAACACGTCATTGGTCGTTCCCACCTGGTATTTATAGCCACTGACCGTCACCTTCCTGGCGTCGGCACCCGTCAGCGTGAGCGTCTTGTTTTCCACCCATTCTCCCTTTCCCGGCGAGAAGTCGAGGCGGGCAGCGAGGCGTTGCACATTGATGGTGGCGGAGATGAGGGAGGCGTCGGGTTCCGGCGCACCGTTTCCGGCCTCTCCTGTCACCTTGACTTCATCATCGGAGGCCGACGTCATGGCCATATAAGAGCAGTGGCCGGGCTGGCTGAGGTCGCCGAGGGCGATGGTCTCCGTGGTCATCGTGCGTAGGTCGCCAAGGGTCTTCACCTTGTCGCTGAGATCTCCCATATTGCAGACGGCGAGCACGCGGTAGTTACCTGTCGGAATGGCGAGCTGCGTTTTGATAAGGGGGGAGGTATAGACAACGTTGGACGTGCCGTCGCCAGAAGTCTTCTTGAACTTGGAGACGTACACCTTATATAATATAGGCGTGTCGGCATTGCCGTTGACCCCGTCTTTGGCCTGGTAGACGAAGACGGTGGCATCGTGCACCGCATATTCGCTCTCATCGGTGAAGGGGTCAGACGTGGCACCGCCGCGCGTATGGCGGCCGCCACTGTTGTCGACGACGACTTCGAGTTTGAAGATGGGGTTGCGCACGTATTGCACGGTATCAGCCTCGTCGCTGCTGCACGCAACAAAGCCCATGCTGGTAAACAGCATGAGCAATAATAATTGTATGTATTTCAGCGCGTATTTCATTGATGTATTAATGTTGGACGCGGTGGTTCGGATTCATGGATTTGGCGGTTCGGGACATACGGGCGCTCGCGGCGAGGGGTTGCGGGGGATTGCCCCTGAAAGGGGCTCATATTCCAGGATAGGGGCTTGCCCCTATCTCCCGCCGCAGTTCATCGATTCTCGCTGCTGCCCCTGTAAGGGGCGCATATCGTTGGCGGGGCTTGCCCCGCAATAAGATTCGAGATATGAGCCCCTTACAGGGGCGAGGTTCATAAATCGGCTCCAAGAGGTAGGGGCAAGCCCCTACCCTAAATATGAGCCCCCTTCAGGGGCGCTGGCGCCACAATTCCCCCCCCAGCGCGGCCACGAAATTCGTTTAATTCGTTGTTACGCCGTCTGCCCCCAATATATTTCGTTACCTCCCCCATCATTGCAACACAATCTCCTTCCCTTTCTTCACCCAGGGTTGGATATTGACCTTGACAGAGATATATTCATTGAGCAAGTCATCCGGTTTATCGGTGAGCGGCGGTATTGCCGGATAGCCGAGGCGGTTGACCGTTGCCACATTGAGTTCATACCAGTTGTTGCGGAGGATGCCGTAGCGTCCTAAGTAGTTGGCATCGCGATTGACCAAGGGATAACTGTCGGTGGTCGTCACCTTGGCCTCACCGCGGTTCCACGGCGTGAGGTCGTCGCCGAAGTGCTTAACGCGTATCTGGTAGTACACCATACCGTTTTTGTAGATATTGATGTCGCCGATGTTACTATAGACCGTGTTGAACACCTGGAGGACAGCGGCATCGGTGGCATCGGCGGTGTAAGAATCGCTTCCAATCGTGAACGACTTCACGCGCTTCAGATGGGCATTGACCTCCTCGAAGGCCACATCACTCGCCGTTCCGCGCGCTTTCACCACCGCCATCGCGTTGATGGCGGCCGTGATGTTGGCCGTCATATTGGCGGCGTTGGCGAGCGTCGTCGTGTCGTTGTCGTAGAGATAGAGGTCGGCAGCCGCTTTCCCTTGCTCGACAAACTGGGCGGCGAGGATGGCACGCGTGGTGTTGTCGATCGTCATGCGCTCCACGTCGAAGGTGTTCTCGAAGCAGTATTGGGGGTTGTCGCTGCCCAACATTCCGTTGACGGCCGCTTCGTTACCATCGCTGAGGCGACTCATGTCGGCGGGATATACGTTCTTGTCGTAGTTCACGTCTTTCGCCCAGTGGGTACGGACGAAATTCTGGTAGTCGCCCGTCGTCGCCACCTTCGTCGCACCGATGAAGCGCGTGGCATCGGCCCTCACGTTTTTCAGTCCTGCCCACGTCGTGAAGTCCGCCGTTGTGGCATGGCGCGTGAGATAGGCGGAACGGTTGGTATTGTCGAGCACCCAGTTTTTGAGTGTCACATTATAGGTCGTCGTGTGGCCCGCATCGTTGGTCACATTGTATTGACGCTTTGCTTTATCTCTGCCATCGACGAGACTGACCTTTGCCATGACGCGTTCCACATAAACCTCCGTGGCGGCCTCGCCTTCGGCCTCTTCCGGCGTTAGTTTGATGCGCTCGGGAGCGATGCGACTGAGGGTCTGCACGGTATTGGTGCCCGCAGCGGTGTTATACAGTGGGGCATTGGTCATAAGGAAGCCACGCCGCGTGTCGGTGGCATCGGTGACATATTGGAGGAACTTGCGGAACGTGACGGGCGTCTGGCGTGAGAGCGTGACGGTGCCGTCTTTTGTCCTGACGGTGAGCGCGGTATGCTGGATGTCGTCCGTGGCGGCGCCGTCTTCGGTATCCACCACGCCAGCGCCGATACCATTAAGGATGACATAAGCATAAACATTGCCGTGTTCCACCTGCCGTATCTTACGTGTGACACGTGAGGAGACGGTGACTTGCGAGGTGCTGCCATTCGTGGTGAAACGTGCCGGCACCATATAGGCACCTTCAAAGAGGGCCTCTTCCTCGTTGTTGCCAGCGAAGAGGACGAGCGTGGCATCGTTGACGGCATATTCTTTTTTCTCGCCATCGGTGAGCGTGCCGTCGCTGCTCGCACGCATGCCAGCGCCACCAGTGGCGGGGAGGCAGATGTTGAGGGCGACATATCCCGTGGAATCCGCGTTCCACGACGACCCGCTGAGGCCGTCGGTATCGGCACAGGCGGTGAGGAGGAAGGGGAAAAGAAGGGTGAGGTATTTATGGGACATGGGGGGTTGGGGTTGAGGGCGTTGTCCCTTTCAGGGGCTTCGCCACAGTTTGTTGGTTGCGCTCACGGCGGGTTCGAATTAATCGAATTTTGCAACGGGGTTGCGGGCGGCGCCGCTGTTCGATGTTGGCCTCAGACGGCGTAACAACGAATTTAACGAATTAACGAATTGCTGGGCCGCTCGGAGGCGGGGGATTGCCCCTGAAGGGGGCGCATATTCCAGGATAGGGGCTTGCCCCTATCTCCGCCACAGCTCATCAATTCTCGCTGCTGCCCCTGTAAGGGGCGCATATCGTGGGCGGGGCTTGCCCCGCAACATCTGTCGAGATATGAGCCCCTTACAGGGGCGAGGTTCATAAATCGGCTCCAAGAGGTAGGGGCAAGCCCCTACCCTAAATATGAGCCCCCTTCAGGGGCGCTGGCGCCACAAGTTCGGAACATACGAGCGGCCTTGCGCGGGCTGAAAGCCCAACAAGTTCGGAGCCCAGGGCAACGCCCTGGGTTAACGTACGTACCGCACCGGCGCCCTGTAAGGGCAAAAGTATGGGCGCACCTGTTGTTTATTACTTTTGCCCTTACAGGGCGAAGGGCTTTATACCCTGGTACCCAGGGCGTTGCCCTGGGCTGGGAACTGGCTGCCCTTTCAGGGCGCTCGCGGCGCATTTCATTATTTCCCCAGCGCGGCCACGAAATTCGTTAATTCGATTAATTCGTTGTTACGCCGTCTGAGGCCAAATATATTTCGTTGTATTCCTTCGCCATCAAAGGTCCTCGCGTTGTATCCGTCGGCTCCATCCGAGGACGGATATTTCTATGCTGACATATTTCCAGGACCCGCCTTGGAGGAAGAACGTCAGTTTGTAGTCGTATCCGCGGTCGAGAAATTCCTGGGCGGAATAGCGGTAGTCCGCCGAGGTGCGTAGGCGACTGAGGAAGTCAGCGAGGTCAACGCGTATCACCTCTTCGCCCGTTGTGCGGTTCGTCACCGAGAGGATGGCGTCGCGCGTCATATCGCTGTGGTATAGCAGGCGTGAAGTCATGAAGTCGGCATGTGCGATGCGCCCCACTGCCGTTGTGGCCTTCGTTGCCGTTGATGGTGTCGGGGTGCGGTCGCTGGTGTTCCATGTGCGGTAGGGCGTGTACACGAGAGGCGTCGTCTCGTCCACCGTGTTATCCCAGAGGATGCGGGCGTTACTATCGAGGATGCGGAAGTCGAAGTTGTTGACGTCTACATTCTCCGGCGTCTGCAATTCGCGTAGGGCGATGTTGATATGCTTCGTGTCGCGCACGAGCCCCAGCGTGTCGCGCTGCGCCACCGGTTTACGGTTGACCTTCACCACCACACTGTCGCCTCCTGCGATGTCACGTCCCCGCAGTCCGTGCCACAGCGTGTCGAGCGGTGCACCACCGTTGTCCACGGCGAAGCGTCCGAGGGCATCCGCTGTGGCGTTGTGGTCCAGCGTGACGGCCATGCGTTTGATGTCATCGCCGATGGCCGGTTCCGTGCGCCGTTGTTTCGCTCCCGTCGTGAGGAGCGTCTCTTCGTAGCGTTTCTGGTGTGCCAGCACGATATATTTATACGTTCCCGGTGCGAGGTCGAGGTGCATGTGGTATCCGTCCGCTTTAAAGGGCGAGGTGGTGCCTGGCGTGACGGCTTGCGAGAATTTCTTGACGAACGTCCAGTTGGCATAACTGCCGTCTGCCTGCTGGTTTTTGCCTTCATAGACATACACGTCGACTGCCCCCACGTGGTCGGGGAACATATTGGCGCGTTGCAGGTTGTAGTCGTAACGGAAATAGAGGTCGAGTCCCTGCGGACAGGGAGGCAAGTCCTCTTCCATCATCGAGCAGGAAGTGAGCACGCTTCCCATAAGGAGGCATGCCGCGAGTTTATGTATCAAATTTCTGAACGTCATGGTCATCTTTTCGTGTTCAATAATAGGTGTGGCATCCTGCAGTTTGCGGTCTGCATTCTGCGCGTGGGCATTTCTTCTGTCGTCTCACGGCATCCGTCGTGTCACATTGTTTTGTCTGGCGGCGCCACCTTACCGCACTATCGTTGCGGCGGTGTCTTATATGCCCCGCTTCTGTTGGGATTGTCGGCCTATGTGTTGGCGTGCGATGGGCAATCCCAACGGAAACGCGGTGTTGCTATTCCTATATATATTATATAATGTGCAGCTGATGCTGACTGAGGAGAGGAGAAAAATACCAGTGCCGAGCCGAGAGTGGCTCGGCACTGGATATAAGTTTTTGCTAATCGCGAGAGAGGATTAGAGTTCTTCGCTCTGAGAACGCTTAGCCCATGAGAGGATGTTGATCTTTACAGAGATGTACTGATCCAATACGTCGTCTGGTACTTTGTTAGAAGGAGGTATCACGGCATAACCAATACCCTTAATCTTATTTACTTCCAATTCATACCAGTTGTTACGAACTACACCATAACGACCCAAATATCTTTCTTCTTTATCAGTATCAGGATAAATAAGGCCTGTCGTAATGCTATTATCATAAGCTTGTGCCCAAGGAGTCAATTCATCGCCGAAATGCTTGATGCGTACAGGATAATAAACATAACCATTAACATACTTGGTGATATTCTTGACAGTGTTATTTACCGCCGTAAGGATAGCATTGTATTTAACAGCATCTGCAGAGAGAGTGACACCCGTCAAATCAATACCTTCTACTTTTACCTCACCATTCGCATCAGGAGCTGCTGAATATCTGAGAGTGATATCTGCTGCATTAGGAGCAGTTCCACCATTAGCACTCACGACATCAGCATTCGTGATAATGGCATTCTTCACGAGGTTGTCCAAATTAGCTTGTGAATAGAGAGTCGTCTTACCACCATTCACCGTATAGAAATCGCCTTCAGCTCCATCAATCTTAACCTTTACACGAACGATAGCACGCGTAGTAGCGTCTTGATTCTGATTGTCTACGTTGAAAGTATTCTCAAGGCAATACAGCGGGTTGTATTCACCAAAAGGTTTATTAATGTCATCTACGCCAGTAACTTTGTTGAAAGCACCAGCTGGCGTAGAGCTATAGTTAGGATCTTCTGCCCAATAAGTACGGTACAGACCATCATGAACTTCAGTGTGACCAACAAAACGGTACGGATTTGTTACTGTAACGGAAACGGGTGGAACACCAGAAAGAGTTGTTTGATATGCATTCCAAGCTGGATTCACATGACGCACCAAATAAGATTTCGTATTAGTAATATCAAGGTTCCATCCGTCCATCGTATATGTTACAGGAACAACGCCTTTACCATTACTGAAAGCATCGGTAGTGAAACTTGCATCAGTTTTAGGACGGACAAAAGTAACCTTGGCAACACCACGCTCGATATAGATGTATGCTGCTGGGTTATTATTTGCTTCTGTATCCGTAGGATATACATTAGCAGTCAAGTTAACCAAAGTCGTTACAGGACCACCACTTTCAGCGGTGCCACCGATACCTTTAGACAATGGGGCATTAGCCATGAATAATCCTTTTCCAGCTCCTGAGAAATCAGTACCAGATACACTTGTAGCGGTAGCTAATTTATTTTTAAATTCCGTAAAATTTCCTGTAAAATCATCACTACCCACTGTTAATTTATGGTCAGTTCCAACACTCAACAAGCCATTGTTATTAACAACCACCAAGGCATACAAGTTTGATCCAATTGCGGCCTCATTAACCTTCTTCGTCAACTGCAGAGTTGAAGAGATTTGTCCGTTAGGGGTAGTTGCAGGATTCCATGACTTAGTGATGTCATAAGCACTATGGAAAATGGCATCATTTTCATTGTTACCCTGGAAAAGAATAACTGTCGTGTTGTTAACAGCATACTCATCTGGTGTGCCATCTTGATAGCCATCATTCACGCCCTTGAATGCACCTTCAGATGACTTAACCGTTGGCATATTGATAGCCATCTTGACGTAACCGCCATTTGTGAAGTCTGTCAATGAGCCATTGCCATTCTCGGCCACATCATCAGAGCTACAAGCAGAGAAGGCGAGGGCTGACGCAAGCATCAGCGGTAAACCGAATTGCTTTTTCATAATTGTTGTTTTTAAAATGTTATTAATTAAATTAGTTGTTTGATTTTCAGAGGTGTGGGCGGCGGCAGGTTCGAATTAATCGAATTTTGGCAACAGGGTTGCGGGGCTGCGCCGCAATTCGTTGGTTGGCCTCAGACGGCGTAACAACGAATTAAACGAATTAACGAATTGCCGGGCCGCTCGGGTGCGGGGGATTGCCCCTGAAAGGGGCTCATATTCCAGGATAGGGGCTCGCCCCTATCTCCGCCACAGCTCATCAATTCTCGCTGCTGCCCCTGTAAGGGGCGCATATCGTGGGCGGGGCTTGCCCCGCAACATCTGTCGAGATATGAGCCCCTTACAGGGGCGAGATTCATAAATCGGCCCCAAGAGGTAGGGGCAAGCCCCTACCCTAAATATGAGCCCCTTTCAGGGGCGCTGGCGCGGCATTTCATTATTCCCCAGCGCGGCCACGAAGTTCGTTAATTCGTTTAATTCGTTGTTACGCCGTCTGAGGCCAAATATATTTCGTTATAATAACGCGCCCAAATATATTTCGTTGTTTCACTGGCGCCCCAGCGCGGCCACGAAATTCGTTAATTCGTGTAATTCGTTGTTACGCCGTCTGAGGCCAAATATATTTCGCTATCATAACAACCCAAAATATATTTCGCCGTCAATTATCCATTTCCTTCATGAGTCGGAGGTTGTCATTGGCCTCCTTGCTGCCGGCCTCTTGGAAGAGGCGGCGTGCCTCGTCGGCATTACCTTTCAGGAGCTGGAGGACACCACGGGCGTTGAGGGCTTCCGCACTATTGCCGGCGTGGGCGAGGTAGACCTCGGCGCGGGCGAGTTCTCCGGCACGGAGGGCGACGGCGGCAATGTTCACGTTGGCCACAGGGTCGTTGGGATAGACGGCGGCGGCGGTTTCGAGCACGCGGTTGTAGTCGTCACTGCCAACGGGATAGAGGTTGGCAACGCGGTACATCTTGTTGAGCGAGAGCAGACGCGGGTCTTTCTTCAACACTTCGGCGGCCTCTTCGTCGGTCATGGGGCGCACCTGGTACGACACTTCATAGTCGGAATGACGGAGATAGGGATACCATGTGGCCCAGATGAAGCGGTAGGCCTCAGGCCAGGTCTTCTTGATATATTCGTTCTTCGGGTCTGGCTCCATGTCAGAGCGCACGATCTTGAGGATGTCGTCTTTCTCTGGCAGGTTGCTGCTGACGAGGAAGCTGTCGAGGCCAGCCCAATCTTCGGGCGTGTGCTGCACCGTGTAGATGTCGGCAGGGAAGTCGTATTGGCGGCGCACGTATTCCTTCAGCGTGGCGGCACGTCCTTTCGAGAGACGGATGTTGTTTTCATACGAGCCTTCTGGCGAGGCGTAGCCGTGGATGCCGATGTGCGTGATGCGCACGTTGGGGTTGTTTCTCACCGTGTCGATGGTGCTCATGATTTTATGCAGCTCCGCCGGGTTGTTGTGGTAGTCGGGATAGAGCTCCGTGCGGTTGACGGGGAAGTCGAGGTAGGCGCGTCCGTGGAGCGTGAAGACGGGGTCGGCAGCGGCCACCGTGGGCATAAAGGCGAGAGAGACGCGGCGTTCGAGGTGCGGGTTGACATCGATGGGCGTTCCGGGGCGCGTTCCGAGGAGGTTGCCGCAGCCGCAGGTGTCTTCGTTGATGCGCAGCGTGGCGTCGGCCATCCAAGGCTCTGAGGGGATGGCTTCGCGGTAGTCGTAGGTCTGCTTCTGCCCGTTGACGCGTCGCAGTTCGATGGCATCAGGATAGTTTTTAGAGCCGTTGCGGAGGAACACGTAGTGCTGATTGCGGCCGTTGACCATCACAGAGCGGAGGGTGGCGACATGGCCGTTGGCGTCTTCGAGCACTGGCGTGAACACCATCTGGCGGTTGCTGGCGAGGTGGAGGCTGTCGAGCACGAGGCGCCAGGAGACAACGAAGGAGTTGCCTGCCACCGCGCCTTTGAGTTTCTGGTGGCGCACGATGCCGTCGGCATGGTCGGCAGAGGCGGCCGTGGGGAGTGCGGCGCAGAGGAGCGCGACACACACACATATATATAGGTATATATTCTTTTTCATCTTAACTTAACCGTCAAAAATAACTATGTTTTAGAAGACATACATGAGCGAGAGGGCGAGTTTGGTGGGGCCGAAATAGTTTTTATGGCCTTGTTGCTCCACCGTTCCACAGGTTTCGCAGGGGTATTTCTTATAGTGGATATAGTTGTACCCCACTCCCACGGCGGCCTCCACGTTCCAATGGCGCGAGAGGATCCACTGATAACCGTAGGTCACTCCCAGTCCGGCGTTCCATCCCTCGTAGCGGTTGTCTTTGAGGTCTTTCGGCCAGTTGATGGTGTAGAGGCGGGCATTGACTTTTGCCATATTAAACTGTCCGCCCATAGCATGCACGCCGAGGAAATGGCCGTTGAACTTGGAGCAGAACCAATATCTGCCTTCTCCCATGAGCTGCCAATGACGTATGGACTTGCCTTCGGAGAATTTCCAAGGGTTCAGACCATAGGAGAGTTGCGCAGTGGTTCGTTTTCCGAGCCCCATCTCCACACCGAGGTTGGGCGTGAGCGTGGCGTCGTAGAGCAAGTTGGTCTTGACGGCAACGCTCTGCGCCTGCGCCTTTGGCGTTGCGGTGAAGCAGGCTGCCAGGGCAAGAAGTATGATGATGATTGGACTGGTTTGTCTCATTGTTTCTTTTTGAATGATGGGTGTTTCGTTGACTTTGGGGGTGTGAACAAGCAGAGCCAAAACCCGGAGAGTGTTGGCCTGCATCTTGACTGGTCTGTGATTTTGACAAGTAGTAACCTCGTCTTTTCTGCGTAATGGCGAGAGGGTGAACTGAGCTGTGATGGCCTGCACCGTTCTGGGGAGGCAGGATCTAAAGTGCTCTTTACGATTTCTTCAATATGGCTCTGGTTGTTGTTCAACCACGACCATCCATTAGCATGTTGTCTTTATAAGTTTGTTGTTTGTGTTGTGTGCCTGCAACGCATGAGAGAAGCCGAAGCGGGGGCGTATTCTGTACATCTTAATATAAGGATTTTGCCTTTTACATACGGACCTTTGTGCCTATATATAATAAGGAGTACCTGTGCCGTTTCGCGTTGGCCTTTCCCTGGCGTTTTCGCAATGTGTTTCATTGGTATCGATGGGCTTTTTTCGCTCTCGGAAACCATGATTGTGACATTGTTTTACGCTCCTTTTGCAAGGCTACAAAGTTATACATATATTTTTAGACTTCCAACGTGGAAGTCGAATTTTTCAATGTGGGGGGGGGTAATTTTCGGGTATTTACACTCATTTTGATAAATACGACTAACATTTTCGCGATTGTTAATTTAATTCACGGAGGATTATTTCTTGAGATTTCGCTTTAAATTTTATTTTATTAACTATGGAGGATTTTATGGTGAGACATAACGGGGATGGGCGTGGATGGCATGGATTTCTTATGGCGATGCTTTGGTGGTTGGCTACTCGCGGGCGGTGGTAGCGCTACTCGCGGGCGAAGGTAATGCTGCTCGCGGCCGCGGGTAATGCTGCTGGCGGCCGCGGGTAGATGACATGGGATTGGGGGCGTTATGACTGGGGATTACTCTTGGGGGGGGCGGTTTCGAATTAATCGAATTTTTGCAACGGGGTTGCGGGCTGCGCCGCAATACGGTTTTGGCCTCAGACGGCGTAACAACGAATTTAACGAATTAACGAATTAACGAATTGCCGGGCCGCTCGGGGGCGGCGGATTGCCCCTGAAGGGGGCGCATATTCCAGGATAGGGGCTTGCCCCTATCTCCCGCCACAGCTCATCAATTCTCGCTGCTGCCCCTGTAAGGGGCGCATATCGTGGGCGGGGCTTGCCCCGCAACATCTGTCGAGATATGAGCCCCTTACAGGGGCGAGGTTCATAAATCGGCTCCAAGAGGTAGGGGCAAGCCCCTACCCTAAATATTAGCCCCTTTCAGGGGCGCTGGCGCCGCAAGTTCGGGACATACGGGCGACCCTGCGCGGGCTGAAAGCCCAGCAAGTTCGGAGCCCAGGGCAACGCCCTGGGTTAACGTACGTACCGCACCATCGCCCTGTAAGGGCAAAAGTAATAAACAATAGGTGCGCCCATACTTTTGCCCTTACAGGGCGAAGGGCTTTATACGCTGATACCCAGGGCGTTGCCCTGAGCTGGGGACTGGCTGCCCTTTCAGGGCGCTCGCGGCGCAATTCGTCATTATTCGCCCCCAACGCGGCCACGAAATTCGTTAATTCGTGTAATTCGTTGTTACGCCGCCTGAGGCCAAACATATTTCGTTGTAATAACGAGCCAAAATATAATTCGTTGTTTCACTGGCACCCCTCCAGCGCGTCCCCGAAATTCGTTAATTCGTGTAATTCGTTGTTACGCCGCCTGAGGCCAAAATATATTTCGCTGTAATAACAAGCCCAAAACATATTTCGTTGTAACAACGACCCCAAAATATATTTCGATGTTTCCCAAATTGCGCAACTTATTCTTTCACCATTACTTAAAAAAGTGTAACTTTGCGAGTTGGTGGAGGTATGCCCTTATTTCTCAGGGGGTGTTTCACTGCCCTGCCCTACCCTACTTATATAATATATAAGGTGTAAATGCCGGGCTGTTCACGCATTTGAAAACTACATTTTTATGAAGTCAGAATATATCAACCAGAATAACAACACGGAGAAGGAGGACACACCGCTGCTGCCGGTACTCCTCAGATGCTATCATGAATTTGTGAGCCACTGGAAGTGGTTCGTGCTCTCGGTCGTGGTGTGTACGGGGCTGAGTTATCTCTACCAGCAACGGCAGGCACGCGTTTACCAACGGCAGGCGGTGATGCTCATTGAGGACTCGGAGATTACGTCGTCGGGCATGACGCCACGCCCCAAAAGGGGGTCGGGAACGATGAGTTCGCTGATGGAGCTGAATGGTATCTCTGTGGGCGACAACCTGAAGAACGAAATCTTCATCCTGACATCGAACCGACTGATGGAACGCGTGGTGGACTCGCTGCACTTGGACATCGACTATACGATGAAGCAGGCGCTACACGAGGTGACGCTGTATCGCAACCGCCCGTTTGAATTGATTTTCGAGGGACCGACGAAGGTGTACCAGAAGTTTACGGCACGCGTGAATGCCGATGGTACGGTGGCGCTCTCTGACTTCTCTATCGCTACGCCTGAGGGCGAGAAGAAGGTTGACAAGACGGTGGTGTTGCACGACAACGAGGTGAAGGACTTACCAGTTGGCCGCGCAAAGATGCAGCTGAACCGACAGGCGATGAAGAAATTTCCGTTGGGAAAGGACATCACCGTGACACGCGCACCGAAGAAGTTGGCGGCGGCGATTTATGCGTCGGAGGTGTCGGCTTCGGAATACGACAAGGAGACATCGCTCATCGTGTTGACATGCAGCGATGTGAACCCCGACCGCGCGGAGGACATTGTGCAGCAGGTGTTTGAAGCCTACAAACAGGACGTGGTGGACAATAAAAACAGACTGGCGTATTCAACGGCGAAATTCATTGACGACCGCATACAGCTCATCGGACAGGACCTGAGCAACGTGGAGAACCAGCTGGCGGAATTTAAACGCCAGAACAAACTGATTGACTTCACGGCGAACGCTCAGGCGTTTATCACCGACGGCAGTCAGGCTCACAAACTGACGCTGGATTTGGAGACGCAGCTGGCGGTGACGAAGTTCTTGGCCGACTTCCTGCAAGACCAGAGCAAATGCACGGAGACGGTGCCGATGCTGAGTTTGCAAGGGAGCAGTTTGGCTTCGATGATTGGAGAATACAACAAGACGATGATTGAACGCAACCGCATGGCGAACAACTCCAGCGAGGCTTCGCCCATCGTGCGCGATGCCGACCGCCAGTTGGCCTCGATGCGCAGTTCGCTCGTTGCCTCGGTCAATAGTTATGTGCGCTCGGTGGAGATGCAGCTTGCAAAGGCTCGCGAAAACGAGATGCGACTGACGGGACAGATGGGAACGGTGCCGGAGAAGGAGAAGCAGGGCCTCGACATCAAACGCCAACAGGAACTGAAATCGTCGCTCTATACTTACCTGCTCAACAAACGCGAGGAGGTGGCCCTGCAAACGGCCATCAACGAGGCTAACGTGCGCCTCGTGGAGGGGCCGCTGGGAGGCAACGCGCCGATCAAGCCGCGCAAGTCGGTTATCTTGCTGATTGGCCTGATAATTGGTCTGATGATTCCGAGCGCCATCCTCTGGCTGAAGAACCTGCTGGACGTGAACATCCACGGCCGACGTGACGTGGAGGACGCGACGACGATTCCTATCGTGGGCGAGATTCCACATTACGAGGAGGCGAAGGAGGGCTCGGAGGTGAACCTCATCAGCGACACGAACCTTGACGCGCCCATCGTGGAGGCGTTCCGCATGTTGCGATATAGTCTTAACTTCATACGCCACAGTGCGAAGGTGTTTATCGTGACATCGTCGATTCCGGGACAGGGCAAGAGTTTCGTATCGACCAACTTGGCTTATATCCTTGGCACTACGGGCAAACGGGTGCTTTTCATTGATACGGACATCAGAAAACGCACGGTGAGCCGCGCTTTCGGCAACAGCAAGGGACTGACGGCTCTGCTCTCTGACGAGGAGAACGTGCTGAAGTTGGGCGACGTGGTGTTGCCAGCCGTGATGGGCGAGACGGTGGACTTCCTGCCTGCTGGCAAGATGCCGCCAAACCCGAGCGAACTGCTGATGTCTGACAAATTTGACGAGATCATCGACGAGGCCCGCGCGGCCTATGATTATGTGGTGATTGACACGACACCGACGCTGGCGGTGGCCGATGCGGGCATCGCCAACCGCGTGGCGGACATCACGGTGTTTGTTATGCGCGTGGGTGCCCAACGACGCGACTTCCTGCCTGACTTGCAGAAGATGTACGAAGCGAAGAAGTTCCGCAACCTCTGTATCGCGATTAATGACGCTGATTTGTTTAAGGGGTACGGATATGGATATGGCTACGGATATGGATATGCGCAGGAGAAGTGATTGCGGCGGATTGGGGGTCTCGTTAATACAACGAAATATATTGGGCTCGTTATTACAACGAAATATATTTTGGCCTCAGACGGCGTAACAACGAATTACACGAATTAACGAATTTCGGGGACGCGCTGGGGCGCCAGTGAAACAACGATATATATTTGGGCCTCGTTATTACAACGAAATATATTTGGCCTCAGACGGCGTAACAACGAATTA
>OLGE01002729.1_pt1 | contig 15098 bp, 10 predicted proteins | sample 1605151 | NCBI WGS metagenome assembly OLGE01 (sample SAMEA3888912, study PRJEB22519) | human gut metagenome | biome: human gut; feature: human-associated habitat; material: faeces | place: Denmark | collected 2010
CCTGAAATGCGTTCAGAATGCCGAACTGCCAGCCCTTGCGCAAAAACTCCGTATAGGCCGTCTGCAGCCGGTTCAGCTCCGTACAGCGGCCTGCCTGCGCAAGCGTCCAGAGCTTGCAGTAAAACTCCGGCAGCAGATTGATCCACGTGCCGATGGAGCCGTCCGCGCCGTAGAGAAGGCCCGGAACGACCATTTCGTCAAGGCCGGTATAGACGATCTTCTCCGGATAATCCGCCTTGATGCGGCGGATCAGGAAAATGTTCCAGTCGCTGACCTTGATCCCGGCCACGCCGGGCAGATCCAGCAGCTGCCGCAGCTGGTCATAGTCTGCCGAAACGTGCGTCAGACCGGGAATGTAATAGATGAAGACCGGCGCCTGCGCGGCCAGCGCGGTGTAATACGCAACCGTTTCGCTCCAGCCGCCCTGCGGCGGGACGGACGCGACCGCGTCCGCGCCCAGCGTCATCGCGTGCTCTGCCAGCTCCAGCGCGTGCCGCTGAAGCGTCTGGCCGACATGGACGATGGTCCTGCGTCCGGCGGCCCTTGTCTGCGCGATGGTCAGCTCCGCCGTCCTGCAACGCTCGGCGAACGTCAGACGGCTGCCGTCTCCGGTGCCGCCGCAGACATAAAAGCCGGTGATGGGCGCGCGCAGCAGCCGCGCCAGATTTTCCTGCAGGCTGTCGTAATCGACGCCCTCATTCGATGTGCAGGGCGAAACAACGGGGCAGACGATCCCGCGAAGCGCTGTAAAATCAGCCAAATCCGCTTCCTCCCGGCGCTCAGCCGCGCAGCTCTTCAACGGCGGAGATCAGGCTGGAGCACAGCGTGCCGATGACAGTGTCGTCCATGCCGCACCACCACGGGAAGGAGAACGAGCCGTCCCACCACTTGTCGAGCACGGGGCAGTCAAACTCGCCGCAGCCCTTGCGCTGGAACAGCGGATAGCGGTACAGGGGATAATACTGCACGATGCAGCGGATGCCGTATTTTTTCGTCATCAGATCGAGCAGATCATCGCGCGTTTTGCCGCAGGCGCTGCCGTCATAATGCATGATGTACTGGTGCACGACATAGCGGCCGTTTTCCGGGCAGCGGGAGAAGGAAATCTCAGGCAGACCGGCAAGCTTTTCACGGATCTTGCGGTCCTGCTCGATCAGGGTGTTGTTGTTGGCGATGACACTCTTGAGCTCCTCCGTGCCCAGCGCGCACTGCGCTTCGCCGATGCAGAAGTTCTGCGGCCAGCGGTCGTCCAGGAAGCTGTCGACGCAGCTCATGGCCGGGGACCAGTAGCGCTCACGGTCAGCCGGATACGCGCAGCAGCCGTTGTGCCGGATGCCGGGCGCGGCAGCGGCGTCCGCGTCGTCTGCGCAGACGAACATACCGCCCTCGCCGAGCGTCGTCATGGTCTTTGCGGAGTGGAAGCTGAAGCAGCCGAAATCGCCGAACGTGCCGACGTGCTGGCCGTCAATGCGGCAGTCGAGCGCCTGCGCGCAGTCCTCCACGACCTTCAGACCGTGCGCTCTTGCGATGGGGACGATCTTTTTCATGTCGCACGGCATACCGAGCAGGTGCACGCAGACCACAGCCTTCGTTTTGGGCGTGATCTTGCGGGCGATATCGTCCGGGTCGATGGTCCAGGTATCCGGGTTGATGTCGGCCCAGACGATCTTCGCGCCCAGATCGCCGAAGGGGATCGCGGAGGCGCAGAAGGTATAGGCGGGGATGATGACCTCGTCGCCAGGCTGGATATGGCAGAAGATCGCGGCCATTTTCAGCGCGCTTGTGCAGTTATTGACGGCAAAGGCGTGCTTCGCGCCGGTAAAGGCGCAGAAGGCCTGCTCAAACTCGACCATGTATTTGCCCTGCGTCTGGCCGCAGGCCTCGCGCATGACCTTGACGACTGCGTCGATCTCTGCTTCTGTATAGGGATGCTGCATGGCGGGGCAGGTCACGCGGAAGCCGTCAACGGCGCCGCGGCCGGATGCATCACCGAGCATAGTTTTGTTGGACATGGAACATTACCTCCTGAGTGCGGAAAAATAGTGGATAAGAAATTTGGATAGGCATCAGGCAGCCGTCGTGCCGGCCTTCTGATGGTCAAAGCCCGTGTGCGGGCGCAGGATGCGCGCGGGGTGTGCAGGGGGGAATGCCCCCCTGCACATCGGAAATGGAATGTGGTTAGCCGCCGTAGGTGGTGCGGGCGGTCGCGACAGCGTCGTTGATCATCGTTTCGAGCTCGGCTGCACCGGCAGCTTCATAAGCGGCGGCATAGTCGCCCCAGGAAGCGTCGATGTCCAGCTGACCGCCGATGAACTGGGTCAGATACTCATTGGTGATGGTCGCGAGCTTGTTGATGATATCGGTCGCCTCTGCGGGCAGCGCGACCATGTTATAATAGGCGGGCAGGGGCTGCACGACCTCGTTGACAAAGCCGGAGATGGTGTCCTTGGCCTTGCTGACGAGCGCGGCGTCCTCTTCGGTCGCCCAGGAGTTGGAGAAGTCAACGGGATGGGAAACGGCGTCCCACCAGCTCTGGTTCTCAAAGTCGCAATAGTACTCGACACCGCTGAACATATAGCTGAACCAGACGTACTTGCAGCGGCCGTCGCCGTAGCCGTATGCGCCGTCGATCGCGGACCAGTAGTCGGAGCCGACGCTGGTGTTGAATTCGCCGTTCACGCAGTTATGCAGCAGATCCTGGCCTGCGTTGGAGGCAAGGAACTCGACCAGATCGAGAACACGGTCGGGATACGCGCAGGAGGTGGGGATAAAGTAGTGGGAGTTGATCCACGTGCCGGTGGAGTAGGTCTTGCCGTAGCTGCCGTTGGAGGTCAGAGCCTGACCGACGGCCAGATCGTCGATGGAAGCGTCCGGATGGACGGCGAGCCATGCGCTCTTGAAGAAATCACGGAACTGGCCGGGATAGCCGAAGCCGAAGTTCACAGCGCCCAGCGTGCCGTTGCCGAAATCGGCATACGCGTCGTCAAAGTCGCCCTTGACGCCGATGTTGGCGTCAAGACCGCCGTTCTTATAAAGCTCAGCCAGCTGCTTGACGACGGCCTTGCTCTGCTCGGAGACGGCGCTCACGGTCCAGTATTCGCTGTCCGTGCCGGCCTCGCCGGAGAGGATGGTGCCGGTGCCGGCGCCTTTGGGAACGGTGATGCTGGTGCCCTGCGGCAGAGCCAGCGTCGCGTCGATCTCGTTCCAATTGGTGAGCTTGTCGTTGCGCGGCCACCAGCCGACATAACCGGCGGAGCCTGCGGCCTCGCAGTAGGTCAGGAACTCATCGACCGTTGCGGGGACCTTGCCCTCGTTGACCTCGTCAAGGATGGCCTGGTTGTAAACGGGAACGCCGCCGAAGGAGGGATCTGCAAAGGCGGCCACGGAGTAGATGGCGTAGGAGGCGGTCTCATCGCCGGTGTAGAGCTTGTTGTACGCCTTCCATTCCTCGCTGTTCATCATCTTGTAGAGCGTGGGATAGCGGTCGGGATCGGCGTTGACGATCTCGCCGAGGTTGGTGACGAGGCCGTCCTGCACCCAGCTGGCGATCTTGTCGCTCTCGCCCCAGGTCGGGAACAGATCGGGGGCGCTGCCGGTGAAGAGCTCGGTCTGCATACGGTCGTCGAAGCCGTCCGTGCCGGTGTCATATTCCAGCGTCACGCCGACGGCCTGCTCGATGGCGGCCTTGATGGGGTCGTTGGCATAGCCGTCGAGATCGTCGAGGTTGTTGCCGAACTGGGCAAAGCGGATGTTGACCGTTTCGCGCGTGTCGGCGGGTTCAGCCGGGGTGGAATCCTCGGGGGTGGTGTCAGTTGTCTGCGCAGGCTCCGTGGTGTCGGCGGGGTCCGACTGCGCGGGCTGCTTGGCGCAGCCGGTGAAGCAGGCCATGACCATGACCAGCGCCAGAAGCAGGCAGAGCAGGGTGGTGTACTTTTTCATTGTGATCCTCCTTAGTTTTTATAAAACCGCGCGGTTCCCGCGCAGAGTTTCAAGATCATTCCTTCACGGCGCCGAGCGTCATGCCCTGCGTGAAGTACGGCTGGATAAACGGGTAGATGATGATAATGGGGAGCGTCGCGCAGATGATCGTCGCCATGCGCAGCGCCATGGGAGGCGGCAGCGTGAAGCCGAGGCTGGCCGCGCCGTTGCGCACCTGATTCATAAGGCTCTTGTCCGTCAGCATCCGGTGCAGCACCCACGCGAACGGCTGCAGCTTCGTCTTGTTGCCGATGAACATCATGTAGCTGTAATAGTCGTTCCAGTTGATGACCGCGATAAACAGCGTCACAGCCGCGATCATGCCGCGCGAGAGCGGCATGACGATGCGGAAGAAAATGCCGACCTCGTTGCAGCCGTCGATCATGGCGGCGTCCTCCAGCTCGCGGGAGACGGAGAAGGAGAAATAGTTCCGCATGATGATGAAATAGGAGATATTCAGCGTGCCGGGCAGGACCATGACCCAGAAGTTCCCGGTCAGGTGGAGCGATTTGTAGAGCATATACTGCGGGATGAGGCCGCCGGCAAAGAACAGGTTGAAGACCACAAGCGCGTTGATGAGCTTCATGCCGCGGATGTGGACCTTGCTGACGGCGTAGGCCATGGCGGACGTGACCAGCACGGAAAGCGCGGTCGCCAGAACCGTCTTGACGGCGGAGACGAGCAGGCTGTTTGTGTAGACCTTGGTGCTGAAGATCTGAATATAGTATTGCAGATCGATGCCCTTGAACCAGAGCATCAGACCGCCCTTGACGTATTCCTCATACGGCATGACCGATGCGACCAGGCAGTACCAGAGCGGGTAAAAGCACAGCAGGCCGAACGCGACGCAGAAGATCGTCACGGCCACGTCGTAGAAGTTAAAGCCCAGCCGCATGAACATACTGCGGCGCAGGGAAGTGGGTTTCTTTTTCATGCGCGGCCCTCCCATTAGAAAATGCCCATGATATCGAGCTTGGAAACGAACTTGTTGGTGATCAGCACGACGATCAGGCCGAGAACCTGCAGAACCAGATTGATCGCCGTGGAAAGCTCGAAGGACGTGCCGCCGCCGAGGCTGATGCGGTAGATATACGTGGAGAGCACATCGCCGGTGGAGAGCACATAGTTGTTGTACAGATTGTAGATCTGGTCAAAGTTCGCGCTGAACAGGCTGGACAGATCCAGGATCAGCAAAATCACGATGGTCGGCAGGATCGCGGGGATGGTGATGTGCAGCATCATCTGCAGCCGGTTGGAGCCGTCCATCTTCGCCGCCTCGTACAGAGCCGGGTTGATCGTGGACATGGACGCGAGATAGACGATCGTGCCGTAGCCCGCGTTCTTGATAATGTTGGAGATCACGACGATCGCGCGGAACAGATCGGGCCGCGTCAGGAAATTGATCGGCTCGCCGCCGAAAAACGTGATGACCTGATTGATCACGCCGCCGCTGCTGCCGGAGGAAGACGGGTATTCCAGAAACACCTGCACCAGACCGGCAAAAATGACCCAGGACAGGAAATACGGCAGATAGGCCGCCGTCTGCACGCAGCTTTTGACCTTTTTCAGGCGCAGCTCATTGAGCATGAGTGCGAGGAAAATCGTGAACGTCGTCTTGAATACGATGTTATAGCCGTTGATGATCAGCGTGTTTTTTGCCGCGCGCCAGAAATTGGCGTCGGCGATCATCTCGCGGAAATGCTCAAGACCGACCCACGGCGAGCCCCAGATGCCGAGATTTGCGTGATAGTCCTTAAAGGCCAGCTGAATGCCGTACATGGGGCCGTAATTGAACACGATCATAAAGACAAAGCCCGGCAGGACAAGCAGATATAAGAACCAGTAGCGCTTCAGATAGGCCAGCAGCTTCTGGAATCGGGTGCGCTGACTGCGGACACCGGGGACGTCAGGCGGATTACGCATAGGACCACTCGCTTTCGAAAATTAGTAATAATTAAATGAGGAAATGGGCGGAACGCTCCAATCCAAAATGATCAAAGAAGAAAAAAGGATTGATATTTTCTTCTTTTTGTAGTAGTATAGCAACAGAAACGATGCAAGTCAATAGACACATTTCATAATATTTGATTGGATTATTATTCGTTTACGACTAAAAAATTCGCATATTATTAGTAATATTTAAAAAACAATACGTGCAGACAGGAGTGTGACGCATATGACAAAGAAGCTTGCCTTTCTCGGCTACGGCCTGCGTTCGAAAACCATGCTGCAGGCCTTCCGGGAGATCGAGGCGGATATTTCCGTCGCCGCAGTCGCGGACCCGCGCTGGGAGCAGATCAAAGAGGAAAATGCCGGAGATCCGCTGTTCGCTGAAGCGCGGTATTTTGAAAACGCGGACGCGCTGCTGGGAGGCTGCGAACCGGACGGCGTATTCATCGGCACGCGCTGCCCGCTGCATACGCCGCTGGCGGTCGAGGTCCTGAAGCGGGATATCCCGCTGTTTCTGGAAAAGCCCGTCTGCATCAGCGAAGCGCAGTACCGGACGCTGCGTGAGGCCGCAGAGGGAAAGCTGGACCGGGCCGTCGTGTCCTTCCCTCTGCGCGTGGCGGATATCACCGTCCGCCTGCGGCAGCTGGTCGAAAGCGGCGCGCTCGGGCGCGTCACCATGGTGCAGGCCGTCAACAATGTGCCCTACGGCAGCGTGTACTATCACAGCTGGTACCGCGACCCGAGCCTGACCGGCGGGCTGTTTTTGCAGAAAACGACGCATGATATCGACTATATCTGCCACGCCGCCGGGCTGACGCCGAAGCGCGTCTTTGCACACACCGAGAAGCTCTATTATAAAGGAGACAGGCCCGCCGGGCTGCACTGCCCCGACTGTCCCGACTACCGCACCTGCGTGGAGAGCAGCTATGTCGTCGGCAAGCTGCGCGGCGAGGACGTGCAGGGCGATTGCTGCTGCTTCGCCGTGGATACCGGCAACGAGGACGTCGCCTCGGCCATGTTCCTGTGCGAAAGCGGCGCGATCATCAGCTATAATCAGAACTTTACCGTCAAGCGCACGGCGGCCAGACGCGGCTGCCGCATCATCGGAACAAAGGGCAGCGCCGAGTTTGATTTCTATACCGGCGTCATCCGCCATGACGACTATGCATTCGACCAGACCGCGACGATCCAGATCCGGCCCACCGGCGGCAATCACTTCGGCGGCGACCGGCGGCTGGCGCAGGATTTTATGAACCTGCTGGCGGGCGGAAAGCCGTCGTCAGACCTTTCCGGCGGACTTCGCAGCGCGGCGTGCTGTCTGGCTGCCAAACGTTCTGCCGAAACGGGCTGCCTGACCGAGATTCTGCTGTAAGGAGCACACAAATGGAACTGATTCTGACGCTGGACGTCGGCACGACGTCCGTAAAAGCCTGCCTGTTCGACCGTCAGCTCCGGCAGACGGCGCTGACGAGCCGGGAATATGCTCTGCAAACGCGCGGCGTGTGCGCCGAGGTGGAGGCGCAGGTGTATCTGGACGCGGCAGCGCAGTGCATTCTGGCGCTGTCCGCAGAGGCACGCGCAAAGGTCTGCGCGGTCGCGCTGACGACGCAGGGCGAAACGCTGCTCTGCGTGGACAGGCAGGGAAAGGCCCTGCGGCCCGCGATCGTCTGGCTGGACAGCCGGGCGGAGGCGCAGGCGGCGCGGCTTGCCGCCGCGCTTGACCGGCAGCGCTTTTACGAGCGCACCGGCCTGCCGGAGCTGAGCGGCGCGCTGCCGCTGGCGAAGCTGCTCTGGCTTCGCCAGCAGGAGCCGGAGAGCTGGGCGCGGACCGACAAATTCCTCCTGCTGGAGGATTATCTGATGCTTTGGCTCACGGGCCGGGCAGTCACGGAAAAATCGCTGCTGACCTCCACCGGGTATTTTGACCTGCAAAGCGACGATTACTGGGACGAGGCGCTCGCGCTGGCAGAGCTTGACCGGACGCGCCTGCCGCAGGCGCTTGCGTGCGGCAGCATTGTGGGGCCGGTTCTGCCGGAGGTGGCGGAAGCGCTGGGATTGCCTGCCTCTGCCTGCGTCGTGACCGGCGCGATGGATCAGACCGCCGCGGCGCTGGCCGCAGGCTGCACCCGCCCGGGCACGCTCTGCGAGACGACGGGCACGGCCATGGTCGCCGCCGCGTTTACGGCCCATCCGCAATTTTCCGAAGACCATCATGTGACCATCTACCGCCACGCCATGCCGGGCGCGTATTTGTATCTTCCCATCAGCAACACCATCGGCATGAGCCTGCGCTGGTTCCGCGACGAATTCTGCCGCGATCTGGACGGCGGCTATGCTGCGCTTGACCGGCTGGCGGAGCAGGTGCCGCCCGGCGCGCAGGGCGTGACATTCCTGCCGTATCTGGCCGGGTGCGTCGATCCCGATAATCTGCCGGAGGCCTCCGGCGGCTTTTACGGGCTGCGGCTGTCCAGCACAAGAGCCGCCTGCGCCCGTGCGATTCTGGAGGCAGCGGCCTTCCAGCTGCGCGATTTTCTGAATATGCTGTCTGCGCTCGGCTGCACGGCGCAGACCGTGACCTCGCTCGGCGGGGGAGCGGGGAGCGCGCTTTGGATGCAGATCAAGGCGGATGCCTGCCGCCGCCCGTTCCACACGCTCTCCACGGTGCAGGCCACGTCGCGCGGCGCGGCCATGCTGGCCGCAGGCGCGCTTGGCTGGGCGCTGCATGACGCGGAGGAGCAAACCGTCTATCAGCCGCAGGCGGAAACCGCCGATGCGTATGAAGAAGCCTATGCGGCCTACCGGCGCGTCTATGAGGCGCTGTATTTGCAGAAAGGATGAGAGACATGACACAGAAAAAACCGAGACTCGGCGTTCTGGCTCTGATGCTGGAGGACTATCTGCCGCTGTTTCCTGGCATTGACCGGGCGCAGACGGCGTATGTAAACGAGGTTCTGGACGGCCTGCGGGACGCGGCGGAGTTCGTTTTCCCGCACGCAGCCATGAACCGGGCGCAGATCGAGTCGCTCGTGGCGCAATATAATCATGAGAAGCTGGATGGAATTCTGATCCTGCTGCTGACCTATTCGCAGGGGGCGTATCTGGTGCGTGCGCTGGAGGAGAACCACCTGCCGCTGGCCCTTGCCCTCATCCAGCCGGAGCAGACCGTCCGGCCGGACTTTATCGAGTGGGACTATACGGTCAATCAGGGCATCCATGGCAGTCAGGATCAGGCGAACGTCATGACGCGCATGGGCGTCAACTGCGTCTATTACGCCGGGAACCGCTGCGACGGCTCGTTTGTGCGGTTCGTCGCGGATTTTGGCCGCGCGGCCATGACCGTGCGCGACATGAAGCGGATGCGCATCGGCGTGATCGGCAAGCTGCCCGGCATGGGAGACGTCATTACCGACGATATGGCGATCTACCGCTTCCTGGGGCCGGAGCTGGTCTATGATTCCATCGGGACCGTCCGCCGCTTCTGCGCCGAAGTCGAAGAGGACGCGGTGCGGGCACAGATGGAAGCGGACCGGGCCGTTTTTGAGCTTGATCCTACGCTGGACGAGCCGACGCACGCAGAGGCGGCGCGGATGTATCTGGGCCTCAGGGCCTATCTGCAGTCCGGCGGCCTGTCCGGCTATACGCTGCACTACGGCGAATGCGGCGAGGATGGCCGTTTTACGCAGCTGCCGCTGCTTGCGGCGTCAAACCTGCTGGCCGACGGCTATGGCTACGCCGCCGAGGGCGATTCCACCGCCGCCGTGCTGGTGGCGGCCATGCAGACGCTCTGCGGCGCGGCGGGCTTTACGGAAATGTACATGATGGACTTCAAACGCGAAGCGATCCTGATGTGCCATCAGGGCGAGGGCAACTGGCGGCTCTGCCGCGCCGACCGCCGCCCGTATCTGAAAAACAGAGTCCTGTCCGAGGGCGGGCTTTCCAATCCGCCCACGCCGATCTTCACGCCGGAGCCGGGCCGCGCGTGCATCCTGTCGCTGACGCATCTGACGGCGGACCGCTTCCGGCTGGTCTGCGCGCCGGGCGAGATCCTGCCGGACGCGGATCTGCTGCACGTGGATATGCCGTATCTGTTCTTCCGGCCGGACAGCGGCGTGCGCAGCTGCGTGACGTCGTGGCTCGAACAGGGCGGCACACACCACGAGGCGCTCGTCCTGGGCGACCGGCTCGACCGCATCCGCCTGTTCTGCCGCCTTTGGAATGTTGAATTTGTACAGCTGTAAGAGCATAAGGGGGAACCGATATGATCAAAAATTTCAGCCGCAGTTTAGAGTCGCTTCTGGGCGCGGAGTATACCTCTGCCGTTTGCCGCGCACGCGCGGCGCTGACCGGAGAATCGGAGCAGGCGCTTGTGAAGCTCGCGCAGGAGCCGGTCGAATTTTATCCGGATCCGTTTGCCGCGCGTCAGGAGATTCTGATGGAGCAGGTCGGGCGGCAGCTCTGCCCGCCCGCGCAGGCCGTCTCGGCAGAGCCGGGCGCGCCGACCGATAGCTTTGCCGCCGCACAGCACTATGCCCCCGCGCCGCTCAGCGCGCTCGGCTGCTTCCGCCTCGGCGAGGACGGACGGCTGTATTTTGCCGGAAAGAGCGAGCACTATCACATTCCGCTCGGCCATGGCTTCCCGGGCTACGCGCTGCTGGACAAAGCTCGCGCACTCGGCATTCCCAATGCCACACACAATAATACGCGCGGATATATCACGCGCCTGCTCGAACGCCGCCTGATCGCCGCAGCCAACGGCCGTCCCATGGACGAGCCGCTGCCGCAGACGCTTCTGCAGGCGCGGCAGCCCGGCGTCCTGAACCGCGTGCTCAATCTGGAAACGGGCTCTTTGGCGGTGGAGGCGGCGCTCAAGATGATGCTCAGCCGGTTTGACACGCTGGACGGCTCCGCGCCCGCGTATCCTGACCGCATCCCGGTGTTCCTCGTCATGGCGGACAACGACGGCGGCGTGACCGCCGGATACCACGGCACGACGATTCTGGCCCAGATGCTGCGCGGCCTGTGGCCGTCGCTCGCGGAAAAATGCAAAGACGCACTGCGCGTCGAGTCTGTCGCGATCAACGATCCCGAAAGCTTCCGCAGCGCCATCGAGCGCTGGAACACGCCGCCCTATAAGACGGCGGGCTTCTGCCATGAGCTGATCATGATGAATTACAGCGGTACGCGTCTGGATCAGGCATATCTGGCCGGAGCCTACCGCCTGTGCCGCGAAACAGACACGCCCGTGCTCTGCGACGAAATCCAGTCCAGCGCATGGTACGATACGCTCTTCCTGTTCCGCAAATACGGTCTGCAGCCGGACTTCGTCTCCATCGGCAAGGGCTTCCCCGGCGGCCTGTATCCGGCCAGCCGCCTGCTGGTCAGCGGCGCGTTCGACTGCCTGAGCCAGTTCGGCGCGCTCGTCACCAACGGACAGGAAGAGCTGGCAAGCCTTGCGTATCTCGTCACGATGGAATTTGTCAGCCATAACGGCGCGCATATCGAAGCGGTCGGCAAGACCTATCACGATGCGCTGCGCCAGCTTGCCGCGCGCCATCCCGCGCTTTGCAGCGGCGCGGAGGGCGACGGGCATATGAGCGCCCTGTGCTTCCATCAGGTGCCGGACGCGGCGGCCTTCGCCGCGCGGATGAACCGCGAGTTCTGCGTCGACATCAGCGCCCAGACCTACAAGGCCAACTGCCGCCCCGTCGCGCTGACAAAGCTGCCGCTGCTGGTCACGGAGCCGATGGTGGGGAAGCTGATCGCGTGGATGGAGCAGTGCCTGTCCGAAATGGAGGGCTGAGCGTGGAGAAGACCATCAAATTCGGCGTCATCGGCTGCGGGCTGATGGGCCGGGAGTTTGCAAGCGCCTCCATGCGCTGGCTGCATCTGCAGACCGACCTGCCGCGCCCACAGATCATCGCCGTGTGCAGCCGGACGGACAAAAGCCTCGACTGGTTCCGGCGCGTGCCAGACACGCGGTATTTTTACCATGATTATCACGAGCTTCTGGAAAATCCGGAGGTCGAAGCCGTTTACTGCGCCGTGCCGCACGACCAGCACGCGCAGATCTATACCGATATCATCTGTTCCGGCAAGCATCTGCTGGCCGAAAAGCCGTTCGGGATCGATCTGCCCGCCTGCCAGCAGATCCTGAGCGCCATGCGGGAGCATCCGCAGGTCTTTGTCCGCTGCTCGAGCGAATTTCCGTATTACCCCGCCGCGCAGCAGCTCTTCCGCTGGTATCAGGAGGGCTTCTTCGGCCGCGTGATCGAGGCACGCTTCACCATCAAGCACGCGTCGGATATGGACCTGAGCAAGCCCATCAACTGGAAGCGGCAGCTGAAGACCAACGGCGCGTATGGCTGCATGGGCGACCTCGGCATCCACACCCAGCACCTGCCGTTCCGGCTCGGCTTCCGGGTCGATTCCGTGAGCGCGCAGCTGGCCAACCTCGTCCCGCAGCGGCCCTGCGGCGACGGCTTTGCGCCCTGCGAGACATATGACAACGCGATTTTGCTCTGCGGCGCGCACAATGCGGCGGGCGACCGGTTCCCGATGGTGATGGAAATGAAGCGCATGGCCCCCGGCTGCACCAATACGGTGGAATACGAGATCTACGGGCTGGACGGCTCTGCGAAATTTTCCACAGAGGACGCAAACGCCGTCTGGTACACGCGCAATCAGGGCCGGGAGCAGGCGTGGAGCCGCCTGATACTGGGGCAGAGGACGCTCTTCCCAGTCATCACCGGCGGCATTTTCGAGTTTGGCTTTTCCGACGCCATGCTGCAGATGTTCGCGGCGTTTATCGCCGAACTCTGCGGCGAACCGTGCGCGTTCGGCTGCTTCCGGCCGGACGAGGCGCTTTTGAGCCACCAGCTGCTCACCGGCGCGCTGCGGGCCTATGAAACGGGAAGCGTCGTCCGGCTTGACTGACGCGGAAGGAGGCGGTATGATGGACATATCTTCGGCCCCGCACGCGGCGGATGCCGAGCGCCGCATGATCTACGAGCCTGCGGACGCCTTGGGCTTTACGGCGTGGACGGACTGCTTCGACTATCAGAACGGGCGGCTTGGCCTGTCCTTTAAGGAGATCCGCCGGGCGCATGACGCGGCCTTTGTGCCGCCGAGACTGGAAATGGGCGAGGCCATCGGCGCGCCTGTGTCCTATTGCTCGGCGGAATGCGGCAGTGCGGATACCGTCTCGGAGCGCGTCTATATGGCCTCCGACGACGGCGGGGAACACTGGTACGAGACGGGCAGGTGCCCGCTGGCCGAAGGCTCGTTTCTGAACGCGGGCTTTGCCGACGGGCGGCTGGTCGGGCTGGACGTGGGCCGCGTCAACGCCGCGCGCACCGGCTGGTGCGACTATATTGCCGTCCGGGAAAGCACGGACGGCGGCAGCACCTGGACGGAAACGGCCCGTCTGCTGGAGGGCTGCGCCGTCTATCTCTGGCGGCTGCGCCGCCTGCGCGACGGTTCGCTTCTCGTGCTTGCCAGCTTCTACGGCACGCCGTGGGGCGCAGGCTGCGAACGTGCAACGCGCAACACCATGCTTCCCGGCGAAACGTATCTCAATAAGATCCAGACCTTTTTCCTCCATAGTCCCGACGGCCGGAGCTTTTCGGGGCCGCACTATGTCCTTCCGGGCATCGGCGCGCATGAGTACGACGCGGCAGAGCTGTCTGACGGACGGCTTCTGTTCGTGGCGGGCGACGTGCAGGGCACGCCGGTCGGGCGGCAGCTCGTCCGCCGCTCGGCGCAGGGCTTCATCAACGGGCCGCTGCTGCCCATCGGCGCGGGCGCTCCGCCAGAGCCTGCGAAAAATCCGCAGGGCGGCTTCGTCCCGGAAAGCATCGTGTGCCTGCCGGGCGATGTTCTCGTCGGTGCGCGGCGAGGCAAGCCCTTCAGCTGCTCCGGCGATCTCGGCCAGACATGGACGGTGATCGAGGGCGCGGGAAACGGACTCTATCAGCCGTGCATCCGCCTGCTGCCGGACGGACGCGCTGCGGCCTTCGGCCACTGCGGCGCGGACAGCGCGGTCGGGCAGACGCGCATGGCGATCGCCGCCGATCTGTTCCGGCTGGACGGTGCGCCTCCTGCGGGGTGTGAGCTGTCTCTTGAACGCGTGCTTTCTGCGGACGGGAGCCATTACGGCAACACATATACGGCGCGGCTGACCTGCAAGGGAAGTCCTGTCGCCGGGCGGCGGGTGACGTTCCGCGTTGTACCGTTCTGGACGGAGGACGGAGCGGTCAATACCCTTGCGCAGGAGCAGGCGCCGATCCGGCTTTCCGCCATGACGGACGCGGACGGCCTCGCCAATGTGGCCTTTCCCGCGTTTGACGCCGTCCGGGACATTCACTTTGCCTACACCATCGACGCCTTTGCCGAGGCTGCGCCCGGACAGGCGGCCTGCGTCAGCGCCAGCCGCTGCGAGCTTGCCATGACGCCTTACCGCCGCTGCCGTCACCCGTACCCGGCCTATTTTGCCGAAAACACCCTCTATCTGTCACCGGAGTTGGAAAAAGCGTTCCCGGACTGCCGCCGCAGGCTTGCGGAGGAAGCGGGACGGGATGTTCCCGCAGTTCCGGACGCGCCGCTTCGGCAGGCACTTTTGGATGCGGGCGTATTGCGGCAGACGGAGGACGGCCTCCGGTGGATCGCGCGCGTACACGGCGCGCAGGCGCTCGAGGCGGTGCGCCCACAGCCGGATGGCGACTGGTATATCTGAAATTCCGCGTATGCGCGGAACGCAAATTATAAACAGGAGAGAGCTGCTATGAAACTTGTAGTATTGGACGGTTATACGGAAAATCCCGGCGATCTGAGCTGGGCAGAGCTGGCCGCGCTTGGCGAGCTGACGGTCTATGACCGCACGTCGTATACCGAGTCCCCGCTGATCGCGGAGCGCATCGGCGACGCGGAGATCGTGGTCATGAACAAAACGCCGATCTCCCGCGCGACGATCGACGCGTGCCCGAATATCCGGCTGATCGCGGTGCTTGCGACGGGCTATAACGTTGTGGATTACAACTACGCGCGGGAAAAGGGCATCCCGGTCGTGAACGTGCCGGCCTACGGCACGGCGTCGGTCAGCCAGTATTCCATCGCCCTTCTGCTGGAGATCTGCCACCATATCGGCCATCACAGCGCGTCTGTCCATGCGGGCA
>OLGE01002732.1_pt1 | contig 15086 bp, 7 predicted proteins | sample 1605151 | NCBI WGS metagenome assembly OLGE01 (sample SAMEA3888912, study PRJEB22519) | human gut metagenome | biome: human gut; feature: human-associated habitat; material: faeces | place: Denmark | collected 2010
CTGTCCGCCCGCAGGACGCCCCGCTTTTTACGGGAATCTGCGGCGAATCCATAACTTCCCAACGGGCCGATGTAGGCATCGGCCCCTACAGAACTCCGGCGAATCCGTACTGCCTCACAAATTTTAAACGCATGGCTGATTTACAGCAGCCATTCAAAGGCAGCTACTTGTAAATCTGATGTCCCGTAACAGGCGGCGCGTACCAAATCGCCCGTAGGGTGACTACGTGTGTTCGCAGCGGCTGAACATAAGGGCTTGCCTGAACTGTGCCCGCAGCACGCACCAAACCGTAACCAGCGCCCCTTTTCTTCCCATTCTTTTCCGGCAAGACGGAAAAGGATGGGCCGCCGGAGGCACACCGGAACGCCCCTTTCACAAAACACACCGCCCGCGTTCGATGGAACTGAACGCGGGCGGCAGCTTTTACAGTCTCTGATTTTTCGCCAGCTGGCGGTTTTTGTAGGCGGGGTCGCCGGTGACCTCGCGCAGGACGGTGATCTCGGGCGGCGCGGTAAGCACGGGGGCATTTTCCGGCAATGCGGCACGCATGATGGCCCGGTCCTGCGAGAACGGGTAGACATCGATCTCGAACCGGCAGCCGTTATATACGAAGCGGTACTTCGTCTTGTGGACGGTGTGCAGGCTCGTGTCGCCCTCCATGAGATAGCGGATGTATTCCTTTTCGGAGATCGGCTTTTCCGTCTCCCACTGGCCGGAGCCGGTCGTGCGCTTTTCCGTGTAGAAATAGAGATAATCTCCGCCGTTTTTCTGCTGGCGGACGCGGCGGACGATGTTGGGGTTGGCGCGGGTCAGATAGGTCTGCATCATGTCGATGCTGGCGGCGTGATACGTCTGCTCGAGCGTCTGGAGCGTGGGCAGCGCGATGAGATACTTGTGCCAGACCTCCTGCTGCGTGGGCCTGCCGAGCGCTTCATAGACGGCGCGCAGGCCGCGCGCGATCTTGTCCTCAAAATCGACGGAATTGTCGATCACGTGCAGATTCGGGTGCGCACGCCATGCGCGCAGCGTCAGATCGTCCTTTTCCCGCGCAAGCTCCAGCGGCTCGTAGCGCGCCTCGTTGCCGAAATTATAGGCAAACTCCGCGCCCTTGGCGCAGGAGACGAGGTGCAGGACGGTATCGTAGTGGGAAAGCGCCTGCTGCTCGGTCAGGCCGAAGCGCGCGAGCACCTGCCGGAACTCCTCGTCGGAGATATAGGCCTTGTCATCGAAGAGCGCGCGGTCGTACAGCACGATGACGTGCTCCTCCGGCACCATCTGTGCCGCCTTGAGCGCCAGCTGCTCCTTGTGCAGCTGGTCGGAAACGACAAAATCCTGAAAATCCAGCATGGACACGCACCCGCCGAAGGGCTTGATGCCGAAGCCGGAGATCAGCTCCGTCGCAGTTTCAGGGATGGTAATGACCTTCCAGCCCTCGTCCTGCTTGAATTCCTTGAGAATACGGCTGATAAGCGTCGTCTTGCCCGCGGCAGGCCCGCCGGTCAGCACGATCCGCGTGATCTGTTTTGCCAAAAGGACCGCTCCTTTTCCTGTCAGGGAACCTCTGATCCGATGTCTTGGGCCAAAATCTCTCGCCGAATGCTCTCGGTCATTGAATCAGAGCTTCCCTATCGTTTTTTATAATTTAATAGTAACATTGATGTGCGGCAAAAGCAAGAAAAAGTATTTTCGGCCAGCCGTTCATGGATTATTCAAGCAAAACAGAAAACAGTATGCCATAATATATTTTTAGAAAAAATACAGGAGGGGTTCTGTGTGCAGAATTTTGTGTTGTTCGATCATGTCTGCAAGACCTATCGGATGGGCGACGTGCGCATTGACGCGCTGAAGGATGCCTCGTTTACGATCGCGGAGGGGGAGATCTGCGTGATCGTCGGGCAGTCCGGCGCGGGCAAGACGACGCTTTTAAACATTCTCGGAGGCATGGACCGGCTGACGAGCGGCCATGTGCTGCTGGCGGGCGAGGATGTGTCGGGGTTTGACCGTAGGCAGCTGACGGCCTACCGCCGCCATGAGGTCGGCTTTGTGTTCCAGTTCTATAATCTGCTGCCCAATATGACGGCGCTGGAAAACGTGCAGATCGCGGGCCAGCTTTGTAAAAATCCCATCCCGGCAGACGAAGTTCTGCGGCAGGTCGGCCTCGGCGAGCGGATGCAGAATTTCCCCGCCCAGCTCTCCGGCGGCGAGCAGCAGCGCGTGGCCATCGCGCGGGCGCTGGCCAAACGGCCGCAGTTGCTGCTGTGCGACGAGCCGACCGGTGCGCTTGACTACCAGACCGGCAAGCAGATCCTTGCGCTTTTGCAGAAGCAGAGCCGGGAAAACGGCATGACCGTCGTGATCATCACGCACAATTCCGCCCTGACCGCCATGGCCGACCGCGTCATCCGCGTCAGAAGCGGCCAGATCACCGACGTGCGGCGCAATGAAGCGCCCGTGCCGGTGGAAAGCATCGAATGGTGACGGGTATGCTGAAGCTGACAATGCGCCAGATCCGCAGCAGTCTCACCCGGTTTCTGGCGATCGCGGCGATCGTCGCGCTGGGCGTGGGATTTTTCTGCGGCCTGCGGCTGACAAAGACCGCAATGGTACATACGCTGGACGACTATGCCGAGGCGCACCGGATGTATGATTTCCGCCTCGTCAGCACGGTCGGCTTTGACGAAACGGACGCGGAAGCGCTCGCCGCCGATGCGCGCGTGGCGGCCTGCGAGGGGGAAAAGAGCGCGGATGCGCTGGCCTCCGTCGCAGATGGGGCGGCGAAGCCGTGCAGATTTTTGTCGCTGCCTGAGCAGATCGACCTGCCGGGCTTAAAATGTGGAAGATTTCCGCAGACGGCGGAGGAATGTCTGGCTGACGGGCTGCTGTATTCCGAAAAGGATCTCGGAAAAACAGTCGTTCTGACGGAAGAGAACGACGAAGATACGCTGGACGGCTTCAACCGCCGGGAATTTACCATCGTCGGCATCGCCAAGAGCGTCTTATACATCAATTATGAGCGCGGCGGCACCTCCATCGGCAGCGGAACGCTTTCGTCATTCGTGTACATCCTGCCGGAGGCGTTTGCGCTGGAATACGACACGTCGCTCTATCTCCGTCTGGCCGGCCGGCAGGGCGAGGTCTATTCCGACGAATATACCGCCTGCATTGACGCTGCTGAGCCGTGGGTCACGCAGCTTGCCGAGAGCGCGGCTTATGGGCGCAGCGATCGCCTCTATGAAGAGGCCGAGCAGACGCTCTCCGACGCGCGTGAAACGCTGGATGAAAAGCAGCAGGAGTTGGCCGATGCAAAGCAGGAGCTTGCCGACGCGAAGCAGGAGCTGGAAGACGCGCATCAGACGTATGCTGACGGCGTTGTTTCTCTGGCCGACGCAAAGCAGGAGGCGGAGCAGGAACTGGCCGACGCATACCAGAAGCTGGTGGATGGGCAGCGGACGATCGAGGAAAATGAACAGAAGCTGGCCGATGGCGAACAGGAGCTGGCAGACGGCGAAAAAAAGCTGGCCGACGCGAAGCAGACCTATGAGGAAAACGCCGCCAAATTTGAAAAAGAAAAGAAACAGGCCGAGAACGAGATGAGCTTCGCTTTCGCGCAGCTCCAGAAAGCACGCGAAACGCTTGCCGAGCAGCAGCAGCAGTTAGACGCGCAGAAAGCCGCGCTCGACAAACAGGAGGCGCAGATAGACGCTGCGGTTTCCGCAGGAGCGATGTCGCCGGAGGCGGCGGAGGCGGCCAAAGCGCAGATCGCGGCGGCGCGTGGGCAGCTTGCAGCGGCGCAGGCGCAGCTGGACGAGGGCAAGAACGCTCTGGCCGACAATGAGAATCAGCTGGATCTGGCGGCAGACGCGGCGAACGAGGCGTTCGCGGAAAACCAGAAAAAGCTGGACGAGGCGAAAAAAACGCTGGAAGAAAAGCAGCAGGAACTGGAAGATGCGAAGCAGGAGCTGGAAGATGGCCGGCAGGAGCTGGAAGACGCAAAACAGGAACTCAAAGACGGCTGGGCGGATTATTACACAGGTAAGGCCGAAGCAGAACAGAAGATCTCCGACGCCGAGCAGGAGCTGGCTGACGCAAAGCAGGAGATCACAGACGGCGATCAGAAGCTGGCCGACGCCGAGCAGGAGCTGGCCGACGGTGAACAAAAGCTGGCCGATGCCGAGCAGGACTACCGCGACGGCGAGGACGAACTGGAAAAGCTCGAAAACCCGGACGTGTTCGTGCTGGATCGCAGCAGCAACGTCGGCTATGCCTGCTTTGAGAGCGATTCCGATATCGTGCGCGGCGTTTCACGGGTGTTCCCGCTGTTTTTCTTCGCCGTGGCCGCGCTGGTCTGCATCACGACCATGACCCGCATGGTCGACGAGCAGCGGACGCAGGCGGGCGTTTTAAAGGCGCTGGGGTATTCCAACGGCGCGATCTTGTCCCAATACTTCCTCTATGCCGGGATCGCCTCGGTTCTCGGCTGTGTGCTCGGCATCGCGGCAGGCTCGTATTTCCTGCCGAAGATGATCTGGCACGCCTATAACATCATGTACGGCTTTACCGGCATTCTGTATGCCTTTGACTGGCCGCTTGCGCTCGTCTCGTCGGGCGCATATCTGCTGTGTGCGCTCGGTACGACGTGGTACGTCGTACACGCCGAACTGCAGAAGCCGGCAGCGGAGTTGATCCGCCCCAAAGCGCCGAAGGCGGGCAAGCGCATTTTGCTTGAACGCCTCCCGCTGATCTGGGACCGGCTGCCGTTCCTGCATAAAGTCTCCATCCGGAACATTCTGCGCTTTAAAAAGCGCATGGTCATGATGATGATTGGCATCGGCGGCTGCACGGCGCTGCTCATCACGGGCTTCGGCATTCAGGACTCCATCAGCAGCGTCGTCGACTATCAATACGACGAGATCACCCGCTATGACGCCGCCGTGACCTTCCAGCACGCGCTGAGCGGCAGCGAACGCGAGGACTTCCTCGCCGTCTGCGAGAAAAGCGGCGCGGAGGGCTGTCTGTTTGTCGCGGAAAAAAGTCTGGACGCTTCTGCCGGCGGCACGGTCAAGACCACAAACGTCGTCTGCCCGGAATCGGGCAGCGTGGACGGCTTTATCGACCTGCACACGCAGGAGAAAACGCCGATCCCCTACCCGCAGGACGGCGGCTGCATCATCAGCCGGGGCCTTGCGCAGGCGCTGCGCCTGTCGGCGGGCGATACCATCATCCTGCAGACGGGCGATATGCGCCGGACGGAGCTGACCGTCGAGGCTGTGTTTGAAAACTATGTTTATAATTACGTCTATCTGACGCAGACTACCTGGCAGGACGTCTTCGGTGAAGCGCCCGGATACGAGGCCGCATGGGTCAATTATCAGACGGACGAGGACGCGCAGGCGGCCTCCGCAGCGCTCACGGGCGCGAAAAACGCGGCGGCAGTTACCCTCAGCCTTGATTTCCGCAGCCGTGTGGCGACGATGATGCAAAGCCTGCAATATATCGTGCTGGTCGTCGTGCTGGGCGCGGCAGCGCTGGCATTCATCGTGCTGTATAACCTCACGAACATCAACATCACCGAACGCGAACGAGAGATCGCGACCATCAAGGTGCTTGGCTTCTACGACGGCGAGACGAACCGCTACGTCTTCCGCGAGAACATCATCCTGACCGTCCTCGGCGCGCTTGTGGGCCTTCCGATGGGAAAGCTGCTGCACGCGTATGTCATGGGACAGATCAAGATCGATCTCATGTGCTTCGATGTGCGCGTCGCGCCGCTGAGCTATCTCATCTCGGCCGCGCTGACGCTGGTGTTCGGTCTGCTTGTCAATCTTGCCCTGCGGCGGAAGATCCGCACAATCGATATGTCGCAGGCGCTCAAATCCATTGAATAGCAGAAGAAAGAGAAGAAACAACCCATGAAAAAACTGCTTGTTTACCTGCGGCCCTACCGCCTGCAGGCGATCCTGGCCCCGTGCTTCAAGCTGCTCGAGGCCGCGTTTGAGCTGCTCGTGCCGCTCATCATGGCGGATATCATCGACGTCGGCATTTCGTCCGGCGATACGGCGTATATCCTGAAAAAATGCCTTGTGCTGGTCGGACTCGGCCTGTGCGGCTTTGCCAGCGCCACGTGCGCGCAGTATTTTTCCGCCAAGGCCGCGACCGGCGCGACGGGCAGCCTGCGCCGTGCGCTTTTTGCGCACATCCAGTCGCTGTCCTACGCCGAGCTTGACCGGCTCGGCGCGGCCACGCTCGTCACGCGCATGACGAGCGACATGAATCAGGTGCAGACGGGCCTCAATCTGACGCTCCGGCTGCTGCTGCGTTCGCCCATCGTGGTTTTCGGCGCGATGATCATGGCCTTTACCATCGACACAAAGTCGGCGCTTATCTTCGCCGTGGCCATCCCGGTGCTCTTTGCCGTCGTGTTTGCCATCATGCTCAGCTGCATTCCGCTCTACCGGCGCGTGCAGACGAAGCTCGACGGCGTGACCGGTGCGGCGCAGGAGAATCTGTCCGGCGTGCGCGTCATCCGCGCCTTTACCCGCGAACAGACAGAGACGGAAAGCTTCGCGCAGAAAACCGGAGATCTGTTTTCCGCACAGCAGTTCGTCGGAAAGCTTTCCGCACTTCTCAATCCGCTGACGTATGTGATCATCAATCTGGCCATTGTCGCGATTTTGCGCGTGGGCGGCGTCCGCGTGAACGAGGGCGCGATCACGCAGGGCCAGCTGATTGCGCTTTATAACTATATGTCGCAGATCCTGGTCGAGCTGATCAAGTTTGCCAATCTGATCCTGAACATCACAAAATCCGCCGCCTGCGCGGGCCGCATTTCGCAGGTGCTGGACACGAAGTCCAGCATGGTGAGCGGCGCGGACGCGCTGCCGGACGGCGCGGGAGAGGCGGAGCTGGAATTCCGGCACGTCAGCTTCCGCTATCCGCAGGCAGGCGCGGATGCGCTGACCGATATCAGCTTCTGTGCCGCGCCCGGCGAGACGATTGGCGTGATCGGCGGCACAGGCTCCGGCAAATCGACGCTGGCAAATCTGATCCCCCGCTTCTATGACGCGACAGACGGACAGGTGCTCGTGCGGGGCGAGGATGTGAAAACGCTTCAATTGCAAGCGCTTCGGACGCGCATCGGCGTTGTGCCGCAGAAGGCGCTGCTCTTCTCCGGCACCATCCGGGGGAATCTTCACTGGGGCAATGCGGATGCGTCCGACGAGGCGCTCTGGGACGCACTGCGCGCAGCGCAGGCGGATGGCGTCGTGCAGGATAAGAAGGGCCAGCTGGACGCGGCGGTCGAGCCAGGCGGGCGCAATTTCTCCGGCGGCCAGCGCCAGCGGCTGACCATCGCCCGCGCGCTTGTACGCAGGCCCGAGCTTCTCATTCTGGACGACAGCGCCTCCGCGCTGGACTTCGCGACGGACGCAGCGCTGCGCAAGGCGCTGTCGAAGCTTCCGTGGAAACCCACGGTCGTGCTGATCTCGCAGCGCGTGTCGTCTATCCGGCACGCAGACAAGATCGTTGTGCTCGACGACGGCCATATGGCCGGACTCGGCACGCATACACAGCTGCAGCAGACCTGCCCGGTCTATCAGGAAATCTGCCGGTCGCAGGAGAAGGGGGAGGCGAGTGCATCATGAAGCATACATCCTCCTGGGCGCTGCGGCGCGTGTTAAAAAGCCTCGGGCGGTATCTGCCGCTGCTGCTTGCATCCTTGCTGCTGGCCGCGGCCAGCGTAGCGGGCACGCTCTATATCCCCATTCTGGTCGGCGACGCGATCGACCAGATCGTCGGCCCCGGACAGGTCGATTTTGCCGCCGTCAGTACGCTGGCGGTCAGAATCGCCGTGCTTGCCGGTCTGACGGCAATTTTGCAGTGGGTCATGACCGCCATTCACAACCGCGTCTGCTTCTGCGTGACGCGCGACGTGCGCCGTCAGGCGTTTTCCCACTTGCAGCGGCTGCCGCTTGCGTATCTGGACAGCCACCCCTCCGGCGACACGCTCAGCCGCATGATCGCCGACGTCGACCAGTTCGCAGACGGCCTGCTCATGGGCTTCACGCAGCTGTTTACCGGCGTTCTGACCATTGTGGGCACGCTCGGCTTCATGCTTTCGATCAGCTGGAAGATCACGCTCGTCGTCGTGCTGCTGACGCCGCTTTCTCTGCTGGTGGCAAAGTTCATCGCGGGGCATACCTATTCCATGTTCCAGCTGCAATCCAAGGCACGCGGGGAGCAGACCGCGCTGATCAACGAGCAGCTGAGCGGCCAGCGCGTCGTGCAGGCTTTCTCGCACGAGGACGAGAGCCTGCGCCAGTTTGACGAGATCAACGACCGTCTGACGGCGGCGACCATGCGTGCGACGTTCTTTTCGTCCATGACGAACCCGTCCACGCGCATCATTTACAATATTATTTATGCCTGCGTCGGCTTTACCGGCGCGCTCAGCGCCGTGGCAGGGGCGATCACGGTCGGCGGGCTGTCGTGCTTCCTCAGCTACGCGAACCAGTACGCCAAGCCCTTCAACGAGATCACCGGCGTGGTCACGGAGCTTCAAAACGCCCTGGCCTGCGCCGCACGGGTCTTCGAACTCATCGACGAGCCTGCCGAAACGCCTGACGCACTGGACGCGAAGAAGCTTGAAGCCGTCTCCGGCAGCGTAGAGCTGCAGAACGTCGCGTTCTCCTACACGCCGGAGCAGCATCTGATCGAAAATCTGAATCTCTCCGTAAAGCCCGGCCAGCGCATTGCCATCGTCGGCCCGACGGGCTGCGGCAAGACGACGCTCATCAATCTGCTCATGCGCTTTTATGACGTGAAGGACGGCTCCATTTCCGTCGACGGCAGCGAGATCCATTCCGTCACGCGCGAGAGCCTGCGCCGCCAGTACGGCATGGTGCTGCAGGATACATGGCTCAAGACGGCCTCCGTGCGCGAGAACATCCGCCTTGCAAAGCCGGACGCGACGGATGCCGAGGTTGAAGCCGCCGCGCGCATGGCGCACGCGGATTCCTTCATCCGCCGTCTGCCGGAGGGCTATGACACGGTGCTGTCCGACACGGGCGGCGCGCTGTCCGCCGGACAGCGGCAGCTGCTGTGCATTGCGCGCGTGATGCTCTGCCTGCCGCCCATGCTCATCCTCGACGAGGCGACCAGCTCCATCGACACGCGCACCGAGGCGCATATCCAGCAGGCGTTCGACACCATGATGCAGGGCCGGACAAGCTTCGTCGTCGCCCACCGTCTGTCCACCATCCGCGAAGCGGACGTCATCCTCGTTATGAAGGACGGCCACATCATCGAACAGGGCCGCCATGAGGACCTGCTCACCAAAAACGGCTTCTACGCCAATCTGTACCACAGTCAGTTCGAAGGGTAAACGCCCTCATCTCCTCCCCTTGCCGCCCGGCAAGGGGAGATTTTTCATACTAAGACGGATAGATTACCCATTATCCGCGAAAACCGGCGAAAGTCAAACGCAGTTGGTAGGGGCGGGGCTCTGCTCCGCCCGGCAGGATGCCCTGAATCTTTGGAAAGCCTCGGCGAATCCGTATGCACGTGCGCATTCGGCTGTAGGGGGGCAGAATGCACCCGTTTTTACGGAACTCTGCGGCAAATTCGCATCTGCCAAATGGGCCGACAGCGTCGCCGGCCCCTGCACCGAAACCTCAATACCCCGTATCCTGTAGGGGCGGACGAATCTGTCCGCCCGCAGAATGCACCGGTTCTTTTGAAGCTCTTCGGCGAATTCGGAGCTTCCAAATGGCCCGAGTAGGCATCGGCCCGTACATACAAGTAGGAAACTGCATTCGTATCCGCCCAAGATTCCCGTTAAAACGAGTGCCCTCCGCCGGGCGGAGCAGAGCCCCGCCCCTACCAGCCCTGTTCGAGTGCCGGTCGTTCTCTGTGTAAATCTGATGTGTGCTGACCTTAAGTTGATGACATTGCCTTGAAAGGGGCGCCTTTTTGTGCGCAAAAAACGCCCCCGGCGTGAGCCGGGGGCGAGGGGTCGATATGCTTAGAACGTCAGGAAGCGGTGGAGCATGACGGCGACCTGAGCGCGGGTGGCGTTGCCCTTTGCGGAGAGGGTCGTCCTGCCGCCGGAGGTGACGCCGGTGATGATGCCGGTGCCGACGGCCCACTGCATTGCCGTGACGGCAAAGGAGCTGACCTGCGCCTGATCGGGATAGCCGCTCAGAGAACCGGTCACGGTCGGACTGCCTTCGTAGCGGTACAGGATAGCCGCGATCTGCTCACGGGTGACATTGCCGTTCGGGTCGAAGGTCGTGGCGGTCGCGCCGTTGACAATGCCCATGTTGGAGGCCCAGAGGACTGCGTTGTAGTAGTACTGGCCCTGCTTGTTGTCGGTGAACTTGTTGGTGATACCGGTAACGGTGGGCTCGCCTGCCGCACGGTAGAGGACCGTGACGAGCATGGCGCGGGTCATCTTGGCGCCCGGCCCGAAGAGCTTCGGGTTCTTGGTGTTGTTGCCCTTGATGATGTCGTTCATGTACATGAAGTCGACCGAGTTGGCCGCCCACTTGTACGAGCCGCTCACATCCGTGAACTGGTTGGAGGCTGTCTGCTGGTTGACCTTGAAGGACAGCGTGCCCTTTGTGCTGCCGTCGATGGTGTAGCTGACCTCGACGCTCTTGCTGTCGGCCAGCGGCAGGATATAGAGGTTATCCAGACTGCCGGAGCCAGAGAAGTAGAACTTCGTGCTGCCGAAATCCTTGCTGGTCAGCGCGGTGCAGTTCTTGATGCTGGTGTAGGCGGAGTAAAGCTTACCGCCGACGATGCGGTCAATGGTGATGTAGGTGCTGCCGGTGGCGTTATCCGGCGTGAGTTCGTTTGCAATGCCCATGGAGCGGAAGGACGCGCCGGTGGAGTTCAGCGTGTGGGTGTCGTTGACATAGACCACAAGCTGGCCGTTCATCTGGCCGGACGAGCCGTTTGCCGTGAAGGGGATGGTCACGGTGTACTTCGACGTGGTGCTGCCCGCGATGAAGCAGACGTTTTTCAGCAGGTTCGAGCCGGTCGAGACGCTGTAGGCCTCGCTGCCGACCTTGCCGGAGCTGGTCGTGCTGCCCTTGTACAGCGCGCCGCGGGTATCGGTGTTTGAGCCGAAGGTCACGGTGCTCAGGCCGGAGCCGTAGACGCGCTGGAAATCGCTGACGACCATCTGCTGCTTTTCATTGGCGGAGATGTGGTATTCGACCGTGCTTGCGCTGGTCACGACATTGATCGTGCCGGTCGCGATCTGGGCGCTGCCGTCATAGGCGGCGTACCTGATGGTGTGCGTGCCGGTGGTTCTCGTCGGACGGTAGACCATCTTGCTGACTTCGCTGGCAGAATACTTGGTCGTCGTGCTGACCGTGCCGGACATGGCGTTCGAGGTATAGAGCGTGCCGTTGGCCGGGGACTCAAAGGTAAAGGTGCTGGGCGTGACCTTCGCGGCGGTCTTGACTGCCGCGGCAAGCTTGCTGCCGTCGAGCTGGACGTAGGTTTCGTTCTCGCCGAGCGTCAGGCTGACAGTGTCCGCCTCGGGGACAGTGACGGTGAACTTCACTTCGGCAGCATACTTTTTCGCGCCGATCGTCGTTTCAGCCTTGATGGTGACCTGACCGCCGGCCTTGGCCGTCGCGGTGATGGAGGGGCTGCTGTTGGTGCTGGTTTTGCTGGAGAGCTTGACGATGTTCTCGTCGCTCGAGGACCATGTGATCGTATAGGTCTTGCCGGTCACATTGGTCAGCTTGCCGCTCACATACTCCTGCGGCGTGCCGGTGATGGTGAACGTCCCGCCGGCTTTTACCGTAGTCGGGTTGAAGACAATGTTGATGTGGTTCTCACCGGTGATGGTGATGATGGCCTTGCGTGTTTCGGCATACTTGCCGTCGTCGGTCGTGACACGGCAGTAGAACACATAGGTTCCGGTACCGGTGATGTACTGCTTGAGATTGGACAGAACCGAACGGTAGTTCGTAGGCTTATCGGTAATTTTGTCTGTCTGAATTGCTTTATCCACACCGCCGGTCGTCTGGTCGCTGTTCATGTACCAGACCACGGATTTGATCTTGCCCGTCGAAACCGACGCCGTCATGGCCAGATCGGCAATGGTGTCCGTGATCTTATAGGCCGCGTTTGCGGGCTGCTCCGAGAAGGAAATGTCGGAGAAGGTCACCTGTTTATCCGTCGTAACGCCTATGCCGTTCGGGTCTTCTCTGTTGTAGAAGAATTCCTTCGTAGCCGTCTTGAGGCCGTTGAGCGTATACTTGAACTTCTTGCCACCGTTCTCGCCGGGCACGACATCTGCGCTCTTGACCGGCAGCTCGTAGATCATCACTTCGTCAGCGTAGATGCTGGTCTGAATCTCGACCTTGGCTGATTCCTTTTCGAACATAGCTTTGAGCTCGGTGTCCGTCATCTTGCCGACCGTCTCACCGATGCTCGGCTCTTCGGTGATCTTGTATGCACGACCCTGATAGACCGTAACATTATAGGTTGCGGTAACATTGCCGTCGACCTTCGCGGTGATCGTCGCCGTACCGGGTGCGACCGCCTTGATCTTCGCGGTCGCCGAATCCTTGTCCGAATTCGTTTCACTTACCTTTGCAACAGTGGGCGCGGAACTTGTCCACTCGATGCGGGAGTACGCATTTTTCCGATCCGTTTCACTGTTAAGCAGCGTGTCGGGCGCCTTGATGCGCGCGGTCAGTGTGAGCTCGGTGAAGATCAGGTTGGAGTTTTTAATATTTGTGCCGTTCTTATCGTGATTATAGTTTGAATCCTGCAGGCCGAAGACCATCGCGCCGCTGTCGAGCTGGGTCTGCAGGCGGGTCGTGGTCGTCTTCCCGTCAATGTCCGTCACAGTCACGGATTGATCGTTCCTGACCTCCAGCGCGGTGACAGCCATGCCCTTATTCTTGATGCTGACCGTGCAGACGGCATAAGAACCGGTAATCGAATGCTCCGGGTCATCCTTGACATCATTATATGTCTTGCCGATATTATAGCTTTCAATGCAGATATAGATATTCGTCGCGTCGCAGGCCTTGTACGGCTCGACGGTCGCAGAGGTCGTCGAAGCGTTGGGGCGGACATACAGATTGTTATCCTTGGTGTCATACAGATACAGCAGCTTCGGCTGGGCTGTGCCAGAATAGCCGGTCACCTTCGGCTGCAGCGTGGCAGACGTGCCGCCTGCCTCCAGCGACAATACCTGCTGGGCGGTCGGAAGCGTGACCGAGATCGTCGCCGCGCCGCTGACTCTGAAACCGATGGTCTTGGTCGCCGTCGCGGACGTGGACGGCTTCATGCCATCTTTACCCTGATACCAGACCTGCGCCGTCAGCGTTGCGCCGCCGACCTTCTCTGCTTTGACAGTCGCTTCAACCTTATAGGTCGTGTAGTTGCCGACCGTGCTTGCGGTGACCTTCGCGCTGGCAGGAGTAACCGAGATGGCATCGTTATCGCTGGTGAAATGAACTTCGCAGTTTGCCAGATTGCCTGCGCTCACGCCGCTGCTGCCGACCGTGACAGTCGCGGTGAGCGTTCTGGTGTCGCCCTGATTCAGCGCAACCGTGCCGTTGATATTACTGTTGCTGAGCGCCAGCGTGAGGGTATATGCGTCCCGCACATAAACCGTGAAATACTCCGAATGGGATCTGCCATTTGCCAATGTACCGGTAGCCGTGATCCGGATGGCCGTGTTGCTGGCCTTTTTGCCGGTCACGATCGCCTCTGTTTTGCTGCCGCTGACAGCTGCGACTGTCGCGACGCTCTCATCACTGGATTCCCAGTTTGTCACAGTAAAGCCTGTGATCGACGTCTTGATCTTGATCGTCGAGTCCGGCTCGACGCTGTACGCCTGATTTGCAGCCAATGCCGCAGGCACCATCGCCAACACCATGGCGAGGACCAGCAGCAGGCTCATGAATCTTCCAAATGTACGCTTCATAAGTGCACCTCTTTCAATTTGCGGCCTGTTGCAGCCGCAGATTTTATGTAACCAGTTTACCATAAAAATTAAAAATTGCAACCGATTTTTACGAAAATGTCTGTTTTACCAAGCATTTCAGCCCATTTCGGCCCATGTTGCGAGGTAGACGTAACACCCACCACAAGATATTGTGGGCCGCGCCGCGTCCGCATCCGCGCTTCTCTTTCCTACACGCAAAAATTCCGCAAGGGTTGCATCCTGCCGAAAGTTTTCTGTCCGCAAAAAGCTGCCCTTTTGCAAAGGGGGCTTGACAAGAGCAGTCTAATGCGTTAGACTGCAATTACAGTCTAACACATTAGACAAGGAGGGAATGCCTATGTCCACCCCGAAGATCTTTGAGAGCGAATACCGGTTCTGCCTGATTTTATGGGAGCATGAGCCGCTGCCCAGCGCGGAGCTGGCGAAGCTGTGCAAAGAAAGGCTCGGCTGGAGCCGGACGACGACGTATACGGTCATCCACCGTCTAGGCGAGCGCGGCATCGTAAAAAACGAAAACGGCCTCGTCTCCTCCCTCGTCTCCAAGGACGAGGCGCAGGCGGCAGAGCTGGACGAGCTGGTCGAGAAGACGTTCGAAGGCTCGCTCCCCGCGTTTATCGCGGCGTTCGCGCGCAAGACGAAGCTTTCGCAGGACGAGGTCGACCGGCTGCGCGCCATGATCGACGGCTATGAGGAGAAGCGGCCATGACAAATCTTTTTCTCGGCTTTCTCAACCGCAGCCTGTCTGCGGCGGTTCTGATTTTTGCGGTCGTGCTGGTGCGGCTGGCGTTCAAAAAAGCGCCGAGATGGCTGCTGTGCGCCCTGTGGGCGCTGGCGGCGGTGCGGCTTTTGTGCCCGTTCTCGATTGAAAGCGTGCTGAGCCTCATTCCGAGCGCGGAGCCGGTGCAGCCGGAGATCGTGTATTCCGCCGCGCCAGCCATCACGAGCGGCATCCCGGCGGTCGACGCCATTGTAAATCCGCCCTTACAGGCTGCATTCACGCCCGACCCCGCGCAGAGCGCGAACCCGCTGCAAATTCTGACGTGGCTTGCCGCGTGGGTCTGGCTCGGCGGCTGCGCGGTGCTTGTCCTGTACGCGGCCATTTCCGCGC